>Ga0075430_100003117_pt1 | contig 13864 bp, 13 predicted proteins | sample RhiMetdeltSRZDD4_FD_75294 | JGI IMG/M metagenome (GOLD analysis project Ga0075430, IMG submission 75294) | Populus rhizosphere microbial communities from Tennessee, USA - Rhizosphere MetaG P. deltoides SRZDD4 | ecosystem: Host-associated > Plants > Roots > Rhizosphere > Soil | place: USA... | reverse complement strand
CGGCTCGTCTCCGTACCGACCTGATTTTTTTCCCCCGAGGGAAGAAAACCCGGGCCTCCCCCGTCTGGTGGTCGTAATCAACGACCACACGGGGGACACAATGGGTTACCGCCACTAGATACAGACAGAGACTCAGATTCGAAAAGGGGCCGCAAGGGCCCCTCTTTCGTGCCGGTCCTAGACTCAGGTGCGTGCCCACGTGGGATGACGTGGTGGAGATCGGAACAGGGTTCCCGGGCGTCGAGGCCGGGACGTCCTACGGCACTCCCTCCCTGAAGGTGAAGGGGAAGTTCATGTGCCGGCTGCGCACGGATCCGGACGCGCTCGTGGTCCGGGTGCTCGACCTCGGCGACCGGGAGGCGCTGCTGCGCGGCCAGCCGAAGGTGTTCTTCACGACTCCGCATTACGACGGCCATCCCTATGTGCTCGTGCGGCTGAACAAGGTGAGCCGCCGGCAGCTCGGCGAGCTCCTGGAGGACGCTTGGCGCATCCGCGCCCCCAAGCGGATGGTCGCGGCATACGACACCGATCCGCAACACTGACCCAAACCACGACCGAGGGGAGACGACATGGCCACACGCAACGGCAGCGCCGAGTGGCGCGGGGACCTGCAGGGCGGCGAGGGCGACCTGACCGTCGGTGACGGCGTCTTCACCGGCGCCTATTCGTTCTCGTCGCGCTTCGAGGAGGGCGACGGCACGAATCCGGAGGAGCTGATCGCGGCCGCGCACGCGGCCTGCTTCTCGATGGCGCTCGCCAATGTGATGGCGGAGCACGGCCATCCGGCGGACTCGGTCCGCACCAAGGCCACGGTCCACCTGGGCCCGACCGACGCGGGCCCCACGATCCAGCGCATCCACCTGGAGACGGAAGGACGCGTTCCCGGAATCGACCAGCAGCACTTCGCAGACCACGCCGAAGAGGCGAAGGCCGGCTGCCCCGTTTCGCGCGCCCTCGCGGCCGTGGAAGAGATCACGGTCGACGCGAAGCTCGTCAGCTGACGCCGCCCCTTCCAAACCAGCGCGCGCTGTTCGGGATCCCGGACGATCTCGCCTATCTGAACTGGGCCAGCCTGGCCGCGCTGATCACGCCGGTCAGGGAGGCAGGCGAGCAGGCGCTGGCACGCCGCGCCCAGCCGTGGACGATCGGGGCGGCTGACTGGTTCGAGGGCGCGGAGCGGCTGCGGGGTCTTTGCGCGCGGCTCCTCGGCGCAGACGCCGACGGGGTCGCGCTGGTCCCGGCGACGAGCTACGGGCTGGCGACCGCAGCGCGCAACATCGACTCAGCGGGACGGGACCGAGTGCTGATGGTCGCCGACGACTTCCCCTCGAGCGTTCACACTTGGCGCGCGTGGGCAGACCGGCACGATGCAGAGGTCGTGGCGGTCCGGCCCGGCGCGTCGCAGACGTGGACCGACGCGCTCCTCCCCGCGCTCGACGAGCGCGTGCGGCTCGTGTCGGTCCCGAACGTCCACTGGACGGACGGCGCGATCGTCGACCTCGCCCGTGTCGGCGAACGGGCGCGCGAGGTGGGCGCACTGTTCGTGATCGACGCCAGCCAGTCACTCGGGGCGATGCCGCTCGACGCTTCCGGGCTGCGCCCCGACTACCTGGTCGCAGCCGGCTACAAGTGGCTGCTCGGGCCGCTCAGCATCGCGTACCTGTTCGTCGCGCAGGAGCACCGTGCAGGGCGGCCGCTGGAGCAGAACTGGATCAACCGCGCCGGTGCGGAGGACTTTGCGGGCCTCACGGCCTACGCGGGCGAATACCGGCCCGGGGCCCGGCGCTTCGACGTCGGGCAGCGCACCAACTTCGAACTGGTGCCGATGGCGATCGCGGCTCTCGAGCAGCTGCTCGAATGGGGAGTCGGGAACATCGCCGCGACCCTGGCCGAGTGGACGGGCCGGATCGAGCACCAGGCGCGCGAGCGCGGGCTCGACCCGCTGCCCGCCGGCCGGCGTGGACCGCACATGCTGGGGCTCTCCGTGCCGCCCGAGCGGCGCACGACGATCGCCGACGAGCTGGCCGACGCCAACGTCCACGTGGCGATGCGCGGCCCCTCCATGCGAGTCAGCCCGCACCTGCACGTGACCGATGCCGACGTGGAGCGTCTGTTCGCAGCCCTCGACCGGGCCCTGGCGCAATAATCACGCAGCGTGCGACGGGTCAACATCGCCAACCCCGAGTTCGAGTACGACGCCGGCGATCCGCCCGGCTTCCGGGCGGGGATGCTGCGCTTCGGCCCGGCCCTCGGCGCCTCCCAGCTCGGCGCCAGCGTGTACGAGCTGCCGCCCGGCCAGGCGATCTGCCCCTACCACTACGAGTACGCGGAGGAAGAGTGGCTGCTGGTCCTCGAGGGCAACCCGACGGTCCGCCACCCCGACGGCAGCGAGCGGCTGGAGCCGTGGGACGCGGTGTGCTTCCCGACGGGCCCCGAGGGCGCGCACGGCGTGCGCAACGAGACCGATCAGACCGTCCGCGTGCTGATGTTCTCGACCGTCAAGCACCCCGCCGTGACGGTGTATCCGGACAGCGACAAGATCGGGGTCTGGACGCCCGGTAAGCAGGATGACCTGATGGCGCCGCGGTCGAGTGGCGTGGACTACTTCTTCGGCGAGACCGGCTCGGACTGACGCCCGCCGACAGGACCTGAGCCCGGGCCCAAGGTTGACGTAGCCCTGCCCGACTGGCTAGGGTCGCGCAGGAAGTCTGTGGATCCATGGAGGGGGCACGGAGGCATATGGCCGGTAGGCATCGAGCGTTGCTGTGGGCGCTGCTCGCGCTCGCGGCCGTGCCGTCACAGGCACAGGCGGTGACGGAGTTCCCGGTCCCCACGCCGGTGAGCCAGCCCGCGGGGATCACAGCCGGGCCCGACGGCGCGGTGTGGTTCACCGAGGAGAACGCCCACAAGATCGGTCGCATCACCATGTCCGGCGCGATCACGGAGTACCCGGTGCCGACGAACCCGAGCGTTCCCAGCGAGATCACCGCCGGGCCGGATGGCGCACTGTGGTTCACGGAGTTCGGGGCGAACCCGCCGAAGATCGGGAGGGTGACGACCACGGGCGCCTTCACGGAGTTCGAGCTTCCGCCCGGCAGCGGACCGGACGGCATCACGGCGGGACCGGACGGCGCGCTGTGGTTCACCGAGAACGGGACGAACAAGATCGGCCGGATCACGACCGCCGGCGCCATCACGGAGTACCCGCTCCCGAACGGGTTCCGGCCCGGTGACATCACGCCGGGACCGGACGGGCGCCTCTGGTTCACCGAATCCGAGGCGAACAAGATCGGCGCGATCACCACGGCGGGGAACATCACCGAGTACGACCTGCCGCCCGGGACCGACCCCTCCGGGATCGCCGCGTCCGCCGGCGCGATGTGGTTCACCGAGTTCGGCGCCAACCAGATCGGGCGAATTTCCACGGTCGGGATCCCGATCACGCATTTCGGGCCCACCGGCAGCGGCCCGTCGGGCATCACGTTCGGATCCGACGGCGCGCTCTGGTTCACCGAGACGGGCGCGGACAAGATCGGCCGCATGACCACCAGCGGATCGGTCTCCGAGTTCACGATCCCGACATCGTTCAGCGAGCCCGGCGGGATCGTCCCGGGGCCCGACGGAGCGCTCTGGTTCACGGAGTTCCAGGGAAACAAGATCGGCCGGATCGAGGTCGCTTCGCCGTCCTCGTCGCCGGCAGCCTATGCCGCCCTGCCTCTGGGACCTCGGCTGTCGATCACCGCCGGGTTGAACAAGTCGAGCTCCGGCGGCAAGAAGTGCCGGATCCCAGCCGTGCGCGGGTTGAACATCAAGAAGGCGCGGAAGAAGCTGCGCCGCGCCGGTTGCCGTTACCGCCTGCGCGGCAAGGGCCGGGTGGTCTCGGTGAAGCCGAAAGCCGGCACGCGCACCAGCAAGATCGTGCAGCTGAAGGCCAAGCGCGCGCGGCGCGCCCGCTAGGCGCGCGGCGCGCCCGTTGGTCCGACGCGCGAGGCTTCGCAACCAATCCGGGTGTGCGTGGAAACCAGCGCATAGCGCCCTGTCTGGCACCCACCCGGATCGGGGTGCGTCACGTCCGGTGCCACAGGACTCACGGAAAGGCGGTCAGGGCACGAACACGCCCTGCACGAGGAAGCGGCTGTTCGGCGTGGTCGATGCCTCGCCGTCCGGACCGCCGTCGAGCAGCTCGACCTGCCCGAACTGCCACATCGCCCGCCGGCCGTCGAGGACCGTGCCCGGGGACACGGCATCGAGTGTCGTCGACAACGCGCAGCTGGAGCCGATCGCAGTGGAGCCGGTCCCCGTGCAGGGGACCTGAATGCCTCCGAGGGAGAAGTCCTGCACGGTCGCGCGATCCGTGCCGCCGCCGGCGGCCACGGCGTTGAACGCATCCGTCAACCGGATGCCCGCGCTGGGAGTCAGCTCGCCCGTGTAGTCCGCCCCGGACTGGTCGTTGGCCGCGCCGCACGTGGCCACGCCTGCCTTGCAGCGCACATCGGTCACGCCGATCGTGACCGCGATGTCGGAGTCATCGGGTGGGCCGGCCGCCCCGACGATCGCGCTCACCCGGATCGATCCCGTCGAGTTCAGCGGCGCTCCGTTCGCATCGGGCGCGCCGATGGTGAGGAAGCTGGACGTCTGGGCGGGCGGTGCGCAGGAGGCGTCGCTCGATCCCCCGCCCAGGGCCGGCGGGCCGTGCACCCGATTCGGCGCCGTACAGGCCGCAAACGCCGGCACCAGCGCGAGGCGCAGCGGCGACGCGCTCTTCGGGCGCACGTAACCGTCGGCGACGCCGAGCAGGATCGCGACGTTGTTCACGAGCTCGTTCGTGACCGCGATGTCCTGGTCGGCATCCGCGTCGAAGTTGGCTGTCGCGACCGAGGTCGGGCCGTCGCCGATCGCGAAGTCGAATGGGCCGGCAAACGTCCCTCCGGTCGCCCCGACCAGGATCGAGACGTTGTCGGAGCCCTGGTTCGCCACCACCAGGTCCGGGTCCGAGTCGGCGTTGAACTCACCGACCGCCACGGCGTCAGGGAGGTTCCCCGTCGCGAAGTTGGTGGCGGTCCCGAAGCTCGAGCCGGCACCGCCGAGCAGGATCGAGACGTTGTGGCAGAGCTCGTTCACCACGACGAGGTCGGGATCGGAGTCGCCGTTGAACTGCCCGGTGGCGATCCACGTGGGAGCGCTGCACACGGCGACGTTCGTGGGGCCGGTAAAGCTCCCGCCGGCTCCCCCGACCAGGATCGAGACGTTGTTGGTCGCTTCGTTGGCGACCGCGAGATCCGGATCCGAGTCGCCGTTGAAGTCGGCGATCGCGACCGCGCGCGGGAGGCCACCCACGCTGAAGTTCGTGGCCCCGCCGAAGGTCGCGCCGGCACCGCCCAGCAGGATGGAGACGTTGCTTGACCCCTCGTTCACGACGGCGAGGTCAGGGTCCAGGTCGCCGTTGAAGTCGGCGATCCCCAGCGATTGCGGCGTGCTGCCCACGGCGAAGCTCGTCGGCGCCGAGAACGAGCCGCCCGCTCCGCCCACCAGCACCGAGACGTCGTTGGAAGCCTCGTTCACGACAGCGAGCTCGGGGTCGGAGTCGCCGTTGAAGTCGGCGGTGCCGGCCGCGAGCGGAGTCGTGCCGGCCAAGTGGTTGACCGGCCCGCTGAAGGTCGCGCCCGACGCACCGAGCAGCACCGAGACGTTGTTGGAGGCCTGGTTGACCACCGCCAGGTCCGGATCGGCGTCGCCGTTGAAGCTGCCGGTCACGACGTTCTGAGGCGCGCTCCCGACCCCGATGTTGGTCGGCCCCGTGAAGTTGAGGGCGTGCGCGGCGGCGGGCGCCCAGAGCGCGACCAGTACGCAGGCCAACGCCACGCGCCCCCCCGCGTGGAAACCGCTGCCGTGCGTGTCGACCCCTCGAGACATCCGTGACTCCGCCGCTCACCCCCAGCGGCTGCCCGGCCGACCCTAACCCGCTGTCGGCCGCGGTGTCAATCCCCCTGGGCGGAGGCCTTACTGCGCGCCGGGGACGATCAGCGGGTCGTCCCAGATGCGCTGATCCTCGCGGCCGAGCCTCCAGAAGCCCACGCCCAGGCCACGATCGCGAGCCAGGCGCACCCGCCGCGCGATGGTCTCGACGTCCGGATACCAGGCCTCGTGGTGCACCCCGTTCTCGGTGTACGTGAAGACCCAGGCGTCCGCGGCCGGATCCAGGACTGGCCTCGCCCCGTGCCGCGCGACCAGGCTGCGGACGTCGGCGTGCTCCAGGGCGGTGGCCTCGTTTGCCGGGCCGCCGCCGTTCGGCCAGTCCATCCCGTACAGGTGCGTGCCCAGCACGAACCGCGACTTGTTCGGCATCGAGGCGACGTAGTCGGCCACCCTCCGGCACAGCTCCATGTCGTCGGGTGCCCCGGGCTCGGAGGTCGACCAGTGCCATCCCCAGTTCATCACGAAGACGTTGTCGGCGGCCCGGCCGAGCGCCGCATAGTCGTAGAGGCCCGAGCGCCCGGTGGTGGTGTGCTCGTACTTCGCGGAGACCTCGACCGACAGCCGCTTGCCGATCGCGTGCAGCCTCGCCGACAGGTCCGATACGAAGGACGTGAGCGCGTCGCGGTCGCTCGCGGCGCCGTTCTCGAAGTCGATGTTGATCCCGTCGTAGCCCTCGTCGCGCACCAGCTCGACCAGCCGTGCAAGCGTCGCCGCGCGCAGCGCCCCGTCGGTGAGGATGCGATGCAGCGTGTCCTCGCGCTGGCAGTTGAAGCGCGGCAGCACGAGAATGCCGCGCAACTGCGACCAGCGCGTGACGAGCGGGTCGTCGCGGCCCGTGACCGCGCCGTCCGCGGCGCGGCAGTCGAAGTAAGTCGGATAGAGCGTCCCGATCCGCGTGTAGTGCCGCTGGAGGTCCCGGAAGCTCTCGCTCGTCGAGGCGAGCAGGAAGGCGTGGGCGCGTCCCCGTGTGGGCGCGGGCCGCGCGGTCGTGACGGACACGGCGGCGGTCGCTGCGCTCAGATATCCCTGTCTGTCGATCGCCGCGACCGTGAAGCGGTACCGCGTGGCCGGCGCAAGCTCACGGTCCACGACGCTGCGGCCCCGCACCTGGCGCAGCGGGACGCCGTTGCGAAAGACGCGGTACCCGGCCAGGCGGCCGCCGCGGCCGGAGGCCCGCCGCCAGGACAGGCGCACTCCCGACTCCCCCACCCGGCGGGCGCGGGGCTTTCCGGGCCGCCGTGGCGGGCGGTGGCCCTTCACCACCCGCACCGGCCGGCCCGCCGGCCCGGTGCGGCCGCCCGCGTCGACAGCCGCCACCCGGTACGAGTTGCCACGCCCGACGCGCACCCTCAGCGAGCGGCCGCGGACGCGCCGGGCTGCGCGGCCGTCCCGGTACACCCGGTACGCCGCGATTGCCGCGTCGCCCGCGCGGGCCGCATCCCATACGAGCCGCGCCCCGCCGTTGCGCACCGCGGTGACGGCGAGGCCCGGAGGAGCGGACGCGCGGCGGTAGCGAACCGCATAGGTCAGGGTGGCGTGGCACCCGGCGAGCCGGCCGGACGGCTCCACGAACCGCACGGCGAAGACGTACCGCCGGCCCGGTCGCACCGCGACGGTCATGGAGCGGCCCGGGGTGTCCCCCACCACCGCGCGATCGCGGGACACGCGGTACGAGCCCGCCCGGGAGGCGCCGGGCCCGCGCCAGGCCAGCGTCCCCTCCGGTTGGCCCGGGTCGCGCTCGAAGCTCAGCTCGATGGACTCGCCTCCCCGGCACGACGGCAGCGCCGCGCCGGCGCTCGCGGGCAGGGCGAGCGCCCCGGCCACCAGCAGCGAGAGCACGAGTCGCACCGCTGTGTATACGGAACGGCCGGTGCGGTCCTCCGCCTCGCTGGACGGATGCCCGAGGAGCGGCCTGCAGGCCGGGCCGGCGGGCGTGCCTAGCGGATCAGCCCGATGCGCATGGCGTGCGCGACCGCCCCCGCCCTGTCGCTGACGCCCAGCTTGTCGTAGATGTTCTCGAAGTGGGTCTTCACGGTCGCGGGGCTGAGGCCCAGCTGCGCGGCGATCCGCGGGCCCGTGTTGCCCTCGGCGGCGAGCCGCAGGACTTCGAGCTCGCGCGGGGAGACGGGCCGCGGGCCGAGGTCGGCGCGCCGTCGCTCGAGGAAGCGCCCCAGCTCGCGGCCCAGGGTCGTCAGAGTCCTGACCAGCCGCTCCGTCGGCTCGTGGCGGTCGAAGCTGTAGTAGGAGAGGACGGCGAACGGGCCGTCCTGGCCGACCACCGGGATCGCGAGCCCGGTCCGCAGCCCCATCCGGGTCGCGGCTCCGCCCCGGCCGAGGCCGGCGTCGGTCCGGCGCAGCTCATCGGTGAGCACGGGGCGGGAGCCCTCGAGCGCGAGCCCGGCCATGCCCTCCCCGGGCCGGAGGGCGGCAAGCCGGGTGAGGACCTCGAACTCGCCCCCGTCGACGCCGGGGCCGCACCAGAACGAGCGGCAGCGCAGCGTGCCGTCATCGGCGTTGACCACCCAGAGCGATCCCAGCTCGTACCGGAGCGCCGTGCCGAGACGCCGCAGCAGGCTGGTGACGCCCTCGTCGAACGACTCCCAGTCACGGAAGGCCTGCTCGACGGCGTAGTGCGCATGCAGCTCTCGCTCGGCGAGCCGCTGCGCGGTGATGTCCTGCGCGACGCCGACCAGGCGCGCCGCGATCCCCTGCTGATCGTGCTCGACGGCACCCCGCGCGCGCATGTCGCGGACCGACCCGTCCTCACAGACCACGCGATACTCGATCGTCACCCCCTCGGCGGGCACGTCGCCGGGAGCGTCCACCATCGATGCCAGCACGCTGGCGGCGCGCTCTCGGTCCTCGGCGTGGATCTGCTCGAGGTAGCGGTCCACGCTGGGCTCGAAGCCGCCGGGCTCGAAGCCGTGGATCCGGTACATGCCGTCCGACCACACCACGCGGCTCGAGCGCAGGTCGAACTCCCAGCTGCCCATCCCCGCGAGCTTCTCAGCCGCGGCGAACAGGTGCGCCGTCCGCCGGCCACGCCCCTCGGCCGTCTTCAACTCGCTCAGATCGCGAACGAAGCCGGTCCAGGTGAGGGGCGAATCGCTTGTCTGCGTGACCGTCAGCTCGACCGGGAACTCGGACCCGTCGCGGCGCAGTGCACGCAGTTCGACGCGGCGGTCGAGTATGCGTGGCGCTTCGCCCGCCGTCAGTCGCAGCAGGCCGGCCCAATGCGCCGCACGCAGATCGGGCGGGATGATCAGGTCGGCGAGCTGTTGGCCGACCGCCTCATGCCTGCGATGACCGAACATCCGCTCCGCGGCCTGGTTGAACTGCAGCACGCGGCCCCCGGAGTCGATGGTGATGATGGCGTCGAGCGCCGCCTCGACGACGCGGGGCGTCCACTGGGCCGGCGGGACGGAGTCTGGATGCGCGATGACGCTTGCTCCCGGAAAGCAGTGTCGTCAATCTAGCACCCGCTCACCCTGCGGCCGCGTAACCGGATCGGACCCGTCAACGGGCCGGTGCGCATCCGCCTGCGGACTATGGTGCAGGGTGATGGCTGCCTCGATCATCACCTGCTCCAACTGCAGCAGGAAGAACCGCGTGCGACCGACGTCGCAGGGCGTGCCGCGCTGCTCGGTGTGCCACACCCTGCTGGCGTGGATGGTGGAGGCCGACAGGGACTCCTTCGAAACCGAGCTCGCCGCGTCGGTGCCGGTCGTGATCGACTTCTGGGCTCCGTGGTGCGGCCCATGCCGGATGGTCACGCCCGCGCTCGAGCGGCTGGCTGAGCGTCACGCGGGCAAGCTCAAGCTGGTCAAGCTCAACGTCGACGGAGCGCCGGAGATCGCCAACCGCTTCCAGGTGCAGGGAATCCCCCTGCTGGTCCTCTGGCGTGACGGCCGCGAGCTCGACCGCCTGGTGGGCGCCGCGCCCGAGCGCGACATCGAGGCCTGGCTCAGGCGCCACGTGGCCATGGACGCCGCCGCCCCGGCCTAGAAACGCCGCGCTGCTCTCAGGCCGTGACGGCGCGCCGGTAGCGCGACACGGCGAGCGGCGCGGCGACCGCGGTGATGCCGGCCGACCACGCGATCGCTCCCCAGATGCTGTTGCCCGCCGGTGCGTCCAGCCACAGTGCGCGCATCGCGTCGACCACGACGCTGAACGGGTTCGCCTCGGCGAACCACTGCAGCCCGTCGGGCATGGACTCCACCGGCACGAAGGCCGAGGAGATGAACGTGATCGGGAAGATGATGACGAACCCCAGCGCCTGCGCCGACTCGGGGGACGAGGCGATCAGGCCGAACAGCGCGAAGATCCACGAGAAGGCAAAACCGAACAGCAGCATCAGGCCGACGCCGGCGGCGATCTCGATCGCGCTCGCGTCGAACGAGAACCCGATGATCAGGCCGACCGTCACCATGATCGCGAGCGACAGCATGTTCGTCACGACGTCCGCCAGGGTGCGGCCGGCGAGCACGGCGGAGCGCGCCATCGGCAGTGAGCGAAAGCGGTCGATCAGCCCCTTCTTCATGTCGTCGGCGAGGCTCAGAGCGGTGACGAAGCCGCCGAACGACATGGTCTGGGCGATGATTCCCGGCATCAGGAAGTCGACGTAGTCGAATCCCGGCGTGTCGATCGCGCCACCGAAGACGTATGCGAACAGCAGCACGAACATGATCGGCTGCACGGTGAACGAGATCAGCAGGTCGGGCGCGCGCGGGATGCGCAGCAGGTTGCGCTGCACGAGCACCGCGGTGTCGGAGGCCGCATAGCGCAGCGCCGTCACGCGAGCGCCTCCTCCCTGCCCCGCTCCTCCGTGCCCTCTTCCTCGGCTGCGTGTCCCGTCAGCACCATGAAGACGTCGTCCAGCGTGGGGCGCCGCACCGTGACGTCGTCGATCGCCACCTGAGCCTCGTCGAGGCGCCTGACCGACTCCGCGATCACACCGCGCCGGCGGGCGACCGGGACGCGCAGCAGGCCCTCCTCGCATGTCGGCCGGCCGTCGCCCAGGTCGGCCAGCGCCGCGATCGCCGTGTCCGCGTCGGAGCGGTCCTCGAGGGCGATCTCGAGCCATTCGCCGCCGACGCGGTCTTTCAGCTCGTCCGGCGTGCCCTCGGCGATTGCGCGCCCGCGGTCGATCACCGCGATGCGATCGGCGAGCCGGTCGGCCTCGTCCAGGTACTGCGTGGTGAGCAGCACCGTGGTGCCGGCCGCGACGCAGTCCTCGATCGTCGCCCACATCCCCAGGCGGCTGCGAGGATCGAGTCCCGTCGTGGGCTCGTCCAGGAACAGCACCTCGGGCTCGGCCACCAGCGCGGCCGCGAGGTCCAGACGCCGCCGCATGCCGCCCGAGTAGGTGCGCGCGAGCCGGTCGCCGGCCTCCAGCAGGTCGAACCGGGCCAGCAGGTCCTGCGCGCGCGCGCGGGAGCGCGCGCGTCCGAGGTGGTAGAGCCGGCCCACCATCTCGAGGTTCTCCTTCCCGGTCAGGCTCTCGTCGACCGCCGCGTACTGGCCGGCGAGCCCGATGTGCGCGCGCAGCCGTGCGGCCTCCCGCACGACGTCCAGGCCGGCGACGTGGGCGCTGCCGCCGTCAGGCGGGAGCAGCGTGGTGAGGATGCGCACGGCGGTCGTCTTGCCGGCGCCGTTCGGGCCCAGCAGGCCGAGCACCGTGCCCTGCGGAGCGCACAGGTCGATGCCGTCGAGTGCCACCACGTCGCCGTAGGACTTGCGTAGGCCCGAGGCCTCGATTGCCAGCGATCCGGTCACGGCCCGGAAGCTATCAGCGGCTCATCTGGCAAATGGTTCGGTTAACACGAAGAGAGGCCCGCTTGCGCGGGCCTCTCTTGCGACCTTGCGGTTAGCAAGGGTCAGTCACGGTCCTTGTCGTGGCCGCGCCCGAACCCGAATCCACCGAACTTGCCCTTGCCGATGTGTCCGCGGATCTCACCGGTCTCGTACTGCGGGGTGTGGACGTTGGCGTACGTCGCACCCGCCTTCAGAGCGGCGACGAACTCGTCGAACTCTCCAGGATCAATGCCCTGGTCCGCGGGGCCGAGTACATCGGCAGCATCGATGGTGCCGCTGACTTCGCCGGCGTTGGCCGGGCAGGCGGGCTTGTCGCCGCCACCGCAGAGGAAAGCGATCACGCCACCGGTCACCGCGGGACGCCCGAAGTGGATGTGGGCCGCGTTCACCGCTCCCGTGAAGCCGGAATAGCGCAGCCTGTATTGCACCGTCTCGCCGCTGACCTTCACCTTGAGCTTGCCCCGTGCAGCGGTCGAGATCGCCTCGGGGACCTCCTGATAGCCGTCCAGCTTTGCGTGGAACCCGCCGTTACCTCGATGCCCGTTGCCGTTCTTCGCGGTCGCCACCGTGACGACCATCGCGACCGCGGCAAGCGCTAGCACCGCGGCGAGCAAGAGCTTCTTCATCTGACCCTCCTTTGGTCGCAGAACAATCCCCCGTCGCCGCTATTTCCGGCGATGCGGGCGGCGAAACTGAGTCTTACGTCCAGGAACGGTTCGCGCGCCGGTTCCTCCCGGCGCAGGCACTCAGCGGGGGAACATGCCGCGCGCGCGCCACAGCCAGCGGAAGTCGCCGCTGGGCCTCAGGCGCCGCCGGGCGGCGAGGCGGAGCGGGTGCTCGCGCCCGGCGAACACGTCGGCCCAGTCCTCGAAGCGGCACTGGAAGGTGACCGTCGGCTGAGCCGCGCGGCCTTGCTCGACATGCGTGTCGCCGTTGGCGACCACCAGGTGCCACGGGTCGGCATCCGCGAAGTCCCATTGGATGGTCCCGGGCTCGGGCGGCGCCTTCGTGTGGTCGAGGCTCGCGCCGAGCAGGTCGAACAGGGCGGCCACCGTTTCCGGGTCTGAGCTGGGCGGTCCGAGCTTCTCGCCGAGCACTCCGCCGCGGACGAGGCGCAGGCCGTTCCGGATGCGCCGCTCGGGCGGCAGGCCCCAGGCGAAGATCGGCGGGCCGGGGAGCTCCTCCATCGGCAGCCCCGCGCTGCGCATCTTGGTCTCCAGCGACTCGGCGCCTTCCTTCGCGATGTCCTCGAGCTTGAAGCCGAACACCTCCGTGTAGCGCAGGTCCCAGCCCGGCGGCGTGAGCACGGACGCCGTCCACGGCAGCACCTCGCGCAGGAGGTCGGTGACGGCTCGGGTGCACTCGGCGTCGCCGGCAGCGATGTCCGAGAGCAGCTTCACGCCGAAGGCGATGTGGCGCTGCTCGTCCTGAGCGATGCGGTCCATGCCCTCGCGGAAGCCGGGCAGCAGGTCGCGCTCGTGCAGGTAGCTGGTGATGAAGTGCTGGCCGGGCTGCGCGAGCGTCGCCTCGATCACGACGTGGTAGAGCGCGATCGCGGCGGACAGGCGCGGCAGCGAGGGGTCGCGGCGCAGCTCGTCCGACATCTGCACGAGCCGGTCGAACACCATGCGAAAGCCCCACGTCAGCTCGGGCTTGATCGCCTCGAGGCCCCCGGCGACGGTGCCGTCGCCCACGTCGCACACCTCGTGCATGAAGCGTGAGAAGAACACGGCGTGGCGGGCCTCGTCGACCTGCTGGGTGGCGAGGAAGTACTTCTGCTCCTCGCGCGGGGCGGCGTCGATGTACGGCGAGAGGCCGTCGGCGACGGCGTCCTCCCCCCAGAAGAAGAGCGCGTAGTTCCACAGCGCGGCCTTGCGCTCGAACTCCGTCATCACCTCCCACCACTGACGGCGGTCCTCCGTGAAGTCGATCTCGGTCGCGCGCCAGTTGCCGCGCTCCCAGCGGGCGTAGAGGTCCGTGTAGCTGATCTGCTGCGCGACGGTCGCCATGCCTGAGCCTCCGGGGGCTTTGGTATGTTTGTACCAACGAGTGGCACAAATGTACCAAACCCGTG
>Ga0075430_100003116_pt1 | contig 13865 bp, 12 predicted proteins | sample RhiMetdeltSRZDD4_FD_75294 | JGI IMG/M metagenome (GOLD analysis project Ga0075430, IMG submission 75294) | Populus rhizosphere microbial communities from Tennessee, USA - Rhizosphere MetaG P. deltoides SRZDD4 | ecosystem: Host-associated > Plants > Roots > Rhizosphere > Soil | place: USA... | reverse complement strand
GCGGCGATCGACTGCAGCATGTTGTCCTGCAGCCGCCGCGCGCCCGGCGGGTAGACGCCGTTCATCAGGATCGAGTAGGCGTAGGTATCGCCGCTTCGGGCGTCGCAGTAGCCGGACAGCGCGCTCACGTTCGAGAGCGTGCCGGTCTTGCCGTGGCAACGCAGCCGCGCCGCGCCGCCGCGCATGCGGGTAGAGAGTGTGCCGTCCACGCCGGCGATCGGCAGCGAGTCCAAGAGGGCGGCGTACTCGTCGCGGCTGCGCATGGCGGCGAGCAGCTTGACCACGCGGTAGGGCGAGGCGCGGTTGCCGCGCGAGAGGCCGGAGCCGTCCACGATCCGTACGCGCGCCCCGAGCCTCCGGGCGAAGCCCGCCGCCGCCGCCGCGCCGCCCGCCGTGGTCCCCTTGCCGCCGGTCTGCAGGCCAAGGTCCTTGAGCAGCATCTCGGCGAAGAAGTTGTCGGAGGGCTTGTTGGTGATCCGCACGAGCTGCTCCATGGGAGGCGAGTCCACGCTCGCCAGCACGTTCGCGCCGGTCGGAGAGACTCCGGCGCGCGGGGCGAGCCGCACCCGCACGCCGCGGGCCTCGAGCGCGGCGTCGAGGCGCGCGGCCGCGAACGTGGGCGGGTTCGACTGCCAGGAGCGGCCGGCCTCGTCCGCGAAGCCGCGGTTGAACGACAGGCCGCTCAGGGGGCCGACCCAGGGCGAGACGCCGAAGCCGGAGTCGGGGCCGCCCCGCAGGGAGTCGAACGCCGACTCGTCGCCGCGGATGCGGCCGCTCACGCGCTCGATGCCGGCCTGATCGAGCAGTGCGGCCAGCTCCTCGACGGTGCCGCCCGGCGCGCCGTAGTAGCGCGTGGCGTAGCTGCGGCTGCCGAAGCTGGGGTCGCCGCCGCCGTGGAGATACAGGTCGCCGTGCCAGACTCCGTCAGCCGCCAGCTCGCCGGTGCCCCGCACCTCCGTGCCGAGCGTGCCCTCGGTGCCGTAACGGGCGAGCGCGGCGGTGGTGGTGAACAGCTTGGTGTTGGAGGCCAGGATGCGCGCGCGGTTCTGGCGCCAGCGGAACACCGTCTCACCGGTGGTCAGGTTGACCACATAGGCGCCGGAATAGGCGCCGGCCGCCCGCATCTGGCGGGCCAGGCGGTTGGTCAGAGCCTGGTCCGCGGCGGCCGCCGACGGCGCGGCGGCGACCAGCACGATGACGAGGAGGGCGATACGACGCATCGAGGAAACCGAACACGGTAGCGGGATCGACGGAGCGGTCGGGCATAATGGGGCCCCGGATGGGCGACGTAGTCAGGCTCGAGAAGCCGGCAGCGAAGGACGGGGGGTCCCAGGGCAAGCCGCGCCGCAGGAAGCCGCGGCGCTCGCGCACCGCGCTGGTGCTCGGCGGCGGTGGGTTCACCGGCGGGGTCTACGAGATCGGCGCATTGCGGGCGCTCGACCTGCTCGCGGTCAACCGGACCGTGAACCAGTTCGACGTCTATGTGGGCACGAGCGCAGGCTCCTTCGTTGCCGCCCTCACCGCCAACGGCGTGACACCCGAGGAGATGATGCGGGTGGTCAACCAGCAGGTGCCCACCCCGTTCAGGGACGTGGACCGCGGCACCCTCATGCGCCCGAACGCGCTCGAGTTCGCCCAGACCGCCGCGCTCCTGCCGCTCCGCATGCTCGGGCTGGCGCGCACGTTCGCGACCCAGATGCGCTCCACCTCGCTGATCGACCTCGCGGTGGGCGTCGCCGAGGCGCTCCCCTCCGGCCTCTACGACGGGCGCGGCGTGCACGACTACCTGGAATCGGTGCTGAGCGACCCGGACCGGGTGAACGACTTCCGCCTGCTCGACAACGAGCTCTTCCTCACCGCCACCGACCTCGACACCTGCGAGCGGATCGTGCTGGGCGGCGCCGACTGGGACGACGTGCCGATCTCGCGCGCCGTGGCCGCCTCGACGGCCCTGCCGATGGTCTACAAGCCGGTGGAGATCAAGGGCCGCCACCTGGTGGACGGCGGCCTGCGCTCGACCACCAACCTCGACGTGGCCGTGGAGGCGGGCGCGAAGTTCGTGATCGTGGTCAACCCGCTCGTGCCCTACGTGAACGACTTCCAGAAGGTCATTCCCACCATGCTCGGAAGCCGCGTGCGGCGCGTGCGGGACATGGGGTTCCCGCAGATCGGCTACCAGGCCTTCAAGCTGATCGCCCACCAGCGGCTGCACGAGGCGGTGTCGCACTGGAAGGAGCGCTACCCCGGGGTCGACATCATCCTGATCGAGCCCGACCCGAACGACGAGCTGATGTTCGAGACGAACATCCTCAACTTCACGCGCCGCGTGGAGATCGCGCGCCACGGGTTCGAGTCGGTCACGCTCAAGCTCGCATCGGACTACGACGAGCTCCGCGACGTGTGCGCCAAGCACGGCATCGAGATCTCGGCCAAGCGCGTGAGCAAGGTGGTGGGGAAGGTCGAGAAGAATCGCGAGAAGACGGCCGCCTGGCGCCGCATCCTCGAGCAGACGACCGCCGGCCTGCTCAGGCAGTCGGGCGAGGACTAGCCGCCGGCTGACCCTCAGGCGAGCGCGGTCCCGAGCGCCCGCAGGAGCCGGGCGCTCGCGTGCTCCGAGATGATCGTGGCGCGGACGTGGTGGTCCTCGCCGAGCGGCCCGCCGGGAGCCACGATCACGCCCTGCGCGCGCAGTCGGCTCGCGAGCTGGTCGCCGCTGCGGCCGGCGACGCGCAGCCAGACGAAGTTCGCCTGGCTGGCGGTGACCTCCACGCCCATGTCGCGCAGCGCGGCCAGCACCCGGCGGCGCTCGCGGCCAACCGTTTGACGGCGGCGCTCGACCTCCGCGTCGCCGGTGCGGAGCGCGTGCTCGATCGCCGCCTGCGTGAGCGCGTTCACGCCCAGTACCGGCGCCACCGCCGCCAGCAGGTTGCCGTCGGAGGAGACCGCGTAGCCGGCCCGCAGGCCCGACAGCCCGTAGATCTTCGAGAACGTGCGCACCACCAGCAGGCGCGGGAAGGCCTCCACGAGCTTGAGGCAGGCGTCCACAGGCTCGACGTCCTGGAAGTGCACGAGCGCCTCGTCGAGCAGCACCGTCACGTGGGCCGGCAGCGCCGAGAGCAGGCCGCCCACCTGCTCGCTGTGCACGTACTCGCCGGTGGGATCGTTCGGGTTGCAGAGCACGAGAACGCGCGTGCGCTCGCTCACGGCGTCGAGGAGGTCGCCGCGCTCGACCGCGACCGGGCGGGCGCGAGCGTGCGCCGCCAGCAGCGGATAGAGCGGGTAGGAGGGCCACGGCATCACCAGCTCGTCGCCCTCCGAGAGCAGCGCGAAGGCGGCGGCCTGGAGCAACTCGGCGGCGCCGTTGCCGAGCGCGATCCGCTCGGGATCGACCTCGTGGCGTTCCGCCAGCAGCCGCCGGATCGGCGCCGCGTGACGGTCCGGATAGCGCTGCACCAGGCCGCGCGCGCGGGCGATCGCGGCGTTGGCGATCTCGGAGTTGGGCAGGTCGGGCCACTCGGTGCCCGACAGGTCGAGGTCCGGCACGCGCGCGAGCGCCTGGCGCCTCTCCTCGTGGCGGCGCTCGCGGCGCAGCCGGTTCAGCTCGCGCTCGTCGAGGTCCTCGAACTGCCGGTAGTAGTCGCGAAAGCCCATGCGAGGGCCACTAGTCGGTCGGGGCGAGGCTTGGACCCGGGCCCTCGATGAGGATGAACCAGATCCCGAATGCCACGACGGCAACCCCCACGGCCACCACGAAGATCCGCTCCAGCGCGCCGCGCTCCTGGCGGTGCCCGGCGGCGCGCCGGACGAGCCGCCAGGCGTGATCCACCCGCTTGGCCAGGGCCATCGTGAGCATCAGCGACGCGAGGCAGCCGATCATCACCGTGCCGATCCCCGCGGTCACGTAGCCCGTCAGGTAGTCGACCTGCGAGCCGATCCACAACCAGGCGGCGGGCTGGGGCCCGAACAGCGACAGGCACAGCACGAGCTCCACCAGCAGCAGGCCGTGGGCGAGCAGCTCGTCGACCCGCCGGCGCCGCTCCGAGGACGGCGCCACGTCGTCCCGGTAGCGCACCGGCGCCGTGCCGGGACGGCGGCCGATGAACAGGCCGCCGGTATCGGAGGGATCGTTGCTGGCCAGCGAGCCTCAGCCCCGGGGTGCGTCGTAGACCTCGTCGACGAGCGCGGCGTACTTCTCGTGCACCACGTTGCGCTTGACCTTGAGCGTGGGCGTAAGCTCGCCCGTCTCCTGGGACAGGTCGTGGTCGAGAATCGCGAAGCGCTTGATCTGCTCGACCGGGCCGACGTGCGAGTTCACCTCGTCGATCGTCTTCTGGACTTCGGCCCGCACCCGCTCCTCGTTCGCCATCTCCGCGAGATCGGAGCTCTCGAGCCCGAGCTGCTCGGCCAGCGCCGGCGCCTCCTCCGGGTCGAGCGTGATGAGCGCGATCAGGTAGGGCCGCCGGTCCCCGACCACCACCGCCTGCGAGATCCAGCGGCTCTGCTTGAGCCCGTTCTCGAGGTTGGCCGGCGTGATGTTCTTGCCGCCCGCGGTGATGATGATGTCCTTCTTGCGGCCGGTGATGTAGAGGAAGCCGTCGTCGTCGAGGCGGCCGAGGTCGCCCGTGTGCAGCCAGCGCTCCTCGCCCTCGATCGTGTTCCTCGTGGCCTCTTCGTTCTTGTAGTAGCCCTGGAAGATGTTCGGGCCCTTGACCAGCACCTCGCCGTCGTCGGCGATCCTGACCTCCACGCCCTGCATCGGCTTGCCCACCGACCCGAAGCGGAACTCGCCCGCCTGCGGGCGGTTGACGGTGGCGCTGGTGGCGGTCTCGGTCATGCCGTAGCCCTCCATCACCGGTACCCCGCAGGCGAAGAAGAACTCGAGGATCTCGGGCGCGATCGGCGCCGCGCCGGTTACGCACTCGCGGATGTTCTGGCCAAACAGCCCCCGCACGTTTTTGAAAAGCCTCTCCTCGGCCTGCTCGAAGGGGGCCTCGAGCTCCGGCGGCACCTGCTCGCCCGCCTCGCGCATCGTGCGCACCTTCACCCCCAGCTGCACCGCCTGCTGGAGCTGCTCCTTGTCCTCGATGTTCGCGGTGGCGAGCGTGTAGATCTTCTCGAACATGCGCGGCACCGACGGGAAGTACGACGGGCTCACCTGGGCGATGTCGGCGATGATCATCTTCGGGTCGCGCGACCAGTACGCCATCGCCACGCCCAGCTCGAACGAGGCGAACTGGATCAGCACGGCGAACGCGTGCGCGAGCGGGAGGAAGAGGTATGAGCAGTCGCCGCCCTCGAGCACGTTGCCGGCCACCACGGAGTCCGTGATCGCCCGGTAGTTGCCGTGCGAGAGCAGGCAGCCCTTGGGCGGGCCCGTGGTGCCGGACGTGTAGATGTACAGGCACATGTCGTCCGGGGTGACCGCGCTGTAGCGCGCCTCGTACTCCGCCGCGTCGCGGCCACGCCCGCGCTCGCGGAGCGCATCCATGGTGAGCGCGTCGCCCAGGCCGGCGCCGTCCATCACGATCACGTGCTCGAGCTCGGGGCACTCGTCCTCGATCTCGCGCACCTTCGCGAGCTGCGCGACGTCCTCGACGAAGATCGCGCGCGAGTCCGAATGGTGGAGGACGTATTGCACCTCCTCCGGCGAGTTCGTCTGGTAGATCGTGACGAGCGTCGCGCCCGCGGTGAGGATCCCGAAGCAGGCCTGCGTCCACTCGGGGCGGGTGTGGGCGAGGATCGAGATCTTGTCGCCCGGCTCGATCCCGAGGTCCACCAGCCCGAGCGAGACCTCCTTCACGATCTCGCCGAGCTCCGCGTACGTGAGGTCGACCCACTGGTCGCCGACCTTGTGCCGCTGGGCCGGCGCATCGCCGTAGCGCGCCACGGCCAGCGGCAGCAAATCGGCGATCGTCTTCGACCCGGTGCCCTGGCGGGCCTCGGCACCGGCCGTCACTGCTTCCATGTGTTCCCCCTATTCGAGTCCGTGCAGGGAGAGTCTAGGAGGGGGGGATGGAATCGGTGCGCCGCCGGCCGAGCCGGCGGCTTCCGCCCGGCTACGCCTTGGCCAGCTCTCGCTTCTGCTGCGCGTCCTTGAGGCTGGTGATGAACAAGGTCTTGTCGATCCGGCCCTGGAAGATCGGGACGCCCATTTCCATGCACTTCGAGATCACTTCGCGCCGGTGCATGCCGGCCTCTCGGCCGAGTTCGGTGGGCGTCAGGTGGATCGCCATGTACCTATGTCCTCCTCGTCGCTTGCAGGCGTGCCATCCAGGGTATCGGTTGTCTCGGTCGGCCGAAAGAGGGATTTGGCCCGAATCTCGGCGTTTGCGCCCGTTGCCTGCGTCAGATCGGGTTCGGAACGTCGATGAAGCGGTGCTCGACCCCGAATCGCTCCGCCACGAGCTCTCCGAGGCGGCGCACGCCGAAGGTCTCCGTGGCGTAATGCCCGGCCGCCACGAAGTGCACGCCGCCCTCCCGGGCCTCGGCCATCACGTGCTCGGCGGGCTCGCCCGTCACGAAGGCGTCGAGGCCGAGGGCCACCGCCTCGCGGAAGCTCGAGGCCGCGCCGCCGGTGACGATGCCCACCGCGTGCACGACCTCCGGGCCGGCCTCCCAGACGAACGGCTCGCGGCCGGTGGCCCGCTCGACCCGCGCGCGTAGCTCCTCGAACGACACGCCCGCGGGCGCGCGTCCCACGAAGCCCACCGCGCTGCCGCGGTGCTGCCCGAACGGCTCGGCGCGCTCCAGGCCGAGCAGCTCGCAGAGCAGTGCGTTGTTGCCCACCTCGGGATGGGCGTCGAGCGGGAGGTGGTAGCCGGCCAGCGACATGTCGGCCTCGAAGAGCAGCTCGAGCCGGGTCTTCATGGCGGGCGAGATCGTGCGCGGATGGAAGTCCCAGAACAGGCCGTGGTGGGTGAGCACCAGCTGCGCGCCCGCATCGGCGGCCTGCACGATCAGCTCGCGGTTTGCCGACACGCCCGTGGCCACCAGCTCGACCTCGTGCGAGCCGGGCACCTGCAGGCCGTTCGGCCCGTAGTCGGAGAAGTCGCTCGGGTCGAGCAGCTCGTCGAGGAAGGCGATGATCGAGTCGCGTGAGGCCACGGGTGAGAAGCGGGTGAGGCCCTCAGGGGGAGGGGTGGGAGGATTTTCAAACTCGCAGATTGTGGGTACTTTGCCAAGCACTCAGGGAGCGAGGCAGGGGAATGCAGGGATGATCGCCACGAGCTGTGAGACCGCCGACGCCGATCTGGTGACCGCGGTTCGGCAGGGAGACGACGCCTCCTTCGAGGAGCTCTACCGCCGCTATCAGCCGCGCATCACGGCATTCGTCCGCAGCAGGCTCCGCGACGAGGCGCGCGCCGAGGACGTGACGCAGGAAGCGTTCCTGTCGGCGCTGCGCCGCCTGCGCGCCACCGACTCCGAGATCAACTTCAAGCCGTGGATCTACGAGATCGCGCGCAACGCCGCGATCGACTCCTACCGGCGCTCGAGTCGCGCCGAGGAGATCTCGATGGACGCCGACTCAGGGCTGCGTCCCTCGGACCGCCTCCGGCTCGTGGGCGACAGTGCGCCCGACTCCCTGCTGATCGACAAGGAGCGCCTCGACCACCTGCGCGGCGCGTTCGACGAGCTGTCGGACGTGTACACACAGGTGCTCGTGATGCGCGAGCTCGAGGGCTGCTCCTACCGGGAGATCGGCGAGAAGCTGGACCTCAGCCGCCCGGCGGTCGAGAGCGCGCTGTTCCGCGCACGGCGGCGACTCGAGAGCGAGTACGCCGAGCTCTCCGAGGGCCGGCGCTGCCGCAAGGCGCGCGCGATGATCGCCCGGCTCGCCGAGGGGATGGGCGGCGGCCTCGACCACCAGCGGCTGGCCCGGCACGCCCGCCGCTGCCACAGCTGCCGCCGCTGGGCCCGCGAGCTGGGCGTCGAGCCGCAGGCGGCGCCCGCCGGGCTGCGGGCGAAGATCGCCTCGCTCCTGCCGCTGCCGTTCCCCTGGCTTCCGAGCGGCGCCCAGTTCGGCGCCGGGCTCGGCGAGCGCGCCGCCGCACTGATCGCTGCCGCCGCGCTGGCCGGCCTTGGAGGCGTGGCCGTGGGCGGCTCGGGCCTGCTCGACCGCGACGGGGACAGGCCCGCGGCCATCGAGCGCGAGACGGTGAGGGAGCGGGCCACGCAGGAGGCCACGACCCGGGCCGCCTCACCGCTCGGCGCCGCCGACCGCGGTCGCGACCGGGCTCGGCGCGGCGCGGACCGCACCCGCTCGAAACCCGACGCCAGCAAGCGCGACACCGCCGCCGGCGCCCCGGCCGCGGGCGCGCCGGCCTCGGGCGCGCCGGCCGCCGGCAGCCCCGCGGCGGGCTCCGGCGACTCCGCTCCGCTCGGCGGCGCCGAGCTCCCCGGCGCTCCCGAGGCGCCGGACGGGGGCGTGCCGCTCCCCGACGTGCCCACGGGCGGCCGCCTGCCGCTGCCGGAGGTGCCGCGGGTCACGCCGCCGCTCGAGACCCCGCAGGTCGCTCCGGGCGTGAGCGTGCCGGAGGTGTCCGTCCCCGAGGTCGGCGCGGGCACGATCGACGGGGTGACCGGCACCGTCGAGGGCGCCCTCCCGTAGCGACGAAGGAGCCGGTCACGGCGGGTAGTCTCCGCGCGATGGCCCCGAAGCGCACCCGGGCGGTGGCGGAGGGCGACGAGTTCCTCGAGTCGCTCATGGACACGAGCCTGTACTCGATGGGTGCCTACTTCACCGACCAGCACCCCGATCTCGTGGACGAGGTCATCACTCAGGCCACCGCCATCGAGGAGGCCGGCCTGCGCGGCTACGCGGAGGCGCACGGCATGAGCCTCGAGACCTGCTTTGAGACGCTCCTCACGGGCCTCGCGGTGCGCTACTACAAGGCCGTCGCCGCCTGAGCCGTGGCTCTGCCCGGCGGAGCCTGCGACGTGGCGGTGGTGGGAGCCGGCATCGTCGGTCTCGCCACGGCCCATGAGCTGCGCGAGCGGGGCGTGGGGGTCTGCCTGTTCGAGAGCGCCCGCCCGGGTGCCGGCCAGTCGGCGGGCACCACGCGCATATTCCGCCACAGCCACAGGCAGCCCGAGGTCGTGGGGCTCGCCGCCGAGAGCCGGGGCCTCTGGGACGCCTGGGAGAAGCGCTTCGAGACGAGTCTCCTCGGTGACGAGGGCGCGCTCGTGACGGGCCCCGACGTGAGGGCTCACGAGCAGCGCCTGTCGGTGGCCGGCGTGCCCTGCCGGATGCTCACCGAGGAGGAGCAGCGCGAGGTGCATCCGGCGCTCGACCCTCCGGGCGGTGCTGCCCTGTTAGACGAGCTGGGCGGAGCGATCGACGTGCGGGCCGCCGTCGACGCGCTCTCTCGGTCGGTGTCCGGCTCGCTCGTGCTCGGCCGCGTGTACCGGATCGACGAGCGCGGGTCGGGGGTCTTTGTCGACAGCTCCGAGGGGGTCTGGCACGCAGAGCGGGTGGTCGTCTGCGCGGGCGCGGAGGTGCGCGAGCTCGCGCCCGGCCTCGAGTTCGGCGGCGGCTGTCACGTGCGCGCCACCTTCGCCGTGCGGCCACACCTCCGGGGTAGGAGCCTTCCCTGTCTCCAGGAGCAGTCGGGCGAGTACGGCGAGACCGTCTACGGCGGGCCGGTGCCCAGCGAGGAGAACTACGTGATCGGCCTGAGCGGGCCCAGCAACGAGATTCCGGCCGAGCCGGGCCAGCGGGTGCCGGGGCGCAACGAGCGGGTGGACGAGCTGGCCGGGCGAATCTCCCGCTGGGTGAGGCGCGCGATGCCCGGGCTCGACCCGGAGCCGGTCGGGCTGCGCCTGTGCATCACGACCGTCCTGCCGGAGGGGCCGGATAACTTCCGCATCTGGCGCGAGGGCGCCGTGACCGGCCTCGTGGGCGACAACCTGTTCAAGTTCGCGCCCCTGCTCGGTCGCATGCTGGCCGGCGAGACCGGGCTCAGGCCAGCGTCCGCTCGAACCATCCCGGGTCATGTCGTCCCATCCGGGTCCGACTCTAGGGCTCGAACACGACCTTGAAGATGCCGTCCTCCTTCTTCTGGAACGCCTCGTAGGCCTTTGGGGCTTGCGCAAGGGGGAGGCGGTGCGTTGTGAAGTCCTCGGTGCCCAGCGGGTCGGAGTCATCGCTGACCAGCGGCATGATGTCGTCGATCCAGCGCTTGACGTGCGCCTGGCCCATGCGGATCTGCAGGCCCTTGTCGAACAGCTGCATCATCGGGATCGGGTCGATCGCGCCGCCGTAGACGCCGCTGATCGACACCGTTCCGCCGCGGCGGACGCTCTCGAAGCAGCCCAGCAGGGCACTCATGCGATCAACCCCGAGGCGCTCGATCATCGGCCGGGCCACGGCATCGGGCAGGAAGCCCGCCAGCTTCTGGGCGAATTGGCCGAACGGCGCCCCGTGCGCCTCCATCCCGACGGCATCGATGGCCGCGTCGGGGCCGCGGCCGTCGGTCAGCTCGCGCAGCCGCTCCGCCGTGGTGGCGGTGTCGCCCGCGCCGTTGGAGACGTCGAGCACCTCGATGTCGTGGCGCCGGGCGAGCTCGAGCCGCGCCGGCACCAGGTCGATGCCGATCACGCGGGCGCCCTTGTGCTTGGCGATTCGCGCGGACATCTGCCCGATCGGGCCGAGGCCGAAGATCGCCACCGACCCGCCCTCGGGAATCTCGGCGTACTCAACCGCCTGCCAGGCGGTGGGGAGCACGTCCGAGAGGAACACGAAGCGGTCGTCCGGTGGGCCGTCGGGCACCTTGATCGGGCCGAAGTGGGCCTGCGGCACGCGCAGGTACTCGGCCTGGGCGCCCGGGACCTGGCCGTAGAGCTTCGTGTAGCCGAACAGCGAGGCGCCGGTGCCGGTGTCGCGGTTCTGCGTCGTCTCACACTGCGCGAACAGCTCGCGCTCGCACATCCAGCAGCTGCCGCAGGAGATGTTGAACGGGATCACCACGCGGTCGCCCTTCTGGAGCGAATCGACCTCGGAGCCCACCTCCTCGACGACTCCCATCGGTTCGTGGCCGAGCACGTCGCCGGGCTCGAGGAACGCCCCGAGCACTTTGTAGAGGTGCAGATCGGAGCCGCACAGCCCGGTGGAGGTGATCCTCACGACGGCGTCCGTGGGCTCCTCGATGCGCGGGTCGTCGACCTCCTCCACGCGGACGTCCTCGACGCCCTGCCAGGTGAGCGCCTTCACTGCTCCTCCTTTGCCGATCCGGGCTGCGCCATGCGCCGATGCATCGCCGCCTTGGCGGAGTCGGGCAGCACCCTGCTGGCCAGCGCCTGGGCCTTTGTGCTCAGGCCGCCGCCCACCACGCGCTCGTCGCCGCTCATCATCGCGTCGAAGCCCTGCTGCGCGACCTGGGCCGGGTCGTCCTTGTCGCTCGCGCCGACCTTCGTGTCCTGCATCTCGGCGCGCTCGAAGAACTCGGTCTCGGTCGGACCGGGCATGAGCGAGGTCACGGTCACCTCGGTGTCGCGGAGCTCGTCGCGTAGGGCCAGGGCGAACGACTGCACGAACGACTTGGATGCGTTGTAGACGGCCTGGTAGGAGCCCGGCATCGTCGATGCGATCGACGACGTGAAGAGCACGCGGCCCTCGTTGCGCCCCACCATGTCCCGCAGGCCGAGCTTGGCCAGGTGGACCGTCGAGCGCACGTTCAGGTCGACCAGTCGCAGCTCCTTGTCGAGGCTGGTGCCGCGGGCGAAGTCGCCGCCCGCGCCCACCCCGGCGTTGAGCGCCAGCGCATCCACCTTGCGCCCGTCGCGCGTGGCCTGCGCGTAGAGACGCTCGACCTCGCCCGGTTCCGTGAGGTCGGCGCGAATGGCCTCGGCGTCGGTGCCGCTCGCGCGCAGCTGTGCCGCCGCCTCGTCCAGCGCGGCGTCCTCGGCGTTCATGACAAGCGCGAAGCCGTTCCGGGCGAACACCCTCGCCAGCTCGAGGCCGATGCCGCTCGAGGCGCCGGTGACCAGCGCGAGGGGCCGATTTCCGTTCGTTGTCGTGTCGTTGGTAGCCATCACGGCCCGGCTGCCCGTGCCGGGTGGGGCTAAACGCTCCGCCCGCGCCAGTCTCCCGCGGCGCGTCCGAGCGCTCTGAACAGCCGCTCGATGTCGTGCTCGGTGACGTGCAGATGCGGGGCCAGACGCAGCGCGCGGCCGCGGACGGCGGCGAAGCACTTCTCCGCCGCGAGCGCGGGCAGGACGCGCTCGCGGACGCCATCGGGCAGCTGGACCCCGAGCAGATGCGGACCGCGCTGTGCGCGCGGTAGCGGGTCGAGCCCGATGTCCTCGGCGCGGCGCGCCATCTCGGCCGTGATCCGGTCGAGGGCGTCGGCCACGCGCTCGACCCGCCATTCCTCGAGCTGGCCGAGGGCGGCCACGGCCATCGGCGTGAGCTCGAAGTTCGTGCGCTCGCCCACGTCGAAGCGCCGGGCGCCGGGTTGGTACTCGTCGCGGTAGTCCACGAGCCGGGCGAAGTCCTCCGAGCCGGCGCGCAGGATCCAGTTCTCCTCGAGCGGCTCGCAATCGCGGTGCTCCTCGGCGACGTACAGATATCCCACCCCGAAGGGTCCCAAGAGCCACTTGTAGCCCACGGTGACCACGAAGTCCGGTCGCAGCGCCGAGACGTCGAGCGGCATTGCCCCGATCGACTGGCTGCCGTCGATCACGAGACGAGCGCCCGCCGCGTGGGCGGCGGCCGCGACCTGCTCCAGGTCCACGAGAGCCCCGTCGGTCCAGTGGACGTGCGGCACGCTCACCACGGCCACGCGCTCGTCGAGCCGCGCGAGCACGGCGTCGGTCCACGTCTGGCCGCTCTCGCGCTCGACCGTGAGCAGCTCGGCGTCGGCGCGCCGGGTCGCAGCGCGCCACGTGTAGACGCCCGACGGATACTCCTCGGCCAGGACCATCACCCGCCGGCCGGGGGCGAGCCCGAGCGCGCGGGAGGCCACGGCGAACCCGTAGCTCGTGGCCGGGACGAGCGCGATTCCATCCACGTCGGCGCCCACCAGGCGGGCGAACTGCGCCCGCAGCGTCTCGACGTCCGCGAACCAATCGCTCTCGGAGATCGTCCACGGTCGCGCGCGTTGCTCCAGCGCCCGCTCGCCCGCGGCCCGCACAGAACGCAGCTGCGGCGCGAGGTTCGCGGTGTTGAAGTAGGCAATTTCCGGGGGCACGTCGAACGCGTGTGATGTGTCGGTGCTCATGAGTAGCTCCGAGCCTGAGGCCCGCCGCCCGCCCAGTCCATGCCGTTTCTCTGCTTCTACGCGGTTCCTGCCGACGATCGTGAGCCAGAACGCGGCTCTCGCCTTCGAAGGAGCTTCGGGCGATGGTTAGGGCCCGCGCGAGCGGGCAGGAACGTCGTGTGTCACGAGCAGTGCGCTTCGACCACTACGGGCCGGTGGAGGTCCTCGACGTCGTGGATGTTTCGCGCCCCACCCCCGACCGCGGGCGGGTGCTCGTGGAGGTGGTTGCGAGCGCGATCAATCCGGGCGAGATCTCGATCCGCGAGGGTGCGATGCACGAGCGCTCGCCGACGTCGTTTCCGTCCGGGCAGGGCAGCGACCTGGCCGGGCGGGTAGCCGGGGTCGGCGACGAGGTCGCGGGCTTTGAGGTCGGCGACGAGGTGATCGGCTGGACCGACGAGCGCGCGGCGCAAGCCGAGTACGTGTCGGTGCCCGCCGGCCAGCTCACGGCGCGACCGGCTGGCGTTCCGTGGGAGCAGGCCGCCAGCCTCTACGTGGCCGGCTGCACTGCCTACGCGATGGTCGACGCCGTGGCCCCTCGGTCGGGGGAGACCGTGGCCGTGGCGGGCGCTGCCGGCGGGGTGGGCTCGATCGCCGTCCGCTGCTGCG
>Ga0075430_100003115_pt1 | contig 13866 bp, 11 predicted proteins | sample RhiMetdeltSRZDD4_FD_75294 | JGI IMG/M metagenome (GOLD analysis project Ga0075430, IMG submission 75294) | Populus rhizosphere microbial communities from Tennessee, USA - Rhizosphere MetaG P. deltoides SRZDD4 | ecosystem: Host-associated > Plants > Roots > Rhizosphere > Soil | place: USA... | reverse complement strand
TCGGCTGGTGGATGTGAAGACTACGTACGACCCCGACAACGTCTTCCACCACAACCAGAACATTCGCCCGGGGTGAGTGATAAGGTGGGCACAGCGACCTTCATTAGGAGCGTGCCGTGAGCGACCCCACCGACGACTTCGCCACCATGTTCGAAGCTTCGATCCAGGCGAAGCGCATCGAGAAGGGCCAAACCATCAAGGGCACCATCGTCGCGATTGGCCCGGAGGTGGCGCTCGTCGACGTCGGGGGCAAGAGCGAAGCCACGATCGACATCGGCGAACTGAAGGACGACGAGGGCGATCTCGACGTCGCTGTTGGCGACCAGATTCAGGCCGTCGTGGTGTCGACCGCCGGAGGGCTGACTCTCTCGCGGAGACTGGCGCGACGGGCCGCGACCGAACGGCAGCTCGAAGACGCGTTTCACACCGGTCTCCCGGTAGAAGGCAAGGTCGAAAAGTCAGTGAAAGGCGGGTACGAGGTGCGCATAGGCCGACAGCGCGCCTTCTGCCCCATCTCTCAAATTGACACGCTCCGGACGGACGCATCGGCGCACGAAGGTCGTGTCTACGAGTTCCGGATCATCGAGTACAAGGAAGGCGGCAAGAACCTGGTCGTTTCGCGGCGTGCTCTTCTCGAGGCGCAGCAACGGGCGAGCGCGGCCGAAGTACGGCGATCGATTGTCGCTGGCGCAGTGATAACCGGGCGTGTCGCCTCGGTGCGCGACTTTGGCGCGTTCATCGATCTCGGTGGCGGCGTGCAGGGCTTGCTGCACGTATCTGAGATGGGCTGGTCCCGTGTGTCGGACCCGTCGCAAGTGGTCAAGCCGGGTGACGAGATCACCGTGAAGGTCCTGCGTGTTGACGACGACAAGCAGAAGATCTCCCTCGGGCTGAAGCAGCTCAGCGAGGATCCGTGGTCGAGAGTCCACGAAACATACGAGATCGGCCAAGTGCGCACGGGGCGCGTCACGCGCCTCGTGGAGTTCGGAGCGTTCGTCGAGCTCGAGCCGGGGGTCGAAGGGCTGGCGCACGCGTCTACGTTCGCGCCGACGGGAGGATCGGCAGGATGGTCCACGCAGGTCCCGCTAGGGACGACGGCGGCATTTGAGATCCTGAGCATCGATATCGAGAAGAAACGGATTGGGGTCGCACTTGTTCCGGAAGGGTCGGCGCGGAGCCGCGGCACGGCGTCATCCCAACCTGGAATCGTGCCGGGCGCGCGTCTGACGGGAAAGGTGGAGCGTCACGAGAAGTTCGGCGTGTTCGTGTTCCTCGCGCCAGGGCGCACCGGTCTCATCCCGTTGGCGGAAACAGGCGTTGCGAAGGAAGCGGATGTCGCTCGGGCATTCCCCACCGGCGGCGACGTCGAGGTGGTCGTGCTCGAAGTCGATCCTTCGGGGCGTCGCATCCGCCTGAGCGCGAAGGCCGTCCTGGACGCGCAGGAGGCTGCCGAAGTGCGCGAATACGCCGAGCGCGGAGATGCCGCGCCGACAGGAGGCTTCGGATCGCTCGCCGACAAACTCCGCGGCGCACTCAAGCCGCGCGAGGACTAGGTCTGGCCGGATTGCCTCACGGAAGTGGCTTGCGAAGAATCGTAACGATCTCTTCTCCGCCAATCGCCGTATCCGCGACGGTCAACCCAACGAAAGCGTATCCTGCGGCTGTTGCTTGCGAGATTTCCTTTTGGAGCGTTGACGTCCTCTTTGTTGCAAGCAGACGGTATTCGTATTTCGTGGCCTGTTCGGCAGTCTTGTCGCGCTCGAGCACGACGACGACTTCTTTGCCGCCAAATGTGCTCTTGAAAACTGTTTGGCCCCTGTACTCGAAACCAGCATCAGAGGCATCTTGCATTTCCTTTTGCATGGTCGACGTCCTGGTGGTCGCAAGCAGCCTATAGAGGAACGAGGGTGTACCGTCGGGCACTCGAGTCATGAGGACCACGACTTCGGACCCGCCAAATGACGTGTCGCCACCCATCACCCCCGCAAACCTGTACCCTGCCTCGGCAGCCTCGTTCATTTCCTGTTGCATGGTGGAGGTTTTGTTGGTGGCGAGGACGCGGACATCATCCTGCGCGTACGCGGGGGATCCCAGAACGGCGATCAACAAAGGTAAGCACACTCTTCGCATCATGTTTCTCCCGGGTCGGAGCACATAAATGGTCAGGATCGTCTGGTCAGCTTATCGACCTGTAGGGCCGGGTGCTTCAACGAACAACGGCCCGATGGCGATCTTCGACTGACCACACCAAAAGGTGGATAATCCGCACATGCGCAACTGCTTCCGAATTCTCGTTACCGTGTCGCTTCTGACGGCTGGTGTTCGGGCGCAGAACCCGACGCCGACGACGATTCCGAATGGTCTGCCGGAGTGGGCCTTCAACATTCCTGACAAGGTGCAGCCGCCCGAACCGCGCGTGCCGGCGACGGTGCGCGCCCCGGGGAGCAGCAAGGAGTACGAGGCGACCGCAATCGCCGGCAACGCGAATCCTCCCGACTGGTTTCCCGACGAACATCCCGCAGCGCCGCGCAGCGTGAAGGGTCCGATGCCGAATGCGTGTGGGTCGTGCCACTTGATGTCGGGACAGGGGCATCCGGAATCGGCGGACATTGCAGGCATGCCGGCCGCCTACATCATTCGGCAGATGCAGTACTTCAAGAACGGTGCGCGCAAGGAGGACGCACGCATGGGGCCGATCGCTCGCGCTGTCTCAGATGAGGACGTGCGCGAGGCGGCGGAATATTTCGCGATGGTCAAGCCCGCGCCGTTCGTGAAAGTGATCGAGACCGCGACGCCGCCCAAGACCTACATCAGCGCTGATGCACGCCATCGGCGCATTCATCCGGACGGCGGGACCGAGCCGATCGGACGCCGCATCATCCAGATTCCGGAAGACCCGATGCGGACGACCATCCGCGATCCTCACTCAGGCTTCATCGCGTACGTGCCGCCCGGCAGCATCGCGAAGGGAGCTGCGCTTGCGAAGACAGGCGGTGGGGGCAAGACGATTCAGTGCGCGATCTGCCACGGCGACGGTCTCACGGGCCTCGGCGAAGTGCCGCGCGTTGCGGGCCTTCAGCCGGTGTACATCGCGCGGCAGCTCATCACGATGCAGAACGGCACGAGTGCCGGCGCCAATGCGGCGCTGATGAAGAAGGTCGTCGAGAAGCTGTCCGAAGACGAGATCATCGCGCTCTCGGCGTACCTGGGATCGCTTCCGCCTCGCTAATCGCACCCGTAGGGCGGGCCTTCCTTCACGGCCCGCCTGGCGCGGCGTACAGCCCGCCCTAGGGGCGTCTCGGCATTGTCCGTTTTCCATCCACGACAGGTGGAAAGTCCCTCACCTCGTCATACGCTTCGGTGATGAAGCGGTCCTTGCTCTGCTGCGTGTCGCCCTGCGTCGTCGCGTCATACGGCGCGGTCAGGTTCGCTGCCAGAACCTCCTTTAGCGACTTCCCCTGCTCGCGCAGCGTCTTCACCTTGGCCATGATGTCGACCAGCATGGCGCGATACGGCTGAAGATCTTTCTTCTTGATCAGCGTGCCGTGGCCAGGAATGAGGGTCGTGTCGGGACCGGCAATCTGCTCGAAGAGGTCAATCGCATCGAGCATTCCCGTCAGCGAGCCGCCATTGTTCTGATCGGCGAACGGATAGCCGAAGTTGCGGTAGAAATCCTCGATGTAGATCACATTGGCGTTGCGGAAACGGACGATGGTGTCGCCCGCGGTATGGGACGGCATCATCGGGATGAAGTCCACGGTTTCACCATTCATATTAAAGGTGACCGCCGGCTGGCCGCGGGTGGCGGGGTTATAGCTGTAGGTCACTACCGGAACGGCGGCCATATCCGGCGCAGGCGCCGGCTCGCCATTGGCGCGCGGCGGGGGACGCAGCATTTCATTCCGCAGATTCTCCTGCGCGTAGATCAACGCGCCCTGCTTCGCAAAGAAGGCATTGGCACCTGTATGGTCGCCATGGATATGCGTATTGACCAGAACGCGGATGGGCGCATTGGTGAATGACCGGATCGCCGCCAGTGTCTTGTCGGCCACCTGTCGGTTCTGGGTGTCCACCAGCAGGACGCCATCCGGTCCAAAGAGCGCCATGGCCCTGCCGCCGGACGCGTCGGGGTGTGCTGGATCAACGCCTTGCGAACCATGGAGCACGAAGAGGTTCGGCGACATCTTCTCCGTCACCTTGATCTCTACCTTCTCCCAGGGTGTCGTATAGCCAGGAGGAAACGTATACGAACCCTTTCCCGTCGGGATGATGATGAGGGGATAGCCCGTGCTCTGCGCCCACACCATTGTGGGCATCGCTCCCAGGGCGACCACACTCATTAACAACAACGCGCGGCTTTTCATGATTCGCTCCTTGCTATCTGCATGTGGGGTTGCGCAGAGCGTTACTCAAGACTTTCGGCGGTAAAGCTTAGCCGGGATTCAGTACTTGAAGAGGTAGACAGCGCCCGAATCGGTCACCGAGTTATCGATCCCGTCACCGTTCGCCCCGCTGGCTCCGCCGTCTTCTGAGCGCGCGCCCACGGCCAGTGTGCCACTTCTACTGAGCGCGACGCCGCTTCCGAACTCGTCGAATGCTTCGGTGTTCGAGCCTTTCACGTATGACTGAAACGTCCAGGTCGCACCGGCCCGAGTAAAAACATATAAGGCGCCTGCTTCGCCCGCCGAATTGTCATCCTGCCTGCCGTTGATGCCCTTGGCGCCGCCGTCTTCGTTGGGAGCGGACGCCGCCAGCGTGTTCCCGTCACCACTCAACGCGAGGCGCACACCAAACCAGTCCTCGATCCCGGAATTCGAGGCCTTGAACGACGCCTGCTGGGACCACGTGCCGCCCGAACGAATGAACACGTACGCTGCGCCGACCGAGATATCGTCAAGCGTGCCGATCCTTCCCGAATGGCCGGTTTCGACCGTGTTGATGCCTGTCGTCAGGCTGTCTTCATCGGGCGCTCCGGCCGCCACTGTGTTGCCGTCATCGCTGATTGCAACCCATGCTCCGAGTGAGTCGGCTCGGTCTTGGGTTGACGCCTTCAGATAAGCCTGCCGCGACCATGACGTGCCACTTCGTGTGAAGACAAGGACGGCGCCCGTTCCAGGCGCGTTGTTGTCCTCCGGCCCGTTGATGACGTTGGAGGAGCCGGCTTCGTCGTATGACCCGACCGCCAGGGTGTTGCCATCGGCACTCAGTCCCACGGAATAGCCAAAGAGGTCATTCGCATCGGCCCCGTTGGGACTGGACGACTTGATGTAGGCCTGCTGCGACCAGCGGCTGCCCGTGCGAACGAACACGTACACGGCTCCGGCGCTGCTGGCCGAGTTGTCCGCCTGGTTGCCGTTGATTCTCGCATCCGCGCTGTCTTCGGAGATCGCCCCAGCCGCCAGCGTGTTGCCGTCGTCACTGAGAGCCAGGGAGAACCCGAACTGGTCGCCGTCGTCCGCTTCGCCTGTGTTCGATGCTTTGAGGTACGCCTGCTGGGACCAGAGGGCGCCCCTACGAACAAACACGTACACCGCACCGGATTGTTCGATCGAATTGTCGGTCTGGTCGCCGTTGACTCCGGTTGCCCGGCTGTCCTCGAAGTATGCCGACACCGCCAGAGTGTTGCCGTCTGCACTGAGGGCGACAAGGCTTCCAAATTGGTCGTTGATGCCGGGATTCGAGGCCTTCAAATAGGCCTGCTGCAGCCAGCGATCGCCCTGACGCGCGAAGACGTAAACGGCGCCTGAGCTGAGAGCGGACGCATCCCCCTGATTGCCGTTGATGCCGGCGGCGGCGCTGCTTTCCGCCCGCGCGCCCACGACCAGCGTGTTGCCGTCTCCGCTTAGAGCCACTGCATCGCCAAACTGGGCTCGTTCGCTCGGGCTGGAGGCTTTGATGTAGTCAACCTGCTTCAACGGAAACGTGCCCGATGGCTGGACGATGGGCCCTGGAATGGGAGCGGGGGTTTGTGGTCCTTGTCGCGCACGCTGCGACTGCGCTTCGGTGTCCGTGGCGATGCCGCCCACTAGGCCGGATACCGCGAGGGCAAGAGAAAGGAGGCGAGCACGCGGATCGGTCATGATAGACGCGCATCAATTGTAGTGAACTAAGCAGTGTCTCGTAAGGCAAAGGTCAGACCTTTGACTCTTGACTTACGCGTTTCTGTTTATTGATGCTGTTGATCGGATCGACCGCGTGGAGGACATCATGACAATTCGCATCGTGGTTACGGCACTCAGCGCGTTGCTGTTGGCCACGGCCGCCCATGCCGCCGAGATCAAAGTCCTCTCGACGCAGGCGGTCGAGGGAGCGTATCGGGAGCTGGTGGCGCAGTTCGAAAAGGCGTCGGGGCATAAGGTCACCACGATTTTCACCGGGACGCTCGACGCGCAGAAGCGGATTGCCGCGGGCGAATCTTACGACCTTGTCATCATGGCGGGCGCGGCGATCGACGACCTTATCAAGTCCGGCAAGGTCGTACCGGGCAGTCGGGTTGATCTCGCCAGTTCGGGCGTCGGAGTGGCCGTGCGCGCCGGTGCGCCGAGACCGGACATTCACTCCACCGAAGCCTTGAAGAAGACGCTGCTCGCGGCCAAATCGATCGGCTATTCCAGCGGTCCAAGCGGCGTGTATCTGGCTGGCTTGTTCCGCAGGCTGGGTCTCGCGGACCAGATCAAGTCGAAGCTGAAGCAGACGCCGACCGGTGTGTTCGTCGGCAGCATTATCGCGAGTGGGGAAGTCGAGATCGGTTTCCAGCAAGTCAGCGAGCTGGCTCATTATCCCGGCATCGACTACATCGGGCCGCTACCGGCCGACATCCAGACCGTGACGGTCTTTTCGAGCGGGCTGCAGGTTGGCGCGAAATCGGTCGATGCTGCCAAGGCGTGGATCACGTTCCTCACATCGCCGGCGGCGGCGGCGGTGTTCAAAAGCAAGAGCATGGAGCCTGCCGCTGTCCGACGCCCGGCGTAGATCTGGTGGCCGCAGCGTATGAGGCTGTCCGACGGTGTCGTCTGGCTGCAGAAGTACTTGTCACGCGATGAACAGCAGGCGCTCGTGGCGCGCTGCCGCGAATTCATCGACGGACCGGCAGGCGGGTACGTGCCGACAGTTCGTGGCGGGGGAAAGATGCGAGTTCGGATGGTGTGCCTCGGCCGGCACTGGAATCCGCTCACATACAAGTACGAGGCAACCCGCGCGGACTACGACGGTGCAGCGGTGCCGCCCGTTCCGGACGACTTCGTCGAGCTGGCCGCGAGGATTGCCCGCGAAGCAGGCTTCGCGTTTCTGCCGGGCATCTGCCTCATCAACTGGTACGGACCGGATGGTCGTATGGGTCTCCATCAGGACAAGGACGAGAGTCCCGAATCGCTGACCGCAGGGCTGCCGGTCGTCTCGATTTCGCTCGGTGATACAGCGCGGTTCCTTTTCGGCGGATCGCGGCGGCGCGACCCGGTAGAGACGATCCTGCTCGAATCCGGCGACGCGTTTGTGTTCGGTGGGCCGGCTCGACTGCGCTATCACGGTGTGTCGCGGATCATTCCAGGCACCGCACCGCAGGGGCTCAGCTTGGTCGGACGGTTCAATCTGACCTTCCGGCAGTACTAGTAGACCAGCAACCAACCCACCTGACTGTGACCCAACCATGTCCACTTCGCCGCGGAACTGCGCGGCCGGATGGCACAAGACCTGAAGCACAGAGTGGAAGGGGAGGAAAGGGGAATGTATGTACCGCGCAGCAGCGATACTCACCTGTGCCCTGTTCTTTCCCTCGTCCGTTGCGGCGCAGCAGCCCTGCACGACGGATGCGCAGCAGGTCGTGAACGAACTGTACCGCCATATGCTCGAGCGGCAGCCCGACGCCGCCAGCACCAACTGGGTGCGCCAACTCACAAACCGTCGAATGACAGTTCGCGATGTGGTGTTGGCGATCGCGTCATCGCCCGAGTACACGCAACGATTCATGTATCCCGAAGCCGGTGGAAGGATGTCGTACGAAGAGTCGGTGGCGAACATGTACCGCCACATCCTGGGGCGCCAGCCGGATCCGGAGGGGCTGCGGGATTACGTGCGGCTTGCTCGACAGAGCGGCCCTGAGGCCGTTGTCGATCGCCTCGTCGCGTCCAGGGAGTACAGTCAGCGGTTTGGCGCCTGGGGCGTTCCCGGCTCGGGTGGGCTTCGATTCTGTCCGCCGAACAGGAGGAGCCAGAACAGCGGTCGCGGGGAGCAACTGTTCCACGCGACGTACCGCGAGAACGACGGTTCGATCGAAGCTGATGAACGGCTCGACGCTGTGACGACGTTCAATCGGCTCGGCCTGAAGAACGACTACAGATTGTCCCGGGATCAGTTTGGCGCTCGCACGATCGACCGTGCGATCAGCACGTTGCCCGCGCCGGGACCGACAGTCGTGGTCGAAGCGTGGCAGAGATGGATGGATACGGGCCTCGACGTCCAGGCCGGGGATCTGTTGTTATTCGAGGCGACGGGCACAATCCAGGTAGGCGACGACGGCCCGCGCGACATTGCGACGCCGGACGGCGCGCCGAGGGGCAATCACAGCGTTGATGTGCAGATGCTGACCCAGAGAGCTGGTGCGCTCGTCGGCCGCATCGGACACAGCCCGCCGTTTTTCGTCGGCAGCAATGGCCTGGTCGTGGCATCGACGGTCGGACGCCTGTATCTCGGCGTCAATGACGATGACTTCCGGGACAATCTCGGAGCTTTCGAGGTGACGATCACGATTCAGTGAGCCGGATCGGGGATCGGGGATCGGGGATCCGGGATCCGGGATCGGGGATCGGGGATCGGGGATCGGGGATCGGGGGTCCGGGCGGCCGGATTCGGAGCCTGTTCGGGCTACTTCCCGCCGCGGCTCTTGATTCCCTCCGCCAGCATTTGGGTCTTGAAAACCGTGCCGCCCCCCACGATATACAGCGTCTTCATATCGGGACCGGCGAAGGCAAGGTTCTGCGGTCGTCTCGACGGCGTAATGGAGCCCAAGTACGCGCCCTGCGGAGTGAAAACTTGAATCTTCCCGGCGGCCGCCGTGTACAGCCGGCCCTGAGTATCGACGGTGAAACCGTCTCCTCCTCCAACAATTTTGCCGTCCGTCACGGGCAGGCCTTCGTACTTGGCGAAGTTGCGGCGATTCGTCAGCGTCCCGTCGTTCTGGACATCGAACGCGAGCACATAGCCGGCGCCACCGTTGTTGACGTAGAGAATCTTCTCATCGGGGCTGAGAGTCACCCCATTGGGAGCCACGTTGTCGACCACCTTGATTACCTTGGCTCCGCCGGGCGGAAGATAGTAGACAGCCGGCGGCAGGGAAGGGTTCGGCGCGTTGGCTGGATCGGTGAAATAGATGCCGCCTTTCCTGTCGGCGATTAGATCGTTCGGGCGAACGAACGGCTTCCCGTCGAAGTTATCGGCAAGCATCGCTTCACGGCCCTTTGGGTAAACCACCCTGACCCCCACCTTACCCGGAGCCGTCGTTGCACCAATGAGCCGGCCACCGGGCCCCCAGGTCAAGCCATTAGGACCGCCGGCAAGAGCGGCATCCACGAAGACGGATTCCTTCCCGTCTCTCTCGACCTTGGCAACGCGGGCCAGGATGGTTTCGCAGAAAACCATAGTCCCGTCAGGCAAGGCGATCGGCCCTTCCGTCCCTTGCAACGTAACCCCCGGGTCGCCGTGTCCAGGAACGTTTGCAATGACGACTTCGATCTTCGTGCCGCCTTTGATGACGCCAGGGATGTCTTCCGCAATCGTGTCGGTAGGCGGCACTTCCGGAGTTCTCGCCTGGCCTTGTCCCTGGCTCAATGCTGCTGCAGAACCGAAAAGGGATAGGGATACTGCCGCAAGGATCATTGATGTCCATCTCATGGACCGCGCCCTCCAGTGGCTCAGGCTATACGCTCAGCTCGTCTTGCTGTCAAGGTGGATCACTGGTTTAGCTTGACGTGGATATGGACAACCCCGCGCCGACCGACGTCGCGATCCAACTGAGCGCAATCGCCTGGTTGGTCCTGGTCATCGTCGTCGTGCTGTCGTTCGGACTGGCGCTGCTATGTCGCCGGCGTTACGTTGCCGCGGTTGTGCGTCTCCAGGGACGCTCCAAAGTCGAGCCCAACGAGTCGTGGTCTGCGGCACCAACCGTACAACCGCTACGCCTCGTCGCTGAGGAACTCGCTGACGGCGCGGGTCCCGACGTCGCGGTCGGGGCTGTGAGACTTCGGCGCGCGATCCTTGCGTCTCAACTCGCGTCTGACATCGTGTTCTGGTGTGGGTTCTTGGTTCTGTGCCTGTTGGGTCCAGCGCTGATTCCGGCGGTCCTGCACGCGATTCGGACCGGCGACACTTCCGTGCTGCGTGCGGTGATCGGCTTGCTGTCGCTTGGCTTCAGCAGTGACTTGCCGTTCAGTCCTGTCTGGGTCACGCTGGCGTTCGGCGTCATGTGGCTGGTTATCCCGCCGATCCTGGTAATTGCGACTCAAACGGCGGTCCGCCCGAAGCACGTATACGTGCCGGTCGCCGCGGTCGTCGCAGCGTGGGTCGCTGAAACGATGCGCATATCGTGGCTCGTCGCTCCAATTGCGATCGTGGTTGTGATTGCTGCTGTGGGTGCCGCTGTTCTCTTCCTGCACGATCCGCGTGTGCGTGGTGCGGCCTCTTCGCTCATCGTTGCTCTTTCTCTCGGTCTGACGGCGTGGACCACCATTCCGCTCGTCGCAGTCCTGTACTTTGAAGACGGGACTCAAGCCGACACAAGCTTTTCGGCGAGTGACATTTTGTTTCTCGCGGCCTACTTGCTTGTGATTGCGGCGACCAGCGTCGGCGTGTTGTTTGGTCTTGCCCGTGCGTATACGCGAAAGCACTTCAGCGACATTCAACTCGCGAACGCTGCATTCTGGCTGCCGACCACGACTGCGGCATTTGGACTAGGGGCAGCGATGAGCCAGGGGACCAGCGTGGGCACCATGCTGGGAGAAGTCGGTGCGCTGTTGGTGTGGGCGTTTGGCGTCATGTACGTCCGCCGAAGATGGCGCCGGCGCCTTCTCCGCACAGCTCCACCTCCGACCGGCGGGCTCCTCATCCTGCGCGTTTTCAAGCGCCCTGTTCAATCCGAAGAGCTTATCGACCGGCTGTTGTCGTACTGGCGATTCGCCGCCCCCGTGCATTTCATCGGCGGACCGGATCTGGCGGGCGCAAGTATCGAGCCCGACGAATTCTTCGCCTTCATGCGAGGCCAGCTCGCCCAGCGGTTCGTTCGGACGGCACCGGAGATCGGTGCTGCTGTCGACCGTCTCGACCGCGAGCGGGATCCTGATAGCCGATTTCGCGTCAACGAGCTTTTCTGCGCAGAGGATACGTGGCGCGAGACGATACGGGTGCTGATGACGCAGGCCGGTGTCGTTCTTCTCGATCTACGCGAGTACAAGGAAAGTCACGTTGGCACTCGCTATGAGATCTACCAACTGATGAACGTTGTCTCTGTAGACCGGGTCATCGTGCTGTTAGGCAGTGCCGAGGACACGGATGCGATCTCGACCGAGCTTTATCAGGCGTGGGCGGCGATGGTCGAATCGTCACCCAACCGCAGACTCGTGCACCCTGAGCTGCAGCTATGCCGAATGCGGTCCGGGTCGGCCGCCGAGGTCAAGACGCTCTTCTTACGCATTCACGCCCGTGCGATGAACGCGAGTGCTGCACCACCGGCTGCCGCGCCCCCAGCCTGAACGATCTTTCTATCAACACAGCGGCACCCGATCGGAGAGTGCCGGACCGTCGGTACCGATAAAAGGTGTGCAGCTTGTGTCTGCGTGGGCATCCCACTTGCGTTTCTGGTGCTGAGTAACCCGGCATTTCCCAGATTTGCATCGGTCAAACTGCCGCAAGACCGCACTGCGCTGACTTTAGTCTGGTCGCGTGCAGGTTTGCACATGCAAGTCTCGATCGGGACGGTCGTTGACCTGACAGCATGATGCTGATCGCGATCCTCGTGATGGCCATCGCCCAGAGTGCGGCTCCGCCGGTCGCGACCGTGGCGCAGGGTGCATACAGCGGTATCAGCGACGCCTCGGAAGTCGTGGTCCGGTCGCAGGCTGAATGGGACGCGCTGTGGAAGGCGCATGCGGGCCTGAAGCCGACTCCAGCGGTCGATTTTTCGCAAGAGTTCATCGCCGCGGTCTTTCTGGGGACACGGCCTTCAGGAGGATTCGGCGCCGAGATCCTTGGAACGCGGCGGGATGCAGCCGCGCTGGTAATCGAATACAGAGAGCGGGTGCCGGCCGCGAGCGACATCGTCACCCAGGCCCTCACGTCACCGTTTCACATTGTGAAAGTACCTCGATTCGACGGCCCGATCCGTTTCAGAAAGATCAAATAGATGAAGAGAATCCTGACCGTACTGGCCCTCGTGCTTGCAGTGCTTGCCAGCCGTGGCTCAATCGTGGAGACGCAGAGCCCCGCGGCGGAGTTCGTCGCCGGCGAGCTCCTCATTCAGTTCCAGCCGGGCACCACGGCCGCGGACCGAGCCGATGCGCGGAGCTGGGTGGGCGCACTCCGGCGGGAACTGCTCCGTGGAAACGGCAATGGCGAACTCGAGGTGGCCCGCGTCCCCGCACGCGCCGTGCAGGACGCCGTCGCGCTCCTGCGGCAGCATCCCGCGGTGCGGCACGCGGAACCTAACTGGATTTATCGTCATCACACGACGTCCGACGACAGCTATTACACGACGGGACTGCTGTGGGGCATGTACGGCGACACCACGGAACCCACTAATCAGTTCGGCAGTCAGGCGGGCGAAGCATGGGCCGCGGGCCATGTCGGGAGCGCGTCGGTTGCCGTCGGAGTCATCGACGAAGGCATCGATTTCAATCACCCGGATCTGGCCGCGAACATCTGGACGAACCCAGATGAGGCGGCCGGCCAGCCCGGTATCGACGATGACGGCAACGGCTATGTCGACGACCTGCACGGCTGGGACTTCTCGCAGAACAACAATTCCATTTACGACGGCGCGCCTGGCAACAATACCGACGCGCACGGCACGCACGTCAGCGGAACCATCGGGGGCTTCGGCGGCAATACCCAGGGCGTGGCCGGCGTGAACTGGAACGTCACGCTCATTTCAGCAAAGTTTCTGGGACCGAACGGCGGCACACTCGCCAACGCGGTCAAGGCGATCGACTACATCACCGACCTGAAGACCCGGCACGGGTTGAACATCGTCGCGACCAACAACTCGTGGGGTGGGGGAGGCTTTTCGCAGGCGTTGCTCGATGCGATCGTGCGCGGCGCAAACGCCGGGATCCTGTTCATCGCAGCGGCGGGGAACGGCAACAATGCCGGCATCGGCATCAACAACGACAGCACGCCGCAATATCCCTCGAGTTACAGCACGAACGCGGCCCTCGGTTGGGATGCGGTGATCGCTGTCGCGTCGATCACCAGCACGGGGGCGAAATCGAGCTTCTCCAACTATGGGAAAACATCCGTCGATCTGGGCGCCCCTGGCAGCGGCGTTTGGTCGACCACTCCCAACAATACGTACAGCTCATACAGCGGCACCTCGATGGCTACGCCGCACGTCACGGGCGCGGTGGCAATGTACGCATCGCTCAATCCGACCGCGACGGCATCGGATATCAAGACCGCCATCCTGAACTCGGCTAGCGCGACGCCAACCTCGTCGCTGACCAACATCACGGTAACCGGAGGGCGGCTCAATATCGGCGAGTTTGCCGGGCCGCCGCCTCCGTCGGCCCCGGAGAACGGCCCGAGCGATCTGACTGCGACGCCGGTCTCGTCCAGTCAGATCAACCTCGCGTGGACGGACAACTCCACCGAAGAGGACCAGGTGGA
>Ga0075430_100003110_pt1 | contig 13873 bp, 12 predicted proteins | sample RhiMetdeltSRZDD4_FD_75294 | JGI IMG/M metagenome (GOLD analysis project Ga0075430, IMG submission 75294) | Populus rhizosphere microbial communities from Tennessee, USA - Rhizosphere MetaG P. deltoides SRZDD4 | ecosystem: Host-associated > Plants > Roots > Rhizosphere > Soil | place: USA... | reverse complement strand
CGCGGCCGCCGGAGCCGAGCCTGGTCCGGTCGACCGCCCTGATGGCGACCGGGACCCTGCTGTCGCGGATCACCGGGCTGCTCAGGGTCACCGTGCTGGTCGCCACCCTCGGCGTCGGCGAGAGCCGCCTGGCCGACGTCTACAACGTCGCCAACACCACCCCGAACATCGTCTACGAGCTGGTCCTGGGCGGGATCCTGTCCTCCATCTTCGTGCCCGTGTTCGTCGAGGTCCGCAACACCCGCGGCCAGCGGCAGGCCTGGCACGTGGCCCGGGCGACAATGACCATCGCCATCGTCGGCCTCGGTCTGCTGGCCGGGATCGCCATGCTGGCCGCGCCCTGGATCATCCGGCTGTACGTCCATTCCGGCAGCCCGGCCGAGCGGGCCGAGGCGGTCGAGCTCGGCGGCCAGCTCCTGGCCATGTTCATGCCCCAGATCGTCTTCTACGGGGTCGGGGCCGTCATGACCGGGCTCCTCAACGCCCACCGCCGCTTCGGGGTGCCGATGTTCGCCCCGATCCTGAACAACCTGGTCGTGATCGCCGTCGGGCTCAGCTTCCACGCCCTCGTCGGCCAGCAGGTGCCCCAGGTCGGGGAGGTCACCACCGGCCAGAAGCTGCTGCTCGGCCTCGGCACCACCGCCGGGGTGGCGGCCATGACCCTGGTCCAGTGGCCGTTCCTGCGCCGGATCGGCTTCCGGTTCCACTTCGTCTGGCACTGGCGCGACAAGGCCATCCGCAAGATGGCCACCCTGTCGGCCTACACCGTCGGCTACGTGGTCACCAACCAGCTCGGCTACCTGCTGGTCCCGATCCTCGCCTACGGCGTCCAGGGCGGCTACACCGCCTACTCGACCGCGTTCATCTTCTTCCAGCTGCCCCACGGCGTGGTCGCCGTCTCGGTCATGACCGCCCTGCTGCCACCCCTGAGCGAGCAGGCCGTGGCCGCCGACTGGCCCGCCTTCCGGGCCACTCTGGCCCGGGGCATCCGGCTGACCGCGCTCGTCCTGCTGCCGGCCGCCCTCGGCTACCTGGCCCTGGCCGGCCCGATCGTCCGCCTGCTCCTGGAGCACGGGGTCGTGACCGAGGAGAGCACCTCGCTGCTGGTGCCGGTGCTGATGGTGTTCGTGCTCGGGCTGGTCCCGTTCTCCACCTTCCAGCTGGTGCTGCGGGCCTTCTACGCCCTCCAGGACACCCGGACGACCTTCCGCGTCAACCTGGTCTCGGTCGGGGTCAACGTGGTCGTCGACCTGCTGCTGTTCAACCTGCTCCCGGTGCGCTGGAAGATCCCCGGCCTGGCCTTCGGGCACGTCACCAGCTACACGGTCGGCTCGGCCCTGCTGCTGTACCTCCTGTCCAGGCGGATCGGGGGGCTCGAAGGATTCCACATCATGGCCGCGGTCGGCCGCATGCTGGTCGCCGGGCTGGTCATGCTGGGGGCGACCCTGCTGGTCGTCCGGGCCGTGGCCGCGGCCATCGAGCCCGGGCTGGCCCGCGACCTGATCACCGTGGTCGCCGGGGTGGTCGTGGGCGCCGCCACCTACCTGGCCACGGCCCGCCTGCTCCGGGTCGAGGAGCTCGCCCTGCTGCGGGACGTCGTCCGCCGCCGCCGCTCCCGGACCGGTTGACCGTCTCGAGGGGTCGGACGGGGTCCTTCTTGTTAGACTTCGGGGGTCGCGATCCCCGGGGTCCAACGCCCCGCACTCCGTATATGAGCATGTCGCAGGTTGGTTCCGGTCTGCCCCGCCTGCTCGCCGAGCGGTACGAGCTCAGCGAGCAGGTCGCAGCGGGCGGCATGACAAGCGTATGGCGTGGGCACGACCGTGTCCTCGGCCGCGACGTGGTCGTCAAGGTGCTGCACCCCGAGCTGGCCGCCGACCCGAGCTTCCGGGCCCGCTTCCACGAGGAGGCGGTGAACGCGGCCCGCCTGACCCACCCCAACATCGTCGCCCTCTACGACACCGGCGAGCAGGGCGACATCGCCTACATCGTCATGGAGTTGGTCAACGGGCCGACGCTGCGCGAGGCCCTGGGCCGCCACGGGCCGCTGCCGCCGTCGCGGGCGGCCAGGCTCTCGATGGAGGTCGCGGCCGCCCTGGACTACGCCCACCAGGCCGGGGTCTGCCACGGCAGCCTCAAGCCGGGCAACATCCTGCTCGCCGACGACGGCAGCGTGAAGGTGGCCGACTTCTCGATCGCCAGGGCGGCCACCGACGACGACCCCGGCCGCACCGGCGAGGTCCTCGGGGCCAACGGCTACCTGGCTCCCGAGGTGGCCAGGGGCGACGACGCCGACGGGCGGGCCGACGTCTACGGGCTCGGCGCCTGCCTGTACGAGATGCTCACCGGCCGGCCCCCTGGCGCCGACCCCTCCACCACCGTCCCGCCCCGGGCCGTGCGGGCCGGCGTGCCCCGCGACCTGGACGCGATCGTCCGCCAGGCGATGGCCACCGACCCCGACGACCGCTTCCAGACGGTCCAGGCCATGGCCGCCGCCCTCTCCCGGTCGGCCGCGGGCGTCGACGGCCCCCCGGCGGCCGAGTTCCTCCCGCTCCCGCCGGCCCCGACCGGTCCCGAGATCGAGCCCTCGCGCGGCTTCCTGCGCCACGAGGGCCGCCTTCTGGGCTGGGTCCTGGCCCTGGTCGCCGTGGCCGCCATCCTGGTCGCGGTCGGGCTCACCCTGGCCAAGGACGACCTGGGCAACCTGTTCGGCGACGACCGGCCCACCCGCCGGACGACCGGGGCGCAGTCCACCACCCCCAGCCCCACCCCCATCCGGGGGGTCGCCGCGGAGGCCTACGACCCGCTCGGTGACGGCGGCGAGCACGACGAGCAAGCGGCCTACGCCGTCGACGGGGACCCCGCCACCAGCTGGAAGACCGACCGCTACAACTCGGCCAGCCTGGGCGGCCTGAAGGCCGGGGTCGGGTTCGTGCTCACCCTGGACACGCCGAAGGAGGCCCGCCAGCTCAAGCTGGCCCTCACCGCGCCCGGCGCCAACTTCACCGTGTACGCCACCGACGAGGAAACCATCCCCGACCGGGTCGACGACGGCGGTGGCTGGCGGCAGATCGTCACCCGGCAGGATGCGGCCGAGGAGCTCACCGTGAAGCTCCCGGGTGACCCGCAGCGGCACTACCTCGTCTGGTTCACCAGCCTGCCGCAGGATGGGAGCGGGTACCGCATCGGGATTGCGGAAGCAAGCCTACGGTCATGAGCGACCCGAGCGACGAGACCCTCCTCGCCGCCCATCTGCGAGGCGACCCCCGGGCCTTCGGCGAGCTGGTGGCCCGCCACGAGCGCCGCATCTACGGCCTCTGCCTGCGGATCCTCGGCAACCGCGAGGACGCCGAGGACGCCACCCAGGAGGCGTTCCTGGCCGCCCTGCGCAAGGCCGCCAGCTTCCGCCGGGCGGCCGCCTTCTCCACCTGGCTGTACCGGATCGCCGTGAACGCCGCCACCGACCAGGCCCGCCGGCGGGGCCGGGCCCGGCTGGCCGCCCTCGACCCCGAGGACGCCGGCCTGGCCGTCGCCCCCGGCGGCGAGCTCGGCGAGGTGGTCGCCTCCGCCGTGGCCGTCCAGGCCGCCCTGGCCCAGGTCGCCGAGGAGTTCCGGGTCGCGGTCGTCCTCTGCGACCTCTACCGCATCCCCTACGCCGAAGCCGCCCAGATCCTCGAGGTCCCCGTCGGCACCGTGAAGAGCCGGGTGTTCCGGGGCCGCCTCGCCCTCGCCGACTGCCTCCGTGGCCCCCCGGACGCCGACCTCGACCGCCCGCCCCTCCACGTCCCCGGCCCCCCGGGAACCCGCGCCACCCCGCCAGCGTCCCAACCTACAGAGCCCGACCGCCCGACCCAGGAGTAACCCGACCGTGCCCGACCACCAGCGGCAGGAGTAGGCCCACGGTGCCTGACCACCCCGACCACGAGCGGCTGGCCGCCTTCCAGGCCGGCGACGGCGACCGCCGCCAGCGGGCCGACGTCGAGGCCCACCTGGCCGGCTGCCCGTCCTGCGCCGAGGTGGTGGCGTCGGTCCAGGAGGCCCGCAGCCGGCTGGCCCTCCTGGAGGAGCCGGCCCTGCCGCCCGGCCTCCACGACCGTCTGGCCGCGGCCGTGGAGTCCGGGGCCGCCCGGGCGGCCCCGGACGGCCCGGTGCCGCGGTACCGGCGGCGGCCCGCTGCCCGCCCGGTTCCCTGGTACCGCCGCCCCGTCGCCTGGGGTGCCGCGGCCGCCCTGCTCCTCGCCGCCCTGGTCGTCCCCTTCCTCGACCGGTCCGGCGGCAGCCGCACCACCGCCGGCGGCGGCGGCGCCGCCGACTCCGCCCAGGAAGCCGCGACCGCCAGTGGGGCCGCCGCCGGCAGCCTCCCCGTGCTCCGCCTCCCGGGCGAGGTCTCGGCGGCGACGGTCCGCTCCGAACTCGCCACCGGCAGCCAGGCCAAGGCCGCCCTCGACTCCGCCGCCGCCAGTACCCAGGCCGCCACCCCCGGCGCGAGCCAGGGGGTCGGGGGTGCCGCCCAGTCCCCGGACCAGGCCGGCGGCCGCTACGGTTCGGCCACCCAGGCCTCCCGGGCCGGCCCGGGCCTGGAGCCCTGCCTCCCGGCCGCGGCCGCCGCCGCCGACCCCGCCACGGTGCCGCTGCGGCCCGCCTTCTTCATCCAGGGCACCTACCGGGGCCGCGAGGCCACCATCCTGGTCACTACCAGCGCCGCTCAGCCGGGCCGGGTCGACCTCTGGGTGTTCCCCCGCGCCAACTGCTCGGCGGCGCCCCTGGCCACCGAGCGGGTCCGGTAGCCGACCCGCGCTACCAGGCGCCGCTGGCCCTGGCGAAGGCCACCCCGCCGCTCAGCAGGTAGGCGAGCAGCAACCGGGCGGCGAACGGGTTGCCGCCCAGCACCAGGACCAGGCCGCCGAGCCCGACCAGGACCGCCGCCGCGGCGGCCACGCCCAGCCACGGATGGGTCCGGCGGCGGGCCGCCCAGCGCACCGCCGCGCCGACGACGAACCCGTGGGCCAGCGCGAGCAGCAGCCCGGCGAAGGGCACCGCCACCAGCAGGACCCCGCCCAGGGCCGAGACCACCAGCCCGGCCCCGAACGCCCTGGCCAGGAGCTGCGGCTCCGGGTTGCCCTTGGCCCGCCCGCTCTGCTTGGCGCAGCGCGGGCACTTCTGCCCGACCGCGGTCGTCACCATGCAGCGGGTGCAGATCGGGTCCCCGCAGGTCGAGCAGGTGAGCCGGGTCTCGACCTTGGGATGGTTCACACAGGTCGGAGCCAGGTTCGTCTGGTCGGCAGTCACCTCTTAAGCCTACGAGAACCACTCCCGGAAGGTGGCCGGTCCCCCCAACCATCTGCTTCCCTCGGGCCGCGGCCCCGGAATAGTCGTGTGGGACAATCCGTTACAGAGCACGGCTCTCCATTTCGCCGACGTCCGAGGAGGCGCCCGCACCCCGATGGCCACATCCCGCACCACCGCTCCGGTGCTGATCGTCGGCTCCGGCCCGGCCGGGCTGACCGCGGCCCTCTACACCGCCCGCGCCAACCTGCACCCGATCGTCCTCGAAGGGCTGGAGGCCGGCGGTCAGCTGATGCTCACCACCGAGGTCGAGAATTACCCCGGGTTCCCCACCGGGATCCTCGGCCCGGAGCTGATGGGCAAGATGCGCGAGCAGGCCGAACGGTTCGGGGCCGAGTTCATCCGGGCCGACGCCACCAAGGTCGACCTGGCCGGCCCGCCGTTCAAGGCCTGGGTCGAGGACCAGGAGTACTCCGGCAAGGCCCTCATCATCAGCACCGGCGCCAAGGCCAAGATGCTCGGCCTGCCGGGCGAGCGCCAGTACCTGGGGCGCGGGGTCTCGACCTGCGCCACCTGCGATGGCTTCTTCTACCGCAACCGCGAGCTGGCGGTGGTGGGCGGCGGCGACTCCGCGCTCGAGGAGGCCACCTTCCTGACCAGGTTCGCGACCAAGGTCACCATCGTGCACCGCCGTGACCGGCTCCGCGCCTCCAAGGTCATGCAGGACCGGGCCTTCGCCAACCCCAAGATCGAGTTCGAGTGGAACTCGGCCGTCGACGGCGTGCTCGGCGAGCAGACCGTGACCGGGGTCCGGCTGCGCAACCTGGAGGACGGCGGCGAGAAGGTCCTGCCGGTGGCCGGGGTGTTCGTGGCCATCGGCCACACCCCGAACACCGACCTGTTCGGGGGCCAGGTCGAGCTCGACCAGGCCGGCTACATCATCACGCCCAACCCGCCCTCGACCGCGACCAGCGTCGACGGCGTGTTCGCGGCCGGCGACGTCGTCGACCACACCTACCGGCAGGCGGTGACCGCCGCCGGCACCGGGTGCTCGGCCGCGATCGACGCCGAGCGCTGGCTGGAGGCCCACGGCCACGACTCCGGGGCGTCGACCGACAACTGGGACTGAGCCGGGTTGCCGGCCGCCCTCAGTGGGCAGGAATACAGGGGAGGCCCGTGGTCGTTGAACCTGGGCCGGGGGGGAAGATCCGTTCGAGGAGGTGGAGGTGCCGAGGGGTCGAGGCCCCGACCGCACCGATGATATGAGCAAAGCCGCAGCCGTGACCGATGCCACGTTCGACAGCGAGGTGCTCAAGTCGAGCACGCCCGTGCTGGTCGACTTCTGGGCCGAATGGTGCGGCCCCTGCAAGATGATCAGCCCGGTGCTCGAGGAGATCGCCGACGAGCACAAGGGCAAGCTGACCATTGCCAAGCTCAACGTCGACGAGAACCCCGACGTGGCCATGCGCTACGGGGTGATGAGCATCCCGACGCTCGCCCTGTTCATCGGCGGCGTCGAGAAGAAGCGGCTGATCGGCGCCATGCCCAAGCGCAACATCGTCAGCGAGCTCTCCGAGTTCCTCAGCTGACCAGGCCAACCAGCCGAACGAGCCCGACCCACCCGGTCGGGCTCGTTGCCTTTCCAGGGTCGGTCTGGGCACCGGGTCCGTCGGGCCCCGGGCGGCCCGGCTCAGGCGGGAGGACGCGAGGAGGGGACGGGGCGCAGGGCCGGTTGCGCCGGGGCCGGCCCCCGGAGGGCCTCCAGGGCCGCCTCCCGGGCGTCCTTCCAGGTGAGCGTGGTCCGCAGGTCCATGCGCATGAGCGGGTAGCGGGGATGGTCGCGGACCACCTGGAACCCGCTGGCCTCGAGGAACTCGGCGGGGATGCGGCAGGCGCGCCCGGTCGGGGCCCGGTCGGCGAACGCCTCTACCGCCCGCACCTTCCGCCTGGTCAGGTCGCGGGCCATCGTCTGGAGGAGGACCCGGCCGATCCCCTGCCCCTCGAACTCGGGCAGGACGGCAAGGGTGGCCAGCAGGACGGCGTCCCGGCTCACCGGGCGGGCGGCCTGGAAGCCGACCTGGTCGAACACGTGGGCCGGGGCGTACAGCGAGTAGCCCGCCACCTCCCCGTCCACCGAGACGACGTGGCCGGCCGGCCCCCACTCCAGCACGACCGAGGACAGCCAGGCCTCCTTCTGCAGCGCCGCGTCCTCCGACCCGCGTGGCCGCGCCTTGGCGCCCAGCTCCCAGAAGACGCAGCGACGGCAGGGGTCCGGCAGCAGGTCCAGGGTCTCGGGCCCGAGCGGGACCAGCTTGCGGCCCAAGGTCAGGAGGCTCCTGAGGACCGCGGCGGCCGACGGTGGATGATCAGCAACGCCCAGATCAGGCCGAGGAACAGGCCCACGAAGAAACTCCCCCCAAGACGGCGGAGCGGTGGCAACGAGGCTCGTAGCACAGGGACGTAAGTCGCGGGCCGGACAGCGGCTCGATGCTAGCAGCCGCCCGGTGGGGTTGCCAGAAGGCGCTATCCTTCAGGCTCATGCGCGCCGATGACCCATTCCGTGACCGCTACGCACGCGGCACCCGCTCGATGACCGCCTCCGAGATCCGAGCCCTCTTCGCCGTCGCCTCCCGCCCGGAGGTCGTCAGCTTGGCCGGCGGCATGCCGTTCACGGCCGCGCTGCCCTTCGACGTCGTCGGGGACGTGCTCGGGGAGGTGGTGGCCGACGAGGGGCCGGCCGCCCTCCAGTACGCCGGCGGCCAGGGGGACCCGCGGCTGCGTGAGGTCCTCACCCACCTGATGCGGCACGAGGGGATCAGGGGATCCGGCGGCGACGTGGTCGTGACCGAGGGCTCTCAGCAGGCCCTGGACCTCATCTCGCGGATGTTCTGCGACCCGGGCGACGTGATCGTGGCCGAGGGGCCCTCGTACGTGGGCGCCCTGTCCGCGTTCTCGCAGTACCAGGTCGAGGTCTGCCACGTGCCGCTGGACGACGACGGCCTCGACCCCGACGCCCTGGCGGCAGCCCTCGAACGTCTCGAGCGTGACGGACGGCGGGTCAAGCTGCTCTACACGGTCCCCAACTTCCACAACCCGGCCGGGGTGACCCTGGCCGCGAGTCGCCGGGAGCGGGTCCTGGAGCTCGCCCGGCGGCACGAGGTCCTGGTCCTCGAGGACAACCCGTACGGGATGCTGGGGTTCGAGAGCGACCCGCCGGACGCCCTGCGGGCCCTGGACCCCGAGAACGTCGTCTACCTCGGGAGCCTGTCCAAGGTGTTCTGCCCCGGCCTGCGCATCGGCTGGGCGCTGGTGCCGCCGGCGCTGCGGGAGCGGCTGATCCTGGTCAAGGAGGCGGCCGACCTCTGCTCGTCGAGCTTCACCCAGGCGGTCGCCTACCGCTGGTTCTCGAACTACCCCTGGAAGGAGACGCTCAAGGGGCTCCGCGATCTCTACCGCGAGCGGCGCGACGTGATGCTCGAGGCGCTCACCGAGGACGTTCCCGATGGCGTGACCTGGACCAGGCCCGCCGGTGGCTTCTACGTGTGGGTCCGCCTGCCCGACCACCTGGACGCCCGGGCCATGCTGGCCAAGGCGATCACCGCCCGGGTGGCCTACGTGCCCGGCGGGGCCTTCTACGCGGACGGCCAGGGCGGCTCGTGCCTGCGGCTCTCCTACTGCTTCCCCCCACCGGACCGGATCCGCGAGGGCGTACGCCGCCTGGCCGGTGTGATCGACGAAGAGCTCGACCTGGTGCGGGCGCTCGGCGGCCTTGCCGCCGGAGACCCCGACCACGACCAGGGTCGCCCGGCCGGCTGGGGTGGGGTCCAGTGACCTTCGACTGCTCGGTCGCGGTCATCGCGGGTGGCCTGTCGTTCGAGCGGGAGGTCTCCCTCCGCTCGGGCCAACGGGTCGCCGACGCCCTGCGCGAGCGCGGCTACCGGGTCGGTGAGCTGGACGCCGACCACCGGCTGGTCGAGACGCTCGACAGCGGCGAGTTCGACGTCGCGTTCCTCGCGCTCCATGGCCGCTTCGGGGAAGACGGGACGGTCGCGTCGATTCTGGAGCTTCTCGGGATTCCCTACACCGGGTCGAGCTTCGACGCCAGCCGCCTGGCCTTCGACAAGCTGGCCGCCAAGTCGGTGCTCCGCCGCGCCGGCCTCGCGGTCCCGTTCGCCATCCCCCTGACCGAGGGCGCCCTTCGCGAGCTCGGGGTCGGAGCCCTGCTCGACCGCGCCATGGACGAGCTCGGCCTACCCCTGGTGGTCAAGCCCAACCGCGGAGGCTCCGCCCTGGGCATCCGCCTGGTCGAGCGGCCCGACCAGCTTCCGGCTGCCCTCATGGCCGCCTTCGGTTACGACGACACCGTTCTGCTCGAGCAACGGGTGGTCGGCACCGAGCTCGCGCTCGCGGTGGTCGACGGCCTCGCCCCGCTGCCCGCGGTCGAGATCCGCCCCAAGGAGGGCTGGTACGACTTCTCGGCCCGGTACACCCACGGCGCCGCCGAGTTCCGGGTCCCCGCCAACCTCGACCCAGCCGCCGCCGACCACTGCCTCAAGGCAGCTCACGCCGCCCACCTCGCCCTCGGCTGCCGCGACATCTCCCGGGTCGACGCCATCCTCGATCCCGAGGGCGTCTGCCGCATCCTCGAGGTCAATACCGGCCCCGGCCTGACCTCCACCAGCCTCGTCCCCATGGCCGCCGACGCCGCCGGTCTCACCTTCGCCGACCTCGCCGCCCACCTCACCGACCGCGCCACCGCCCGCCGCCCCCGTTAACCCCCAGGCGGCCCTACCTCACGAGGCACCTCCCGACCTCCCGCCCGCTTCCCCTGCCGACCCCAAGCGGCACCACCTCACGACGTGCCGGGGCCGAGTTCGCCCAGCCGCCTCTGTTCCGTCTCGAGGTGGCCCTCCGAAGAGGTCACACGGACGCGGACGTTGCCGTTTGCCCCTCATGTACGACCTGCGGCCCGTCTCCGGTCGCTGCCGACGCCTCGGGCAGTTGCGCGGTCTCCTGCTCCAGCCCGATGGCGTCGCAGATCCGCCGCAGGTCATCCAGGGTGGCGAACTCGATCAGCACCTTGCCCTTGCGCTTACCGAGCTGGACTCGCACCCGAGTCTCCAGACGATCGGAGAGCCGCTCGGCCAGCTCCGCCATCCCCGGAGCCTGCGGGACTGCTCGCACCCGGAGCCCAGCACGCTCAGCCGGTCCAAGGAGCGGCTCCCCGTTCCTGATCCGCTGAGCGAGCTCCTCCGCCATACGGACGGTGAGCCCCTCGGCCACGATCCGGTCGGCGAGTCGTTCCTGCTGCACAGGATCGTCCAGCGACGCGACCGCGTTGGCATGCCCGGGCGACAACGTCCTGGCCGCGATCCGCCGCTGGACGCTTCCGGGCAGATTGAGCAGGCGGATCGCGTTGGCAATCACCGGCCGGCTGCGGCCGAGGCGCGAGGCCAGCTCCTGCTGCGTGATCCCGAAGTCGGCCAAGAGTTGCTTGTAGGCCGCCGCTTCCTCGAGCGGGTTCAGGTCCTCTCGGTGAACGTTCTCCAGCAGTGCGTCCCGCAGAAGCTGGTCGTCCTCAGTGGTGCGAACGATGGCTGGAATGCGCTCCAGCCCCGCCGCCCTGGCCGCCCTGACCCGCCGCTCACCCATCACGATCTGGTAGCGGTCGCCACTTGGACGAACCACGATCGGTTGCAGCACACCTACCGCCTCGATGCTGGTGGTCAGATCCTGCAACGACCCCTCGTCGAACGCCTCACGGGGTTGGCGCGGATTGCGGTCGATGCGGCTGAGCGGAAGCTGCTCGAACGAGGGGCCCGACCGCTCCTCAAAAGCCTGCGCGGCCGGCTCCTGGCCGGCTCCCTGAGGCGCCGGCTCGTGATCGTCTTGCGGGCTGCTTGGGATCAGCGCTTCCAGTCCACGGCCGAGACCACCACGGCGTCGCATCAGCTGGCTCCTTCTCCGGTGGGCGCGAGCAGACCGCTTCGCTCCGCGAATTCAAAGGTCAGATCACGGTAGGCGATGCCCCCGCGTGATAGGGGATCGTAGAGGGCAATCGGGAGGCCGTATCCAGGAGCTTCGGAGAGCCGGACGCTCCGAGGCACCACCGTCTGATAGACGATGTCCGTGAAGTGCTTGCGAACCTCGTCGACCACCTGCAGCGCCAACCGCGTCCGGCCGTCGTACATGGTGAGGACGATTCCACCGATACGAAGCTCCGGATTCAGGTTGGCCCGCACCAGCTCGACGTTGCGGAGTAGCTGCCCGAGCCCTTCGAGCGCGTAGTACTCGCATTGGATCGGGATGAGGAGCTCATCGGCGGCGGCGAGGGCGTTCACCGTAAGCAGCCCCAGTGAGGGCGGGCAGTCGATGAGGATCGTTTCGTACTGGTGGTCGATCGATTCCAGGGCCCGGCGCAGCCGGGTCTCCCTTGACATCGCGCTCACCAGCTCGACCTCCGCGCCTGCCAGGTCGATGGTGCTGGGCAGGACATGAAGGTTGGGAACCCCTGTCGCTCGAATCGCCGCGACCGGGGATGCCTCACCGGTGAGGACGTCGTAGATCGAAGGTTCGATCTCGCGATGGTCCAAGCCCAGCCCGGTTGACGCGTTGCCCTGTGGGTCGAGGTCGATCACAAGGACACGTGCTCCCGCCAAGGCGAGATAGGCGCCGATGTTCACCGCCGTCGTGGACTTTCCCACTCCCCCCTTCTGGTTGGCGATGGCCAGGACCCGGCGCACCCCGTTCTGTGTGTCGTGATGGACACGGAAACTGACCCTGGCATTCCTTGCGGCAGACTCACCGTCGAGGACGTCCTCGGGACTCGACACATCGATGGAAACGTCCGCCGATAGTGCATCTGTTTCACGTGAAACATCGGCCCGGGCCTCTGCCGCCGCCCGCGACGCAGCATCCCGAACCGCGATGGCCGCCTCATCCTCGAGAGCCTCGTCCTCGCGCCCTGGATCCATCGCTTCACCACCATCTGCAGATGTTTCACGTGAAACATCGACATCACGGGGACTCGCGGGAGGCGCCAGCGAAGCCCCCTCCGCTGCCTCGGCCGATGGGGCACCGGTCGCCATGCTCGCGTTCCCCGCCGCAACGACGTCGCCATCGGCGCTGGAGGCTGTGGGCGCTCCCGCATCAAGGACTCTCGCCTCCGTGGCTGCGCGGTCAGGTCCCGGCTGTGCCCCAGGCCCGGTCGCGCTCGCGGATTCCCCGGTCGTGACATCCACAATCGATGAACTACCGTTCGGTGGGCCGTCGGCGTCTCCCGAAGCCTCCGAAGGGCTGGGCCCCTCCCCAGAACTTCCTGGCACGACATCAGACGGCTCGAGGGCGTTGGCCGCATGTGGCGTCGCGAGGCCCTGGTCAGTGGACTGCCCGGCGGGATCATCGAGAGCGGATGCAGCCTCAGGGGTTCCTTGGTCATCTCGGATGTGCGCTCGTCCTTCCGGCCCCCCTGTCGTTGACCGAGCCTCGCTTTCGTCGCCGGACTCAGAGGCTGGTTCCTCCCCTTGGGAATAGGTGGGCTCGGCCGCATCCTCACTGCTCTGCACGTCGTTGCTCTCCTCTGGCAACCCCATCTCTTGGTGGCGATTCGAAAGGACGCCTGTTCCGCCGCTGTCCTGGGCCTCATGTCCTTGAGCGAAGAGGCGCGGCCAGGTCGGATCTGGTTTGGGTGCCAACTCGGAGTCGACTGCATCGTCGTCAAGCGTTTCCCTCGTCTCGACACGAACCGGCGGCGTCATCCCTGGCGGCCAAGACATCGGGAGCGATGGTTCCGCCAAAAGCGCGGGACCAATGGCCGGGTCGAACGAAGCCTCGGCTGCATCTTCAGGCCCAGTCGCTCCGCCTGCCTCCGCAGTATCCTCGTCCCCAGCAGTATCCTCAGCCTCGACGCTCCCAGCCTCCGCATCGCCAGGGCCAGCGGCGTGCCCGGACTCACCAGGGGCACTAGGCGCAGTGGCGCCCCGCGACTCGCCAGCGCCCCGGACCTCGGGGGTGCCCCCGACATCGGCTAGGCTGCGGGCCCCGGCGCCAAGCTCATTTGCGGCTCCCCCCGTGCCCACGGGCTCTCCAGCGTCCCCGGTGGTCGTCGAACCTCCAGGCCCAAGCGGCCACTCGGTTGCGTCGGGCCCGATTGTGCTCGACGAGAATCCGATGCCATTCATCGGCTCTCCGGGACCAGCTGTGCTTCCACCATCAGCGAATCCCTCACGAGTCATCGGTCTCACAGCAGCTGACGACTCGTCGACGCCCGACGATCCGGGTTCTGTGGAGCTCTCAACTCCAGACGGGCTTGGTGTGCCGTGCGCATCCGTACCGAGGTCGTCGAGGGCTCGTGCCGACCCTGGCATCTCAGCGACGGGATCCTGCGGCGGTCCTTCGCTTGGTCGTTCGGTGCTCGGCTGCTTGGACGGCGCCCCATTGTCAAGAGCGGCTCCAGGTTCTCCCGCGCTAGATTCTGTCGAGAACCACCCAGCCTCGGACATGGCATGGTCCGGAGGTCGGGACGTCGCTGCGCTCGACTTCGTACGCTCCGTGTGCGGTTCTGTCGGTCGGGCGGCCCGCTCGGTCC
>Ga0075430_100003108_pt1 | contig 13879 bp, 10 predicted proteins | sample RhiMetdeltSRZDD4_FD_75294 | JGI IMG/M metagenome (GOLD analysis project Ga0075430, IMG submission 75294) | Populus rhizosphere microbial communities from Tennessee, USA - Rhizosphere MetaG P. deltoides SRZDD4 | ecosystem: Host-associated > Plants > Roots > Rhizosphere > Soil | place: USA... | reverse complement strand
AGGATCGTGGCGAACGGCACCTCGAACGGGAGCAGGTTGCCGAGCTCCTGCTCGAGCATGTAGCCGATCATCCCCTCCGTCTGCGCGCCGAGCACGTCCAGCGGATAGGCCTCCACGTCGGTGTACGCCGCGGCCTGCAACGCGAGCAGCCCGACCTGCGGTCCGTTCCCGTGAGAAAGCACCAGCTGGTGCTTCGAGGCCACAGCGGCGAGGGGTGAGGCCGCGGTGCGCACGTTCCCGCGTTGCACGTCGGCCGTCATCGGCTCCCCCCGCTTGAGGAGCGCGTTGCCACCCAAGGCCACGACGACCCGCATGCTCGTCGTCGCTCAGTCGCCCAGCGTGGCCACCATCACGGCCTTGATCGTGTGCATCCGGTTCTCGGCCTGGTCGAAGACGATCGAGTACTCGGACTCGAACACCTCGTCGGTGACCTCCATGCCATCGAGCCCGTACTTCTCGAAGATCTCCTCGCCGACCTTCGTCTCGCGGTTGTGGAACGCGGGCAGGCAGTGGAGGAACCGCACACGGGGGTTCCCCGTCTTCTTGATCACCTCGCCGTTCACTTGGTACGGCTTCAGGAGCTTGATCCGCTCCTCCCACACGCCCGGATCCTCGCCCATCGAGACCCAGACGTCGGTGTAGAGGTAGTCGACGCCCTTCACGCCCTCGTCCACATCGGCGGTGAGCGTCAGCCGGGCGCCGGTCTGCTCCGCGATCTCGCGGCAGGTCTTGACCAGCTCCTCCTCCGGCCACAGGTGCTCGGGGGCGCACAGGCGCACGTCCATGCCGAACGTGCAGCCCGCGGCCATCAGCGAGTTCCCCATGTTGTTGCGCGCGTCGCCGAGGTAGCAGTACGCGATCTCGCCGAGGTGCTTGTCGCTGTGCTCGGTCATCGTGAGGACGTCGGCGAGCGTCTGCGTCGGATGGAACTCGTTCGTGAGCCCGTTCCACACCGGGACGCCGGCGAACTCGGCGAGGATCTCCACGGTCTCCTGCGCGAAGCCTCGGTACTCGATGCCGTCGAAGGATCGTCCAAGCACCCGCGCCGTGTCCTTCATCGACTCCTTGTGGCCGATCTGGGAGCCGGAGGGCTCGAGGTAGGTGACCTCCGCGCCCTGGTCGTGGGCGGCGACCTCGAACGCCGTCCGGGTGCGCGTCGACGTCTTCTCGAAGATCAGCGCGATGTTCTTGCCGGCGAGGTGCTGCACCTCGTACCCGCCGTACTTCGCCGCCTTGAGATCGGCCGAGAGCTTGAGCAGGAACTTCAGCTCGTCGGGCGTGAAGTCGAGCTCCTTGAGGAAGCTCCGGTTCCGAAGGTTGAACGCCATCGTCTCCTCCTAGGCAGCGGTTCTCGCGGGTGAAACCGTGACGGAGCTCCTCCTCCTTCGTCGCAGGACCACCTTGATCAGCTCCTCGACGACCACGAGCGTGAGCGCGATCCCGACGCAGATCCCCCACTGCTGGAGCGTGAGGTCGACCGTCGAGAAAAAGCGATGCAGCACCCCGATCTCGGTGACCAGGATGATCAGGATCAGCGCGAGCCCGTACCGCCGCAGCTGGGTGGGTCCCGGCAGCGCCTCGCGGCTGAAGATCGTGCCGAGCTGATCCCGCGCCAGGAGCCCGGCCGCGAGGTGGAACAGCGACAGCGTCGTCAAGAGCATCGTGGAAGCGATCGGGACATCGAAGTTCGCCTCCCCGATCTGGTAGGCGACGAGCGTCCCGACCGTCATCACGGCGCCCTGGACGCACAGGCGGACCCAGTTCGGAGCGGACAGCACCGGGGCCCCGACCGGACGGGGCGACCGTCCCATGAGCCCGGGTGTCGGGTCGTCGAAGCCGAGCGCGATCGCGATCGGGATGTCGATGACCATGTTGAGCCACAGGATCTGCAGCGGGTCGAGCGGGATCCCACCGGCGATGCTGAAGATGCCGGCGCAGATGAAGATCGCGATGTACGCGACCAGGGTCGACATCTGGAACCGCAGGTACTTGAGCAGGTTGTCGTACAGCGCGCGGCCGTACTCCACGGCGCCCACGATCGTGGCGAAGTTATCGTCGGTGAGGATCATGACGGCGGCCTCCTTGGAGACCTCCGTTCCGGTGATGCCCATCGCCACGCCGATGTTCGCCGACTTCAACGCGGGGGCGTCGTTCACCCCGTCCCCCGTCATAGCGACGATGTTGTCGCTCTGCTGGAGCATCCGGACCAGCCGGACCTTGTCCTCGGGCGCCACCCGCGCGATCACGCCGATCTCGTCGAGTTGCCCGAGCAGCTCCTCGTCGCTCATCGCGGCGAACTCGGCGCCGGTGATGGCCCGGCCCTCGATCCCGAGCTCCTTCCCGATCGCCCCGGCCGTCGTTGCATGGTCGCCGGTGATCATCCGCACGCGGATGCCGGCGCTCTTGCACCTGGCGATCGCGTCCCTCGCCTCCGGCCTCGGCGGGTCGACGATCCCGACCATCGCGAGCAGCGTCAGGTCCTGGACGAGGTCGATCAGGTTGCCGTTCTTGTCGAACGTGCCCGGGTCGAACTCGCGCTGCGCGACGACCATGACGCGCTCGCCACCCTCGGCCATGCGGTCGTTCGCCTCCAGCGCCAGGTGGCGGTTCTCGTCCGTGACCGGGACGATCGTCCCGTCGGGCGAGCGATACGAGCCGCCCTTCCCGATCAGCACGTCGGGCGCGCCCTTCACGTAGCAGCGGATCACGGGCTGCCCCCCGGCACCCGTCATCTCGTGGAAGGTCGCCATGAACTTGTACTCGGAGTCGAACGGGACCTCCGCGACCCGCGGGTAGCTGGCCCGAGTCTCGTCGATGTCGAGCCCGCCCTTGGCTCCAAGGACGATCAGCGCGCCCTCGGTCGGGTCGCCGATCAGGCTCTCGCCGTCGAGCACCGCGTCGGCGCACAGGATGCCCGGCAGCAGGTACGGGTCGAGGTCGAAGCGCTCACCCCCGACATGTTTGATCTCGCCCTCCGTCCGGTAGCCCTCGCCCGTGACGGTGAACCGGTTGTGTCCGGGGATCGCCATCTCCCGCGCGGTCATCTTGTTGAGCGTCAGGGTCCCCGTCTTGTCCGAGCAGATCGCCGACGTCGAGCCGAGGGTCTCGACCGCGGGGAGCCGCTTCACGATCGCGTTCCTCCGTGCGATCTCCCTCGTGCCGAGTGACAGCAACGCGGTGACGACCGCTGGAAGTCCGGTCGGGATCGCCGCGACCGCGAGCGTGACGCCCGTGACGAACAGCGTCTCGAACGATTCGTCGCGGAGCAGCCCGAGGCCGACGACGATCGCGAGGGCGAGACCGGCGATCGAGGCGATGACCTTCGAGAGGCCGTCGAGCTGCTTCTGCAGCGGCGTCTTCTCGGTCTCGGTGTTCGCGAGCATGTTGGCGATGTGCCCGATCTCGGTGGCCATGCCGGTCTCGGTCACCACGAACTCGCCTCGGCCTCGCGTCACGGACGTGTTCATGTACGCCATGCAGATCCGGTCGCCGAGCGGCACGTCGTCGGCCCCGACCGGCTCGATCTGCTTGCCGACGGGGAGGCTCTCCCCCGTCAGGGCTGCCTCCTCGATCTCGAGCGTGGCCGCCACGACGACCCGTCCGTCTGCCGGGATGCGATTCCCCGCCTCGACGAGGACGACATCTCCCGGCACGAGCTCTTCCGCATCGATCTCGATCGCCTGGCCGTCTCGCCGTACGCGGGCGATCGTCTTCATCATCTGCGCGAGCGCCGCGACGCTCTCCTCGGCCTTCGCCTCCTGACGCAGGCCGATCACCGCGTTGAACACGGTGAGACCCGCGAGCAACACCGTGGTCCCGACGTCGTCGGTCGCGAGCGCGTTCACGATCGCCGCACCGAGCAGGATGATCTGCATGAAGTCCTGGTACTGGCGGAGGAACGCCTTGAAGGCGGACTCCTTCTTCCCCTGGGCGAGCCGGTTCGGTCCGCCGGTCCGGAGCCGCTCGGCGGCCTCCGAGGCGCTCAGGCCCTGGCCGGGATCCACGCGCAGCTGTTCCGCGACGGCTCCGGCATCCATCCCGTGCCAGCGGGGATGCTCGCGCGGGGTCGCCGGCTGGCGTTCCGCGGTCACCGTGTCGCCCAGTAGGGTCTCCCTGCAATAAGGCCGACAGCGCGATCGGCCGGATAGTACCGCGCCCGCTGCGGGGCCGAGGAACGGCTCAGTGTCCCGAGAGCCCCACCTTCACCGACACGATCGCCATCGCGATCGCGAGGACGATCAGCCCGTCGAGGAGCGAGCGCGCGCGGCCCGCACCCGCCTCCCGCGACGCCACGTACGCCGTGACCCCGATCAGCGCCGCGAGCACGAACCCCGACGCGTCGACCGCCGGCCCGACAGGCAGGAAGAGGAAGGGGACCGACACGATCGCCGCCACGACCGCCGCGGCCAGGAGCTGGGCCCAGGCCGCCCTCCGGGTGTCGGGACGCAGCCGGCCCCCGGCGAACAGGCGCGCCGCGAGGTTGAACGCGAACACGTGCGCCAGCGCGATCCCCACGGCCGTCCCCCAGATCACGCCGACCGTGAACAGCTCGTCCGCCGCGCGATCCGCGACGGCCACGAACTCGGCCGCGAGCACGATGCACGCGTAGAGGGCCATCGTGACGGCCTCGCGGACGGCCTCGCTGGGCGCGGGGCGATGCCCCGGCGCCGGCGGGGCGATCTCCCCTCCTTGCACCTCGCTCGTCACCACCGCATGATGCCGCCACATGGCCGAAGAAGCGACGACCGACGTCCGGGAAGCCTCGGCCGGCAACCCACGGCTCGCGATCCTGCTTGCCGCGGCGATGTTCGTGCTCGTCGTCGACACGTCGCTCATGAACGTCTCGATCTCGTCGGTCGTCCAAGATCTCGACACCACCGTGAGCGGCGTCCAGTCGGCGATCGCGCTCGAGGCGCTCGTCTCGGCGGCGTTCATCCTGATCGGGAGCAAGGTCGGCGACCTCTTCGGACGCAAGAAGGCGTACGTCCTCGGGCTGCTCGGCTACGCGATCGGCGCGCTCGCGATGACGCTCGCGCAGGGACTGCTCGCGATCGTCGTCTTCTGGGCGATCATCGGCGGCCTCGGCGCGTCGCTGCTGCTGCCGTCGATGCAATCGTTGATCCACGGCAACTTCGAGGGAGCAGCGCAGAAGCGCGCGTACGCGCTCGTCGGCGCCTCGGCCGCGATCGCCGCGGCGGTGGGACCGCTCCTCGGCGGCTTCATCACCACGTACCTGTCGTGGCGCGTGGGGTTCGCCCTCGAGGTCGTGATCATCGCCGTCGTCCTGCTCAACATCAAGCTCGTGCGCGACGCGCCGTACACCGGCGACCGACAGGTGGACGCCGTCGGTGCGGTGCTGTCGGTCCTGGCGATGGGCGGCATCGTGCTGAGCATCCTCGTGTGGCAGGAGGGCGGCGAGGCCGTCGGCGCGCTGCTCGTGATCGGCGCGATCGGCATGACGGCGCTGATCACGTGGCTCGTCCGGCGCAAGCGCCGGGCGAAGCCGACGCTGATCGACCCTGCGCTGTTCGAGTCCAAGCCGTTCCGGCTCGGGATCTCGGGGCAGATGATGCAGCAGATCTCGCTCGGCGGGCTGATGATCGCGCTGCCGATCTACCTCCAGATGGTCCTCGAGTACAACGCGATGCTCTCGGGCCTTTCGATCGCCCCGCTCTCGCTCAGCATGTTCGGCATCGCGCTGCTCGCAGGCAAGCGCGTGGGCAGGCGGCGTCCGAGCGCCATCATCCGCGCCGGGTTCGCCCTGCTCGTCATCGGCATCGCGCTGCTGATCCCCATCGTGCCCCGCGCCGACTCGGGCTGGTACCTGCTGATCCCGCTGGCGATCGCAGGCTCGGGGCTCGGCCTGCTCGTCTCGCAGCTCAACAACTACACGCTGTCGCCGATCTCGGAGGAGCGGGTGAGCGAGGCCGCCGGCGTGAACTCGGCCGCGGGGTCGTTCGGGCTGTCGTTCGGGCTTGCGTTCGCCGGCGCCATCATGCTCGCGACGCTCTCGCTCGCGTTCACCGACATGGCGGAGAACAGCTCGGTGCTCACACCCGCCGAGCAGCAGCAGGTGGCGCAGGGGCTGGAGGAGGACGCCGAGCTGATGAGCAACACGCAGCTCGACGAGCTCATCGTCGACCAGCCCGCGGACGTCGAGGCAGAGATCATCCGGATCAACACCGAGGCGAGGCCCCTCGCGCTGCAGGTGGCGCTGGCGATCCCGCTGCTCGCCGGGCTGGTGGGCCTGATCAACGCCTTCCGGATGATGAAGCTGCCTGACCCCGAGCCGTCGAGCTCGGTCGAGGGCATGGCGTTCGGCTGACGCGACCCGTTCGCCCGATTCCACCCTCGATACACTCGCCGCCGCATCCGGGAGAACGTTGGCGATGGACATCCGGCTGACGCCCGAGGACGAGGCCCTGAAGGAGCGCGCCCGCGCGTTCGCCGACGACGTCCTGCTTCCCCTCGAGGCCGAGTGCGAGGAGCACGACGGCCTTTCGCCGGCGAGTCACGCCTCGGCGAAGCGGGCGGTGCTCGACGCGGGATTCAACGCGATCAACCACGCGACCGGAGACGGCGGCCGGGGATTCGACCTCTTCCAGCAGATCGTGATCGAGGAGGAATGGGGGAAGGCGACCGGCGCGCTCTGGGATATCCCGTGGCGACCCTCGATCCCGCTCGCGGTCGGTACCGAGGAGCAGAAGGAGCGCTACCTGCGCCCCGCCTGCCGCGGCGAACGGCGCGATGCGTACGCGGTCACCGAGGAGCGCGCGGGATCCGATCCGACGATGGTCGAGACGACCGCGCGTCGCGACGGGAGCGGATGGATGATCGACGGCGAGAAGTGGCACGTGACGGCGGGCGACGTCGCGGACTTCCTCCTCGTGCACGCACACGTCGACGGTGAGCCGTCGAAACCCACGGTGTTCATCCTCGACAAGGAACTCCCCGGCGTCGCGCTCGTCCGCACGCCGAAGTACATGCACACGTTCGTGTTCGAGCATCCGATCTTCGCGTTCCGCGGCGTTCGGGTCGACGACGACGCGGTGCTCGGCGAGGTCGGCCAGGGGTTCGAGCTCACGAAGGACTGGTTCGTCGAGGAGCGGATCATGATCGGCGCCCGCACGATGGGCGCGGCCGCGCGCGCGCTCGACCTCTCGCTCGCGTTCGCGTCCGAGCGCGAGCAGTTCGGATCGCCGATCGTGGAGTTCCAGGCGGTCGAGTTCCTGCTCGCCGACATGGCGGCGAACATCGCCGCCGCGAAGGCGTTCCTCTACCGGGTCGGGTGGCAGGCGGCGCGCGGCGAGACCTCGCGCAAGGAGCTCCACGCGCTCGCGTCGGCGGTGAAGCTCGTCTGCTCGGAGACGGCGGGGCGCGTGGCGGACGCGGCGGTGCAGATCCACGGGGGGCGCGGCTACATGCGCGAACAGCCCGTAGAACGTTTGTGGCGCGAGCTCCGGGTGGACCGGATCTGGGAGGGGACCTCCGAGATCCAGCGCTCAGTGATCGGGAACGAGCTCCGCAAGCGCGGGCACGGCTCGTTCACCGGCTGGCCCTCGTAGGCACGGAACGGCGGCCGCGGCCGGTTGCCAGAGCCGTCGCACTTCGTTCACCCTTGTGCCCGCGGGAGGAGGTGGGCGTGTCCGAGGCGGTGTCCGAGCGCGTTCCGGCCGATCGGCCGAAATCGACCACGCCCACGACCACCCAGCGAGCCCCGCGCCTCGCGGTCGTGCTCGCGGCCGGCCGCTCCGAGCGCATGAGCGAGCTCACCGGCGGGGGCTCCAAGGCCCTGATCCGGGTCGGCGGACTCTCGCTCGTCGAGCGCGCGGTGCGCACGCTGCTCTCGATCGGCATCGAGCACGTCATCGTGGTCGTCGGCTACCAGGCGGGGCCGGTGGCCGCGGTCGCGAACCGCGTCGCCCCCGGACGCGTCCGTGCGGCCTTCGCCGAGGAGTGGAGCCTCGGCAACGGGGCGTCGCTCGCAGCCGCCGAGCCGCACGTCGCCGAGGAGGACCTCTTCCTGCTCGTGACGACCGACCACATCTTCGACGACGGCGCGCTGCCGTCGCTGCTGGCCGCCGGCCGTCCCGGCGTGCTCGTGGACCACGCGCCCGAACCCGACGCCTGGGCCGAGGGCACCCGCGTGCGGCTGCGCGAGGAGCAGGCCGTCGCGTTCTCCAAGGAGCTCGACGACCCGTCGATCGACTGCGGCGCGTTCCTGCTTCCGCGCGCCGTCTTCGACGCGCAGCGACGCGCGGCCGAGCGGGGCGACGGCTCGCTCGCCGGCGCGGTGACCGAACTCGCGCGCCGCGAGCCGCTCGAGGCGGTCCCGCTCGCGCACGGGACGTGGTGGCAGGATGTCGACACCCCCGAGGATCGCGCCCGCGCCTCGGCACGGCTGCGCCGATCGCTCACGAAGCGCACCGACGGCCCGATCTCCCGCTACCTGAACCGTCCGCTCTCGACGCGGCTGTCGATGGCCCTCGCCCACCTCCCCCTGCACCCGGACGTCCTCTCGGTCATCGCGTTCCTCGTCGGGCTGGCTGGCGCGTGGGTGCTCGGGACCGGGTCGGGGATCCTCGGCGGTCTGCTCGTCCACGCGTCGTCGCTCCTCGACGGCGTCGACGGCGAGATCGCCCGCCTCCGCGTTCGCGCGCGCCCGGGCGGGGCGCTGCTCGACGGGTTCCTCGACCGGCTCGCGGACGCCGCGATCCTTGCCGGCGTGGCCGTGTGGGCCCTGGCCGAGGGGGCCGACCCGACGACGGTCGTCCTGCTCGCGGTCGCGGCGACCGCCGGCGCGATGCTGTCGATGGCGACGAAGGACCGGACGGCCGCGCTCGGGCTCGCCCCACCCCCCGAACGGTTCATCGGGTTCCTGCTCGGCGGCCGGGACGGACGGCTGTTCCTCGTCACGGTGCTGTCGCTGTTCGGCCTGCCGGTCGCGGCGCTCGTCGCGGTCGCGGTCACGTCCGGCCTGAGCCTGTTCGTCCGGCTGCTCCTCACGCGGGCCGAGATCAAGAGCCCCTGGCCGGGCGCGGGCTAGGCGAACGCGTGGGCGAGCTCACGGTCGGGGTCGACGTCGGCGGGACGAAGATCCAGTCCGTCATCGGTCGCTCCGAGAACATCGTTGGCCAGCACCGCCTCGAGACCCCGCAGAGCGGCGCCGACGACGTCGCGGCCGCCATCGTCGAGGCCGCCACGAAGGCCCTCGCCGAGGCGGACGCCGAGCCGACCGACGTTCGAGCGCTCGGGCTGGGCGTCCCCGGGGCGATCGACACCGACGCGGGGACGGTCTCGAGCTCGCCGAACCTGCCCGGGTTCCAGGATCCGGATCCGGTTCCGCTCGCCGAGATGGTGTCGAGCGGCCTCGGCGGGGTCCCGGTCAAGCTCGACAACGACGTGCGCGTCGGGATCCTCGGCGAGTGGAAGCGAGGTGCGGGGCGTGGCTACCGGCACCTGCTCGGCGTCTGGGTCGGCACCGGCGTCGGCGGCGGCCTCGTCCTCGACGGCGAGCTGTTCCAGGGCCGTGGCGCGGCAGGCGAGATCGGGCACACGATCGTGAAACCCGGCGGCCGCGTGTGCGGGTGCGGCCGGGTCGGACACCTGGAGGCCTACGCGGGCCGGGCGTCGATGGAGGCGGAGGCCCGCCGGCGCGTGAAGAAGGGCCACAAGACGGACCTGTTCGACATCATGAAGAGGAAGGGGCGCAGCCGGCTGTCGAGCGGGGTGTGGGCCTCCGCGCTCGAGCACCACGACAAGATGGCGCGCGACCTCATCGACGACGCCGTGGAGGCGCTCGCGACGGGCATCGCGTCCGCCCAGAACCTGCTCGCGCTCGAGGCGATCGTGATCGGTGGCGGGCTCGGCGACCGGCTCGGCGCGCCGTTCGTCGAACGCATCGAGCAGGGCATGAAGCCGCTACTGTTCGTCCCCGACGCCGCGCCGAAGATGCTCGCGACGGAGTTCGGCGACCTATCGGGGGCGGTCGGCGCGTCGGTGCTCGCCGGCGGCTGAGCCTCAGGTCGCGGACAGGCAGCCGACCACCTCGTCGGGCAGGCCCGGGATCTCGAGCCCCGCGCCCCCCTTCACGAAGTCGTAGGGGATCCCCGACCACTCGCCCGGGAGGCCCTCGTAGGGCCTCGGCTCCTCGTCGGCGCTGTCGAACTGGAACCCGACCCAGTCCGGCGAGCGGAACCCGTTCGTGTCGTACGGCGCCACGGCGGCGAGACCCTGGCCGAACGTGCGCGCCTCGACGAGGAACCGCCCCTGGAACGCGGCGTCCCTGCGCGAGAAGAGCTTCACGTACCAGCGCTGAACGCTCAGCAGGTAGCCCTTGTCCGACGGGGGCGACTCGGGGCCCTCGAACATCCGCATGTCGACGACCTCGAGCTCGCCGCGGACGCCCGTGGCGCGGCGGATCACCCCGAGCGGCGACGTGAACGGGCCGGAGCCCGTCTCCGGCGTCTCCCAGCCGTTCACGCAGTCGGCCGCGACCGGCCCGCTCGTCGGCGGCGGCTGCTGGGGCAGCGCCGGCGGCGTGGGCGAGACGTCGACGGCCCCGCTCACGGTGCTGACCGGAGGCGCCGTCGTGGGCGGGGTGGTCTCGGCCGCCGAGGGATCGGGGTCGCCGTCCGTGCACGCGACGAGGGCGAACCCGAGCGCGAGCGCTGCCGTCGCGGCGAGCCATCGGGGAGCAGGCATGGCCCGAAAGCCTACGGGCCTCGGAGGCAAGCGTTCGCGAGGTTCCTTGATAGCGTTTCGCCACCGGTGCATCCACCGCACGACCCCACCGACGGTTCCGACCCGCGCGAGCACGCCGCTCGACACGCGGGCGAGCACCCCATGCCGTACGAGCGCGTGCCGCACGACGAGCCGCCGCTGTTCTCGCGCCGGGGGTTCCTTCGGAACTCGGGGCTGGCGCTCGCCGGCGCGACGCTGTACGCGTGCACGGGCGCCGGACGCAAGGCGCCGGTCGCGAGCCCGAGCGCCACGACCTCCGTCGTCGCGCGCGAGACGCGCTGGCCGATCAAGCGCGTCGTCTATGTGATGATGGAGAACCGGAGCTTCGACAACGTGTTCGGCCGGTTCCGCGGCGCGAACGGCACGACCGTCGGCGTGAAGTACGGCCAGGAGGTGCCGCTCGCGCCCTGCCCGGCCTGGCTCCCCGGCGACATCCCGCACGACCGCGCCGCCCACCTGAACGACGTGAATGGCGGCACGTACGACGGGTTCGGCCACGGGCAGTTCGGCGACCCCTGGGCCTACACGGTGATGGACGAGGGCCTGATCCCGAACTACTACGCGCTCGCGCGCGACTACGTGCTCTGCGACAACTTCTTCGCGTCGGTCGGCGGCCCTTCATACCCGAACCACTTCTTCTTCGTCGCCGGCCAGTCCGGCGGGGCGCTCGACAACCCCGAGAACATCGAGTCGCAGACCGGACCCGGCGGCAAACGATTCAAGTCGTGGGGGTGCGACGCGGTCGGCGAGAACGTGTTCGTGATGGTGAAGGACGAGAAGGGGAACCTCACGAAGCACGACACCTGCTTCACGTTCCCCACCGTCCCCGAGCAGCTCGAATCGGTCGGCGTGCCGTGGGCCTACTACTCGGCATCGAAGCACCAGCCCGGGTACTTCTGGAACGCGCTGAACGGCATCGGCGGCGTGTACCACACGGACCTCTGGCGCCCCGAACGCATCCGCGCGGTCGACCGCCTGCCCGAGGACATCGCGGCCGGCCGGCTGCCCGCCGTCACGTGGGTCACGCCTCGGTTCGAGCTGTCCGACCACCCGCCCGAGAGCACGTGCCACTCGCAGGCGTGGCTCACCGACATCGTGAACGCCCTCATGCAGAGCGACGGATGGGAGCAGACGGCGCTGTTCATCACGTGGGACGAGTGGGGCGGCTTCTACGACCACGTCTCGCCTCCGGAGGTCGACGACATCGGCCTCGGGTTCCGCGTGCCGACGCTCGTGGTCTCGCCGTACGCCAAGCGCGGCTACGTCGACGACGCAGAGGGCGAGTTCAGTTCACCGCTGCGCTTCATCGCGGACAACTGGGGGCTCCCGTACCTCACCGAGCGGATCGAGCGGACCCACAACTTCGAGCACGTCTTCGCGTTCGGGCGGAACTCGCGGACCGACGCGCAGCCGCTCCCGCCGGTCGAGGACTGCTACGGGACGCCGTGGGAATACCCGGGCGACGACTACCCCGGGTGGCCGGAGGGCACCGTCCCGGAGGAAGGGCACTTCGTTTAGCCGCCGGTCGGCACCCAGGAAGCGCTCGGCGTCCACGGGTCGTCGGCCGCCTCGGAATCGGCCGGCGCCTCGACGCCGGTGAGCAGCTCGAAGGCCGTGTGCAGCTGCCGGGGCTCGCGGTCCGGGATCTCCGGGGCGAACCACCGGGTGCCGAGACCCCAGGCGATGATCTCGGCGCCGTGCTCGTAGGCCTTCGCCTCGAACGGAACGCCGGTCGTGTTCCACTCGGTCAGGCCGCGCAGCTCGGTGAAGCGTTCGCGCAGCGGGGTCGCGACGTACTGGTCGATCCACGTGTGGCCCATCTCGTGCAGTAGGACGTCCCGGGAGATCTCGCTCACGTGCGGCACGCAGTGGTCGATCGTGCCACCGAGCTCCAGGCCCAGGTGGCCGGCGCATCCCGCCGTGTCCTGATGGAAGTGGACGTCGACCTTCGGCGCCTCCAGCCCCGCGATCTCGAACCGCCCGGCCGCCCAGGCGACGAGCTTCACTCGCTCGGACTCGCCGCCGAACGCGCGGATCCCCTCCCGCACCGTCACCGGTTCCGGGGCCCAGGCTCGCAGCCCCGGCGCTGTGAACGCCTGCGCCGCCAGGGCCACCGCCAGGATCCTCGCCGCCCTCTTCGTGTCCATGGGGGCACGTTCGAACCCGGCGCTGGAGATCCGGTTGCAAACCCTTGGAGACCCCTTGAAGCCGCCGGACCTCCAAGGGCTTCAAGCGACCTACAAGGACGCGGCCGGAGGCTGCCGCCCATGGAGGGATCCGAGACACGAACCGGCACCTCCACCAGGGCGAACCTTCCCAAGCGGACCGCGGAGGCGTACGGTCCGCGGATGCGTTTCAAGGTCCTCGGGCCCCTCCGCGTCACCCGCGACGACGGCCCGCTCACGCTTGGGGGTCCCAAGCAGCGGGCGGTGCTCGCGCACCTCCTGGTCCGGGCCAACGAGCTCGTGCCGGCCGACGTCCTGATCGACCAGGTCTGGGGCGAGGACCCGCCGGAGGCGGCCCGCGGGACCCTCCACAGCTACATCTCGCACCTCCGCAAGGCCCTGGGGGCGGACCGGATCGAGAGCCGCCCGCCCGGCTACGTCCTCCACGTCTCGAACGAGGAGCTCGACGCCGCGCGTTTCCAGTCCCTCCTGAACGAGGCCAGGCTCGCGAACGGGAGCCCGGGCCGCGCGTCGAGCGTCCTGCGCGAGGCGCTCGCGCTCTGGGGCGGTCCGCCCTTCGCCGACCTGGCCGCCGAACCCGCGCTCGCCTCCGAGATCGCCCGCCTCGACGAGCTCCACTGGCAGGCGCTCGAGGAGCGCATCGCGGCCGACCTCGCCGAGGGCCGGCACGCCGAGGTGATCGGCGAGCTCGAGTCGCTCACGCGCGAGCTCCCGCTTCGCGAGCGGCTCTGGGAGCTCCTCATGCTCGCGCTCTACCGCTCGCGGCGGCCGGCCGACGCGCTCGGCGCGTTCGAGCGCGCGAAGGACGCCCTCGCCCGGGAGCTCGGCGTCGATCCCTCACCGGACCTGCGTCGCCTCCACGAACGGATCCTCCGGGAGGACCCGGAGCTCGACCTCGAGGGCGAGCCGCTCCGCGGGTATCGCCTGCTCGACCAGGTGGGCGAGGGCGC
>Ga0075430_100003106_pt1 | contig 13882 bp, 12 predicted proteins | sample RhiMetdeltSRZDD4_FD_75294 | JGI IMG/M metagenome (GOLD analysis project Ga0075430, IMG submission 75294) | Populus rhizosphere microbial communities from Tennessee, USA - Rhizosphere MetaG P. deltoides SRZDD4 | ecosystem: Host-associated > Plants > Roots > Rhizosphere > Soil | place: USA... | reverse complement strand
AAATGCTAGCGCCTTAGTCCCATTGCAGCCAACGGCAGCAGGGCGCTAGCGATGCCGCAATTCTCCGACAAGCGCCGGGTTCGGCACGCCGCGGCCGAGATGTTCGATCTTGTCGCCGACGTCGAGCGCTATCCCGAGTTCGTGCCGATGTGCCGCGAGCTCAAGGTGCGGCGGCGGTCGCAACAGGCGGAGGGCGTCGAGGTGATCGTCGCGGACATGACGGTCGCCTACAAACTGGTTCGTGAGGCATTTTCCAGCCGCGTCACGCTCGACCGCCCGAATTTGCAGATACTGGTCGAGTACCTCGACGGTCCGTTCAGCCATCTGGAGAACCGCTGGACCTTTCACGCGGCCGGCGAGAAGCTCTGCGACGTCGAGTTCTTCATCGACTACGAGTTCAAGAGCCGGATGCTGGGAATGCTGATGGGGTCCGTGTTCGACATCGCGTTCCGCCGCTTCGCGCACGCCTTCGAGCAGCGCGCCGACCGGATCTATCGCAGCTAGGCGCGGTCTTCCGCCTCGGCGAGTTCGCGCAACATATCGAGCGCCTCGAGGACCGAGGCGTTCCGCACCTCTGACCGGCCAATATCGCCGTAACGGCGTTCGCGATGGATCAGGGCGCCACGCTTGGATGCAGCCGCGAAATGCACCAGTCCCACTGGCTTTCCGGGTGAGCCACCGCCGGGGCCTGCGACACCCGTGACCGAAATCACGACATCGGCCAATGAATTCGCCAGCGCGCCGCTCGCCATCGCCAGCGCCGTTTCGCGGCTGACCGCGCCGAATTGCTTCAGCGTTGCGGCAGGAACGCCAAGCATCGCCTGCTTGGCTTCGTTGCTGTAGGTCACGAAGCCGCGATCGACGACGTCGGACGATCCCGGGATTTCGGTCAGCGTTGCGGCGATCAGGCCGCCGGTGCAGGATTCGGCGGTCGCCATGCGAAGCTTCTTGCGGCGGCAAAGTTCGAGCAGGGCAGTGGCTTGCTCGATCGGCGCCGCCATCAGTCTCTCCCGATCAATCGCGTCAAATTAATCGCGCCAAGGCAACCGGACCGTTGCGGTGGCGAAGGCAACGATGCCTTCACCACGGCCGGTGAATCCCATCTTCTCGCTGGTGGTGGCCTTGATGGCAACGCGTTCCTGCGAGATGCCGGCGATCTCCGCGATGCGCGCGCGCATGGCATCGCGGTGCGGCCCGACGCGCGGCGCCTCGCATACCACCGTGATATCCAGATGCGCGATCAGCCCGCCACGAGCACGCACGCGTTCGATCGCGAATGCGAGGAAACGATCGGAGGAGGCGCCCTTCCATTGCGGATCGCTGGGTGGGAAATGGACACCGATGTCGCCGTCCGAAATCGCGCCGAGGATCGCATCGACCAGCGCGTGCAACACCACGTCGGCGTCGGAATGGCCGGTGACGCCATGCGAGTGCGGGATTTTCACGCCGCCGAGCCAGATATGATCGCCGGCGATGAACTGGTGAACGTCGGTGCCCCAGCCGGTGCGAATATCGCCGAGGTCGGACAGGTTCTTGGATTCCGTGCGCAGGAAGTCCTCCGGCGTGGTGAGTTTGATGTTGCCGGCCTCGCCGGCGAAGGTTGCGACGGCCATGCCGGCCCATTCGGCGAGCGCGGCATCGTCGGTGAAGTCGTCGCGCGCGGCTTGCAACGCACGGCGATGCGCTTCGACGATCGCGGCAAATCCGAACGCCTGCGGCGTCTGCACGGCGCGCAGCAGCGAACGGTCGAGCGTGCCGGTGACGCGGCCGTCCGCGTCCACCGTCTTGATCGTGTCGGCAAGCAGCAGCACCGGTATCGCGGCGCCGCTTTTTTCGGCCGTGGCGATCGCGCGCGTGATCAGGGTCGGCGATGCAAACGGGCGCGCGGCGTCATGGATCAGCACGATATCGGGCTTGCGGGCGGCCAGCGCCTCCAGTCCCGCGCGCACCGAATCCTGCCGTGTCGCACCTCCGAATACCGCCGGGAGCAGTCGAAACTCGGCGGACTCTCGGGCGAACGCATCCTTGTCATCGGGATGGATAACCGGCTGCACGAACGCGATCTCGCCATGGCGGGAAAACATCGCCAGGGAGCGCTGGATCGCGGTACCGCCGGGAATCGGTCGGTATTGCTTCGGCATGCCTCCGCCGGCGCGCAAACCGCGCCCTGCGGCGACCACCACTGCTGCGACCGTCGGTGCCATTCCTCAGCCCTTTTCCGATAGGAACGTGGGATTAGCGCGTTGTGCGGCCAGCGCAAACGGGAATTCCACTGAGAAATAGGCGGGTTGCTCACAGGCTCAACATTTTGCAGTGCAGCACTTGCCGCCTCCGTCGGATTTGGCTAAAGTCTGTGCAGATATTCGGCTAGCCTAATTCCTGGGCATGCCGGATAAACGGTTCGAAGGATGACCGATTTTCGTTCCCACCCCCTGACCATTGGCACGATCGAGCTGCCGAACCCGGTGGTGCTTGCCCCGATGTCAGGCGTCACCGATGCGCCGTTCCGTCGTTTGGCCGCACGGCTTGGCACGGGACTGGTCGTGTCGGAAATGACCGCCTGTTCCAAGCTGGTCGAAGGCCGTCGCGATGCGGTGCTGCGCGCCGAAGGGCAGGGCTTGGGCCTGCACGTGGTGCAGCTTGCGGGCTGCGAGGCGCACTGGATGGCGGAAGGCGCCCGGATCGCCGAGGGCAACGGCGCGGCCGTCATCGACATCAACATGGGATGTCCGGCACGTCACGTGACCGGGGGCGAATCGGGTTCGGCGCTGATGCGCAATCTCGATCACGCGCTGACGCTGATCGACGCGACGGTCGGCGCGGTGTCGGTGCCGGTCACGCTGAAGATGCGGCTCGGCTGGGACGACCGCACCATCAATGCACCCGAACTCGCGCGCCGCGCGCAAGCGGCCGGCGTGCGTATGATCACCGTGCACGGCCGCACCCGCTGCCAGTTCTACAAGGGGCGCGCGGACTGGACGGCGGTGCGTGCGGTCAAGCAGGCGGTCTCGATTCCGGTCGTCGTCAACGGCGACATTGCTACCTTCGACGATGCCGACGCGGCGCTTGCCGCATCGGGCGCCGATGCCGTCATGGTCGGCCGCGCAGCGCAGGGCAAGCCGTGGCTGCCCGGACAGATCGCGCGCTACCTCGCCACCGGTCGCCGCGAACGCGCGCCTTCGCTGCCGGTGCAGCTCGCGCAAACGCTGGCACTCTACGATGAAATGCTCACGCATCACGGCTTCATCGGGCTGCGTCATGCCCGCAAGCATCTCGGCTGGGCGCTCGATACCGCCGCCGAGACGGTGGGCGCCGCCGCCGCGCGCCTGAGGGCGCATCGCGAGAGCGTGCTCACACAAAACGATTCCCGTGCCGTACGTCTTCGGATGATGGCGGCGTTCGACGAATTCTCCGGACCGGAACAGGCCGCGGCATGAGCAGCCTGGAGCCCACGGCTACGTTGCCCTCGGGTACCGCCGACGCGATGCTCGACGCGTTGCCGCACCCGGTGATCATGGTGGCAGCGGACGGGCGCGTGGCCAACGCCAATGCGGCCGCCGAATCCTTCTTCGAGGCATCGCTGCCGATGCTGCGCCGGCATTCACTCGGCGACCTGGTGCCGTTCGGCAGCCCGTTGTTGGCGTTGATCGAAACCGCCCGGGCCCGCGGCGCCGCGGTCAACGAATACAAGGTCGATCTCTCGACGCCACGCAATCCCGGCGAACGTCTGGTCGATTTGCACGTCGCGCCGCTGACGGAGAATCCGCAGAACGTGATCGTGATGCTCCAGGAGCGGACGATCGCCGACAAGATGGACCGCCAGCTCACCCATCGCGGCGCGGCCCGTTCCGTCACCGCGCTCGCTGCCATGCTGGCGCACGAGATCAAGAATCCGCTGTCAGGCATCCGCGGCGCGGCGCAGTTGCTGGAAACCAATGCAAACGATGACGACCGGACCCTCACGCGACTGATCTGCGATGAGGCGGATCGGATCGTGAAGCTCGTGGACCGCATGGAGGTCTTTACCGACGAGCGGCCGATCGAGCGGGACCCGGTCAATATCCACGTCGTGCTCGATCACGTGAAACGGCTGGCGCATTCCGGGTTCGCGCGGAACATCAAATTCGTCGAAGAATACGATCCCTCGCTGCCGCCGGTGCTCGCCAACCGCGATCTCCTGATCCAGTTGTTCCTCAACCTGGTCAAGAACGCCTCGGAATCGATCGGCGAGGGCGCGTCCGACGGCGAGATCCAGTTGACCACGGCATTCCGGCCCGGCGTGCGCCTGACGCGGCCGGGCAGCAAGACCCGGGTATCGTTGCCGCTGGAATTCTGCGTCAAGGACAACGGGCCGGGCGTGCCCGAAGACCTGCTGCCGCACCTGTTCGAACCGTTCGTGACGACGAAGCCGACGGGCACGGGCCTTGGCCTGGCGCTGGTGTCGAAAATCGTCGGAGATCACGGCGGTATCATTGAATGCGAGTCGCAACCGCGACAGACGATCTTTCGCGTACTGATGCCCATGTATCGAGACAACGTCGCCGAGCCGGGTGGCGCTGCCTAGAGGGGATGCTGATGCCTGCCGGAAGTATTCTGGTGGCCGACGACGATGCGGCGATCCGCACGGTCTTGAATCAGGCGCTGTCGCGCGCTGGTTACGAGGTCCGTTCGACCAGTAACGCCGCAACGCTGTGGCGTTGGATCAGTCAGGGCGACGGCGATCTGGTGATCACCGACGTCGTCATGCCGGACGAAAACGCCTTCGACCTGCTGCCACGGATCAAGAAGCTGCGGCCCGATCTGCCCGTGCTCATCATGAGCGCGCAGAACACATTCATGACCGCAATCCGCGCTTCGGAACGCGGCGCCTACGAGTACCTGCCGAAGCCGTTCGACCTCAAAGAGCTGATCGCGATCGTCGGACGCGCCTTGTCGGAGCCGAAGGAGCGCACGCAGACCGCGGCCAAACCCGAAGACTTCGACTCGATACCGCTCGTCGGCCGCTCGCCGGCGATGCAGGAAATCTATCGGGTGCTGGCGCGCCTGATGCAAACCGACCTGACGGTGATGATCTCCGGCGAATCCGGCACCGGCAAGGAACTGGTCGCGCGCGCGCTGCACGACTATGGCAAGCGCCGCACCGGCCCGTTCGTTGCGGTCAACATGGCTGCGATCCCGCGCGACCTGATCGAGTCCGAGTTGTTCGGCCACGAGAAGGGCGCCTTCACCGGCGCCAACGCGCGCAGTGCCGGCCGTTTCGAACAGGCGGAAGGCGGAACGCTCTTCCTCGACGAGATCGGCGATATGCCGATGGAAGCACAGACGCGGCTTTTGCGCGTGCTCCAGCAGGGTGAGTATTCGACGGTCGGCGGCCGTACGCCGATCAAGACCGACGTCCGCATCATCGCCGCGAGCAACAAGGATCTGCGCATCCTGATCCAGCAGGGTCTGTTCCGCGAGGATCTGTTCTTCCGTCTCAATGTCGTGCCGCTGCGATTGCCGCCGCTGCGCGAACGGCTCGAAGACGTGCCCGACCTGATCCGGCACTTTCTCGTCGTGGTATCGCGCGAAGGGTTGCCGCTGAAGCAGATCGACCAGGCCGCGCTCGATCGCCTCAAGCGCTATCGCTGGCCGGGCAACGTGCGCGAGCTCGAGAACCTGGCTCGTCGCCTCGCGGCGCTCTATCCGCAGGAGACGATCACCACCGCCGTGGTCGACGCCGAGTTGGCGCAGCCGGCCACGCTGCCGACGACGGAGGAGCCGCGCGCCGACGAGGGGCTGTCCGCCGCGGTCGAGCGGCATCTGGCGGCATATTTCGCAAGCTGCGGCGACCAGCTCCCGCCACCCGGCCTTTACCACCGGATTTTGCGTGAGATCGAATACCCGCTGCTGACGGTCACGCTCGCCGCCACCCGCGGCAACCAGATCCGGGCTGCCGATCTCCTCGGCCTCAACCGCAACACGCTGCGGAAGAAGATCAGGGATTTGGATATCCAGGTGTTCCGCACCAGCGGCTAGTGCCCCCATTCGCTGCGACTGCCGTAGGCCTTTAAACCGGCGGCACGAGACGATTTCCCGGTGATCGCGCCGAATTGGCCTGCTTTTGGGGCAGGGTGCCGTGCGCCCTCCCGCGCCCCGCGCGATCATTGGGGACACGGCTTGGGAAAACCCTTCAACTGGCCAGCGGTATCGCTGACGGCCCCGGAATTGTCGCAATTCGGCAACATTGTTGTACAAATGCATCACTTGCCGTCGGTGAGCCGGGGATCTCGCCGTCGCGTTTTTGCAACATCCCGTCGTCAGTGATCACGCGTAATGACTAACGTTGGCCAGGCCGCTAGCGCGGAGATTGCTGCTGCTGCTGCGACCGCCGCTCCGGGACGCGCGGCGCGTGCCTTGGGCGTGATCGCGGTCGTGCTGGCGCTGTTGTCGGCGCTGGCGACCTTCCTGGTACTGACGAACCTCACGCCAATCGTGCCGACGCACGATGCGGTTGCCGCGCTGCTCCTGGTCAATGCGGCCTCGGTCGTGCTTCTGCTCGGGATTATTGGTTGGGAGATCTGGCGGGTCGTGCAGGCGCGGCGCCGCGGCCGGGCCGGTTCGCGGCTGCATGTCCGTATCGTCGCTCTGTTTTCGCTCATGGCTGCGGTCCCGGCGATCCTCGTGGCGGTGGTCGCGAGCGTGACGATCGACCGCGGGTTCGACCGGATGTTCTCAGTACAGACGGAACGGCTGATCGAGAACGCGGTGATCGTGGCACAGGCCTATCTGCGCGATCAAAGCGGACTGGTGCGCGCCGATACCATCGCGGTGGCGATCGAGCTCACGCGCGCAAAGCCGATGTTCGATGAGAACCGAGAGGAGTTTCACAAGTTCGTCAACTTCCAGGCCGGTGTCCGCGGATTGGGGGCGATCATCGTTTTCGACCGTGATGCCAACGCGATCGACCAGGCCGACGTGCCGATCGGAAACTACAACCTCATCAAGCCGTCGCGGCAGGTACTCTCGACGATCACCGAAAAAGAGCCGCAGATCGGGATGTTCCTCGACGACAATCATGTCGCGGGCCTCATCAAGCTCCCCGGCTACTCCGACACCTATGTCTACATCGCGCGGTTGCTCGATCCGCGGGTCGTGGCGCAACTGAAAGCCACGCAGAAAGGCCTCGAACAATTTGCCTTTGTCCAGGCGATCCGGCCTGGCCTGCAGATCGCGTTTGCGATGGTCTACGGCGTGATCGCGTTGATCGTGCTGTTGTCGGCGATCTGGATCGGGTTGAACTTCGCCAACTATCTCGTCGCGCCGATCCGGCGCCTGATCGGCGCGGCGCAAGTGATTTCGACTGGGAATCTCTATGTTCAGGTACCGACCCGGCGCTCCGAGGGCGATCTCGCCCAGCTCGGAGAATCCTTCAACAAGATGACCCAGGACCTGCGGACGCAGCGTGACGACATCGTGCGTGCGCGCGACGTGATCGACAGCCGCCGGCGCTTCACCGAAGCAGTACTCGCCGGGGCCAGTGCGGGCGTCATCGGCGTCGATGCCGAAGGCCATATCGGCATCCTCAACCGTTCCGCCGAGCGTCTGATCGGACATCCCGAGGCGGAGACGCTCGGCAAGCCGCTCGCCGAAATCGTTCCGGAACTCGCTGAATTGTTCACCACCGCCCAGACCGGAAGCCAGCGGCTGGTGCAGGGACAAGTGACCATCAACCGCAACAACCGCGAGCGGAATCTGTCGGTGCGCGTGACCAGCGAGCAGTCGGCCGAATCCGATCACGGCTATGTCGTGACCCTGGACGACATCACGGACCTGGTCAGCGCGCAGCGCACCTCGGCCTGGGCCGATATCGCACGCCGCATCGCCCACGAGATCAAGAACCCGCTGACGCCGATCCAGCTATCCGCGGAACGGCTGCGCCGAAAATATGCAAAGTCGATCACGGAAGATCCGGCGGTGTTCTTGCAATGCACCGACACGATCGTCCGCCAGGTCGACGACATCAAACGCATGGTCGATGAGTTCTCGCAATTCGCGCGCATGCCGAAGGCGGTCATCGGTAGCGAGGACGTTGCCGACACGGTACGCCAGGTTGTCTTCCTTCAGCGTGTCGGCAACGCCGATATCCAGATCGATGCTGACCTGTCCGAGGACCCGATGCTGGCGAAATTCGACCGCCGGCTGCTGTCGCAGGCGCTCACCAACATCGTCAAGAACGCGACCGAAGCGGTCGGCGCCGTGCCGCCGGCCGAGCGCGGGCAGGGACATATCCATCTTTCCGCATTTCGCGAGGGCACCGATATCGTCATCGACGTCGTCGACAACGGCATCGGACTGCCCAAGGAGAGCCGCAACCGGCTGCTCGAGCCCTATGTGACGACGCGCGAGAAGGGCACCGGCCTCGGGCTCGCCATTGTCGGCCGCATCGCCGAGGAACATGGCGGGCGGATCGAGCTCAACGACGCTTCGGCCAAGGTGCCGGGGCAACGCGGAGCGTGGATACGGCTGAGATTTTCCGCCGAAGCGGCGCCGGCGCCCGCCGAAACTGAACCGAAACCCCAGCAGCTAGCGACCGTGAGCCATGATCGCTGACATCCTCATCGTTGACGACGAGACCGACATCCGGGAGCTGGTATCCGGCATCCTCCAGGACGAGGGCTATCTGACGCGCACCGCGCGCGATGCAGACGACGCGCTCAACGCAGTCGCGACCCGGCGCCCGAGCCTCGTGTTCCTCGACATCTGGCTGCAGGGCAGCCGTCTCGATGGACTGCAGCTTCTCGACGCCGTGAAGCAGCAGCATCCGGACCTGCCGATCGTGATGATCTCCGGGCACGGCAACATCGAAACCGCGGTCGCCGCAATCAAGAAGGGCGCCTACGACTTCATCGAAAAGCCGTTCAAGGCGGACCGGCTCGTGCTGGTCGCGGAACGCGCGCTGGAAAACTCTCGTCTCAAGCGCGAGGTGAGGGCGCTCAAGCAGCTCGCGCCGCTTCCGTCGGCGCTGGTCGGGCATTCGCCCACGATCAACCAGCTCCGGCTGACCATTGAAAAGGTGGCGCCGACCAACAGCCGGGTGCTGATCGTCGGCCCGTCCGGCTCCGGCAAGGAGCTTGCCGCGCGCACCCTGCACGGCCAGTCGTCGCGGGCGCAGGCGCCGTTCCTGGTGATCAATGCGGCGGCGATGACGCCGGAGCGGATGGAAATCGAATTGTTCGGCACCGAGGCGTCGGACGGTGTGCAGGAGCGCAAGATCGGCGCGCTCGAGGAAGCGCACGGCGGCACGCTCTTCATCGACGAGATCGCCGACATGCCGCGCGAGACCCAGAACAAGATCCTGCGCGTGCTGGTGGACCAGACCTTCCAGCGGGTCGGCGGCTCCAACAAGATATCCGTCGATGTGCGCATCGTGTCGTCGACCACACGCAACATCGAAGCCGATATCGTAACCGGTAAATTCCGCGAGGATCTCTATCACCGCCTGTCGGTGGTGCCGGTGCGGGTGCCGCCGCTCGCGGAGCGCCGCGAAGACATTCCCGACCTCGTGCTCTATTTCATGGATCAGATTTCCGTCGCCACCGGGCTACCCAAGCGCGTCATCGGCGAGGACGCCATGGCCGTGCTGCAGTCGCACGACTGGCCCGGCAATGTGCGACAGCTGCGCAACAACGTCGAACGGCTAATGATCCTCGCCGGCGGCGAGCCCGATGCGGTGATTACCGCGTCGATGCTGCCGCAGGACGTCGGTTCGATGGTGCCGGCGATGCCGAACGGCAACGGCGGTGAGCAACTCATGGGGCTGCCGTTGCGCGAGGCGCGCGAGGTATTCGAGCGGGAATATCTCGTCGCCCAGATCAGCCGGTTCGGCGGCAACATCTCGCGCACTGCCGAATTCGTCGGCATGGAGCGCTCGGCGTTGCATCGCAAGCTCAAGGCGCTCGGGATCGACTAGCGTTTCGACGACGCGGCCGCCGGAAATTTGTGCAGCAAGGTGCCGTTGCCCGCTGTCGAGCCGGCAGCTTACACTACGACATGGACCAGAAGGCGCGACCGGCTGGCAGGAACAGGCTCGACGAGCTGTTGTGCGATGCCCACGCGCGCCATCGGCCCAACCGGGCGGGAGCACTGGCGGACTACATCCCCGAGCTGGCCAGGGTCGACCCGGAGAAGTTCGGACTAGCCATCGCCACCGTCGACGGCGGCTTGCATACCGTCGGGGATACCGACAAGACCTTCACTATCCAATCGGTATCGAAAGCCTTCGCCTATTGCCTCGCGCTTGAACTGGCGGGACGCGAGGCGGTGCTGGCGCGGGTCGGCGTCGAGCCGAGCGGGGACGCCTTCAATGCGATCGTGTTCGATCCCCGGACCAATATGCCGTTCAACCCGATGGTCAATGCCGGCGCCATCACCGTGTCAGGGATCGTGCACAAGGCGGCGGGCAAGGGCGCCTTCGATCTCATTCTCGAGAAGCTATCGCAAGCAGCGGGCCGCACATTGTCCGTCGACGAGGCGGTCTACCGATCCGAGACCGAGACCGGCCACCGCAACCGCGCGATCGCGCATCTGCTCCGGAACGTCGGTGCGATCGAAGGGCCGGTCGACGAGATCCTCGACGTCTATTTCCGCCAATGCTCGATCATGGTCACGGCGGCCGACCTCGCGCGCATGGGCGCGACACTGGCCCATGTCGGCGAGAATCCGGTGACCGGGCGTCAAGTGTTCGATCTCGTTGCCGTACGCAGCACGCTGGCGGTCATGTTCACCTGCGGGATGTACGACTTTTCAGGCAACTGGGCGTTCGACGTCGGCGTGCCGGCCAAGAGCGGCGTCGGCGGCGGCATCGTCGGCGTCGTGAACCGCCAGCTCGGCATCGGTACCTATTCGCCGCGCCTCGATCCCAAGGGCAATTCGGTGCGCGGCGTGGCCGCGTTCACGGAGATCGCCGACGAACTCGGGCTACATGCCTTCGAGTGCTCGAACGTCGGCTCCGCCTTCGTCCGGTCGTTCATCGGCGGGCCGGAATAGTCGACGCCACGGGTTCGTCCGGATTGAGCGTTTTGTTCCGATCGTTTGTTCGATCGTTTCCTTTGATCGCCTTCTTGGATTTCCCCGCCCAATCGGCTTACATCGCTCTCCCACCTCAGAGCAGCGCCATTGGAAAGCACGGATGTCCCGCATCGCCTATGTGAACGGCCGCTACCGACCTTGGCGTGACGCCACGGTCCACATCGAAGACCGCGGCTACCAGCTCTCCGACGGCGTCTACGAAGTCTGCGAGGTGAAGGACGGACGCATGGTGGACGAGCCCAGGCACATGGCGCGGCTCGAGCGTTCGCTCGGCGCGCTGCGCATCGCGATGCCGATGTCGCCGGCCGCACTCGGCGTCATCATGCGCGAGACCATCCGCCGGAACCGGGTCCAGTACGGCCTCGTCTACTTGCAGATCACGCGTGGCGTCGCGCGGCGTGATCATGCCTTCCCGCCGCCTGGAACCGCGCCGGCCATCGTCGTCACGGCGCGCTCGCTCGACGGCGTCGGCAACCAGGCGATGGCGGAGCAGGGTGTCGCCGTCGTGACCGTGCCGGACAACCGCTGGGGCCGGGTCGACATCAAATCCGTGGCGCTGTTACCCAACGTGCTCGCCAAGCAGGCCGCCCGCGAGCAGGGGGCGCGCGAAGCCTGGTTCGTCGGTCGGGACGGCAACGTGACCGAGGGTTCCTCCAGCAATGCCTGGATCGTGACGGCGGACGGAAAGGTGGTCACCCGTGCGGCCGATACGTCGATCCTGCGCGGCATCACCCGGGACGTGCTGATCGGCGCGATCTCGGCTCAAGGCCTGCGCTTCGAGGAGCGCCCGTTCACGGTTGCCGAGGCGCTGGCCGCTCGCGAAGCCTTCCTGACCTCGGCGACCCAGATCGTGATGCCGATCGTGCGGATCGACGGTGAAGTGGTCGGCGGCGGCAAGCCGGGGCCGGTCGCGCGGGCCTTGCGTCAGGCTTTCCATGAGCACGCCCAATCGGGCTAAAAACCCCATTTTCAGCCGAATTTGCTTGTTTTCCCCCAAGTTGTGCTTGCACCGTCCCGCCGGGTGCCCTGTAATACCAGGGTCCAGAACCCTCGTGAGCAAAAACCAGGGGCACGACGGGGCTGGCAATAAGTCTGCGGGAAGGGGCCCGCAGGCAAATAAACTGGGACAACGACAATGGCGGCCGACCGCTCACAAAACTTACAGGACACCTTCCTCAACCATGTTCGCAAAGGCAAAACACCGCTCACCATCTTCCTGGTGAACGGCGTCAAGCTTCAGGGCGTCGTGACGTGGTTCGACAACTTCTGTGTGCTGCTGCGACGCGATGGGCATTCGCAGCTCGTGTACAAACACGCCATCTCGACGATCATGCCGGGTCATCCGATCCAGCTGTTCGAAGGGGCCGAGGAGGCGCCGGCAGTGGGGGAACAGGCGTAGTTGGAGCCCCGCCGGTTCGATCAGGATAGCGATCGTCCTGGGACGCACGACGGCCCGGCGGCGACCGGCCGCGCTATCGTCGTCGAGCCGCACCTGCGTGACCGCTCCAAAGCCAGTCCGCGCGCCTTGCGAGCGCAACGGTCGCCGGAAGCGAAACTCGACGAGGCCGTCGGCCTTGCGCATGCGATCGATCTCGACGTGGTTTCGTCGGGCATCGTGCCGCTGGGCGAGATCCGTCCCGCGACTTTCATCGGCAAGGGCAAAGTCGAGGAGATCGCCGCCGTCGTGAAAGCCGACGAGGCCGGTATCGTCGTGATGGATTGCGCGCTCTCGCCGGTGCAGCAGCGCAATCTGGAAAAGGCGTGGCAGGCGAAGGTGCTCGACCGCACCGGGCTTATCCTCGAAATCTTCGGACGGCGCGCGCACACCCGCGAAGGCTCGCTCCAGGTCGAGCTCGCTCACCTGACCTACCAGAAGAGCCGCCTGGTACGGTCCTGGACCCATCTCGAACGCCAGCGCGGCGGTTTTGGCTTCCTCGGCGGCCCGGGCGAGAGCCAGCTCGAAACCGATCGACGGCTGATCGAGGAGCGCATCGCCCGCATCGAGAACGACCTCGACAAGGTCAAGCGCACCCGCAAGCTGCATCGTGACAGCCGCAAGCGCGTGCCGTATCCGATCGTCGCGCTGGTCGGCTATACCAACGCCGGCAAGTCGACCCTGTTCAACCGCCTGACCCAGGCGCGGGTGCTGTCAGCCGACATGCTGTTTGCCACGCTCGACCCGACTTTGCGCGCGGTCGATCTTCCGCACGGCGCCCGCATCATCCTGTCGGATACCGTCGGATTCATCTCGGACCTTCCGACCATGCTGGTCGCGGCGTTTCGGGCGACGCTTGAAGAAGTCATCGAGGCCGACGTGATCCTGCATGTGCGCGACGTCTCGCACGAGGACGCCGAGGCGCAGCAGTCCGACGTCGAAGACGTGCTGCGCCAGCTGGGCGTCGACGAGGAGCAGGGCAGTCGCGTGATCGAGGTCTGGAACAAGATCGACCGGCTGAGCGCCGCCGACCGCGAGCGGCTCACCAATCTGGCGGAACGCCAGGAGGCGAAGCAGCGGCCGGTGCCGGTGTCGGCCATCACCGGCGAGGGCGTCGATCACCTCACCGACGCGATCGAGGCGCGCATCGCGCAGACCCGCACGGTGATCGAGCTCGAGATCGACGGCGGCGACGGCGCCGGCATCAGCTGGCTGCACCGGAACACGGAAGTGCTGCTGCGCGCCGACCGGGACGACGGCAAGGTCGTCATGAACGTGCGCGTGGATCCGACCAAGGTCGACGCGGTGCGGGCGAAGTTCGGCGCGAGCGGACGCTAGATTGGTTTAGAGATCGTGCCGCAGCCTCCGGCACCTCTC
>Ga0075430_100003105_pt1 | contig 13886 bp, 16 predicted proteins | sample RhiMetdeltSRZDD4_FD_75294 | JGI IMG/M metagenome (GOLD analysis project Ga0075430, IMG submission 75294) | Populus rhizosphere microbial communities from Tennessee, USA - Rhizosphere MetaG P. deltoides SRZDD4 | ecosystem: Host-associated > Plants > Roots > Rhizosphere > Soil | place: USA... | reverse complement strand
TGTCGTTAACTCTATAATGCCGAGCAGATATGCCTGGCCTCTGATCCCGAAGATAGACAGCCACGAAACGAACGGACTGTTGGAAATGTATAATGCAATGCCGTCTGCGGACTGGGGCGTGAATTTCTGTATGCCGAACGAAATAAAGATAAGAACCATCACCCATCGGAGAATGCCGAGCGCCCAGTACGAACCATGACCTTTTTCGGAAATATTAAAGTCTTTGATCATGATGTCCTTTTCCATCGCCTGCCGTACCAAATAGCCTGACGCGTTGCTCAACCTGCTAGAAGGCGCTGTTCCTCATTATTGCGTTCGGCCGACATGGATGTAATGTGAAATGGGATACGCGATTTCCGGACACCACTAAAATACAGTTTAGAAAACTAAATTCGCTTTTATAAATGTAGATTGAAAAGGCCACGCGAGAATAAATCTCGTTCAGCAGCGAGACCGAGGGTCGTGATGTCTGACGGAACTATAATCAGGGCTCAGCCACCGCGCCTTGACACCCAATCGCTTGATGTCCGCTTTGGGTCATTAGCGGACATGAACGCGTGTCGGCGTGATGTCCGCTTTACCCCCGATAGCGGACATTAACCTAATCAATCACACGACTCCGAGTAAGCGCGATTGCGCATCCAGCCAGGCGGTGGTCACACCGTGGGCGTCGGCGGCAGCCTCCCGCATTAGCGACAGCGGGGTGTAGCGCGGTGGGTCGACTTCGCCGATGACGCTCCCAAAATCGAATTTGAGATCGGCTTCGAACTTGCGGGCAAGTTGCTGCATGCGGCTGTTGTCGACGAGGCAGTGCATCTGCAACGACTTGATACCGCGGTTGCGCGCGCTTAAAAGGGTCCGTTCGAGCAGCACCGTGCCAACGCCATGACTTTGCCAGGGCTGCTCGATGCTGAAAGCCGCTTCTCCTGCGCGAGCAAAAAACGATCCAACGGAGCGCAGTTCCGCCGCGCCGCGCAAAACGCCATCGACGAAAAAACCGTGCAACACGATGCCCAGTTTCCCGGCGGAGGCTGCGTGCTGAGCAACGAAGTCATCAGATACTGCGCCGGAAAAGCGCCGGTTCCGACTTTCGCGATCAAGACGGAGCAGATGGTCCCGATACGCATCCGTTTCGCCGATCCACAATTTGCGGATCATGCCACCGTCGGGCAAAGGCTCTTCCATGTGAATTCTCCACTGCATGTAAGGCCGGTCTTTGCCGGCGAATTGCCCTACACCGAAATCGCGGTGTATCGCTGCTCTACAATGCCCCCAATCACTGCCAAAAGTGTTACGGGCGGGTTATTTTGAAACCCGCCCGCAGCCCCTGCTACTGGCAGAGACGAAACAACAGCAAGATCCATTACGCGGGCGTAATCGCTGCCCCGCGTTAATAATACTGTGAAATCGATTGTTATTGGGCGGCAATTGACATCAGAGCGGCATTACGCAGGTGCTCTGGATTGCGCTCACCCTTTGCTGCTGACTTGAGAATGCGTTCAGCCAACAGTGTTCGGCTCATTGTCGCTCGTTGCTCGGGTCGTAAGCGCGCCCATGCATCATCAAGAGTTTTTCGCAAGAGGGAGACAGTTTCAGGGTCAAACGAGAAACGCTGTTTGCCAAGCATGATCACCTTCCGTGCATTGTTGAACGTGCGGGGAACCTGTGGGCAGAGTTGGACGATAGCTGGGCGAGTACATGACGGTTGTCTGATCTTGCCTCACATGTTTTTGAGGCTGGAGTGAACGGAAAATTTACAAAACAAAAGTCTTGATCGCTAACGGGCGATCCTACGGCCACAGGAAAGCCTTGCTTCTACCTTGCCCGCTTGCGCATTGCAGAGAGCCGTCACTGCGCTCAGGGGTCCCTACATTTCCCGACCCATCGCAGTAACGCGCCATCACAACAAAGCCACGAACATCTCGGGTCGTTCTGGCGTATGCACAAATTATGCTCAATCATGCAGCGCTTCTTACAATTGGCATAATCTGCGCGTGATACATTCTTGGCACACCCAGACTATTTGAATCCCCCGAACGCGTGGTGCTGATCGAATTCCCGAGCCTCGATAGGGCGCTCGCCTGCCACAACACTCCCTCCTCAAGGCGTTGGGCACCGTCGAGCGCGACACGCGTGCCGTCGAAGGCGCAGCCTAGCGTATCTTACCACTCGGCGAACGGATAACGTTTGTGCGCCGCCGCTGCCGCACGCTGCGCGTCGGCGAACGCCTCAAGCAAGACTTTGAGCGGGAAAAAGACGTGCGCGAAGCCGGCATATGCTGACACTGTTGGCTTGTGGATATGTAAGGTCGACATGAATTCCCCCATCCTCAAAACTCTGTGGAGCGCGGCGCCGACAGGAATCGACGCTCGATTTCCCGCTCGGCCTTGTCGCTGAATCTGCGGGTGCTGAGATAGCGTGCAATTTCGCGCTCGGCCTGACGCTGACGCGACACCATCATGGCGTTCAAAACCCGGCCAACGAAACCGAAGCGATTGCGCACAGGAATTTTGGTGACGAAGCCGCCTTTGGCGACGGTGATTGGAGCATAAGCCATGGATCATCTCCCTTCGAGGGGTTCGACGACTCCAAGGCGTTTCCCGTTTCTTATTGTTGTTAACCCCAAGATAAATACCGTTCGCTACGTTAGCCACGGTCGAGCGAGCATACATTCCATGCGTATGGCTCATGAGGAGTGTCGTGCGCGTGTCGCAAATCCGTGCATTTGATTCCAAATGCAGCACACACTGCCTGCGTCGACGGCAATAGGGCCGGCGCGCCATATCTCTGCCTCAAAGCGGCAACGATTTGTAATGAATCGAAATGCCGAGACTCGTGCGGTCCGCTTTGGGACATAAGCAGACATTTCGCAGTGCAATCGTCATGTCTGGTTTATCCCCGAAAGCGGACATCGGTGGCGGTCCTCGGAATATCCGCTTCTGTAATCGGCCGTTTGGCGGAGGCGCAACCGGGTAGGACTACGCCGTAGGTGCTGCCGTAGCCTGCCTGACATTACCGCAGGTGTATCAGGCGATCGAGCGTGATCGGGAATTGGCGCACGCGAATTCCGGTAGCGTGCCAGACAGCGTTAGCGATGGCGCCCGCGGTACCAGTGATGCCGATCTCGCCGACACCTTTGATACCGAGCGCGTTGACATGCGGATCGTGCTCTTCGACGAGGATCGCTTCGAGCGACGGCACATCGGCGTTCACCGGAACACGGTACTCCGCCAGATTGGCGTTCATCGGCCGGCCGGACTGCGGATCCATGACGGCCTGCTCGTGCAACGCAAACGACAGGCCCCAGATCATGCCGCCATAAAACTGGCTTTGCACCATGCGCGGATTGATGATGCGACCGGCAGCGAAGGCGCCGACGAGGCGCGTCACGCGCATCTGGCCGAGATCGGGATCGACCTTGACCTCGGCGAACACGGCACCGTGCGCATGCATGGCGTAGTCCGATGGGGCGTGCGCCTCCATGGCGTTGGGATGTCCCCCAGTGCCATGACCTTCGATCTGCGCGAGCCCGGCGCGGGCGAGAATATCGCCATAACTTTCGCTACGGCTTCCATCGTCGCGGCGGAACAGACGGCCGCCGCGGGCGATCACGCCGGCATTGCCCGCACCGAACAGCGGCGAGCGCTCGTCGTTGGTCGCAAGATCGGCAAGCCGACCGACTGCGTCGGCGCCGGCATTGTAGATGGCCGTGCCGGCCGTCGCGGTGTGCGACGAGCCGCCGGCAATGCCGGCATCGGGCAGATCGGACGTGCCGGAACGGAATTCGAGCTGACTGAGATCGAGCCCGAGGCCATCGGCCGCGATCTGAGCCAACGCGGTCAAGGCGCCCTGCCCCATATCGTGGGCGCCGATCTCCATGACGCCGCTGCTGTCCTGGCGCACGAACGCCTTGGCCTGTGCCGCAAACATCATGGCGGGAAACGTCGCCGTACCTAGCCCCCAGCCGACAAGCAAGCCGTCGGTATCGCGCATCTGCCGCGGCGCAAGCGGGCGGCGCTCCCAGCCGAAGCGTTCGGCGCCTTGCCGATAGCATTCGCGCAAGGCTTTTGAGGAAAACGGCCTACCGGAGATCGGCTCGACCTCGGCATAGTTCTTGAGCCGGAAGGCCAGCGGATCCATCGCGCAGGCCTGCGCCATCTCGTCGATAGCGCTTTCGAGCGCGATCGAACCTGTCGCCTCGCCGGGAGCGCGCATGAACAGCGGCGTGCCGATATCGGCGCGGATGGCTTCATGCGAGGTCGCGATAGCCGTACTCGCATAAAGCGTTTGCGAAACGTTGGAAGCCGGCTCGAAGAAGTCGTCGAACGTGCCCGACATCGTCTTGGTACGATGGTCGAGCGCGACCAGCGCGCCGTCGCCATCGGCGCCGAGACGCAAGGTCTGCCGCGTTGGCCCGCGGTGGCCCACCGGACCGAACATCTGCTCGCGGCGCAGCACGAGCTTGACCGGCCGGCCCACGGCGCGGGCCGCGATGGCGCCGAGAACTTGCGGTCCCGAGATCAGACCCTTACTGCCGAAGCCGCCGCCGAGGAACGGGCTGCGAATATGAATCTTGTCGGGCGCTATGCCGAACAATCCGGCAAGGCGTCCCTGCGCCATCGCGAGACCTTGGCTCGGTGTATCGATCGAGAGTGTATCGCCATCCCACACGGCGACAATCGCGTGCGGCTCCATGGGATTGTGATATTGCGCCGGGGTCTCGTAGGTCGCAGTGATCGTCTTTGCTGCACCGGCAAGCTCAGCCTCGACGTCGCCGCGATGCGCCTGTGCCGGAAAGCCGGGGCCGACGACCGACGGCAGGAAGCTTTCTGTCGCATCGAGACCCATCCGGGCAGGTTCGATCTCGTAGCGCGGCGCGAGCAGGCTCGCGCCCTCGGTCGCGGCTTCGAGCGTCTCTGCGATGACGACCGCGATCGGCTGGCCGGCATAGCGGACCTTGTCGTTCTGCAACAGATCAAGCCGGAACATAAACGGATTCGATTTTTCATCGGGATCCTGAGCCAGCGGCGGCCGATTCGCGGGTGTGATCACTTCGACCACGCGGGGATGAGCCTTTGCCGCTGCAATATCGAGAAAGGCGACGCGACCGCGCGCGATGGTCGACACCGCAAGCACGGCATAGAGCATGCCAGGCGGATGATGGTCCGCCGCATAATCGGCAGCACCCGTTACTTTGAGCACGCCGTCACGGCGGGTGAGCGGCTGACCTATATTGGAGCCGTGGCGAATATGCGCAGGCGTTTGTGAGAGCGAGACCTCAGCCATGAGCAGGAACTCCGGAAGCGGCGGCAAAGGGTGAACCGGCCAGTGCTGGCATCCGTTCGGGCGTGCCGGCGGCAGCGAGCGCGAGCGCACGCGCTACGACACGACGTGCAAGCTCGACCTTGAAACCATTGTCCCCGGACGGTTTTGCGTCCGCGAGGGCGGCCTCGGCAGCACGACGAAAGAGCGACGCGTCACCGCGCGCGCCGAGCAAGATATGCTCCGCTTCGCGCGCACGCCACGGCTTCAATGCCACGCCTCCGAGCGCGATGCGCGCCTCTCCAATGATTCCGGCCTCGATGCGCAAAGCGGCCGCGGCGGAAACCACGGCAAAAGCATAGGAGGTACGATCGCGAACCTTCAGATATCGGGCATGAGCAGCGAAATGCGCAGCCTCGGCCGGCAGCCGAACCGCGATTATCATCTCGCCGGGCTCAAGTACGCTCTCACGGTCCGGTGCGTCGGCGGGCAGCCGGTGAAATGCTTCGAGCGGCACCTCGCGCGGTCCGATTCTTCCCTCGATTTCAACAATGGCGTCCAGCGCGACAAGAGGCACGCAGAAATCGGACGAATGCGTCGCGATGCAGCTCTCGCTCCATCCCAATATGGCGTGATGCCGAGTCTCGCCCGCGCGGGCGGCGCAGCCCGAGCCTGGAGCACGTTTGTTGCAGGCGCTCGCGGTGTCGTAGAAATAGGCGCAACGCGTCCGCTGCAGGATATTGCCGCCGACGGTCGCGGCATTGCGGAGCTGCGCGGACGCGCCGGACAACAGCGCCTCGGCAACAGCCGGGAAACGGCGCCCGAAATCGGCATCGTTGGCGAGATCGGCATTGCGAACGAGCGCGCCGATGCGCACACCACGGTCGGAAAGATCTTCGATGCGGTCGAGATCGGGAATATGGGTGATGTCGACGAGCCGTTTTGGCCGGCTGACGTCTCCCTTCATCAGGTCCAAAAGATTGGTGCCGGCAGCAAGATAAGCGGCGCCAGATTCGGCAGCGGCTTTAACGGCCTCGCGTATCGTCGCTGGCCGCACATAATCAAAGCTTCTCATGCGACCTCCTTGCGGTTTGCCGCATCGATCGCCTTTTGCGCCTTCAGCACGGCTTCGGTGATGCCCTGATAGGCGCCGCAACGGCAGAGATTGCCGCTCATGCTCTCGCGCACCCGTTCCGGATCGTCACCCGCCAAGCCTTCCTGGAGCAAAGCGATGGCGCTCATGATCTGGCCCGGCGTGCAAAAGCCGCACTGCAGGCCGTCGCAAGCAATGAATGCCTCCTGTACGGGATGAAGGCGGTCGCCTTGCGCTACGCCCTCGATCGTCAGGATCTCGGCGCCGTCGAGACTAATTGCAAGCGCGAGGCACGAATTGATCCGCCGTCCATCGACGAGCACGGTGCAGGCGCCGCACTGGCCGCGATCGCAGCCCTTCTTGGTTCCTGTCAAATCCAGCCGTTCGCGCAGCAGGTCAAGCAGCGTGACACGCGGGTCATCGAGCGTGATGATTCGCGTGACGCCGTTGATGGTGAGAGTGGTGGAAAAGTCCATGCAATGCTCCATATGAGCGACGGCGAGGCACTGCCGCCGACGGACTTCGGCGACGGACAAATTCTTCGCACCGGACGACGCCTCTGCCGGCGTGTGGCCCTGCCCGACACCAAAATGCTATGTGTCGAGATTGCCGCCTCGACAGATACGGAGGCTACCTCCGCTTTTCAAGGGCTCGATAGTGCCGACAGCCAAGACCGTGGATAAAAAATCAGCGAACAAAAAGGCATCCGCCAGGAACGCTGAACTGCCACGTAGGCCACGTGCCGACGCTGTGCGGAACCGCGACCGCGTTGTGGCAGCGGCTCGAACGGTATTCAGTGCCGGAGCCGCGGAAGCAAGCCTTGAAGCTGTCGCGCGAATGGCGGGTGTCGGCATCGGCACCCTTTACCGCCATTTTCCGACGCGTGAGGCGCTGTTCGAAGCCGTCTATCGGCACGAGGTCCAGCAATTGGCCAATCTCGCCGAACGCTTGGAGGATGAGGCGAAACCGATCGAGGCGCTGCGTCAATGGATGCGTTCATTCGTCAAATTCGTTGCCACAAAAAAGGGCATGTCGGAGGCGCTGGCTCTTGTCGTCACCAAGGACTCCGACCTTTTCTCCTATTCGTCCGACTTGCTCACGCGTACGATCCGCAGGCTAGTGGCCCGCGCAACGGCCGCCGGTGAAATCCGCAGCGACATCAGCGCTGAAGACTTGCTGCGCGCGCTCGTCGGCATGTGCTACTCGCACGATCAGCCCGGTTGGCAAAAGAGCGTTTTGCGACTTGTCGACGTATTCGTCGACGGACTGCTTAAACATCGCGCTATCGGCTGAACGAAAAGCGCGAGCCTGGCCGCGGCCAACCGACGATGCGCTAAAGGGCTAGGAGTTTTTCAACTACCTGCAAACTGAGCGGACTCAGTTGCTCGATTTCAAGTCGGACATTGCTGACAAATGGCAGACCGTTCACGGATGGCTACCGCGTGGGGGCCGAGTAAAAACTGACAATATCCCGATTGAAAAGGTCTAGGCCCTGAGCAAGGTAATTCGGTCTTGAGCACTCAAAATCGCAATTATCACACTTAACCCGCAGACGCAGCCCCTATCACTCCTGACCTCTCAGTCTCGACTCTCCTCTGAGGATCGGCGTAATCGACTAGTCGAAATTCACTGGGCGGTATTGAGCCGAAATAGACGTAGTAGAATTTATAATCCCTCAAGTTATGTGCGTAGATGGCGTTGATCATTTCTGACGGATGAAAGAGCCGACCGTCAAGCGATATAAGGGACTGCTGTCGTAGCCACGTCTCCCATTTCATCAACCGGTTGTCGGTGGAAGGGATCACGACCTTTATTCGAGCGCAGTCTTTTTTCCAATCTGGATTGAGCTTGCCATCATCGCCCGCGAACATGAACTCCGGGTCAGCCTCGGTGGTGAACCAAACCGCATCTAGCGGTGGCATCCCCTTTTTGCCATTCGGCTTGAGACCTTCCTTGAGGATCGTTCGACCATCCTCAGGATGATCCAAGTTATAAAACTCGGTGAAGTGATAAAGGATCATCTCTACTCTTTCACCCAAGCTTACGGCGTATCTGAGGCCGCCAAGCGTTCATGACCACTCAAACAATATCGGCAACGGCGTCCGCCAACTCGTATGACTGCTCTTCTTAGAATGTACCTGCGTCTATCGCGATCGGACGTGACAGTCCTGGTGCAGGATGATCATTCGCAGTCCTGCCGGAAGCGATAAACGAACGCGGATCGTCTCCCTCACAAAGAAAGGGACAAGTGATCCCTAACGCAAAGCCCCAACGGACGCAGCACAGAAAACTTTTCTGGATCTAATCGGCGATCAAGGTTGGACGGCGATGCGCAGCCTCCTGAGGGATAGATGCGTGTGGTTTGCCACGCGCCCGAGACCGCAAAGGCAGTAGATTTCGCATTGCGTCATGTCCGCTTTACCCCCGAAAGCGGACATTTCCCGGTGCGAACGGCGATGCGGGCTGCCGCATTTGAACTTTAGCAAGCGGACGAATTGGCACGGCCCTTTGCCAAGTCGAATACCAAGCGTCTAACTGGCCCGGCGGGCTCGATCCCGTCGGCCGATACTTCACGATCCTCACCGTAACGTTTGGACAAGTTGGGCATTCAAAGGTGCGCCGGTCGTGACCCGGCTCGTCAGGCTCGATGTAGGCAAGCCACATCTGTGACTTGCACACTTCGCAAAAAGGACGACCGATGATGCGCTGTTGCGGAAGAATTTCATACTTTCGCATACTGCACCTCTTGAGTCCCAAAACGGAAACTACAAAGAAAAGCAGTTGTGTTAGCGATGCGCTTGATTCTCTCCCCGATGAGACCCGAACAAGGCAGGGTGTTTGTTTTGTGACAAATTTACGGTTGTCCCATCACACAAAGTTACGACTGTTGCGCAGAGCGCCCGCCGTTCATTTATCATGTACTAAATTACCCGCCTTTCCTGTACTAAATTACCCGCCGCACTTTGTTGTAGAGACGGCACATTCGGACCGTCATTTTACGAAATAATTTTGGAACGACGCGTGGCCCTCACGAATTACTAAATGCCGCCAGCTCCGTCACTGTTTGACCTTTCCCCGAACCGTCACTGACGTTGCCACGCGCTCCACTTGTTATTCGGCGGACCAATCCGATTGGCGGCGACGCTAGATGAAGGGAGACGCTGACGTGCCGTCGAGCATGTACGAGACGAAGCACCGGTGGAATGTATCCGCACGGCGTGATGGCGAATATTTTCGCGTCTTTTACCAGCACGACTATCCCAATGGGGTTGAGGAAACTCGCGACACGCACCGCTTCAACACGCTTGCTGAAGCCGAAAAGTTTGCTGAGACAATGCGGCGAGTAGAACGATTTTACCGTAACCCCAGTTGATTCTACGGGCACCAGACGCTCAGTTGGTTTGCCGGTTCGTGCCGCAGGCCCGCCATCGCTTCATCAATTGCAAATTGCACGGCGATGCGGTGCACGCAGCCGCCACCGCCTGCAACCGGCCTTAACTGACAAATCATTGGCACGGATTCACAAGCCGGGTTTTCAGCAAAACAGTAAACCGGTGCTGTGAGGCCAGCGGTGAATGACCTGAGAGCGCTGCACCTGATCCACAGCGCGATCAAGTATTACCAGGTTTTCGGGGCCACCCCGAAAATCCGCGATGAATTGCTGACGGTCGCTAGCCGCGCAATCGGCACCAAACCGCAAACGCTCTCCGCAGCGATCTGCGACATCGAAATCAAAATTGCAAAATTGAAAAACAGGAATGAATGAGCAAAATCAACCAAATTTGCGATCTGATTGCATCGCTTGAAATGCAACCGGGTGACGCCGAGCTTTTGCGTAAATGATGTTTGACTTTCGCGTGAAACATCGGGTGTTCATGCCAGTGAGATGCTAGAAAACAGAATGAAGCAGGACTTAGTGGAGGGTCATATCACCCCATCCCCAAAACTAAGAAAGCGACTTGAAACGCTTTAGGGCTGTCGCAGCGACGGTTCAGTAACTCTTGTCGGACTTCTGGCTAGTTTGCGCGGCGAGCGTGATCTGACGCTGCAATTGCGCATCGCGCAAGGCGTAGACATGGGCCGCCCCAGTTTGCTCGAAGCCACCGCCGAGAAGCGAAATGGTCGGATTACCGGGATGTGGATCGGTGGGAAATGTGTTGCGATGATGCGGGGTAGTCTCGAACTACAATGATTGCGACAGCGCTTCGCGTGGATTGCAAAGATGCAACCGTGCAAATATTAGCAATCGTGCGGGGTGCCACCTGATGACAAAACCTGAGCCTCGTAAGCCCTAGGGGGCGTCGAGTCGGCAGCTATTGAGTCAACCAAGACCACCACTTGTTTCATTCCTAATGCTGAGTCGTGATTGGCTCGCAGCACAATCCACAGAATCCACAGGGTAGCCGCGGAACGTTATTGAGTGTGATGATACCCACGGTTCCATCGTCATCGCAGTTATGATTATTCCCACTCAGTTACCCCCTTGTTGTAACGGATTAGGAGGGAGAGAGATGGCTAATGCGCTGGCAAACATTACAAAGTTAGAAGGTTTGAAAAGCTGGAAGAACGGGAGAAATACGTCGTATCAAGGTGTCGTAAAGCGCGACTGGGTCCCGACTGGCCGCATCGATTTCGCTACAAACCTTAATGGTGATGACAACCCGGACCAACCAAGTGAATTTCGGCTGCTCGTAGAAGAACGAAGAATTATCGAAAGCATTGCTGGAAATGAAAATCTTGAGATTCAATGGCGGGCCGCCACACTGAAAGAGGCAAAAGCCGTTGTGACTCAGTATCACAAATACCTAAAGGAAAACTCGCTCGTCAAATCTATCTTCGAGCCCGATATTTTGCCTCCCGAGGAATCAAAACGGCAGAACTAGGCCGAGACGGGTCCCAGTCGAACGAGTCTAATGCCGCTGCGGGAAAAAGGGCGTGACCTTCCGCCTGAGCGGGTTACTCCATATATTCCCGGCATGTTGTCCCGTAGTTTTCGCGGCAGGCCATTAAACGCGCCTGCCGCTTTCATTATCCGTGTCAGCCAATCGTCGCCAAACAGCCTCCCAGCGGGCCGGGCTGGGCGCACGAACTGAAACATGACGGCTATCGGGTGGAGAACCTGGATCAAAGTCGAAAATCCGAACGCGCCAGCAGCGACGCGGGTCTTTGATTTTAGTGCCGATTTGGCGAAGGCGCTTTGAGCCACGCCTAAACTTACGTAGGTCGCGATCTCATATAATCCGAAGGCACCGGCTGCAACCCGCGCCGTAGATGGAACGTTCCAGGACTGTGCATTCGTCCTCAGACATTTCGCTAGGTGGGCCGCATGACAGCAATTTTGACTAGGTGTCCTAGAACGAACCAAACGATCTTCACCGGTCTCAATAGCGACATGGTTGTTTTTGAAGACCTGCCAAAGGTTGCAATTCCCGTCCGCTGCTCTGCTTGCGGCTTTACCCATTACTGGAGAATTGCGACGGCCTGGGTCGATGGTGAACAGCCGCTGCTGGCCGAAAATCGAAATGTCGTCAAGCGGCTCAGCAAACGGGCCTAGACCGTCGCTACTTTTGCGTTATTGAGGGGGCGCTTTGAAGCGGTTTGTGTGCGCTTTGTTCTTGCTCGTTAAATGTGTTCCAGCGCTTCAGTTTCTGTGTCTGTTCCAAGAAAAACTATTCGTCGCATATGTGATATGCAACACAGATCGCTAGACACCCCTTAGGCATAACTCCACATACGATCTGATTCCCAGTGGAGAGATAGTCGATGCGAATGCCAATTTTGTCCTACTTTCTGGTTATCGGAACCGTTCTTTTTGGCGGGCTGGTTTTGATCAGCACTCAATTGGAATCGAAGCCGCTGCCGGTATCGCAAAGGATTGGCGTTCCCCCGCCGTTCAAGGCCGCGCCAGATGATCTCCCGACACCGACTTGGCTTGAACGGAATCAGACCTTCTAGCCTAAAAGTTCACGCAGATCGTCATTTCAAACGACGGATGCCGCGCCAACGCAATGATGCGCGGGCGTCCATGGCCATTGCAGCGCGGACAACGCACATCTCGAAGCGCAACTCGGACAGAGGCTTCCGGGTCACGCGGCTTCACGTGCAAATCTAAATCAACCACGGTGCCACAACTGTCGCAGGCGATAATCAACCAGTGATGTTTTGACGTTAGCGCGGCGGCTATCTTGGGCCAGAACCACGAATAGCCTTTGGCGGAAAGCGTTGCGTTGAAACGGCGCACCGTAGCCAACGCACCGCGTTGCGCTTCCCACTAGCGCTGCATCCGCGTGACGTTGTCGCGGATTTCGTCGTTTCGTGCGTTGTAGCCCATTGCCCCAAGGCACCTGTAACGTAGACCATGCAACAATCACACGATAGCATCCTTACAGGTCGGGTAAGGGGTCAAATCAACATGAAAGTTTATGTGGTTCTCGCGTGGCTATCTATCGGTGTGGCGTTCACGGCGAAGGCAGAGCCGCTAGTAACGATATCTTGCGAAAAACCTGAAGGCTCCAGCACCACCTATGGCGTTCCGCTTAAAGAGCGCTTGGACGCCCTCGCACAAGAGCAGCCAGAACCGGTAAATCCAACATTGAGAGGCCCCACAAAAAATGAATATCAGGGCAAGCCGACATTCGTCATAGATTCAAATCGGAAAAAAATTACGATTGTCTGGAGCGAAATGTTGCCGTCACTACCGGCTGCCGATGGTGTTATTGTTCAGTTCCTGCCCGAACAGATTTCGGCCATTCAAGTCGAACCATGGTCGATAACGACATTCTCGTTTTTTCCAAAGATGGGCACGGTTTTCATCGGTCAGCAATCCATGGCGCTCGACTTTCACAACGCTATGCAACTTTCTACATTTGCACGTTGTGAGTTTTCGTGGAGCAAGCCTCAGTGACACGGCGAAGCGTGAAGCGATGACCAGCAACCGCGTGATGTTCGTTATCGAATATGAAGACGGCAGAACTACCGAGTTCTCAATTGACCGTTGGACCCTGAGCCTCGGCGATTATACTGCCAGGATCATAGCCCGGGAGCGGCAAGAAAAGGGCGACTTGCCTCAAGGCGAGATCAGGGCAGTTAGGCGCAACCGCTCACCCGAATGAAGCGACGATGCGCCAAAGGTAACAAGGCCGAGCTGCCGCGCGGCTCGTCCGACGCCGCGCTAATGCCTTATCGCGTTGACCGGTCAAAACTGTTCGTGATGGATCGCGTGGCCAAAATCGTTCTTTTTGTGATGCACAACACAGCCGCAGCGTTTTCTTGTGATGCGCGACACAGCGGGAGAGCACAATCGAAACTAGTGTGAGGATAGTTCGAGAGCGAAAGCTCTCTTCTGCGAAAATCAGAGGAGACCTCACATGCGCACCCTACTGCTCGGCATCTGTATAGCGACCGTTATCGCATTGACAGTTTGGACGAACCTTCCGACCCAGGCGAACCAGCAACATGACGGCGTTTTTATCGACCCGTTCGCAATGACAGGCACCGTAACCAACCTGCTACCCGAAGTGCACTACGACCA
>Ga0075430_100003103_pt1 | contig 13887 bp, 6 predicted proteins | sample RhiMetdeltSRZDD4_FD_75294 | JGI IMG/M metagenome (GOLD analysis project Ga0075430, IMG submission 75294) | Populus rhizosphere microbial communities from Tennessee, USA - Rhizosphere MetaG P. deltoides SRZDD4 | ecosystem: Host-associated > Plants > Roots > Rhizosphere > Soil | place: USA... | reverse complement strand
TCGAAGTCGAAGCCCTGCATCCCATGCACCACGAGCCCCATCGCCGTCCCCTGCAGGGCCAGGTTCTCGAAGGCGTTACCGCAGTCGAACACGTGCATCGGGTTCGGCTTGCCGTTGCGCGTGAACACCTTGTGGGCGCAGACGACCGCCAGCATCGCCGCCCGCCGGCACCACGCCCGGTTGCCCTCGACCAGCAGGTTGAGGAACACCGGCCACTGCGGCGTGTCCCGCCGGCCGTAGAGGAAGCGCCACTCCTGCTCGTTGAACGTGGACGGCGCCCACCGCGCCGCCTCGAACAGCGTGAGCATCTCGGCGTCGCTGATCGGCTCCCCGCTCATCGCCCGCGGCGACCACCGCCGCAGGATCAGCGGCTCGATGGGGTGGTCGGCCTTCCGGTGGTCCAGCGCGTTGATCATGGTCGCATCTCCTTGAGCCGAAGCTCCGGCGTCAGGCGTGCCTGTTCCCCCGGACGATCCACACAATGCCCGCCAGCCACACGACCACCCAGAACCCAAGTATCCCAAGCGCCGTCCACGGGCTTGGCCGCGGCGTCGTGGTGATGAACGAGGGGTGGGCGGTGACGACCTGGCCGCCGTTGGGTTCCTTGCCCAGGTGACTGACCTTGCTCTGCGCCTGAGGGATCTCCTGGGCGGCGGCGTGGATGTCCGCGGCCCGCGCCTGGATCTTCGGGTCGGTGGTGTCGAAACCCGCGCGTCCCAGCCACGCCAGCACGGCCGCCGGGTCGAACGGACCGGGCCGGGTTGCCGTCCGGCCCGCGGCGTCCGTGTAGCGGGAGGCGCCCGACGCGAGGTCCACCGTCAGCGGCCCCGCGCCCTGCCCCGTTTGCAACCGCAGCGTCAGTTCCGTCACCGGCACTGGTCTCGGCGGCCCGGACTGACCGTACCGGGTGGCTCGGCCGGTCATGTTCGCCTCGATGATCGCGTTCAGGTAAGGCGCCTGGACAAAGATGACGCGCCGCATGTTGGTCTCGACCCTGCGTGGCAGCGCCGTCGCCGCCAGCAGCGCGGAAATCCCCATCGCCGGCCACGGCAGGGACACCGTCCACACGACCGCCCACACCACCGGCCCCGCCCCGCGGGCGGTGTGCGGGGTGACGATCCCCACCTCGCGCAAGTCCGACCCGCATTCGGGGCAGTTGAGGGACGTCAGCCCGGGCACCGCGTACCCGCACTTGCCGCACGACGGCTCGGCCACCGGGCCCCGGCCCCGGCCCCGCTTCCACCAGGTGATGGCCAGCAGGACCAGACCCGCCAGGACGACGAGCGCGATGACGAGCGTGGGCGCCGCGGACGAGTTCACTGGGCGTCGAGCTTACCAGACCGGCGACGCCGGACGATCCACACGATCCCAGCCAGCCACACGGCCTCCCAGAACACGACCGCCGCCTGGCCGGCCCAGGGGAGCGGCTGCGGGCGGGTCGTGACGACGGCGGACAGTGCGACCACTTCGGAATCGTCCTTGCCCATGCTCATACGATTACCCGGACCCTGTGGAACCTCCAGGGTGAGCGCGTGTACGTCCTTCGCGCGGTCGTCGATGAGCTGGTCTGCGGTGTCGAAGCCGGCGTCGGCGAGGTACTGCCGGATTGTCGCCGGAAGGAGTGGGCCGCGCCCGACCACCGTCCGGCCCGTGGCGTCGGTGTAGTGCCAGGCGCCGGAGGTCAGGTCCACGGTCAGCGGCCCCACGCCCCGGGGCGTCAGCGCGTCGGGGGTCAGCGTCAGTTTCGTTCCCGGCACGGGCTTCGTCGTGTCGGGCTCGCCGAAACGGACCCCCCTGCCGGTGACGTGGGCGGTCAGGTTGCGGACGCCCGGAATCATCGGCGGGTTGGTGTCGTATGGCCGCCGCGCCCGCCAATCGCGCACGGGGACGGCGGACGGGTCCCGCACGTAGATCGAGCGGCGGATGTCCGTGACCACGACGGTCGGCAGCACGTAGTCGGCCAGCAGCGCCGACACCCAAACAGCCGGCGACGGCAGGAACAGCGTCCACAACACCGCCCACGTGACCGGCCCCGGGCCGCGCCGCATGGCGGGCGTCGCGATCCCCACCTCCCGCAGGTCCGACCCGCACTCGGGGCAGGTGAACGATTCCAAGCCCCGGACCGGGTACCCGCAGTTGCCGCAGGACGGTTGCGGAACCTGCCGCCGGCCCCCTTTGCGACGCCGCCACGTCGCGGCCAGCAGGCCGACGCCAGCCAGCAAAATGAGGGCGATAACCAGGGTCAGCACTGAAGAACTCATCCGGCGGCAGCATAGCTGCCGCGGCCGCTGCCCCGGGGTGAAATGTCCATTGTCCGGCGGACCAAGCCCGTTCTAAACTGGCCTAACCGACGGCCGCGCGTGGCGTACGGCCGCGGCCCGGGGGAACAAACCATCTCGCATGACGAATGCGCCGCGGGATCCGGTGCCCTCGTTCCTGCCGCAGCCCACTACCGGGAGCTTGACCCCATGGCGTCTCGAGCAAGCGCCAACCGTCTGGATGTAAACGAGTTACTGAACGTGCTGCTGGCGGCCCGGGCCGGGGATTTCTCCGCCCGGCTGCCCGCCGGCCGCGCCGGCCTGGCCGGCCGCGCCGCCGACGCCTTAAACGATATTATCGCGATAAACGAATCACTCGCGTCAGAACTGAAGCGGCTGGCCGACGCGGTCGGCAACCACGGCCGCACCAGCGAGCGCGCCGCCCTGCCCGGGGCCGGCGGCGCCTGGGCCGAGTCGATCAACGCGGTCAACACCCTCGTCGCCGACCTCGTCCGCCCCCGCGCCGAAATGGCTCGCGTCATCGCCGCCGTCGCCACGGGGGACCTGTCCCAGACGATGGCCACGGAGATCGACGGCCGGCCCCTCACCGGCGAGTTCCTCCGCACCGCCAAGACCGTCAACACGATGGTCGAGCAGCTCAACGCCTTCGCCTCGGAGGTCACCCGCGTCGCCCGCGAGGTGGGCACCGAGGGCGAGCTCGGCGGCCAGGCCGAGGTCAAGGGCGTATCGGGCACGTGGAAGGACCTGACCGACAGCGTCAACCTGATGGCCAGCAACCTGACCGACCAGGTCCGCAACATCGCCGCCGTGACGACGGCCGTCGCCCGCGGCGACCTGTCCAAGAAGATCACCGCCGACGCCCGCGGCGAGATCCTGGAGCTGAAGAACACCATTAACACCATGGTGGACCAGCTCAACAGCTTCGCCAGCGAAGTGACCCGCGTGGCGCGCGAGGTGGGCACCGAAGGGAAGCTCGGCGGCCAGGCCGAGGTGAAGGGCGTCGCCGGCGTCTGGAAGGACCTCACCGACAACGTCAACAGCATGGCGGGCAACCTGACCAGCCAGGTGCGCAACATCGCGGCCGTGACCACCGCCGTCGCAAACGGCGACCTCTCCAAGAAGATCACCGTCGACGTCCGCGGCGAGATGCTCGACCTCAAGAACACCATCAACACGATGGTGGACCAGCTCAACGCGTTCGCCGGCGAAGTGACGCGGGTGGCGCGCGAGGTCGGCACCGAGGGGCAGCTCGGCGGCCAGGCGGACGTCAAGGGCGTTGCCGGGACCTGGAAGGACCTCACCGACAGTGTCAACCGGATGGCCAGCAACCTCACCGCCCAGGTGCGGAACATCGCCGCCGTCACGACCGCGGTGGCCAACGGGGACCTGTCCAAGAAGATCACCGTGCCCGTGAAGGGCGAGATCGCGGAGCTGAAGGACACGATCAACACGATGGTCGATCAGCTCAACGCCTTCGCCGGCGAAGTGACGCGCGTGGCGCGGGAGGTGGGCACGGAGGGCAACCTCGGCGGCCAGGCCGAAGTGCGGGGCGTCTCGGGCACCTGGAAGGACCTGACGGACAGCGTGAACCTGATGGCCAGCAACCTGACCAGCCAGGTGCGCAACATCGCCGCCGTGACAACCGCCGTCGCCAACGGCGACCTCTCCAAGAAAATCACCGTGGACGTCCGCGGCGAAATCCTCGACCTGAAAAACACCATCAACACGATGGTGGACCAGCTCAACGCGTTCGCCAGCGAAGTCACGCGCGTCGCCCTGGAAGTCGGCACCGAGGGTCGGCTCGGCGGCCAGGCTTACGTGCGCGGCGTCTCGGGCACCTGGAAGGACCTTACCGACTCCGTCAACCGCATGGCCAGCAACCTCACCGGCCAGGTGCGGAACATCGCCGCCGTCACCAAGGCCGTCGCGAACGGCGACCTGTCCAAGAAGATCACGGTGGACGTGAAGGGCGAGATCCTGGAGCTGAAGGACACTGTCAACACGATGGTGGACCAGCTCCGGTCGTTCGCCTCGGAAGTAACGCGCGTCGCCCGCGAGGTGGGCACGGAAGGCAAGCTCGGCGGCCAGGCGAATGTGCCCGGCGTCGCCGGGACGTGGAAGGACCTCACCGACAACGTCAACTCGATGGCCGCCAACCTCACCAGCCAGGTGCGCGGCATCGCCAAGGTGGTGACGGCCGTCGCGCGGGGCGACCTGCAGCAGAAGCTGGTGTTCGAGGCCAAGGGCGAGATCGCCGAACTGGCCGACACCATCAACGCCATGACGGACACGCTGGCGACCTTCGCCGAGCAGGTGACGACGGTGGCGCGCGAGGTGGGCAACGAGGGGATACTGGGCGGGCAGGCGAACGTACCGGGCGCCGCCGGCACCTGGCGCGACCTCACCGACAACGTCAATCGCCTGGCCGCGACGCTCACGACGCAGATTCGGGCGATCGCCGAAGTCGCAACGGCCGTCACGAAGGGTGACCTGTCCCGCTCGATCGCCGTCGAGGCGGCGGGCGAGGTGGCGGCGCTGAAGGACAACATCAACGAGATGATCCGCAACCTGCGCGACACGACGCGGATCAACGCCGAGCAGGACTGGCTCAAGACCAACCTCGCCAAGTTCACCCGCGCCCTGCAGGGCCAGCGCGACCTCCTCGCGGTCGCGCGGCTGATCCTCTCGGAACTCGCCCCCCTGGTGAACGCCCAGCAGGGGCTCTTCTACATCAACGAGACCCCCGACGGCGAGGCGGACCTGCGCCTCGTCGCCAGCTACGCCCACCGCGAGCGCAAGCGCCTCAACGCGCGGATCAAGGAGGGCGAGGGGCTCGTCGGCCAGGTGGCGTACGAGAAGGAGCGCATCCTCCTCACCGACGTCCCCGACGATTACACCGCCGGCCTCACGATCAGCTCCGGGCTCGGCGAGTCCAAGCCGCGCAACATCGTCGTGCTGCCGGTGCTGTTCGAGAAACAGGTGAAGGCGGTGCTCGAGCTGGCGAGCTTCAAGCCGTTCGGCGAGACGCACCTGGCGTTCCTCGACCAGCTCACCGAGTCGATCGGCATCGTCCTCAACACGATCGGCGCGAACAGCCGCACCGAGGAGCTGCTCAAGCAGTCCCAGTCGCTGACGCAGGAGCTTCAGCACCAGCAGTCCGAGCTGCAGGAAACGAACCGCCGGCTGGAGCAGCAGGCGCAGTCGCTGCGCGAGTCGGAGCGGCTGCTCAAGGAGCAGCAGGAGAAGCTCACCCGCACCAACGCCGAGCTGGAGGACAAGGCCCGGTTGCTGGCCGAGCAGAACGCGGAGGTGGCGCGCAAGAACAACGAGATCGAGCTGGCCCGCCAGGAGCTGGAGGAGAAGGCCGAGCAGCTCGCCCTCACGAGCAAGTACAAGAGCGAGTTCCTGGCGAACATGAGCCACGAGCTGCGCACGCCGCTCAACTCGCTGCTGATCCTGTCGCGCCTGCTGAGCCAGAACCCCGAAGGCAACCTCACGGAACAGCAGGTCAACTACGCCGCCACCATCCACTCCGCCGGCTCCGACCTGCTGGCGCTGATCAACGAGATCCTCGACCTGGCGAAGATCGAGTCGGGGACGATGGAAGTGGACGTGCGGAACGTCAGCTTCGACAGCCTGCGCGAGTACGTCGAGCGCAACTTCCGCCCGCTGGCCGAGCAGAAGGGGCTGGACTTCGTGATCGAGGGGGCCGACGACCTGCCGGAGTGGGTGGCGACCGACCCGCAGCGCCTCCAGCAGGTGCTGCGGAACCTGCTGTCCAACGCCATGAAGTTCACCGACAGCGGCTTCGTGCGGCTGGAGATGGGGCTGGCCGAGCGCGGCTGGAGCCCCGAGCAGCACGCGCTCAACAGTGCCGACGGCGTGGTCGCGTTCTCCGTCACCGACACCGGCATCGGCATCCCGCCGGAGAAGCACCGGGTGATCTTCGAGGCCTTCCAGCAGGCCGACGGCAGTACCGCCCGCAAGTACGGCGGCACGGGCCTGGGGCTGTCGATCAGCCGGGAGATCGCGGCGTTGCTCGGCGGGGAGATCCGCGTCGACAGCGCCCCCGGCAAGGGGAGCACGTTCACGCTGTACCTGCCGCTGACCTACCGCCCCCCGGGCGACGCCGAGAGCGGCGAGCGCGCGTCGGCCGCGGCACCGTTCCGGCGTCGGCAGCACACCGCCGCCCTGGCGCGGTCTGCGTCGGCGGGGCGCGCTTCCGCGGCGGAAGCCGCCGCCGCGGACGCCCCGGAGCCGGCCGCCCCAGCGGCCCGCGGCGGCGACGCGCCGGCCGCCCCGCGGTCGCGCGGGCGCTCCAACGGGGACTACCCCGGCCACCGCTACGAGCCGCCGATGGCCGACGCGCCCGCCGCCGGCCAGGGCGGCGCCCCGCCGAAGCCGGGCGCCCGCCCCGCCGCCCCCGCGCGCCCCGCGCCGGCCGACGACCGCGCCACCATCCGCCCGGGGGACCACGTGCTGCTCGTCATCGACGACGACGCCGTCTTCTCCTCCATGCTCCGCGACCGCGCCCGGTCGCACGGCTTCAAGGTGGTCATCGCCACCGGCGGCGAGGTTGGGCTGGCGCTGGCGCGCGACCTCAAGCCGAGCGCCGTCACCCTCGACATCAACCTCCCCGGGATGAACGGCTGGGCGGTCCTCGACCGGCTCAAGCACGACCCTCAGGTCCGGCACATCCCGGTCCACATCGTCTCCGTCGCCGACGACTCGCACTGCGCCCTCAAGCAGGGCGCCCGCGGGTTCCTCCAGAAGCCGTCGGCCGAGGCGGGGCTGGACGCCCTGCTGGGGGACCTCATGGACTTCCTCCGGCGCCCCCGCCGCAACCTCCTCGTCGTCGAGGACGACGACACGCAGCTCGCCAGCGTGGTCGAGCTGCTCGGCGGCGACGACGTGGACACCACCGCCGCGAAGACCGCCGAGGGCGCGCTGGAGGCGATGAAGCAAAAGAGGATGGACTGCGTCGTGCTCGACCTCGGGCTGCCGGAGATGAACGGCACCGAACTCCTCGACCGCATCCGCGACGACCCGTCGCTGGCCGGGACCCCCGTCGTGGTCTACACCGCCCGCGACGTCACGAAGGCCGAGCGCGAGCGGCTCACGCCGCTGGCCGAGTCGATCATCCTCAAGGACGCGACCAGCCCCGAGCGGCTGCTCGAGGAGACGGCCCTGTTCCTGCACCGCGACGAGACGAAGCTGCCCCCGCAGAAGCGGCAGATGATCGAGCAGGCCCGCCGCAACGACCCGGCCCTGCTGGGCACCAAGGTGCTGATCGTGGACGACGACGTCCGCAACGTCTTCGCCCTCACCGCGGCGCTGGAGCAGCGGTTCGGGATGAGCGTCGTGTACGCCGACAACGGCGAGGAGGGCATCGAGACGCTCCGCAACGCGGCGCGGATCGACGTGGTGCTCATGGACATCATGATGCCCGGCGTGGACGGCTACGAGACGATCCGGCGGATCCGCAAGCTCCCGGGCCACGAGGACATCCCCATCATCGCCGTCACGGCCAAGGCCATGAAGGGCGACCGGGAGAAGTGCCTGGAGGCGGGGGCCAGCGACTACATCGCCAAGCCCGTGGACACCGACCAGCTCGCGTCGCTGATCCGGGTCTGGGTCGGCGACCCCGCCCGGCGGCAGGCGCCCCAGTGCACGCCGGAGGGCGCGGTGAAGTAAGGAAGACGAACGGCTCAGGCACGCATTTCGATGAACCCGACCACCCCAACCGCGCCGGCCCACGTCGCCGCCGACATCCTGATGGTGGACGACCGGCCGCAGAACCTTCTGGCGCTGGAGGCGATCCTTTCGCCCCTGGGGCAGAAGCTCGTCAAGGCGCACTCGGGCCCCGACGCCCTGAAGAAGCTGCTGCACCAGGACTTCGCCGTCATCCTGCTGGACGTGCAGATGCCCGGCATGGACGGGTACGAGACGGCCAAGCTCGTCCGCGAGCGGGAGCGTACCCGCTACACGCCGATCATCTTCCTCACCGCCTACGACCGCTCCGAGTCTGCCGTCACCAAGGGGTACGGCGTCGGGGCCGTCGACTTCCTGTTCAAGCCGCTGGTGCCGGAGATCCTGCGGGCGAAGGTGGCGGCGTTCATCGAGCTGTACAAGAAGAACGACGAGGTCAAGCGCCAGGCCGAGCAGATCCGCCTCCAGACGCTGGCGGCCGAGCGGCAGCGGTGGGAGTCGGACCGGCTGCGCAAGGAGATGGAGCGGGACCGCCACTACACGGTCGAGCTTTCCCGACGGGCCGAGGAGCTGGCGGCGGCCAAGCAGCAGGCGGAGGTGGCCAACCGGGCCAAGAGCCAGTTCCTGGCCAACATGAGCCACGAGCTGCGCACGCCGCTCAACGCGATCATCGGCTACAGCGAGATGCTCCAGGAGGAGTGCGAGGACCTGGGCATCTCGCAGCTCATCCCCGACCTCAAGCAGATCCACGCGTCGGGCAAGCACCTGCTGGCCCTCGTCAACGACATCCTCGACCTGTCGAAGATCGAGTCGGGTCGGATGGACCTGTACCTGGAGGCGGTGGACGTCTGCACCGTCGTGGGCGACGTGGCGACGACGGTGCAGCCGCTGATGGAAAAGAACGGCAACCGCCTGGAGGTGCGCTGCCCGGTCAACACGGGCGCGATGTACGCCGACCTCACCAAGCTCCGCCAGAGCCTGTTCAACCTGCTCAGCAACGCGGCCAAGTTCACGAAGAACGGCAGGGTCATCCTCGAGGGGTGGCGGGAGAAGATCGGCACGAGCGACTGGATCACGTTCCGCGTGATGGACAGCGGCATCGGCATGACCCGCCAGCAGATCGAGCGGCTGTTCAAGCCGTTCACGCAGGCCGACGCCTCGACGACGCGGCAGTACGGCGGGACGGGGCTGGGGCTGACGATCACCCGCCGGTTCTGCCAGATGATGGGCGGCGACGTGACGGTAGAAAGCCAGCCGGGCACCGGCTCGACGTTCACCATCCACGTGCCGGCGGAGGTGAAGCCGCTGGAGCGGCAGTCCGACGACGCGACGCGGGTGGTGCAGCGCGAGCCGACCATGCTGACGCCCGCGTCGCTGGAGGAGGCAATCTCCCGCTACCCCTCCGGGGCGCGAGAGACGGAGCCCGGCGCCGTGCTGGTGGTGGACGACGATCCCGACGCGCGCGAGCTGATGCGGCGCATCCTCAGCCGCGAGGGCTACCGCGTCGTCGTCGCGCCCGACGGCAAGGAGGGGCTGCGGCTGGCCAAGGAGGTGCGGCCGTGCGCCATCACGCTCGACGTGCTGATGCCCACCATGGACGGCTGGGCGGTGCTGACGGCACTGAAGGGCGACCCGGAACTGGCCGGCATTCCGGTGATCATGGTCACCATCACCAGCGACAAGACGCTGGCGTACGCACTGGGCGCCAAAGACTTTCTCACCAAGCCGCTGGAGCGCGACCGGCTGCTGTCGGTGCTGCGCAAGCTCGACTTCGACTGCCGCCTGGTCCCCTGCCGCGCCCTGGTCGTGGACGACGACGAGGACACCCGCCGCCTGCTCCGCTCCGTGCTGGAGAAGGAGGAGTGGATCGTCGCCGAGGCCGGGGACGGCGTAGCCGCCCTGCAGGCCCTGGAGGAGAAGACGCCGGACCTCGTCCTGCTGGACCTCATGATGCCCAAGATGGACGGCTTCGAGTTCTGCGAGCGGCTGCGCGGCGACCCGAAGTGGCGCTCGATCCCGGTCGTCGTCCTCACCGCCAAGGACCTGACCGAGGAAGACCGCAGCCGGCTGAACGGCTCCGTGGAGCGGGTCGTGAAAAAGGCCGGCGGCCCGGAGGGCGTGCTGCAGGCGCTGCGCGGGCTGACGATGTGCCCGACGGTCGAAGAGCCGGTCGAGTCCGAAGAACCGCGGGAAGAGGCGGCCTCGTGAGATCTGAGATTTGAAATCTCAAATTTCAGGTTTGAGATCTCCCACATGGCCAAGATCCTGCTGGTCGAGGACGACGAGGTGAACCGGGACATGCTGGCCCGGCGGCTGCGGCGCAAGGGCCACCTCGTGGTGACGGCCGGCGACGGGGAGCGCGCCGTGGCGATGGCGGGTAAAGAGTCGCCCGACGTCATCCTCATGGACCTCAACCTGCCGGTACTCGACGGCTGGATGGCGACCCGCCGGCTGAAGAACGCCCCCCAGACCCAGGCCATCCCCGTCATCGCCCTCACCGCCCACGCGATGTCCGGCGACCGGCAGAAGGCGCTGAACGCCGGCTGCGACGACTACGACACCAAGCCGGTGGAATTCGAACGGCTGATGGACAAGATCCACGCGCTGCTGGGCGCGCGGGTGGTGTCGGAGGAGGCGGCGCCGGCCGCGGCGCCGGTTGAACAGGCCCGGCCCGTTGCGCCGAAACCCGCCGAACCCGCCCCGCGGAAGTCCGCGCGGCTGCTCGTCGTGGACGACACGCCCGCCAACCGGGAGATGCTGTCGCGCCGCCTCCAGCGGCACGGTTACGAGGTGGAGGTCGCGCCGGAGGGGCAGGCGGCGCTGCGGATGCTCCAGGCGTCGCCGTTCGACCTCGTGCTGCTCGACGTGATGATGCCCGGCATCAACGGGCTGGACGTCCTGCGACAACTGCGCCAGACGCGGCCGGCGACGGACCTGCCCGTCATCATGGCCACCGCCAGGGACGAGAGCCACGACATCGTCGAGGCGCTGGAGCTTGGGGCGAATGACTACGTCACCAAGCCGCTCGACTTCCCGGTGGTGCTGGCGCGGGTGAAGACGCAGCTCTCGCTGAAGAAAGCCGTCGAGCAGATCCGCGAGTTGGAAAAGGGGCTGGAGCAGCGCAACGCCGCACTGCAGGCGGCGAACGCGCGGATGCGGGAGGACCTGGACGCCGCCGCGCGGGTGCAGGAGGCGCTGCTGCCGGTCGGCGAGCCGGACGCGCCGGGCTACCACTTCGGCTGGCGGTTCAAGCCGTCGGCGTGGCTGGCGGGCGACATTCTCAACGTCTTCCGCCTCGACGACCGTCACGTCGGGCTGTACCTGCTCGACGTGAGCGGCCACGGCGTCGCCGCCGCGCTGCTGTCCGTCACCGTCAGCCGCTTCCTCTCCGCCGCGCGCGACCCGGCGTCGCTGCTGTGGCAGCGCGACGAGGCGACGGGCGAGTACCGCGTGAACCCCCCCGCCCGCGTCGCCGCCCGCCTGGCCGACCGCTTCCCCTTCGACGAACGCACCGGCCAGTACTTCACGCTCGTGTACGGCCTGCTCGACGTGCGGACCCACGCCTTCCGCTACATCTCCGCCGGCCACCCGCCGGTCGCGCTCGTCCCCCGCGGGGGCGGCGCCGCGATGCGCGAAGTCACCGGCTACCCCATCGGCGTCAGCCCGGAGCCCTACGACGAGCACGAGGTCACCCTCGCCCCCGGCGACCGGCTGTACGTCTACTCCGACGGCGTCCCCGAATCGATGGACGACGGCGAGGAACAGTTCGGCGCCGAGCGCCTGCTGCAACAACTCCTCGAGAGCCGCGGCGACACGCTCGACGGGAGCCTCACCACCCTCCTCGACCGCATCGACCACTGGCGCGGCGCCGCGCGGGTGCATGACGACCTGTCGGTGCTGGCGCTGGAACGGATTCCTTGATCCGTCTCACGGGTTTTCAACCCGTGCACCCAACTGTTGAGACGGAGGGTCCGGGGCACGGGTTAAAAACCCGTGATACGGATGGGTATTAAAGGTTCGGCCGGCGCTTGTGCCACTCGGTCGCCGCCTCGAACATCCGGGCGACGCGCAGGAGTTTCTCTTCGCCGAAGGCAGGCCCCAGAAGTTGCAGCCCGATCGGCAGCGGCGTCTCGCCCGCCGTGAACCCGCACGGCAGGCTGATGCCGGGGATGGCGGCGATGTTGGCAGTCACGGTAAACACGTCCGTCAGGTACATCGCCAGCGGGTCGTCGGCCTTCTCGCCGATGCGGAAGGCGGGGGTGGGGCTCGTGGGGCAGAGGATCACGTCGCACTTCGTGAAGGCGTTGTCGAAGTCCTGGCGGATCAGCCGCCGGACTTTCAGGGCGCGGACGTAATAGGCGTCGTAGTAGCCGCTGGACAGCGCGTACGTCCCGATCATGATGCGGCGCTGCACCTCCGGGCCGAAGCCCTCGGCGCGGCTGCGGCTGAACAGCTCGATGATGTCGCGGACCGGCGCCTGGGTGCGGTGGCCGAAGTGGACGCCGTCGTAGCGGGCCAGGTTGCTGCTCGCCTCGCTGGGGGCGATGACGTAGTAGGCGGCAATGCCGTAGTCGGTGTGCGGCAGCGAGACGTCAACAATTTCCGCGCCCATCGAGCCGAACTGCTTCACCGCCGCTTCAACCGCACTCTTCACCTGCGCGTCCACGCCCGTCGCGTGGTCGTACTCGCGGGCGATGCCGATCCGCAGCTTCTCCACCGGGCGGTCCAGGTCCTTCAGGTAGTCCGGCACCGGCCGCGGGGTGCTGGTGCTGTCCTTCGGGTCGTGGCCGGCGATGACGTTCAGCATCAGCGCGGCGTCGGCGACGGTGCGGCCGAAGGGGCCGACCTGGTCGAGCGACGACGCGAAGGCGACGAGGCCGTAGCGGCTGACGCGCCCGTAGGTGGGCTTGAGGCCGACGACGCCGCACATCGCCGCGGGCTGCCGCACCGAGCCGCCGGTGTCGGAACCGAGGGAGGCGGCGCACATGCCGGCCGCCAGCGCCGCGGCGCTGCCCCCGCTGCTGCCGCCGGGCACGCGCGAGACGTCCCACGGGTTGGCGGTGGGGCCGAAGGCGCTGTTCTCGGTCGAGCTGCCCATGGCGAACTCGTCGAGGTTTGTCTTGCCGACGATGACGGCGCCCGCGTCCTCGAGCTTGCGCACGACGGTGGCGTCGTAGGGGGAGTGGAAGTTCTGCAGCATCCGGCTGGAGCAGGTGGTGGCGCCGAACGTGGTGCAGAGGTTGTCCTTGATCGCCACCGGCACGCCGGCGAGCGGGCCGGCGAGGCGGCCGTCGTCCACCGCCTTCGCCCGCTCCAGTGCGCGTTCCGGGAAGGTCGAGACGAAGGCGTTGAGCCGCCCGTTCCAGCGCTCGATCCGCTCGAGCGACCGGCGCGTCAGCTCCACGGCGCCGACGCGCCCGGAACGGACGGCGTCGCGCGCCGCCACGAGGGTGTCGAGTGCGGGGTCCAAGGCGCGGCGGAAGGTACGGAATGCGGCCGGGAAAGTAAAACCGCTTGCCTCAGGCTGTCGGGCGTTGTCACAATGAACCCGTCATGCCGTACGAAGCACTGGAGCGTCGCTGCCTGTTCGCCGGCACGTGGGCCGCCGGCGCGGCGGCGCCGCTGTCGCTGGGGGAGGTGGCGGGCGGCGTCATCGGGAACAACCTGTACCTCGTCGGCGAGGGGGATCCCGCCACGATCGTTTATAACGTGCCGGCGAACACCTGGTCCACCGCCGCCGCGCGGCCCTTCGTCGGCAACCACCACGCCGCGGAGGTCGTCAACGGGCGGCTCTACCTGTTCGGCGGGTTGACGGGCGGCAGCGACGGGAAGGTGCAGATCTTCGACCCGATCACCAGCTCGTGGACGCTGGGCGCCGACATGCCTTTCGCCGCCGGGT
>Ga0075430_100003099_pt1 | contig 13893 bp, 15 predicted proteins | sample RhiMetdeltSRZDD4_FD_75294 | JGI IMG/M metagenome (GOLD analysis project Ga0075430, IMG submission 75294) | Populus rhizosphere microbial communities from Tennessee, USA - Rhizosphere MetaG P. deltoides SRZDD4 | ecosystem: Host-associated > Plants > Roots > Rhizosphere > Soil | place: USA... | reverse complement strand
TAATATACCTAATTATCTAGAACTTGTAGCAAATCTAGAAGAGTTTGGACTATCAAAATATGAGTCTATGGCATACATTACTTTGGTTTCAAGAGGAACTTTGGGCGCAAGTGAGATAGCATACTATTCTAATCTTCCTAGAACAAAAATTTACACAACCCTAAAAAAATTAGAAAGAAAAAAACTGTCAACTATTTCGAGTCAGAAACCAATGATAGCGACAGCGACCCCGCCTAACGAAGCATTCGGAGAGTTAATTGCTTTGCAAGAAAGAAGATTGTCATCAATGTATAATATTTTGGATAGCCTGAAGAAACTGAGAGAAGAGGGTAAAAAGTCCTATGAAGAAAAAAAGTACTTAACTTTGGAACCAAATGTAGTGGTACAAAAAATTAAAGAATTGATTTCATCCAGCAAATCAAATATAGATTTGATTCTCGATTCTTGGGGACAAAATGTCGTTTTTCAATGTAGGCCGTCCATAACAGGAGCCACTAAGAAGGGAGTGAAAATCAAAATGTTACTTTGCAACGAATCTATCATCAGCGAGGAAATTGGTATGTTCCCAGACGGAGTAGAAATTAGGTCTGATACTGTTTCCGGAAATATATTGATTTTCGACTACAAAAAAATTATTTTTATCGACAGTACAAATGGAAAAGCTTCATTAATACTGACAGCAGACCCATATGGTTCATCATATGTCAAATTATTTGATGAAAAATGGAAAAAAGCATTGAGGCTCAATACCGTTATGCTTGGCAATAAAGTTCCAAAAGAAGCATTAATTCTATCAAAAATAGTAGAAAACGATCTTTCACAAATATTATTGGACATGTCAATTATGCAGGATAACAATTATACCTCGCTAATTAATGAGATTGAAAAATTTAGCAGTGAAACAAACTGCCAAAGTATTGAGGAAATAGTAAGTATTGTAGATTATGCACTGAGAATAAGCTACTCAGGATATCTAAAATATGAAATCCAAGAGAACATGTTAAAGCTGCATTTTGACTCAAAAGAAAGATCCATGGTACCTTGGGCCATAATTATTGTGGCCTATGTCAAGAAATTTGGAAATGATGCACAAATCATATATGACAGTAGCCAATTGAAAGCAAACACAATATACATAAAGCTCCTACATCCAGCAATGATTCAGGCAAACTAAAGATTGCCAGATGTGATGTTCTATTATTTATTCTCGATTTGAGCAATTTTTGAATCTATCAATTTTTTATATCGTACGCGCAATTTGTTGCCACAAAGCGAACAAATTGTTTGAGTTGGTGGATATCCTCTCCCACAGCTTTTACAAAACCTAACCCATTTTCTTCTATCCTTGATGCCTTTTGTTCCTAAATTTAGTAAATTAATTGATAAAGTTTTTGCCAAATTACATACTGTAAAGTCATCGGTTACCAGTGTTGCATTGAACTCCTTGGCCAAAGCAACAATTGAAATATCAGCATCAGAAAGTCGGGTTTCGCCTATTTGTTTTACTGCAGATCTAACGATTCTTAATGTGCTGTTGTTGGGTTGAAATATCATTATTCTCCTGGTTAATATCAAACTATCCAAAATTGAAAGCTTACTTTGAATGTGGGAAATCTCTGCAAAAACCAACCCTGTCGTAATGCACGCAATATTAGAACGCAAATGAAATCCTTGATAAAACGCAGTTGCGTCTAGTGCAAATTTTGATTCTGTTCTAGAAACCAAGTTTTTCAAGTTGTCTTATTCCTCTTTTACCAATACGGAGGAATACTCCATCGTACGGATATTTAGAAATGGTAATGTTATTTTTTTCCTTGGCATCAAATACTTGTTGACCGTCAATAATTATTTTGGAATTATCAGTAGAACTAATAGAAATATCTTTCAATTCGACAATTAATGCAGGTGTTTTGTTAACAGGAGCAATGGGTAATATCATAACACAATTCATATTTTCATGAACTATGGGTCCACCTAATGAAAGAGCATGTCCGGTCGACCCCGTTGGTGTTGAAATTATTACTCCATCCATTTTTTGGGATACAGGATGGTCAAATACGTTGATAGTAATTGTAGGAGTCTTGGTCAAATTTGTTCTTGTTATAACTATATCATTGAGGGCGGGGCCAATCTTTTTACCATCAATATGTGCCTGTAATCTCAGCCTATTATCATAAAAATAGTTTCCATTAAAAATATCAGATAGCTGTTGTTCAATGGGTTTTGTATTTGCCTCTGCCAAGATACCTCTGGTACCTCCTATGTTTAAACTGAAAACAGGTGTACTCTTTTTTATCATTCTGAATGCACGAAGGGTTGTTCCGTCTCCCCCTATGGCAAATATCAAATCAAGATCAATATTCACAAGTTCTGTAGTATCAACGAATTGAACATTATCGACATCTAGACGTTCGATTGAGAATACTTTGATCTTTTTTTCGTCTAAAAATTTTGCAATAAATCGTGCTGCACCCTTTGCTAACTCATTCCTAATTTTAGTGATTATGGCAGCCTTGTTGATCTGAAGTACCAATTAACAAGTTAGTTTCTTGCATGACATAAATGCATTTTTGTCGAATATTTTGATATCCACACGAATAAATATCCTCTAATTAATTCGATTTATGGGCCGATAGCTCAGCTTGGCGGAGCGTTCGACTGATAATCGAAAGGCCGAGGGTTCAAATCCCTTTCGGCCCACTTTAAAAGTCATGCATTTATACCGTGAATGGATTACAAATTTCGAAGATTGGAGTTGGAATTAGAAGAACCAGATCAGATCTTGACACCATATGATAATTTTCTGTATGCGTTGAAAGCAAAGGAAACAAAAAGGCAGTATCCACATAGACTAGACAAATTTTTGGTCTTTATGAAATTTGAAGGAACAATTGAGGAAAAGTGCACTAGACTATGTGAGTTCAGCAAGAAAAACAATGCGAATGTAATACAGTCGTATTTAATCAAGTTCATAAACTATCAGAAGAAAAGAATTGAAAGTAGGGATATTTCTGAAGGAACTCTTGTCAATTACATCAAGGCCATCAAACTCTTTTACTCAATGAACGATATCATCATAAACTGGAAAAAGTTGGGTAAAGGGATCCCCACTGAAAGGCACAACGCCGATGATAGGATACCAACACTAGAAGAGATTAAAAAATTGTTGGAACACCCTGATAGAAGAATTAAACCTATTGTTTACACTATGTTAAGTGCCGGTATAAGAGTCGGCTCATGGGATTATTTGAAGTGGAAGCATATTATTCCTATAAAAAGGAACAATGTCATAATAGCGGCAAAAATAATTCTAAGAAATACAAAAATCAATAACAGGGAATACTATTCGTTTATCACTCCCGAAGCCTATTACTCCTTAAAGGAATGGATGGACTTTAGGAAATTACACGGGGAACAAATAACGGGAGAATCTTGGCTCATGCGTGATACTTGGGAGAAACTTGACAGGGACCATAGTCATAGAATTGGTCTAGCCAAGTTACCTAAGAAGTTTGGAAGTCAAGCAATCGGAAATATGATTGGTGAAGCGTGGAGGATTCAAGGTGTAAGAGACCTTTTGGATTCTTCCGATAAAACCAAAAAAAGGCACGAGTTTAAAGCAACTCACTGTTTTAGAAAATTTTTTGAAACAAAATGTCAAGTAAAGATGAACCACAATCATATTAAACTGCTAATGGATCATTCTTTGGGAGAATCGCAAAACTATCACAGACCTACAGAACAAGATTTGGTTGAAGATTACCTTAAAGCGATTGACTTGTTGACGATAAACGAGGAGAATAGACTCAAGGTCAAGGTCCAAATGCTTGAGGGTGACAGTAACGAAATAGAAGATTTAAAGAAAAAGGTTGATCAGAGTATGGTCGTCCTAGACAAATTCGCCGAAGTAATGGGATTGATTTATGACAATAGCACGATGATTATAGACGGTGAGGAAGACGTCGAGATACCGAAGAGAATGAACGAAATAGCAAAGGTTCTAAAACTAAAGGTAAAGCGAATAAAAGCGGCCAAATATCTTTCCACTTGAGTTAACTTAGTTCGATTATGTGATATCTGTCAATCACGATGTTATGTATACTGTTTCCAATCAATACCGCTTAAAGCGTCGTTAATTGATCTAAGAACTTCATAATTTACAATTCTTACTTCAGCGGAATCGAGTTTATGCTCCTGTTCTGAATGGAGTTTATGCTCCTGTTCTGAATCAAGTGTATGATCCTGTTGTAAACCGAGCTTAACTTCTCGTTTCCATATCACGTAAAATACAAAGTCCACTTTTAATAGATCGGAAACAATAAGATATTTACTACTGCTGGTAACAGCATCCTTCCAATATTCTGGTTTATAACCATGATATTTATGTGGATAAGATCTCCAGCCCCGTATGAATGATCCAGAATACTCCGGTTCGTGTATCAGTCTTCTCCTGATGTCTAAGAAATTAAGACAGACGCTTTTTACTTTCCTTTTCTTTAGAAATATTAGAACTAGATATAGCGAAAATGCAATTTCACCAATAGCTATCGCTCCAAGCATTAACCAAACGTAACCCCGCCAGGAATCCCACCAGTCTTTGCCTACAGCGCTGCCTTGATCGTAAATAGCTACCACCTTCAAGCCTCCATATCCCTGTGGTTTGTCAAATTTCAATTTAATTTCTGTATACCCTCCGTCACCTTGAATTAATTTGGGAATATTGAATTCAAAGGATGTCGCTTCTATAGTTCTAGGACTATCCTTTAGCAGCAAGGGATTGGTCAGATTTGAAAGTGTTAAATTTACAACACTATCCAGGCTTACTGTTTTGATTGTTGAGTTTGATTCAACAAGTCCCGTAATATTGGTTGCAGGAACGCCTCCTATATTCTTGATCTTGATCACATCCTGGTCGTCAGGCCAAAACCAATCATAATCTTTCTCAATTGTTACGAATGCTTTTTCAGGGGGTGGATTGAATATCAAGCCAGTTATGATGGTTGCGGCGACAGGTATTACCGCAGCTAGTATTGGCACTAAAATCTGCCATATTGAAACCATCCCAGGAGTTATTTAAAAAAGAAACTATTTAGACATTCAACTGTTCATAGTGAAGTCAATAACTGGGATTCGAATGAACCGCCAACCCAGAACTTTTTGAATGGTGACAGTATCTTCTCCAGTGCAAAATTAGATTAAAAAATTATTTGTAGGACGTCATTGATGCACCGTAGTTAGGATCTTGGTCTTTCCATGGCTTTGTATGCCACTTGTAAAGTTGATCAAAGGTCCAGTTAGCGAGTTGGTCATATGCGAATTGGCCTCTGGTGCCATAGCGCATTTGTCCCGCTGGTGAATCTTCGGCTTCGAACTTGACAACATATTTAATCGCATCCTTGTTATTGATGTATCTTACCGACTCTTTTGGATCTTTATCGGCGTAATATCCTTCTATTATTTTATCGACGGTCTTCTTGCTAAAGGGAATGTAAAACGTTTGTAATCTTTTTCCCATTTTGTAGTAAAGACCTTGTCCGGTATTTTTGTCAAATTCTAATTGTTTCGTTGTTTGTTTGTAATAACCTTCAATGTGCCCCGTGCAAGGTGCTATCTTTACGCCTAGCCAATTCATGCCATACCAGTTCTCTTCATAGTAAAGGTATTCTTTTCGCTCTTTCTTCTCGGAGGACCAATCTATCGCTTTTACTCTGAATATCCTAGTAACCTCTCTCAAGATAGGCCCTTGTCGTGTATCAACTTCCGATAAAAATCGATTTTCATCTGTGTATATGTTTAGAGGTTCCACGTATTTGCCATCCTCACTTTCCTCCGGTCCAAAGCCTTGCTCTATTATAGATTGCTCGGCTTTGTTGTTCCAAGTTAATTTTGGCGTTGGCCTCCTTTTAGTTTCGTCGTCTTCTGGCTTTATACTAGATATTTTTGTCATGTTGTTCTAACAATTCGAAGTTAGAAACAGGAAAGCTTTAAGCTTTCCTACGGACTTATCAAGGTAAGATGCCCGGCATAAGAAACATAGATTTGTTTAGGGGAGTAAAAGACATCCATGGCGACAATGAAGACGATGATAATAGGCAATATTGTCAAGCTTGTTTGCAATATGGCATTCGGTCGAAATTAAAGAGAAGAATGTATAAAGTAGAGACAAATGAAGAGAGAAAACCTAAACTCGTCCCTGCTAACGTGCCGGATGCCGATAGATTTAGGCAATGTTTTCACTGTGGCGATATTGTTCCTATTTATAACGTCAAGTATGAATCAAAGATTGAAGACTTTGTTCAACCTATAGATAATCCTTTTGATAGTAATCCGGGTAATATGGAAGGCTTTACTCCGGGTAGAGACAGACTAAAACTAAGTAAATCTAAATCAATATACAAACGAAAGAAACAATACATCGAGTCTATTAAAGACGAGGATATCAGGAGAGAACTAGCAGATGGTCAATCTAAATTAATAGAATAGTTCTTCCCATCGAAGTGTCTCTTGAACTTGTTGTGAATCATTGCAATCTGATCATCCAATCACAATTAGGATTTGTGCAAATATCTTATATCTCAGCATACGAACAAAGTGGTATGACTTCTGAGCCAAACTACGATTACGATTTTGCGTTATCCTTTGCCGGAGAAAATCGAGATGTCGCACAAAGGCTGAAATCCCTTTTGGGCGAAAAATCGAGGGTGTTTTACTATGATGATTATACTGCCCAACTTTTAGGTAGAAATTTGTCTGCGGAGTTTCGAGGAATTTATGGCAGAAGGTCGAGATTTTTTCTGATGATCATTTCTGAATACTATCCTATAAAGGATTGGCCCAATTTTGAATTTTCGATCGGGAAACAAGAATCTAAACGTCGAACAGGAGAATTCCTTGTTCCGATTAGATTAGATGATACAATTCTAGTCGGCTTGCCTAGCGATGTGGCTTATTTAGATCTTCGAAAAAAAAGTATTGAAGATGCGGCAGATCTTCTTTTATCGAAACTACAAGAGCCAAGACTGCCACACGAGAGAAGTGAATATGGTGAGAAACATGATTATTTTGAGAAGAAAAAATATTTACTTTCTCTGCTTGAAGAACAGAATGTCGAAGAGTTTAATAGCTTTCGCCAAAAAGAAAACTATGCTCCAATAAATCTGAAACAAATAGATATTGGTGGAGATCGTGTTATTGATGGAAAGGCACAGACTTTAGACTTGTCTGGTATAGATTTCCGAAATTGTAATTTGTCGCAATCTTTTCTATCCGCAATAGTTATGAAAAGAGCAAATATGTCAAAAGCCGGATTCTATTTGGCGGATTTATCGGAAGTTAGTTCACCGGAGTCCGACTTGTCTGGTGCCGTTTTAGCCCATGCAGATCTATATGATATTAATCTTGTAAAGAGTAACATGATCGGCACTGTTTTTACTGGCGGTAATCTTTATCTAGCCCATATGTCAAATTCGGATCTATCACATGCCCACTTCGTTAGCGCACATGCTGCTGAGATACGATTAGAAAGTTGTAGCCTATTTCACAGTGATTTTTATATGGCCTATCTCGGCGAGGCAAGATTTAGCAATTCAATAATGGTCGATTGTCGTCTTGTGGATACTAATGTGACCAGTGCTAAATTTGTTTCAACAGTTATTGTTGGTTGTAAAAAATTTGAAAATATGATTTGCGATGGTGCTAACTTTGATAAGTCAATAATAGATGACGCCAAGTTGGTAGATCATTTGAAAAGCAACAACGCAAATAACGTGCCTGAACCACTAAATAATAGTGAAGAATTAGTAAATGAATTAACAAAACGACAAATTCCAAGATCTAAAATAGACGAGATCCTGTCTAAATCGTTACTAAAAGCGGCATCTAACGACTTGAAATAGCAGAGTTTTCTCGATTTTATAGTCATATTACTGCATGTTATTTTGACAAGAAAATTGTATAAACAGGAGTAAGATACCTTGTCTTTGCAATAACCTCTGACTCCTCAGTGACTTGTGTTACGGCATCAATCTTATAGCCAAATTGTTTTACGAGATCTACGGCATGCCAAAGATCGTTGCCGTATACTGTCTTCCCGCTTAAGATGATGGTGCTAGGACTTTCATAAAGCACGCCTACATTAAATCCGAATTCACTTTCTATTGTTGCAGTTAAGTTTGTGCTTCCTTTTGTTATATTAGAGTCGGTCTGTGCAAAGACCGGTGACCAATAACTCCCAAGTGCTGCAATAAAGAGAACAGCCAAAGTAAGCATTAGGATATATTTCAACTATACCACACTAATTTTCATATTATTTAATATTATATCCTTTTAAAGATAGTCTCAAAGCGTCCAACAAATCATTATACGAAGTTTGTTCTTTATCTAGCGAAAGTTCTTTTGTATATGCCGTCCGCAACGAAATTATTAATTTTTCCTGTTCTTCGGGTATTACTAGATATTTTTGTGCGACCATTTGGTGTAGGTGACTGAGCATTTGTTTATGAGCGGTCTGGAAATTTATTGGGATCACCGTCATGTTATTGGGCCCGGCCGTCTTAGTATCCCAATTCAAGGGCTCATTGAATTTTATTTTAAGAAGGTTGACCATTGCCCTATTAGAACCGTCAATCAAATAGTAAACGTTCATGTATTTTAGATGAAAGTCCCACAAAAGATCTGCTACGTAATTGGGATCGGTCTTATCGAACTCTTCGCAATATCTTACTATAATCTTGTCTTCTTTGTCTTTGACATGTTCGCACATTACAATACCGGTTTTACTTGAAGAAAAACCCGGGTCAATACCAACGCATTTTAACGTATATTGACTTATGGCGATATCCTTGTATTGTTGCCCTATCTTAACGACCTCGTCTATCTGCATTGGTGTAAATACATTGCCGACAGTTCCCAAGTATTGGCAACAATATTCTCTTTTAAAAGATGGGCTTTGCCTTTGCTTATCGATCTCTTCTTGAGTATAGATTTTGCCAAGGCCATACTCAAACGGTAACTTTACACGTTTGTAGATACATTCATCTTCTTTTTCTCGTTCAATCGTGTCAAAAAGTGAGCCGGGTTTATTGGCCGTGGATGTTAGAACGATGTAAGGGTTTGACTTGGCAATATAGCGCTCCGATATGTCTCTTGCTTCCTTTTGTTGTCCCACGGGAAAGAAGTCGGCTTCGTCCAATAATATAAAAGATACATTGGCAAGACCTCTCATTGAGTCCAAGTGATGGGAAGGAAAGGCCTCTATCCTAACCCCGTTTAGTTCTATGATCGTCTCTTTGTTGGAAAATACGATTCCAAGTTTATTGTAGAACAATCCTTTCAATCTGTCTATCAAAGTAATGGCCAACTCTAACCTGGGACCTGTAACAATACTAACCTGTGAGCTTTTCAAAGAGTCGTCTTTAGTGCATAGCCAACCAATAACACGAATGAAGAACTCGGTAATACCTAACCCGGTTGATTTTAGAACCCAAAGGTGTTTATCCTTAAAATCTCCGTTTATTGAAAACAATTCTTTGAATAATTTTATTTCGTAATCATACATTGGGTGTTGAATATTATTTTTTACCGGTAAACCAACGATGTGATTAAAACAACAATTGCCGTTTGTTCTTATGAACTCTTGTTTATGCTCATGCTTGTCGTTAATCCAAAACGGTTTGCCATTTAAGATCGAAAGATCTTTATCGGTTACCGAAAGAGGACTAGATGATAATTTCCTTGTCTTGTTGTGCCATTGATATGGAATTGTCATTTTGTTTTACCGGAATCGTTACTATAGTCGGGGCAACATCAAAGTAATTACTCAAAGTGATATTCAGTCTATGCAATTCCGCAAGTGATGTCTGTTGGATACTCGGGTTATTCTGGTTATCTTCTATTATCTTGTAATGCCTTCTTTGCAAATCAATTATTTCATTTATCCTTTCTCTAAATTCATGTATGTATTCATATTCTCCCTCTCTCAAAGTTTCATACCATTTCTTTGAATCCTTTTTGATTTGCTGTTTTACTTGATACAAGTATCTAGTTGTTACCGTCTTGTTGGTCTGCCTTTCTATTTCCTTGATGATTTCTAAGTCTGGGATCCTCTTTATTGATAAAGTTGCAACCAATGTCATGACAAGGGTTCTTTCCGCATAAGTGAATTTACTCACGTTCCTATATTCCAGTTTTACGAAGTGAGCTAAAAAGTTTGTCCAATATAATAGGAATGTTGCATAAGTTAATTTAATGTCAGGAGAAACTGAGCTGTGTCCCAAGTGTAAAAATGGGCATTTACGACCCATTGCAAAAGCGAGCACTAACGTAGAATCAGATGAACCATTTTCACCAACTGTCCATATGCGAGACCTTGAATGTGATAATTGTAGTCATAGACAAAAAGCAGCGAGTCTCACCGAATAATCAGTTGGAAATATAGTTTGTCCAATTATTCCTTGGGCAATCCATCATAGATTTCTCTTAAGGCCTTGAGGCTTCTCTTTATCCTTGGAATGTTATCTTTAATTTTAATTGCTAGATCGTCAGATAACCCAAAAGTTAGGTAACTATGGATGAACGCGTTTCTTGTTTTATTTACACTGATCATTTGAGAATATGTGTTTTCGTCTATCAATCCATGTATGTAGAGCATGATTATGATATTGTTCACACCCAGTCGATCAGTAAGATCTTCTACTAGATTTGGTTTATCCTTAAACTTACGAATCAAAATGGTTTTTCCATATGATTCATACAGTGAAACGCATAACGTGAATGCCTTAAAGTGATCACCTTCATTTAAGGTATCAGAAACTTCTTTCAAATGATCTGGCTTGATATTTATTAGTGCTATATTTGGAATTTTCTTGACTTTAGGTAGAGCCTTTTCTAGATCATTTAGACTATTAAATGAAAATGTATAGGCATTAGTGCCAGCAGGATGGCTCCATGTTGCCAAACCTTGTAATGGGTTTGTGAACTCTCTAATTGCCTTGTTCGTGGATTCCATGGCATTTTTTAATGCCTGGTCATTGGCTTCAGAGATTTTTTTAATAATAAGAGTAAGGTCTGATGTTGTCAATGTAGAAGCGAACCATCATCTGTTTATTAACATTTAAAACTAGTTTTTTCACTTTGTCACTATTGCTTCTATTTCGTTCTTTCCGCTCGTATCTAGCAGTTTAACTGTTTTGCCTTTCTTCATGTTTATCCCTCCTAAAGTTTTTGTTTAATATCGCTTGTGTTAATAAATAGAGTCACGGGTTAAAATTGTTTTCATTATCACTAGCGATTTCTATTTTATCTACCCTATCTGCCTTGAAGGTGGTTTTGAAATTGGCTAAACATTTTTCAAAATTAATAATTCTATAATTTAATATCCGTCTCCCTTTATCTTGGGCATGTCTGAAAATTTGGAATTGTGTCCTAAATGCAGACAGGGTCATCTTAGAAATGCAAGCGGCGTGACTATTAAACGTGAAACTGAACCGCCATTTACACAAACTGGCAGTATTACAGAACGAATATGTGACCAGTGTGGACATAGACAAGTCAACGACGGTCTTAAAGAACATGGAGGACCGGCAAGTAATAATAAAGTAACCGGCACAGTAACAAGAATTGATCGCGAAGACAAAATAGAATAGTATTAGGATTTATACAAGCCTAGTGGATTATCAATTGGTGTTCGGGGTTTAGTATTCATAAGGGCTCTAAGGCAAAAGATGAGATAATAGAGCGAATTAGATCGATGTATTTCTTATGTATGTATTGTGATAATCAAAGTCCAATGGCAGCATCGGCAGTCGACTATCGCTATGATCCCATTGAATCACATGCCACGATATTTTTTATTTGTCCTAACTGTCAGAATAAATTCATGGTAGAGGTTCGGGATTTAGGCAAAGTCCAAAAGTAAATTAATCGTAACTGATTTACGGTAACGCAGGAGAGTGTGAGCTTTTTTGAGCTGACAAGCTCGGATAAATTAGCTTCTCATAGATCTAGTTTTGCTCTAGTTGCTCCATAATTTTTCTGATTTGTTTTTCAATATTTTTTAATCGATATGGCATCATTAAATAATCCTTTAGGGCTCTTGGGTCGTGAAATTCAAACTCGCCTATGTTTCGGGGTTTCGAAGCGTTGACTTTTGCAATCCCCTCGTAATTTACCTGTCCGTTGTGTTTACAAAAAGCTCTAGCAATTGGGTCATATACAAGCCATTCGCCACGTGATCCAAGTTGTAGGTTTGCCACCTTTAATCCAATTTTATCGTGTAAATCCAGTAATACGTTGTAGCACTCGCATACGTTGATAGTAAAGAGCTCATAAGGGTCATTGCCGTCAACTGGTGAAGGTAGTAATTCCAATATTGGGACGACGCCTGTATTTAGCCTGACTTTAACTCCGTCAATTTGTGAGCTGTATTGCGTCCAGTTATGCATTTCTATCTTTTTCCAGTCAACGGGCAAGGTTGGCATTTGAGTAATTACGGCTTTGAAGCGGATGTTCTCAGCTCTACAAATGGGGATGGAAAGTTGGTTTTTGTCATACTGGTCGAGGAAATTTTTACCAGGTTGCGTTACCTGCAATACAGCAAAGCTATCACGAGTAATTTGATTAATGAAACCCCGTTCTCTTGCTTTTTTAATATAATAGGAAACATGAGATCTGCTTATGTCTAATGTCCTAGCAATGTCTGCCGCTACCGTCTCATCTTGAATTAGTTGAAGTATAGAGACCATAAGAGTTAAAGATGTCGAGTAAAATTTTGAACGCTCTGTTCTAGGACTCATTTATCTATCAACTTTTCCGGGTCCAAACATGGCTACGTGGATTGCCGATGTGGCTCATTTGCGGTCATAACATGTCTATTCAAATCTAAATTACTAATATCAAATAATTCAGTGAGTAAATCGTTGATAGTAAGTTTACAATCGTCCTCGTTGGCATGGTTAATTAATCTATCAATAAAATTGTCTACGTCTCCAATGACATTGAGTAAATTCTTCTGTGTCATTAGTTTATCTTTCTTGCGTTAACTTGAAATATAAAGTTACTTAAAAGAGGATTACTTCCCAAAGTAATTTAATGAATTACTTCCCAAAGTAATTTAATGAATTACTTCCCAAAGTAAAGTTAATAAATGAATAAATACGATATTGATAGAATTACTTTACTTCCCAAAGTAAAACAGGGATTCCCGAATCCACACTTTAAAATTAATATATTTTTTAATTTCTTTGTTCATTTAATGGTAATTTCTGAACCCTTAATCCTTACTTTGTGTCAACAATTTCTTCTTTACTATACGCTTTCCTCAACCAAATTGGAGTAATCAGCGTAGTTATAGCAACCATTATGATTACCGTAGTGTAAATATTTGATGACAAAACACCAGATGTTACTCCAATACCTGCCACTATAAGACCGACTTCTCCTCTTGATATCATTCCAATACCTACTATCATAGCCTTTGATTTATTCTTCAAAAATAATAAGGATGGCAATCCACATCCTGCTAACTTACTGACAATAGCTACGACAATTACTATAGCTGATAAGATTAGGACTTCAATATTTACTCCAGTAAGGTTCACTTGTGCTCCAATGATTGCGAAAAATAAAGGACCAAAAATTATCTCTAATTTATCAACATACTCTTCTACTTGTTTGATTATTTTTGTGCTGGAAACAGCCATTCCTACGGAAAATGACCCTACTATAGGGGATAGTCCTACTGCTGCTGCTATTGCTGACGCTCCAAAGAATGACGCTGTAACTATACCCTCAACACTGCCTCTAGCCTTCCATAATCGTTCTGTGTTTACTATTCTTGGTATTATGATTATGGCCCCGATAAGTAACCCAGCAAATATACCTAATATTTTTAGAATT
>Ga0075430_100003095_pt1 | contig 13897 bp, 10 predicted proteins | sample RhiMetdeltSRZDD4_FD_75294 | JGI IMG/M metagenome (GOLD analysis project Ga0075430, IMG submission 75294) | Populus rhizosphere microbial communities from Tennessee, USA - Rhizosphere MetaG P. deltoides SRZDD4 | ecosystem: Host-associated > Plants > Roots > Rhizosphere > Soil | place: USA... | reverse complement strand
CCCGGCCCGCAGGACGTCGCCCTCCTGGGCAAGGTCGCCGCCGTCGCGGCGATGGCCCACGCGCCGTTCATCGCGGCCGCCGGCCCGAAGTTCTTCGGCAGCGACAACTTCCTCAAGCTGCCCAACCTCAAGGATCTCAAGACGATCTTCGAGGGGCCCCAGTACGCCAAGTGGAACTCGTTCCGCGACTCGGACGACTCGCGGAACGTCTGCCTCACGCTCCCGCGCTTCCTGCTGCGCCTGCCGTACGGCGAGAGCACGGTGCCCGTGAAGGCCTTCAACTACGAGGAGAGCGTCCGCGGGTCGCACACGAGCTACCTGTGGGGCAACGCCTCCTTCGCGTTCGCGACGCGGCTCGCGGACAGCTTCGCCAAGTGGCGGATGTGCACGAACATCATCGGGCCCACGAGCGGCGGCGCCGTCGAGGACCTGCCGCTGCACCAGTTCGAGTCGATGGGCGAGATCGAGACGAAGATCCCGACCGAGGTGCTCATCTCCGAGCGGCGCGAGTACGAGCTTTCCGAGGAGGGCTTCATCGGCCTGGCCATGCGGAAGGGCAGCGACAACGCCTGCTTCTTCTCCGCGAACTCCTGCCAGCGGGCCAAGACCTACGGCAAGAGCAAGGAAGGCAAGGACGCGGAGCTCAACTACCGCCTCGGCACGCAGCTCCCGTACATGATGGTCACGAACCGGCTCGCCCACTACCTCAAGGTCCTGCAGCGCGAGCAGATCGGCAGCTGGAAGGAGCGCGGCGACCTCGAGCGCGAGCTCAACAACTGGATCCAGCAGTACGTCGTGGACATGGACAATCCGACCCCGGCGGTCCGCAGCCGGTCGCCCCTGCGCGCGGCGCAGATCACCGTCGAGGACGTCCCCGGCGAGGCGGGCTGGTACAAGGTCGACATGAAGGTGCGCCCGCACTTCAAGTACATGGGGGCGTTCTTCACGCTGTCGCTGGTCGGGAAGCTCGACAAGAAATAGAACGTGACGACCGGACAATCTTCAACCTGAGGAGGGTGTCGGATGCCGATCTACATGAAGTTAGAGGGAATCGAGGGGCTCAGCCGTCCCGGCCACTACGCGGGATGGCACGAGGTCACGAGCCTCGCGTGGTCCATGAACAACACGGCGGGCGGCGGCGGTTCCAGCGGATTCACGGCCATGGGCCGGATCCAGGTCGGGGACATCAACTTCACCAAGGGGACCGACAAGTCGTCGGCGCTGTTCATCCAGAACTGCACGACCGGCAAGCACATGGCGAAGGTCGAGATCAACTTCACCGCCGGCACGCAGCAGAGCCAGAAGTACGCGGTGATGACGCTGGAGCACGTGCTGATCTCGTCGTACTCCGTCTCCTGCGACTCGGAGAACTTCCCGGTCGAGGCGATGACGCTGTCCTTCACGAAGTACGCGCTGGAATTCTCGAAGCTGGATCCGGAATCGGGCAAGATCGAGGCCGGCGCCAAGTTCGCGTACGACATCAAGGCCGCGAAGGTCTAGGCGAGGGGGCCGCCCTCGCGGCGGTCTCCGGTAGGGGGCCCGGCACCGCCGCCGGGCCCCGGGATCAAGGGGTATGGCCCGGGAAACGAGCCTGTTCGACCGTCTGTCCCGGCCGGCGGGGAGTTCCCCGCCGTCGTCGTCGGACGCCAAGGCCGGGACCGTGCGGGCCGTGTTGGAGAACCTGCAGCGCCTGCTGAACTCCCGTCAGGGGCACGCGGCGGCGCAGATGGGGTACGGCATCCCGGACCCGTCCGAGGTCTTGCACGCGTACACGGACGCGATCAGCGCGATGGCGAAGGCCATCAAGGCGAGCATCGACAAGTACGAGCCGCGGCTGACCGGCGTGCAGGTGCGGCACGTCGCCAATCCGGACGACATCCTGGTGCTGCGCTACCAGATCGTCGGACAGCTCGCCAAGGCGAAGGAGCGGATCCCCGTGGTCTTCGACACGCACGTGGATCCGTCCGGCCGCATCAGGGTCGTGTCGTAAGGCCCGGGGGCCTCCCGGGCCCAAAGGGGGCGTGCCGGGCCCGTGTTCAACAAGTACTACCAGGACGAACTGTCGTTCCTCCGGGAAATGGGCCGGGAATTCTCCCAGGCCCATCCGGACGCCGCTCCCTACCTCGTCGAGGCCGGGGCCGATCCCGACGTGGAGCGCCTCCTCGAGGGGTTCGCCTTCCTCTCCGGCCGCATCCGCCAGAAGCTCGACGACCACTTCCCGGAGATCACGCACGCGCTCATGCAGCTCCTCTGGCCGCACTACCTGCGGCCGATCCCGGCGATCACGGTCGTGCAGTTCGAGACGCTCCCCCAGGCCGCCAAGGAGGCGCACGACATCCCCCGGGGATGCGAGCTCGAGTCGGTTCCCGTGGACGGCACGCCGTGCCGGTTCCGGACCGCCTTCGACGTGCGCCTGGAGCCGCTCACGCTCGAGGGCGTCGAGTTCCGCACCGAGACGCCGCCCCAGCTGAAGCTGAAGTTCCGGCTCTCCGACGGCGTCGTGCTCAAGAAGACGCCGATCTCCAGGCTGCGGCTCTTCCTGCAGGGCGAGCCGGTGGTGACGCGCGCGCTCTACCTGTGCCTCCAGGCGCGCCTGAAGAAGGTCGCGGTCAAGGCGCTCGACGGCGCCGCCGCCGGGAAATCGGCGGACCTCGGCCCGGCCGCCGTCCAGCCGTCGGGATTCAAGCCCGAGGAGGGCATCTTCCCGATGCCGCTCACGTCCTTCGAGGGCTACCGGCTCCTGCTGGAGTACTTCGCGTTCCCCACGAAATTCCACTTCCTCGACCTGACCGGGCTCGACGCCCTGTCGGGGCTGGGCGACTTCCGGACGTTCGAGGTCGTGTTCGAGATGGACCGGCTGCCCGCGTCCATGCCCCCGCTGGGGGCGGCCGGGATCCTGCTCAACTGCACGCCGGCGGTGAACCTCTTCAAGCGCGACGCCGATCCGATCCGCGTCGAGAACGAGCGGACCGAGTACAAGCTGTGGACCTCGGGCGGCGGCGGCCCGGCCCATTACGAGGTCTACTCCGTCGACGCCGTGATCGGCCTCGTGAAGGGGACCGCCAAGCGGCGCGAGTACCGGCCCTTCCTGGGGTTCTCCCATTCCATCGCGAAGGACGCGGAGGACACCGCCTACTACCAGACCCGGCTCGAGTCCTCCGTGGCCGCGGAGGGGACCGAGACCTATATCAGCTTCGCCGCCGGGGGCGTCGAGACGCTCATGGACGTCGAGACGCTCACGATCGACCTCACGTGCACGAACCGCCAGCTGCCCCAGAAGCTCAAGGTCGGCGACATCAAGAACGCGACGGCGACGTCGCCCTCCTTCGCGCGGTTCAAGAACATCACGAAGATCATGCCGTCCGTGCCGCCCCCGCTGGGGACGGACGCGTTCTGGCGCCTGCTCTCCCACCTGACGGTCAATTTCACGTCGCTCGCCCGCGTGGAGGCGCTGCGCACGGTGATCAGCCTCTACAACTTCCGGGCCATGGTGGACCGGCAGGCGGAGCAGGCGAACCGCCTGCTGCTGGAGGGCATCGCGCGGGTCGAGGCGAAGCCGGCGCTCCACCTGTTCCGGGGCGAGCCCGTGCGCGGCATCGCGGTGACGGTCGACCTGAACGAGGAGGGATTCTCGGGCGAGGGGGACGTCTACCTGTTCGGAACGCTGCTGCACGAGTTCTTCTCGCTGTACGCGAGCCTGAACTCGTTCAGCCAGCTCACGGTGCGCGGGACGAAGTACGGGGAGGTGTACACGTGGCCGGCGAAGGCGGGTGGAAGGATCACCCTCTGAGCGCGCGGCTCCTCAAGGAGCCGCACCGGTTTTCCTTCTACCGGATCGTCTACCTGCTGCAGCACCTGGTGCCGGAAGCGGCCCCGGTGGGAGCCCAGGGTCCGCCCGAGCGCGAAGTCGTGCGATTCCGGGCCGACCTCTCCATGGGGTTCTCCTCCTCCGATGTCACCACGCTCACGGTGAAGGACGGGGAGTCGGAGGAGATCCCGAGGTTCGAGCTGACGACCACGTTCATGGGGCTGTTCGGCCCCGCCTCGCCGCTCCCCACGCACTTCACGGAGGAGCTCCTCCAGGACGAGGAGGGGCGCGACGTGCGCCGCGCCTTCCTGGACCTGTTCCACCACCGGATGATGTCGCTGCTCTACCGGGTGTGGGAGAAATACCGGTTCGGCATCCGGTTCCGCCCGGGCGGGATCGATGCCATCTCCCGCCTGTTCCTGCAGCTCTCGGGGCTGGGGCTCCCGCCGAAGGCCGACGCCCACATCCCCCCGATCCGCCTGCTCGCGTACGCCGGGCTGTGGACGCAGCGGACGCGGCCCGCCTCGGCGCTGCGCGGAATCCTCGCCGACTACTTCGCGGGCACCGAGGTCGAGATCGAGCAGTTCGCGGGCCGGTGGCTGGAGATCCCGGAGTCGGAGCAGAACCGGCTGGGGGGCGCCCGGAGCCGGCTCGGGGAGGACATGAACCTGGGCTCCCGCATCTTCGACCGGGGCGCGAGCTTCCGGGTCCGGCTCGATCACCTCGGGATCGAGGACTATCTCGACTTCCTTCCGCCCGGCCGGAAGACGGAGGAGCTCGAGGAAATCGTCGACCAGTTCAACTCGGACGGACTCGATTACGAGGTCAAGCTCTGGCTCCGGCGCGAGGAGATCCCCTCGCTGAAGCTGGGGGCGCCGGCCGCCCGCCTGGGGTGGGCGACCTGGCTGGGGAAGGCCCCCGAGGCCAACCAGTCCCTGTCCTACAAGATGAAAGGGCGGTCCCATGGTGAGCGTTGAAATCCGGTCCCTCCTGAGCCGCCTGAACCGCTTCTGCGCGAAGTCGCTCGAAGGCGCCGCCGGCATGTGCGTCTCCCGCTCGCACTACGAGGTGACGGTGGAGCACGTCCTGGCGATCATGCTGGAGGATGCGGGCGCCGACCTGAACTGGATCCTGAAGCACTTCGAGGTCGACGCGGGGCGCGCGCGCAAGGTCCTCAACAACATCACGGAGAAATTCCGGACCGGCAGCGCCGGGCGCCCGGTGTTCTCCCCGCTGCTCATCGACTGGGTCCAGGAGGCGTGGGTCCTCGCGTCGCTCGACCACAATCTCGCCGAGGTGCGCTCGGGCATCCTGCTGCGCGCGCTCCTGTCCAACCCGATGCGGTTCACGTCGGAGGACTACACGGAGCTCTTCCAGGGGATCCGGCGCGACGAGCTGAAGACGAATTACGCGGTCATCGTCTCCAAGTCGAGCGAGGGCGCGGCGACGTTCGCCAAGGGCCCGGAGGGCCAGGCGGGCGGCGGCGCGGCGGCCGGCGAGGGCGCGTTGAAGAAGTACGGCAACGATTACACGGGCCGCGCCCGCGAGGGGAAGATCGATCCGGTGTTCGGCCGCGACCGGGAAATCCGCCAGATGATCGACATCCTGGGACGCCGCCGGAAGAACAATCCCATCGTGGTCGGCGAGGCGGGCGTCGGCAAGACCGCCGTCGTCGAGGGCCTCGCCCTGCGCGTCATCGAGGGCGACGTGCCCGACATCCTGAAGGACGTCGAGATCATCGGCCTCGACATGGGGCTCCTGCAGGCGGGCGCGAGCGTGAAGGGCGAGTTCGAGAACCGGCTCAAGCAGGTCATCCAGGAGGTCAAGGCCTCGCCGAAGCCCATCATCATGTTCATCGACGAGGCGCACACGCTCATCGGGGCGGGCGGCCAGGCGGGCGGCGGCGACGCGGCCAACCTGCTGAAGCCCGCGCTGGCGCGCGGCGAGCTGCGGACCGTCGCCGCGACGACGTGGAGCGAATACAAGAAGTACTTCGAGAAGGATGCGGCCCTCGCGCGGCGGTTCCAGCTCGTCAAGCTCGACGAGCCGGGCGAGGCGGACGTCATCACGATGCTCCGCGGACTGCGCGACAAGTACGAGGAGTCCCACAAGGTCGCGATCCGCGACGACGCGCTGGTGGCGGCGGCGCAGCTTGGCAGCCGGTACATCGCGGGCCGGCAGCACCCGGACAAGGGCGTCGACCTCGTCGACACCGCGGCGGCCCGCGTCGGCATCACGCTGACGTCGAAGCCCGACACGCTGCAGGACGTCGAGCGCCGGATCCAGACCCTCGAGCGGGAGCAGTCCGCCCACAAGCGCGACAAGGCGGGCGGGGTCCCCGGGCGGGATCCGCGGCTGGCCGAGCTCGTCGAGGAGATCGCCGCGTCCAAGACCGAGCAGAAGGCGCTGACCGAGCGGTGGATGAAGGAGAAGACGGCCGTCGACAAGGTCCTGGCGCTGCGGCGGCAGCTCGAAGGCGGATCGAAGCCGAAGCGCGGGGAGACGATCAAGCGCGAGAAGGAGCCGAAGAAGGACACGGCCGCGCTGACGAAGGAACTGGACGCCGCGCTGTCGGAGCTGAAGGAGATCCAGGGCAAGGACGCCCTCATGCATCTCGAGGTCAGCGCGGAAGTCATCGCCAAGGTCATCTCCGACTGGACGGGCATCCCCATCGGGAAGATGGTGCGCGACGAGGCCGCGAACGTCCTGAAGATCGAGGAGAGCCTCCGGGGCCGGATCAAGGGGCAGGACCACGTCCTCGAGGTGATCGGAAAGGGCATCCGCGCGGCGAAAGCCGGGCTGAAGGACCCGCGCCAGCCCATGGGCAACTTCCTGTTCGTGGGGCCCAGCGGCGTCGGCAAGACGGAGACCGCGCTCGGCGTGGCCGACCTCCTCTTCGGCGGCGAGCGCTCGCTGACCGTGATCAACATGTCGGAGTTCCAGGAGAAGCACACGGTGTCGCGGCTCATCGGCTCGCCCCCGGGCTACGTGGGGTACGGCGAGGGCGGAGTCCTGACCGAGGCCGTGCGCCAGAAGCCGTACTCGGCGGTCCTCCTCGACGAGGTGGAGAAGGCGGACCCCGACGTGATGAACCTTTTCTACCAGGTGTTCGACAAGGGGATGCTGTCGGACGGCGAGGGGCGCGAGGTCGACTTCAAGGACACCGTCATCTTCATGACGAGCAACCTCGCGACGGACGCGATCATGTCGGCGTGCCAGAGCGGGAACCCGGACGTCGAGGCGCTGACGGCGACGATCCGCCCGATCCTGAGCAAGCACTTCAAGCCGGCGCTCCTCGCGCGCATGACGATCGTCCCGTTCTATCCCATCAGCGGGGACGCGATGAAGGAGATCGTGGGGCTGAAGCTCCGCGCGATCGAGAAGCGCCTCAAGCTCAGCCACAAGATGGCGATGGAGATCGATCCCAGGGTCCTCGACGTCATCGCCGAGCGGTGCACGGAGGTGGAGACGGGCGCGCGCAACATCGACCACATCCTGTCGGGATCGATCCTGCCGAAGGTCTCGTCGGAGCTCCTCCGGCAGATGAGCCTGGGGCCGCTCCCCGAGCGGCTCAAGATCGGCGTCGGCGAAACCGGGGAATTCACGTACACGTTCTCCAACTGACCGTTCCGGGTAGGGGGGGGTCAAGGTCCGGGCGGGCGGGTTTATAGGAGGGGTCCATCATGGCGGCCAACACCAAGGTCATCCGCATCGAGATCGACGGCTTCCCGGACGACGCGTACGACGTCGTCTCGTTCCGGGGGTCCGAATCGATTTCCGGGCTGTTCCGGTACCACATCACGCTCGCCTCGCAGGCGCCGACGCAGGACTTCGACGCCATCCTCGAGGCGAAGGCGCACCTGATCCTGGGCGATCCCGCGATGCACGTGCGGGGGATCCTCTGCTCCGTCCAGCAGGGGTACGAGGCGGCGTGGAAGTCGGAATCCGGCGCCCTCACCCGCGTCGATGTCGTCCTCGTCCCGGACCTGTACAAGCTGTCGCTGACGAGCCGGACGCGGATCTTCCAGGAGCTGTCGGTCCCGGACATCGTCAAGAAGATCCTGAACGAGGCGGGCATCCCCGGCGACGAGACGGACTGGAAGCTCTCGGCGTCCTACGATCCGAAGGAGTTCGTCCTCCAGTTCCAGGAATCGGACCTGGACTTCATCCAGCGTCTCCTCGACTACGAGGGGATCCACTACCACCTCGACCTGGGGGAAGACGCCACGAAGATCGTCTTCGGGGATTCCAACTCGGCCTTCGTGGCCATCTCGGGCGATTCCACGGTCCGGCTGGGGATCCCGGATCCGGAACTCGGGGATTCCGGCGTGGGCGCCTGGGGGCACGAGCAGACCCTCACCCGGTTCCAGAGCCGCCAGCGCATCGTTCCGAAAAAGGTGGTCCTGCAGGACTACAACTTCCAGAAGTCCTCCCTGAACCTCAAGGTCGAGGGCGAGGTGAAGGCCCCGAAGGCGACCCTGGGGATGCAGTACTTCTACGGCGAGGATTACAAGGTCCAGGAAGAGGGCAAGGCGATCACCAAGATCCGGACCGAGGAAATCCTATCCCGGAAGAGGCTGTTCTTCGGCGGCGGGACGGTGCGCCGCTTCTACGCGGGGTCGACGTTCACGCTGACCGGCGTGGACGAGATCGACACCGAACTCGCCAAGGAATACCTGATCACCGAGGTGACCTCGGAAGGGAGCCAGCCCGTCGAGCACGTCGGGGGCGCCCGCACCTATCACTACTCCAACGAGTTCACGTGCCTCGACAAGGAGGCCGTCGAATACCGGCCCGAGCGGCGGACGCCGTGGCCGCAGATCGGGGGCGTGCTCCACGCCAAGGTCTGCGCCGCCCCGGGGGGAGGACAGTACGCGCACGTGGACGACCGCGGCCGGTACAAGGTCCGGTTCCTCTTCGACATCGATCACTCGGGCGACGACGACAAGGCGTCGTGCTGGGTCCGCAAGGTCGAATCGTACGTCGGGAAGGATTTCGGATTCCACGCGCCCCTGCTCAAGGACTTCGAAGTGCTGATCGCGTTCGAGAACTGCGATCCGAACCGGCCCATCATGATCGGAAGCGCCTACAACACCGACTTCCCCAGCCCCGTCAAGGACAAGAACCACGCGCAGTCCGTCTGGAGGAGCGCGGCGAACAACGAGATCCGGTACGACGACACGAGCGGCAGCGAGGAGGTCTACTTCCACGCCCAGAAGAACTCGAAGGGCAAGGTCGAGAACGACGCGGAAAAGCTCATCGGCAACGACGAGAAGCTCGAGGTCAAGAACAACCGGGAACGGAAAGTCGGCGTCGACGAGAAGATCGAGATCGGCTCCAACCGCGAGATCAAGATCGGGGCGAACCTCAAGGAGGAGGTGGGAGGGGACACGACGATCAAGGTGACGGGAAATCACACCGAGCAGATCGACGCGGACATGAAACTCACCATCGCGGGGGCGTCGGTCCTCAGCGTCGCCAAGGACGTCGAGATGACCCTCGATGCGAACAAGACGGAGACCGTCAAGGCCGACGTCAAACAGAACTACCAGGCCAACCGGACGACGACGGTGACGGCCAAGGACAAGCTCACGGTCTCCGGCGATTCGGACACGACGGTCTCCGGCGAGTACAAGGTGAAGGTCACGGGGGAGGTCAAGATCGAGAACGACGGGGATCTCTCGATCAAGTCCATGGGGGAAGGGGAGATCGACGCCCTGAAGGAGATCACGCTGAGCGCGCTCGGGGACACCACCGTCAAGTCGGTGAAGGGCGTCGAGATCAACGGGACCGCGGGCGTGGAGGTCAAGTCGAGGGCGTCGATCGAGATCGAGGCGTCGGGGCAGGTCAAGATCAAGGGAGCCAAGGTGGACATCATGGATGGGGCGCTCACGGCCATGTGAGCTGGATTTGTCGTGAGAATCTTCTGCGATCCCCCGTACTCGATCGGCTGGATGGTCACGGGCCTCCAGCCGCCGGCCCTCACCGGGACATTTTTCGTCAAGGGATCGTACCTCCTCAAGCCCGGCGCGACCGTGGAGCCGGCGGAGGAGCCGGCCCTCGCGTCCGGCGACGTCCACGCGGGCGAGGACCCGAACAAGATCCTGAAATACCCGTCGGATTTCGCGCCCCTGAAGCCGCGGACCGACATCGTCCTCCACGCGACCTGTCACGCGCCGGGCGGAAAACCCGCCCCCGTGATCCGCGCCGGATTCCGGGTCGGCAATTTTTCGAAGGCCGTGGCCGTCATCGGAGACCGCCGCTGGGTGCCCGGCCTCCTGAGCACGAGCCAGACCGAGCCGCAACCGTTCAAGTCCATGCCCCTCGGCTGGGACCGCGCCTACGGGGGCGCGAAGTACCGGAAGAACCCCGTGGGACGGGGGCGCGTGAAGGAGGCGGGGGAACTTCCGAACGTCGAACACCCGGACCGCCTGCTCCGCGGGCCGGGCGACTCCCTCGACCCCGCCGGCTTCGGGCCCGTCGACTTGTCGTGGGAGCCGCGGGCCGACATCAAGGGCACCTTCAAGGAGAAGTGGCTCAAGGAGCGCTGGCCCTGGTACCCGGAGGACTTCGACTTCGCCCTCTACAACGCGGCCCCGCGCGACCAGCAGGTCGAGGGATCCCTGAAGGGCGACGAGGAGCTGGAGTTCACCAACCTCCATCCGGCCCATCCGAAGTTCACGTCCAAACTCCCGGGCGTGCGGGCGCGCTGTTTCGTTTCCGACCCGATCGACGGAAAGCCGTCCTTCCGGGAGGTCCCGCTCAAGATCGACACCCTGTGGATCGACCTCGACGCGGGCCGCGTGGTCGTCGTCTGGCGGGGACGGACCCTCGTCCGGTCGCTGAAGCTCAAGGAAATCACCGGAATCCAGGTGCGGATCGAATCGCTCAAGGACCCCGTGACGCCGGTGGACCAGGTCCAGAAGGACTACGACGCGAAGATGGCCGCGCTGGCGCCGCGCCCGGAGCCGGAACCTGCGGCGGCCGCTCCCCCGCCCCCGGCCGTCACCGCGGACACGGTGCGGGCGGCGCTGGCGGCGGGGCGGAGCCTCGCCGAGGCGGACCTGACCGGGTCGGACCTTTCCGGGATGGACCTCGCGGGACGCGACCTCCATGGCGCCTATCTCGAGGGCGCGTCGCTCCGCAAGGCGAAGCTCGCCGGGGCCAACCTGGCGGGAGCCGACCTGACCGGCGCCGACCTGACCGGGGCGGACCTCTCCGGGGCGTCGCTTTCGTCGGCGGACCTGACGCGGGCGAAGCTCGGCAAGGCGGTGCTGAAGAAGGCCAAGATCGACAAGGCGGAGTTCGACCGCGCGAATCTCGCCGAGGCCGACCTCGACGAGGCCGAGGGCTCCTCCGCGTCGTTCTACAAGGCGGACTTGAGGGGCGCGAAGTTCCGGAAGGCGAAACTCCCGCGAGCGGATTTCTCCGGGGCCATGCTCGAAAAGGCGGATTTCACCGGCGCGGAAATCCCCGCCTCCGGCCTCGAGGGGGCGAAGGCGGGCGGCGCGGTCTTCCGGGGCGCGGATATCTCGACCCTCCGGGTTTCCGAGGGCGCGGACGCGCGCAAGGCCGACTTCCGCGAATCGAAGGGCGCGAAGACGGTGTGGACCGATTCGTTCCTCGACGGGGCCGATTTTTCGGGGGCGAGCCTGCCCGCCGCCGATTTCAGCGGCGCCTCCCTCGTCGGGGCGATCTTCCGCCGCGCCGAGGTCGTCTCGGGCTCGTTCGCCGACGCCAACCTGAGCAAGGCGTCGTGCGGCCAGGTGAATCTCCTGCGCGCGTCGTTCGAGCGCGCGGAGCTCGGCGGGGCCGACTTCCAGGGATCGAACTGTTTCGAAGCGGAATTCTGGAACGCGAAGACCCAGGGGACCGACTTTCGCGGGGCCAACCTCAAACGGACGAAACTCGGTTAACCCCATGGCAGGAACCTCACTGACCCGGATGGAAGTGGTCGCGACCCTGACCAAGGGCGGCGCCTTGACGGGAGCCGACCTGCGGGGCACCGACCTCAGCCAGCTGAACCTGTCCGGCGTCGATTTCACGGGGGCCGATCTCTCGAAGGCGAAGCTCGACGGCGCCAGCCTCGAAGAGGCGCAGCTGTCGGGCGCGACGCTCAAGGGGGCGTCCCTCGCGGGGACCTTCCTGCTGGGCGCCGTCGTCGAGCCGGCCCGGATCCTCGAAGCCGACCTGCGCGGGGCCATGCTCGCGGGCAGCGATCTCCGATCCGCGGATCTCTCGGGACGGGACCTCACCGAGTGCGTGCTCTCCGACTGCGACCTCGCGGGCGCGAAGTTCGTCGGGGCCATCCTCAAGGGGACCGATCTCACGTCGGCGAATCTCGAGGGCGCGGACTTCAAGAAGTCGCGGATGCTCGGGCCCCTCTTCGACAAGGCGAAGCTGGGGAAATCCGATTTCGCGGGCGCGGAGGTCGTGGGCGCGAGCTTCGCCGGGGCCGTGCTGGACGGGTCGAACTGGGGCGAGGCGCGGTTCGAGCGGACGGATTTCGAGGGATGCAAGCTGGCCGCGGTCCGGATCTCCGCCACGATTTTCCGGGCCTGCTCCTTCGCGGGCGCCGACCTCGCGAGGCGCGACCTGAAGAAGTGCGACTTCTCGGATACGATCTTCGCCGGGGCCGACCTGGCCGGGGCGGATTTCACGTCTGCGGTGCTGGCGCGGGCCGACCTGACGAAGGCGAAGTTGAAGGGGGCCAGGCTGGCGTCCGTCTCCGGTCCGCACGCGAACTTCACGGAGGCCGACCTGGAGGGGGCGTCGCTCGTGGACGCCGACCTGATCGAGAGCACGTTCACCGGCGCCGTGCTCAAGGGCGCCGACCTGACCCGCGTGGATCTCCGGCGGTCGGTCCTGGGCAAGGCCGACTTCTCGAGGGCGAAGATCCACGAGGCGCGGATGTCGCACGCGGACTTCTCCCACGCGGTGGTCCTCGGCGCCGATTTCGCGAAGTCGGACCTCCTCGGGGCCAACCTGCACGCCGTGCTCGAGTCGGGGGCGCGGTGGGAGGGCGCGAATCTCAAGCTGGTGAAACGGACGGACATGGACCGGCTGAATGCGGAGGCGTGGAAGCCGCCGCAGGAAAAGAAGTGATTCCCGATGATAGGTACAGGGCTTCGCAGGGAGGTCAGATGCTCACCGAGATGATGGCGCAGGTCGGGACCGCGACGATCCTCGCGGTGGACGGATCGCGCGTGAGTCTTTCGATCGACGGCGCGGAAGCGGAGGCGACGATGGCGCTCGCCTATCCCTACCGTCCGGCGCCGGGGGACACCGTGCTCGCCCTCGGACAGGAATCGCAGTGGTACGTGATCGGCGTGCTCCGGGGCTCGGGCGTCACGACGTTCGTCGCGCCGGGCGACATGGAACTGCGCGCCCCGAACGGCTCGATCGGGCTCACGGCGGCGGACGGCGTCCGGATCGAGGCGCCGCGGGTGTCGCTGAAGGCGGACCGGCTCGAGCTCGCGGCCCGCTCCGTCTTCGAGCGCTTCGTGCAGGCGTACCGCCGGATCGCCGGCGTCTTCCAACTCCGCGCGGGTCGCGTGCGGACGGTGGTGGGCGAGGCGTATGACCTCCGCGCGGGACGGATCACGGAGCGCGCGGACGCGGATGTGCGGATCGACGGCGACAAGATCTACCTCGGATAGGAGACGGCCATGTTTCCCGCATCGTGCAAGGCCGGCGGAATGGTCCAGGGCTTTCCCGACGTCTGCAAGACTCCGGCGCCGCCTTCGCCGTCGCCGATTCCCATTCCCTATCCGAACATCGCGCAGGTGGCGGCGGCGACCGCGGGCACGTGCTCCAGCAAAGTGAAGATCATGAATCAACCGGCGGTGACTCAAGATTCCGAGATTCCCATGTCCAGCGGAGACGAAGCCGGGGTGGCCGGGGGCATCATGTCGAGCTGCAACATGGGCAAGGCCGTTTTCAAAATGGCCTCCATGAAGGTGAAGGCGGAGGGGAAGGGCATCGCCAAGATCCTGTCCCTGGTGTCGGTCAACAAGGACAACTTCCCCGCGGGGATGCAGGTCGCGCCGAGCCAGGCCAAAGTCCTCATCATGTGATCCCGGGGCGACC
>Ga0075430_100003093_pt1 | contig 13904 bp, 8 predicted proteins | sample RhiMetdeltSRZDD4_FD_75294 | JGI IMG/M metagenome (GOLD analysis project Ga0075430, IMG submission 75294) | Populus rhizosphere microbial communities from Tennessee, USA - Rhizosphere MetaG P. deltoides SRZDD4 | ecosystem: Host-associated > Plants > Roots > Rhizosphere > Soil | place: USA... | reverse complement strand
CGGCGACGAGCTCGGCATCCGGCCCCGAGTCGCCGTCCGGGTCAACCCCGACTTCCAGGTCAAGGGCTCCGGCATGCGGATGGGCGGCGGGGCCCAGCAGTTCGGCGTCGACTCCGAGCGCGTGCCCGCGCTGCTGAAGGAGCTGTCGATCGCCGACGTGGACTTCCTCGGCTTCCACATCTTCGCCGGATCGCAGAACCTGCGAGCTGAGGTCCTTTGCGAGACCCAGCGTCAGACGGTCGAGCTCGCGCTGGCCTTGGCGGAGGACTCGCCGCTCCCGGTGCGCTATCTCAACCTGGGCGGCGGCTTCGGCATCCCGTACGGCGAGAAGGACGAACCCCTTGACCTCGCGCCGATCGGCGCGAACCTGGGCTCGCTCCTCGACGAGCTCCTGCTCCCCCGGCTGCCGGATGCCCGCGTCAACCTCGAGCTCGGCCGCTACCTCGTCGGCGAGGCCGGTGTCTACGTGACGCGGGTGATCGACCGCAAGGAGTCGCGCGGCAAGGTCTTCCTCGTCGTCGACGGCGGCCTGCACCACCAGCTCGCGGCCTCCGGCAACTTCGGGCAGGTGATCCGGCGCAACTACCCTGTCGCGCTCGGCAACCGCATGGGCGCCGAGGCGGACGCCGGCAGCGAGACCGCCAGCGTGGTCGGGGTTCTGTGCACGCCGCTCGACCTGCTCGCCGATTCGGTCGAGCTTCCGGCGGCGGAGATCGGCGACCTCGTCGTCGTGTTCCAGGCCGGCGCCTACGGGCTCACCGCCAGCCCGACGGCCTTCCTCAGCCACCCGTCGCCCCCCGAGGTCCTCGTATGAACACCGACACCGCCGCCCCCGCGACCCTCGACGCCGTGCGGTCGGTCGTGGCCGCCACGCTGGGTATCGACGAATCCCGGGCCGCCGCGATGCACGCCGACACCGAGCTCCTCGGCAGCGTGCCGGAGCTCGACTCGATGGCCGTGCTCGAACTCGTCTACGCCCTCGAGGAGCGGTTCGGGATCGAGGTCGATGGGGACGAGGTCACGGGGGACGTGTTCGAGACGCTGGGCAGCCTCGCGGCCTTCGTCGAGGCGCAGCTCGATTGAGACCGCCCGATCGTGGTCGGCGGCAACGTTGCCGCCGACCACGATGAACCGGTCAACGCCTGCGCTTGACCATCCCGGCGACCTGGCCGCGGAGGCGCCTGCGGAGGGGCGGTGGGTTCAGCACGGACTCCCGGATCGACTCCGGCGTGTCCCCCGCTCGCACGGAGTAGCGGGGCTGGAACCAGGCGTCCGCTCGCGCTCGGCGTGCGTCGCTCGAGTAGACGACCCGATAGCCAGCCTTCCGCAGGGCGGCAAGAACGCCACGGTCGTACTGGCCCAGCGGCAACGCGGCCGTGTCGACGGCCGTTCCGGTTGCCTCGGCGATCAGCTGCCGTGCATCGACCAGCTCGACCCTGAGGTCCTCGTCGCTGAGGCCCCGCCATGATCGGTGGTCCATCCCGTGAGTGCCGACCGTCATGCCTGCGGCCAGCAGCGCCCGTACTCCGGCGACGTCGACGTTCCCCGGGACTCCGAGGCGACCGGCGACGACGAAGAAGTCGGCCGTCATGCCCCGCTCGACCAGCGCAGGGAGGGCGACCTCCGCGTCGGACAGGTTGCCGTCGTCGAAGCTCACTCGCACGTCTTCCCGACCGGACAACTCGTCGAGGATGGCGAGGAAGTCCTCGCGACCGACCCAGTAGTCGTGCTCGCCGGGCTCGCGTGGCGGCCCCGGCGGCGCACCCACCCCATGAAACGAGAGGTTGACGATCTCGTCACTCGCCATCGTCGATCATCACCTCGCTGAACCTCGCGACCGCGCCTCCGGTGTGCTCGAAGTACTCCACGACGACCGTGTGCTGCCCTTCCGCCATCGCCACGTCGGCCGAGTACGTGGTGGGCGCCTGGTAGAACCAGCCGTCGACGACCAGAGTGCCGTCCACGAGCACTCGGATGCCGTCGTCGCCGGTGATGGTCAACCGGTAGGTTCCGGCGGCATAGGACGTGGTTCTCGTCCATCGAGCGGAGAAGATGTTGTCGGGAACGGCCGTGTCTGGTGAGTCCGAACCCCAGTCGAAGTCGATCGCGCTGTCGGTGCGCATGAGGACCGGGCTACCGCTCAATGTGCTGTTGTCGAAGTACTCGGCTGCGAACGGGTCCGGCGGTGGTGGCGGCGGCGCGGTCGTAGGCTGGTACGTGAGCTTCGCGACCGCGTCGCCCGTCGCCTCGAAGTACTCGAACACGATCTGGTGCTGACCCGGCGTAAGGAGCTTCGTGCCTGTTTGGGTGGTCACACCCTGCGGGACCCACTTGTCGATCACCGGCTGCCCGTCCACGAGGAGACGGAAGCCGTCGTCGCCGGTCGCCGTGAACGCATACGCGCTCTCCTCGGCGACCGTGACCGACCTGGTCCACCGGGCCGAGAAGTTGTCAGCGGGCACCGTGTCGGCAGGCGCGCCGCCGCCCCAGTTGAAGTCGACCGTGTTGTCCGAGCGCGTCAGGACCGGCGCACCGGCAAGGTCCCGATTGTCGAAGTACTCGGCGTTGTAACCGCCCTCGGTCGGCACCGCGTCACCGATTCGCTCGTACGTGAACTCCGCTCGAGCCCCGCCGCCGAACTCGAAGTACTCCACGCGCAGCTGGTGAGTGCCACCAGCCACCACCTTGTCGACGCTGAACCCACCGTTGCCTGCTGTCCACTCGTTCATCACCAACTCGTCGTCGAGGTAGGCCCGCATGCCGTCGTCATGGACGCCGCTGAACCGGTACAGACCGGCCGAGAGCGTCACGGTCTTCGTCCATCGAGCCAGGAACCCGTTCGACGCAATCTGGCTCCCGGGCGACCCGTCGTCCCAATCGAAGTTGAGAGTTTCGTCGTCGCGTTCGAGGCCGGGAGGGCCGGTTGGGATGCTCGGCACGACCATGGATTCCGGCATCTCCCAGTAGGACGCGTGGTACGGCTCCTCGACGTACGGCGCGCCGATACGGGAATAGTCGAGCTGCGCCAACGCCCCGCCACCATTCTCGTAGTACTCCATCACGACGTCATGCGGACCGCCGTCGAGGGGTACCGTGGCTGTGTACGTCGTCGGTGCCTGGTCGATCCACTGGTCGATCACGAGCATGCCGTCGACGTACAATCGCGCGCCATCGTCAGCCGTGACTGAAAACTCATAGTCACCTGGTGTCACGCTCAGAGTGCGAGTCCAGCGGGCGGCGAACCGGTTGTCACCGATGCCACCACCAGGACCGCCCGAGCCCCAGTCGTGGTCGACGGTTTCCTCCTCCCGGACGAGCTCTGGCGAGGTTCCCGGGAGCGAGTTGACGCCGGACATGTTCCAGTATTCTGCTTGATAGCTGTCGGCTGGTTGCTCTGGGACACTGTCCCAGCTGAGCGACGCTCGGGCGTCTCCGCCGAACTCGACGTACTCCATTTTGATGGTATGCGTGCCTTCACCGAGTTCAGTCGTGTAGGTGAATTCGGTATTCGCAGGACCCTGCCACTCGTTGATCACTCGCCTTCCGTCGATGTAGAGCCGGAGGCCGTCGTCGGCAACGGCGGTGAACTCATAGCGGCCCGCACCGAACTGCTGGGACTTGGTCCAGCGCACGGAGAAGCCGTTTGTCGGTAGCGCGGGGTCGGGAGACTCCGACCCCCACATGAAGTTGATGCTGGGATCCTGGCGGGTCAGCGCGGGCGTTCCTGAGACAGTCGTGTTGGCGTAGTACTTCGCAGTGAACGGCTCGGAAGGCACGTAGTTCGCGGTGTAGGTGGTGTCGTCGGCTGGTGTCGCGACGAGATGGCGAATCCTCTTACCGTCCGACCAGCCGGCGAACTGCAGCACGGTACCGTCATGAGTGACCGCCGTACTCGGCGCATACAACTCCCGCTCGAAACCCTCGACGCCCGTTAGCGAGTGCGGCGTGCTGACCGGGATGCTGTCGACGAAGACGCCAAGACCAGAGGGCGACGTCGCGAGACTGATCTCGGACTTCCTCGGGAAGATGTTGATGACCTTGCTGGCGAACAGGCCATTGCTGTCCGTAGCGGTCACCTTGATCTCGTACGAGGTATCAGCCGACGCCTCGCCAGTCGTCGGGAGCGTGAACGAGCCGGCTCGGCCCGTCAGAGGCCCCACGAAAGGGTGGAAGTGCGTGCCGTGATGGAGCCGCACCTCGGTCTTGATGTCACCGTCGTCGATGTCGAAGCCGGCCGCATCACTCGCGAACGCGTTGTACGTGATCGTGTCACCAGCGCTATACAGCTGGCCCTCTGTCGGGGCCGCAACTGTCAGGTCCGGGGGGACCCCCACCTGTATCACGATCGGCGGAGCCGGAACTTCATCGCCGGCGGCCGACACAGTGAGGCGCGCGGTGTAGACACCTTTGGCGGTGTAGGTCTTCGTCGGACCGGCCTCGGTGCTGCTCGTCCCGTCACCGAAGTCCCAGTGGTAGGTGAGCTGGTCGCCGTCGGGGTCGTTGCTTCCTGCGCTGGAGAAGTTGACCGTAAGTGGCTCGACGCCCTTCGTCACGTCCGCGGATGCACGTGCGACGGGGAGATGCGACGTCTCGTTGAACGTGACCCGGTACAGGGCCCCGGGGTAGAACGTGATGTAGTACAGCGAGCCGTCCGGGGCGACCTTCAGGTCGACCACACTGCCCGCCTGATCATCGAAATCGTGAACGGCGGCGACGCCGCCGCCGGCGTCTAGGTCCGCGTGCTTGATGAAGCCTTTGGCGTAGTCCGCGAAGAAGAGATCCCCTTGGTACTCAGCCGGGAACATCGACCCCCGGTAGATCGGTCCCTGTGTGACCGCCGCACTCTCCCCATTGTGGGGGTAGGCGTAGATCGGGTCGATGTAGCCGGCGCAGCCCGACGCGCAGGGTCCCTCGTGGATCGGCCAGCCGTAGTTGGCACCCTTCTCGATGCGATTGATCTCCTCCCAGCTGTAGTTGCCGACATCGCCGTCGTACAGTCGCCCGTTGGCGCTGTCGAACTGAAAGCGCCATGGGTTGCGGAGACCGTAGGCCCAGATCGCGCCCAGCTTGCCCGGTTGTCCTACGAACGGATTGTCCTCAGGGGTCGAGCCGTCTTTGTTGATGCGGAGGATCTTCCCGTGGGGATTGCTGAGGTTCTGTGCGTTGGCGCCATCTCCGTTGTCACCGACGGCAAAGTAAAGCTTGCCGTCCGGTCCGAACCGAATGCTGCCTCCGACGTGAAGCAGTTGCGAGGGGGACGACGTCTTGAACAGCTCTACCGGGCCATCCGTTCCGACGTCTTCTGCAGCACTGAATCGGACGAGGTGATTAAGGAGATCGTGACCGGTGTAATAGAAGTAGACGAAGTGGTTCGTCACCCCGAATTCTGGGTCGAACGCGATGCCAATGAGGCCTCGATCGCCCGTATCCTCGGAGGGTAGCTCTGCAAAAGGTGTCGGCAAGAGTTGCCCGTCCTTGACAACCTTGATCTTGCCGCTGCGCTCAAGGATGAAGATCCGTCCGTCCGGCGCGATCTCAAAGCCGGACGGACCATTCAGGCCGTCGCCGATAACCAGAGACGTCTGGAAGTCGTCGGGAGGAGACGCCGAAGCCTGTCGCCCCTCGACGACAACACATGACAAGACCAGCACCGCCACAAATGCAGTCAACCATCGCCGCGGCCGTACTGCAATGCTGGTTAACCCGACGCCGCGATTGTGCTGTTGCCTCGCGTCCTGCCGGCGGGCACGACGAAAGCACATGTGGTCCGCCTCACTCGTTCGTCCTCGCAACGCCTCGCCCTTCTTGTCCGCCCGGGTGCATCGGGTTCCTATCCCCCTGTAGACGCTCAGCTGACTGACATGCCCGTCACCTACACAAATGAGCCCCAACCGTTAGACCTCTGTGCCTGCATCCGCTCGGTGGCTGCGTCATCGCGACCTTGCACCTCACCGAGGTCAGGGTGGCGCCGGTGACGTGCCATCGGTGGTCGTGGTCGTGGTCGCCGTCGTGGTTGTGGTCTCGGGCGGCGTCGTGGTCGTGGTCGGCGGGGCCGTCGTCGTGGTCGCCGGTGAAGTGACCGTCGTCGTCCCGGTCGGGGCAGTCGTGCCAGGCGTTGATGGAATCGGGAGCGTCGTTCGGCCTGAGGACGGCGCCGTGGTCGGAGATGTTCGCGTTGTAGGAGCCGTTCGTGTTGTTGTCGGCGTGGATCGTGTTGTCGGCGTGGATCCGCGGGATCGGGGCGGACGTCCGGCAACGCCCGACGGCTGTGCGACGGTCGGCATTGTGGCCGTCGTCGTGGACGTCGTCGGCGCGGGGCGGCGGCCGGGCGACACCTGCTCCGCCTGGGTCGCGGTCGCTCCCCCATCTCCCCGGTCCATGGTGAGTGGCAGGATCGCGAGCACTAGGAGGGCGATACCGGCGCCGGCTAGCGCGAAGAGCTGACGCAGATCGTGGGTGTGGACTCGGTCGCCGTCCCCAGCCGTCTCGCCGTCCGTCTCGCGCGGCGGAACGACCTCGCCGTCACGATCCTCGAACTGAGCCGCCGGCCCGGACGACCCGGCGATGTTGCCGATCGCTGGCTCATCGTCGTCCGCGTCCTGGCACGTCTCGTCGACTGAACCGGTGACAGAGGCAACGGGCGCGATCGCCTCACCCATCCGAGCTGCGCCATCTCGGTCGATGACCGCGGAGGCCAATTCCTCTCGCCACTCGTCGACCGGCGGATCGGGCCGGTCCTCTGGTGCGACGAAGCCGGACAGCGCCGGCCATCCGCCGTCGAGCGATAGGTCGGACCCGATCAACCGCTCACCGGAGCGCTGCATCATCCATAGTGCGCCGGCAAGGCCGAGGCACAGCGGGATGAGGCCTGCGAACATCCGGAACGAGAAGGCGTCGAAGGTGACCGTCGCCACCGCGCTCGCCACGCTCCCGGCCGCCAATGCCTGACCGAGATCCCGGACAGCGGGCACGTCGCTGCGGTGGCGAACACCCCGTCCGAGAAACGCTGTCGCTAGGAGGTAGACGATGACAACCGCCAGGCCCACCAAGCCAACCTCGATAGCCGACATCAGGTACTGGTTGTCGAGGACGATGTAGACGTCAGACAGAAACGTCCCAGGGCCGCGCCCGAACCAAGGGGACTGCTGTATGTACTCGCCCACCACTTTGTAGTCACTCGTGCGGTAGGTGATGCTCGTGTCGGAGTTGAAGTTGACGAACAGGCTGCGGAGCGTGCCGAGCAACCCGGGGGTCGTGGCATAGGTCGCCAGGATGAAGGCCGCCACGGCGCCCAGAGCACGGGGGCGCAGGCGCGGCTCCAGGCCGACGAAGATCACGACGCAGGCGACGACAGCGGCCAGGACGGCGGAGCGCGACACCGCGACCGGGATCCCGATTGCGATCGCAGCCAGCGGCAGCCACCGGCGGGCGGTAGTTCGCACCAGGTCGAAACGGGCAAGGTGCAAGGCGAGCGGAAGCACCATGGCGATCACACATCCGAACTCGATCGGATGCGTAGCGGTACCGGCTGGTCGGCGGAAGCCCGACCGATCCTGGATCGAGACCAAGTCGGTGTTGGCATGGAGGCCCGGGATACGGCCCACCCACGCAGCAAGGTCGGTGCCGAAGCGGAACTGCAGGAGACCCACCATCGCCATGATCGCCACCACCGCGACGAGCGTCCGCAGCACGCGGTAGACCTCATCTCGATCACGCAGGCCCTCCGCGGCCAGAAGCCCGATGCCGACCCACGACAGGGCCTGAAGCATCGCCCGATCGGATGCCAGCAACTCGACGGCCGGGATGTAGTGCATGTGTGCAAGCGCGTAGCTGACGAACATGGTGCCGATCAGGAGCACTGTCACGACGCGCACCGGCACGACGGTGCGGCACAAGTAGTCACCTGGCGTGACCACGGCGATCCCCCACAGCACGAGGGCACCCAGTGCGAGCACGGTGGCTGGAGTACCGACGGCGCCCAGAGGGCCGATGATGTAGGTCGGCGGGATGAGCACGACGAGAACGACGTAGGCCAGGACGACCTGGACGGGCGCGCCGAATGTGCGGCGACGGGGCTGATAGGCGATCTCCCGCCCTCCGTCGTCGGTGTCCCGGTCTCCCGCGCTCGGCGCGGCGCCGGGTCGATCGACCGTGAGGATGCTCACTCGCTCCGCTCGGACGCCGGCCGCCGGTGCCCGTTGTCAGTCGAGGTGGACTTTGACGGCTTCTGTGTGGGGTGCGGCCACGACGACGGCAGTCGCGGTGGCGACGCAGGGGAGCGCCTGGTCACGTCCCGTATCGCTGCCTCCACCTCCTTGAGCAAACCCGTCTGCGGCGGCGCTCCGCGGCGACTGGCGTCGGTTGTCTGGACGGAGCCAGCACCGGCGGAGCTCGAAACCGACTCGCGGCCGAACTGCTCGGCATTGGACGGTGCCGGCTCCGTCGCGGTCCGCTGCCCATCGACATCGGAGTCCGCCAGTTGGATCGTGCGCCGCCGCACCACGACCTCTGCGATCACTGCGAGGGCGAGCGTGCCCAGCGTACCGACGGCCAGCACCGCGATCGCCGCCCGCATCGTGCTCCCGTACATGGCGGTGGCCATGGTCGGCCTCTCGAGCGGGGTGCTCGTGATCAGGTAGTCCGGGTCGGCGTCCACGGCCTCCTGGAGATCCGCCAGAATCGTGTCGACCTGGTCGAGCACGTTGTCTGCCGACGTAATGGCCTCCTCGGCGGTCGCGCCCTGGCCTGTCACGTCGATGACGGGACCCCGCTGGAACTGGTTGGCGATGACCGTGTAGCCGGTCACACCCTGCTTGGCGAACTCGGCACGCGTGGACTCGCCATTCAACACGCGGGCGAGGATGTCGGCCATGACCGCCAAGTCGCCGGATCGGGCGTAGGGGTTCTGGCCGATATCTGGCACAGATGGCGCGGGCTGCCCTGTTGCATCGTTGGGGGCGGCGGGTGGACTCAGGAGCGTCACGGAACCCGTGGCCTGGTACGACGGGGAAGAGAGCTTGAAGACTCCGATGCCCGCGAGGAGGGTGAATGCCAGTGCTGGGGCAGTCACGCGCCAGTGGCGGATGACCAGTCTGACGATGGAGAGCACGTCCATCGAGACTCCCGAAGCGCCGCGGCTCGATCCTGGAGTGGAACGCGCCACTGGTTCCTCCTGTCCGGCACCCGTTGCCGGCGCAGCCGCCTGGTCGTCCTTCCGATCCGCATGGGATCTCCACACCGACTGCCGACCTTGATCTGTTCTACGGTTCATGACCTACCCCTACTCACGACCAGGCGACCGAACTCGAACTGGTACCGGAACTCCTCGGGCCACAGCACCCTGGCGGCCACGACATAGGCGGCCAAACCCACGATGGAACTGCAGCTGATCAGCGCAAGCCCGCCGATGACCCCCTGGAGGGCCGCTGCGACGAGCAACCACACGCCGCACAGCGCCGCTGAGCTCACCAGCGCTGGCAGCAAGCTCCGGATGTAGCCCCAACCGGTGATCGGGGCGACACGCCCGAGCATGACGAGCCGAACGGGAAACAACACGACTCCCGAGATCAGGTATGCGGCGGCCACGCCGGTGATCCCCCAGCTGAGCCCCACAGCGAACGCAATGAACGAGACGATCATGCTCAACAGCTCCCAGCGGAACTCCCAGTCAGCCCGCCCGACCGCCAACAACACCGCCCCGGTGATGGAGAAGACGAGAGACTGGATGGTCATCGCCGCCAGCAGCTGAAGTGGTATGACGGCCGGCTCCCACGCGTCGCCAAAGATGATAGGCACGGCGACCGGCGCACTGAGGATCGTGATCACCATGAGCGGGCACGTGATCAGCGCCGTGCTCTCGGTGGACTTGAGGAAGATGTGTGCAAGGCGCTCTCGATCGTCCTGAAGTCGCGAGAAGGTCGGGAGGATCACCCGACCGGCCTGCTGCATCATGAGCAGTGGCATCTGGAGAACCCGGTAGGCGAGAGAGTAGAAGCCAAGCTGCGTCGCACCGAGGTACCGCCCGACGAGGAACTTGTCGCTGTTCTCCGACATGTACCGAACGAGATCGGCGCCCATGACCCGAGAGCTGAACCCCCACATCTCCCTTGCCGCATTGGACGACCACGTCGGGTCGGGCAGACCGCTGATCATGATGAGGGCGATCAGGAAGATCCCGTCCATCGCGATGCTCTGGATGACGAGCGCCCAATAGCCGGTTCCTGCCAGCGCCGCGAGGACGGCGACGACCCCGCCGAGCAACGAGCTCCCGATCTCCGCCAACCCGAGCGCCCGGAGCCGCATGTTCCGGTAGAGCAGCGCCGTGGGGACGACGGCGAATGCCTTCAGGAGGAAGCAGATCGACAGCACACGAAGCACCGCCGTGAGCTCGGCCGTGTGGAAGAAGCTTGCTATCAGTGGCGCGCCAACAAGCGTCACGGCTGTGAACGCCGTGCCCAGACCGACGTTGATCCACCATGCAGTACCGACCTCGGCCCGGCTGAGGTGGGACCGCTGGACGATCGTGGCGGCGGTGCCGAGGTGCAGGAAAATGTACGTGATCGTGATGAAGATCGAAGCTTGGCCGACGATGCCGAAGTTCGCGGGCCCGAGCATCCTCATGAGCGCCGCGACAAAGACGAAGCGACTGACCTGCGTGACGATCGACGAGATGACGCCCCACTTGACCCCGTCGGAGACCTGCTCGCGCAGGGACGAATCCGCAGCGGGGTCGTCGTAACTTGTAGCGACGGCGACGTCTTCCTCGAAGTGCTCGAGCGTCGATCCGCTCGACGGCAACGCGACATCCGAGGTGACAGCAGACAGGGTCGCCGAACCGCGTCCGGTCGACCGGAGGTACCGCATGACTTGCGGCGGGACGCGGTCCCCTTGTTGGTTGTCGAGCGCTTGACGTTCGCGAGCCTGCAGGATCGACTTCGGCCAGTAGATCGACATGGCGAACCTGCGCCGCGAGGCGGCTATCGCCTGGTGAAAGGCGAACGCCGCCTGGCGGGCACCGGCCCGGATCCGCACCGCTTCCTCGACGCGGTCTACATCCTGTGGCCGCCTGCGAGCGAGGTGGCGCGGCGCCGACCGGTCCTCGGTCGCGAGGTCCACGCCCGATTCCCGATTCTCCGAGACAACGCTCACGAGCGGGATCCCGTACTCGATGTCACCGCAGCCACACCGGTTTCCCTACGGAACGCGAGCCTGAGGAGCTCGTCGTGCCTTCGTTGCCACGAGTTGGCGTCGATGAACGCGAGTCGCTCGTCATCCGCCAGGGGTCCTCGAGCGAGTGCCGTGGCGACACCGTCGCCGAAGTTGTCGCCCTCACCCACCGTGACGATCCGAGGATCGATGACACGAACCGGCGGGAGATCGGTGGCTGCGACCGGCCGGCCGCCGGCAAGGTACTCGTAGAGCTTGAGCGGGCTCATCGGCGCGGTCACGGTGGTCCTGCGGTGCGGCATGAAGCACGCCTCTGCGGCGTGCACCACGCTGGCCAGTTCAGCCCGACCGACCGGCGGTTCGATTCGCACGTTGGGCACTCCGCGCAGAGGCTCGAGCGTCTGTGCGTCACCGACCGGCCCCAGGAGAACAACGGTTCCCGAGGGGAAGCGCGCTGCGACCTGACGCACCGCGCCGACGTCCAGACGGTCGTCCAGGACGCCGGTGTAGAGGATGCGTGGCGACGGCAGGCCGACGAACCACGGCGGAGGCGCGGCGGGCGACCGCCACTCTTCCGGCACAACCCCGTTGGGGACGACCGCATGCGGCCCCGTCGGTCCAATGTGGTCAACGATGGCTTGCGACACAGCGACGACGCCACGGCTCGACCGGCGCACGCCCTCGTAGGCCGCTTCGTAAGCCGGCCACCAGCGACGGAGTGGAAGGCCCGTCGTCCAATGGTCCCACACGTAGAACGTGACACGGCTGGCCCATCGCAAGGGGGCGAAGCCGGCCACGAAGGGGTTGGTGGTGACGACCACGGGATCGCGCGCCCCGATGTGGTGGGCTGCCTGCTCGAGGGCGCTGTCGTAGGCGGCGTACGCCCGCTGCAGCGCCCGAGCCGCGGTCGGGTCATGCCGGCGCAGCCGACGCGGCTCAACGAGGAGCCGCCGGGGATCGCCGGGGAAGAACGGTGTCGGCCGACGCCCCGTGAGTCGGCGCACCAGCTGGACCGGAGTGCTCCGAAACGGGTTGGCAACGACGAGGTTCCGGATGTCGTCCCGGGTGAGGAGAGTCCCCAGCAGCCGGTCGCCTGCCATGTACATGGCGCGCGCGTGCGCGTCCGTCCACGTCCCACCCCAGAAGGTGAACACGACGTCGTGCTGGTCGTCAGCGGGCGCGACTGACCGGGATGGGACGACGCCCGTCCCGCCGCGCGTGATAGCTGGTCGGGGAGCGACCACCACATTCCGCCCTTGCTTGTCATCCGGTACTTGAATTGTCGTTGCTCGGCTTGAAGCCGCGCTTAAGGGAAGCTGAGGACGCACTGAAGAGGTGCCGGTCAGCGATCCCGGCCGGATCGACCTCAGTGCCCGCTCCATACCCGGCGACCCGCCGTCACGGCCCCTCGGGGGTCGCCGGGGCAAGCCGCGGATGCCGCGTCAGGGGGCGCGAGGCGAGACCGGCAAGTTTGCGCGTGCGATGGGCCAGGGTCACCGTCTGCCGGCGAACGAGGAGCCGGACGACCGCAGCCCGCGCCTGGCGCCGGTCATGAGCATCGAGCTCGGCCGCCCGGATCGCGGACAGCAACTGCCGGCACTGCAGCAGCGTGGCCACGTAGGCCCTCCACGCCGGTACACCGAGGCGGCGGGCTGTCACCGCCTTGCGGGTGAAGGGCCCTTCGCGGCGGTAGGACAGGACCTCGGCGATGTGGCCGAACGGCCCGGTCAGCGCGAGCCGGGCTGCGAACACCTCGTCCTCGTACACCATGATCGGGCGCGGCACCGGGGCCACCCGAGCCTGGCGTACCATCCCGTACAGCGGGTCCATCAGCAGGTGGCTCTCGTTGAAGAGGCGTAGCAGCTCCGAGAACCGCTCGACCGGGCGGTCGGATCGCAGCGACGTGCCGTCGTAGCGGGCCGTCTCGACGACGTCCCGCGACCCCACGTGGCCCTGCTGGGTGGTGACGAGGATCAACGACGGGTCGTCGTCCAGTACTTCGACACACCTCCGCACGTATGTGGGTGTCAGCCAGTCGTGATCGCCGAGCCACTTGAAGTAGGTGCCGCGCGCGAGGTGGAGCGCAGCGTTGAAGTTGGGGACGAGCCCGACGTTCTCGGTCTGCCGGTGGTACCGGACCCGCGCGTCAGACCGGGCGAGATCTCGGCAGATCTGCTCCGTGCCGTCGTCCGAAGCGTTGTCGGAGATGATCAGCTCCAGCGAGTCGTAGTCCTGCTCCAGCACCGACTGGGCGGCCTGGCGGATGTGCCGTTCGCCGTTCCGGGTCGGGAGGCCGATCGTGACGCGGGGTTGGATCACCGAGAGGCCACCGGTTCGTCGAGCCGTTCTAGCCAGATCTCGCGCCAGAAGGCGTAGATCGACCGCGGGCACATTGCCGTGTACGTGCCCTCGCAGATGACGCCCTCGAGCACGATGCAGGGATTCTTCATCTGCAGCATCCGGCCGGTGGACTCCTCGATGCAGCGGTCGACGCGCCGGAGCACCCTGGCCTCGCGGCCGCAGTGGCGCGCCATCTCCTCCTCGAAGCCGAGGCCCCGGTTCTTGAGGTCCTCGTTGAGCGTCGACTCGATCTCGGCCTGCGACTTGATGCGCACGAGCTCGCCCGGCTGGAGGTCGGTGTGGCCGGTCGGGGTCTTCGTCAGCGATCCGTTGACGAAGCGCCACCGCAGGCCGTCGCGGAACCACAGGCGCCGGGGCAGCACGCGCCTGCTCACCGC
>Ga0075430_100003090_pt1 | contig 13911 bp, 10 predicted proteins | sample RhiMetdeltSRZDD4_FD_75294 | JGI IMG/M metagenome (GOLD analysis project Ga0075430, IMG submission 75294) | Populus rhizosphere microbial communities from Tennessee, USA - Rhizosphere MetaG P. deltoides SRZDD4 | ecosystem: Host-associated > Plants > Roots > Rhizosphere > Soil | place: USA... | reverse complement strand
GCCGACCGCCTGGCCGAGGCCTTCGCCGAGCGCCTGCACGAGCGCGTGCGGCGCGAGTTCTGGGGCTACGCGTCGGACGAGCGCCTGAGCGGCCCGGACCTCATCGCCGAGCGCTATCGCGGCATCCGCCCGGCGCCGGGCTACCCGGCGTGCCCGGACCACACTGCGAAAGGGGCGCTCTTCCGCCTGCTCGACGCCGAGAACAACGCGGGCATGAGGCTGACCGAGTCCTTCGCCATGCTCCCCGCCTCAGCAGTGTCGGGCTTCTACCTGTCGCATCCCGAGGCGAGCTACTTCGCGGTGGGCAAGGTCGGGCGCGACCAGGTCGAGGATTTCGCGAGGCGCTCGGGCATGAGCTTGCCGGAGGCCGAGAAATGGCTCGCGCCCTATCTGGCGTATGAGCGGGAAACAGCGCCGTTATAATCCGCGCATGGGAAAAGGCGATAAGCGCACTCGCAAGGGCAAGATCTACAAGGGCAGCTACGGCAAGAAGCGGCCCCACCGCGCGAAACCGAAGCCAAAGAAGACCTAGCTCGAGCCGGGCGGGCTTTCCTCGCGCCGCCCGACGGGCAGGCCGAGCGCCTTGAGCTTGCGGTAGAGGTGCGTGCGTTCGAGGCCCGAGCGCTCGGCGACACGCGACATGCTGCCGTTCTCCCGGGCCAACAGGTGCTCGAAATACACCCGCTCGAAAGCCTCGCGCGCTTCGCGATAAGGCCGGTCGAACGCCACTTCCGGCAGCGTGCCCGGCACGCCGCGCGCGCTGATCACCCGCTCCACGTCGGCGAGCTGGATCTCCTCTTCCAGCGCGGTGAGCGCAAGGTCCTTCACCACGCTCTCGAGCTCGGCGAGATTTCCCGGCCAGCCGTGATGGCGCAGCGCGTTCAGCGCCGCTATGGCGAAGCGGCGGGCCGGGCACACCCGCGCCTCGACCAGTTGCGCAAGCATGAGCGAGGCGAGGTCCGGCACGTCCTCGGCGAATTCCCGCACCGCGGGCAGCTTGAGCGTCAGCTCGCCAAGCCGCGCCCCGAGCTCCGGATGGAAGTCGCATTTCTCGGACAGGGTACGAACGTCCAGGGGCGAGAACGACACCAGCCTCACCCGGTGCTTCTCCGCGCGCGGCAGCAGGAACTCCAGGTTGCGTTGCTCGGTATGGCCAAGACGGCTCAGGTCGGGGATGAACAGGATGCCGCCGGCCGCCTTGGCGAGCAGCTCCGAGGGAGGCTGCGCCAGTAGCTCGCCTCCGGCGAGGAACGGCGCGCCGGGCGCGGCGAGCAGGCGCGCGAAAAGCTCGGCGCGCATGCCGCGCTCGCCGCGCAGCAGGAGCGGCGCGCCGGAGGCGGCGAGCTGCGCCAGGCGCTTCTTCGCCTCGGCCAGCGCCGGCGCGCGCCCGAGCGCGGCCACCGAGAGCTCCGGCGCCGCCGCGGTCTCGGGATTGCGCAGCGCCCGCTTGACCGTGGCGAGCAGGCGTTGCAGGGCGATCGGCTTCTCGAGGAAGTCGAGCGCGCCGATGCGCGTCGCCTCGACCGCAGTCTCGATGGTGGCGTGCCCCGACATCATCACCACCGGCATGGTGAGCTGGCCGCTCGCCGCCCATTCCTTCAGAAGCGTGATGCCGTCGGCGTCGGGCATCCAGATGTCGAGCAGCACGAGATCCGGCCGCGCGCGCTCGCGAATGCGGCGCGCATCGCCGGCGCTCTCGGCAAGCATCACCTGGTGGCCTTCGTCGGACAAGATCTCCGAGAGCAGCTCGCGGATGCCGATCTCGTCGTCGACCACCAGGATCTGGGCCATCGGCTAGGCGGCCTTGGCGAGCGGCAGCAGCACGCTGACCGACGCGCCGCTCTGCGGCCGGTTCTCGATCGTGACCGCGCCGTGGTGCTCGTCGACGATCTTCTTGACGATGGCGAGGCCAAGCCCCGTGCCGCGCGGCTTGGTGGTGACGTACGGCTCGAATATGCGCGCCATCAGCTCCTCCGGGAACCCGCCGCCGTTGTCCGACACCGCGAGCCGCACCCGGTCGCCGGCGAGCTCGGTGCGCACCTCGATCGAGGGGATGGCGCTGCGCCCCGCGCGGTTCTCCAGCGCGTCCTGCGCGTTCTGCACGAGATTGTGGATCACCTGTCGGATCTGCGCGCCATCGGCCCACACCGGCGGCAAGCGCTCGGCGAGCTGCTTTGAGATCGGCACCGACGAATTCTCGTACAACGCGAGCACCTGCCGCACCAGTGCGTTCAGGTCGAGCGGCGCGGGCGCGGGGGCTGGCAGGCGCGCGTAGTCGCGGAAGTCGTCCACCATCGCCTTGAGGGCGGCGACCTGGTTCACGATCGTCTCGGTGGAGCGGCGCAGCGCCTCGGCGTCCTCGGGTTGCAGGCGCTCGGCGAGCTTCATTTCCAGACGCTCCGCCGAGAGCTGGATCGGCGTGAGCGGGTTCTTGATCTCGTGGGCAAGGCGCCGCGCCACCTCCGCCCACGCGGTGGCGCGCTGTGCCTGGATGAGGTGCGTAAGGTCGTCGAACACGACCACCGCGCCGCCGCCGGTGGTTTGCGGCAGCCGGGAGCCGCGCGCATGCAGCGTCTTGCCGGTTCCCTTGAGCTGCAGCTCCACCTGCCAGCCCGCGTCTCCCTGCTCGAGGAACTGCGCCTGCATCTGCGCGGCGAATGCCTGGAGCTCGCTGCCGAGGATCGCCGAGGCACCACGGTTGGTGATGGAGAGCTTGAGCTCGTGGTCGAACACCAGCACGCCGGCGGACAGGTCGGCAAGGATGTTCTCGAGCCGCGCTTTCGCCGCCTCGAGCGCGAGGCGGTTCGACTCGACGCCGCGGCGCGCCTCCTCGAGCTGGCGCGTCATCGAGTTGAACGATTCTGTCAGCACGCCGAGCTCGTCGCGGCTGGTCACCGGCGCGCGGCGTGAGAAATCGCCCCGCGCTACCGCCTGCGTGGCCTGCGCCAGGTTGGCGAGCGGCTCGGCGAGCAGCCCGGATTGCGTCGCCGCGACCGCGACCGCGACGAACAGCGCCATCAGCAGCGCGAAGGTCAGCGTGACGATGTAAATGCGTTTCAGACCGTCGCGCGAGATCGCGAGCTCGCGGTAGTCGCGATAGGCGCCCTCCACCGCTTCGGCGCTTTGCGCGAGCGTCGGCGGCACGCTGTGACGCAACTGCAGGTAGCGCGTCTCGCCGGGGAGATCCACGGGCACCACCACGCGAACCGCGAGGGGACGTCCGACCTCAGCGTCCACGGCGCTATAGCTTCGCTTGGCGCGCGCCTGGCGCAGGGCGTGGCCCGGCGGCAGCTCGGGTACCAGCTTGCCCACGTCGTGCGCCGCGCTTGCGAGCAACCGTCCGCTGCCGCTCACGACGACGGCCTCTTCGACCCCGAGATGCGCGCGCAAGCGCTCGAGCTGGGTGGGGAGCTGCCCGGGCGTGCGCTCGGCCAGCTCGAGCGCCATTGCGTTCGCCTTGCCCTGGAGGTCGAGCGCCATCTGGTCGATCACTTGCTGGCCGAGATTGATGCCGCCCTCGAGCGCGGCGTCCACCTTCACGTCGAACCACGATTCGATCGAGCGGGTGAGAAAATGCACGGACACCGCGTACACGATGAGCCCGGGAACGACCGCGAGCGCGGCGAAGCGCGCAAGCAGCCGCAGCGTAAGGCGAGCGCCGAAGACGCGCGCGCGGTGGCGCCGCGCCAGCAGCACGAGCTGTATCACCACGAGCACGGCGAGCAGCACCGCAAGCGCGGCGTTCACGCCGAGCAGCAGGGGATAGTGGCGCGCGAGCAGCGTGGTGTCCGCGCTCGCAGTGGCGAGCAGGAACAGCCCGACGGCCGCCACCGCGCCTCCCACGATCAGGAGCCATTTCATCGCGCCGGCCGCAGGATGAAGCGCTTCCACGGCGATTCGAGCTGTAGATCACGCCCGGTAAGCGCGGAGAGTTGAAATGGCTTGGGCAGCTGCGCGCCGTCCAGGCGCATGCGCACAGCCGCGTCGTAGTCGGCGTCGGCCAGGCGGACGCCGCGGTCCACCACCAACCAGTTGCGCACGCGCTTCAGCACATTCAGCGCCTCGTCCAGCGTCGGAAACCCTTGCTGCAGCAGCCCGGTCGAAAGCCGGTACTGCCGCGATAGCGCATGATAGGACAGCCTCAGGCTGAGACGGCGGGAGGCGGCAGTCTCGTCGAACCAGTACCAGCGGCGCCGGGTCAGTTCGAACTCCACCTGGAAGTACAGCGGGACGCCGTTCGCCACGACTTCGGCAAGGCGCGGGGTCAGCTCGAACTCGAAGTCAGCGTCGAGCACGAGCCCCTCTTCGCTGCCGCGCAGCGCCACCTCGCGCACCTCGATCTCCTCGGCCCGCACGGGGGCCGCGCTCAAAGCGACCGCCGCGGCGAATCCGGCGATGGCAAAAGCGATGCGGCGCATCGCGCGTCGCGTCAGGCTTGCTTGTGGACCAGGGCGTAGTAGAACCCGTCGCGCTCGGCGTCGGGCAGCCCCTGCGCGGCGGCGCCATCGCCGAGCGGCAGGCGAACTGCGCGCGCACCCGGCGCGCGCTGGCGGGCGACGAACGCGTCTATCACCGCATCGTTCTCCTGCGGAAATACCGAGCAGGTGGCATACAGCAATTTACCATCCGCGCGAAGCACCTGCCAAAGCGCGTCGAGAATCTCGGCCTGGCGCAGCGCAAATGCGGCCAGGTCCGCGTGGCGCCGAAGCCACTTGATGTCCGGATGGCGCCGCACGATGCCGGAGCCCGAACACGGCACATCGGCGAGCACCCGGTCGTAGGGGCGCCCGTCCCACCAGCTGTCGATGCGCGTGCAATCGGCATTCAGCACGTTGGCGCGCAAGCCCAGCCGCGCGAGATTGCGCTCGAGCCTTGCGCATCGCGCGGAGTCGGTCTCCAGCGCTGTCAGCTCGACGTCGGCGAGCTCCAGAATGTGCCCCGCCTTGCCGCCGGGAGCGGCGCAAGCGTCGAGCACCCGCAGTCCGCTTCGTAGCTCGAGGCACGGCGCGGCGCGTTGTGCGCCTGCATCCTGGATCGAGACCTCGCCGGCGCCAAATCCCGGCAACCGGTCCACCGGCATCGGTTGCGCCACCAGCAGGGCGGTATCGCCCACAATGCGCGCCGCGATGCCTTGCGCCGCGAGCTTTTCCTCATAAGCCGCGACACCGGACCGACGCTGATTTACGCGCAAGCACATCGGCGGATGCGAGTTCCCGGCGGCGAGGACGTCTTCCCATTTTTCGGGGTAGGCAGCCTGAAGCGCCTCCACCCACCAGCGCGGGTGCTGATAGCGCGCCTCCGGTTCGCCGCGTAGGCGCGCCTCTAGCGAGGCGCGCTGACGAAGGTAGCCGCGCAGCACGGCGTTGACGTATCCCTTTGCGCTCCAGCGCTCCAGGGCCGCGCATGCCCGCACTGCCTGGTCCACGATTGTGTAGTCTGCGTAGCGGCCCGATTCGAACGCGTACAGGCAGCACCACAGCAACGCTTCGACGAGCGGGTCGCCGCGCTCGCGGCGCGAAAGCTGTCTCACGACTCCCTGTACCCGCCCGTAGCGGCGCAGCGTTCCATGGGTAAGGTCGATGAGGGCTGCGCGCGAGGTCTCGGCCTCGCCTTCAACGAAGCGCTCGAACTCCACGGCAAGACTGGCCCCGGCGGCAACGCGCGCCACGACGCGCGCGGAATCCCGCAGCGCCGTTGCTAACGCGGTCATGTGAAGCGCGCCTGCGGCGAAAGCGGACGCCCTCGAATAAAATCCTCCACGCCCAGCCTGCGGCCACCTGGGCGCTGCAGTTCCAATATCGCGAGCGAGCCCTCTCCGCAGGCGACCACCAGCTTGCCTTCCGCGAGGCGAATGGTGCCGGGGCTTCCTCGAGCCTCGAACACTTCCGCACGCCAGATTTTCACCGGCTCTTCGGCGAGCAGGCCGTAGGCCCCGGGGGCCGGGCGGAACGCGCGCACTTGCCGCTCGAGTTGCCAGGCCGGCTGCGCCCAGTCGAGCCTCGTCTCGCGCTTGTCGATCTTGGGTGCGTATGTCACCCCTTCCGGCGGCTGCGCGACGGCGCGCGCCCGGCCGCATTCGAGTTCCGCGAGCGCCGTAACGATCGCCTCGGCCCCGGCAGCAGCGAGCTTGTCGTGCAGCACGCCCATATCGTCGTCGGCGGCGATCGGCAGGCGCGCCTGAAGGTAGACCGGTCCGGTGTCCAGGCCAGCATCCATCTGCATGATCGAAATGCCGGTCTCGTGATCGCCAGCTAGCAGTGCCCGCTGTATGGGAGCGGCACCGCGCCATCTCGGCAGCAGGGACGCGTGGATGTTGAGCGCACCGAAGCGGCCCGCGCCGAGCAATTGCTGCGGTAGCAGCAGTCCATACGCCGCGACGACGATGGCGTCGGGTTTCAGCGCGCGGACTTCGTCGATCTCCGGCGTGCCTTTCAACGTCCGCGGCTGTCGCACTGCAATGCCATGCCGCAGCGCGCACTGCTTCACAGCGCTCGCTACCGGCCGCAAGCCGCGGCCGGCCGGCCGATCGGGCTGGGTAAGGACAAGTACGACTTCGTGGCCCGCCTTTAACAGGCGCGCGAGTGCGCGCTCGGCAAACTCGGGCGTGCCAGCGAAGACTAGGCGCAGGAAAGCGGAGGCGTCAGGCCGACTTTCGCAGCTGCTTCGCCAGCTTGGCGCGGATGCGCTGCTGCTTGAGCTGCGAAAGGTGCTCGACGAAAACCTTGCCCTTCAGATGATCCATCTCGTGCTGGATGCAAACGGCAAGCAAGCCCTGCGCTTCGAGGGTGAACGGATTTCCGTTCTGGTCGTGCGCGCGCACCTTGACCCGTTCCGCGCGCTCGACGAGTTCATAGATGCCGGGCACGGAAAGGCAGCCCTCCTCGATGTCGGAAACCCCCGTGGCTTCGAGGATCTCGGGGTTCACGAGGACGACGAGCGAATCGCGGCGCTCGGAAACGTCGACCACGATGACCTGCTTCGGCACATCGACCTGAACTGCCGCGAGCCCGATCCCAGGCGCGGCGTACATCGTTTCCGCCATCTCGGCGACCAGCTTCTTCAGGCCCTCGTCAAACACGGTCACAGGGGCGGCCACCTTATGGAGCCGGGCGTCAGGGTAGCGAAGGATATTCAAACGGGCCATTTCACTTGCGAATTGAAAGGATTATGTGGACAATCTCAGGCAGCGTATAAGAAATCCAACCTTTACTGCTACATTGGGGTGGAAAAATCGAATTTCCAGCCGGTCCAGGAACCGCGAAAGGGACGGGTCGCCATGGTCCAGCAAGTCTGTAAGTCTATCATAGCGCTCGCTTTCTTGGTGTCGGGCGGCGTTTTTGCGCAGGCCCCGGGTGCGTCCCCTTCGGGGCCGTCAACCGGCCCTCTGGTGATCAAGCCCGATGCGCCGGATCGCTATGTCGTGGTCCCCGGGGACACGCTTTGGGGCATCTCGCAGCGATATACCGACTCGCCTTGGCGTTGGCCGGATCTCTGGAACATGAACAAGGAGCAGATCCGCAACCCGCATCTGATCTATCCGGGCTATGTCATCCTGCTCGACCGCGAGCGCGGACGCCTCACTATCGCGGCGCCAGGCACGGAGGGCAAGCCGGACGCCACCCCAGGCGGTCCAGGTGCCCCGTCAACTGGCACCGCGCCCAGCACTACTACTACCACCACCACCATGGCGCCGGGATCCGTGAAGCTCGGGCCCCGGGTGCGCGCGGAATCGCTGGCCAGGCAGGAGATTCCCAGCATCCCGCCTTCGGTGATCGAGCCGTTCCTTTCGAGACCGTTGGTCGTCGAGCCAGACGGCCTCGAGAAAGCTCCGACCATCATCGCCACGCAGTCCGACCGCGTGGTGCTCGCGTCCGGCAATTCTGCTTACGTCCGCGGCATAGGGGCTTCGAAGGACGATACCTGGTACGTGTATCGCAAGGGCAACGCACTGGTCGACCCCGACACGAACAAGACCCTCGCCTACGAGGCGATCTACCTAGGAACCGCGCAGTTGACCCGCCCTGGCGATCCCGCGACGGTAGTGTTGACGAGCTCGGTACAGGAGGTCGAAGCCGGGGACAAGCTGGTGGCGGCCGGCCGCCCTCAGCCGGTGAACTATGCGCCCCGCGCGCCGAGCGCGCAGATCAAAGGCCGGGTGATCGGAATCTACGGCGGCGTGGCGAAAGTCGGCGAGGCAGGACCCCAGTCGGTGATCAGCATCAACCGCGGCAAGGCCGATGGAATCGAAGTCGGACACGTGCTCGCGCTCTACAACCTCGGCGGCACCGTGCGCGATGCGACCAAGCCGCGCAACGCGCCCGACGCACGCATTCAGCTGCCCGACGAGCGCGCCGGCCTCGCGTTTGTGTTCCGGGTATTCGACCGGATATCCTATGCGCTCGTCATGCAGATCACGAGGCCGGTTAGCCCGCTCGATGTGGTGCAGACGCCGTAACAAGAAGAATAGGTGAGCCCAGACCCGGGGCTCGCGAGCTGGCTTCAGTTGGCCCTTACTCCGGGCCTAGGTCCCGCCACCTTCCAACGCCTGCTGCGGCAGTTCGGCCTGCCGCAGGCGATCCTGGAACGAAAGCGCACCGAGCTCGCGAGCTTCACCACCCCGGCGGTCATCACCGCGCTGGAGTCGGAAAGCGTCGCACAGGCGGTGGCCCGCGCGCTCGCTTGGGCCGCAGAGCCTGACCATTCGATCGTCACGCTCGCCGACGAAACCTACCCCCGGCCGCTGCTAGAGATTTCCGATCCGCCGGCACTTCTGTACGCGCACGGCCGCGTCGAGTTGCTCTCGCGCACTGCGTTTGCGATCGTCGGCAGCCGCAACGCAACGCAGCAAGGCGAGGCAAACGCCGAGGCCCTGGCGCGCGCGTTGAGCGCGGCGGGACTGACCATTGTTTCCGGGCTCGCGCTCGGCATCGACGCGGCTGCGCACCGCGGCGGGCTCGCCGGCCCGGGCTCCACCATCGCGGTGTTGGGCACCGGCATCGACGTCACTTACCCGAGCCGCAACGCCGCGCTCGCCGCCGAGATCGCGCAGCGCGGTCTGCTGCTTTCGGAGTTCCCGCTCGGCGCATCGCCCGCCGCGCAGAATTTTCCGCGCCGCAATCGACTCATCAGCGGGCTTGCACGGGGCTGCCTCGTGGTGGAGGCAGCGCTCGCCTCCGGATCCCTGATCACGGCGCGCGCCGCGGCCGAGCAGGGCCGCGAGGTATTCGCCATACCGGGATCGATTCACTCGCCGCTGTCGAAAGGCTGCCACGCGCTCATCAAATCGGGCGCCAAGCTGGTCGAGTCGGCGGAAGACGTCCTTACGGAACTTTCCGGTTTCCGACCCAGCGGCTACGCCACCACCCAGCACGCGGCCGTGGTTCCCGAAGCCGGCCTGCTTGCCCATATGGGACACGACCCGGTCGACGTCGACTCGCTCTGTTCACGCGCCGGCATGTCGCCGGAGCAGGTGTCCTCGGAGCTGCTGAAGCTTGAGCTGGACGGCCGCGTCGCCGCGCTACCGGGCGGCCTGTACCAGCGGCTGGAAAAAGGACAACGCCGGTAAACCCAATCCCCAACGTCGCGTTATAAGAAGGGAGCGCCATGTACGACATCCTCGTCTTCGTGTTCGAGAACTGCCAGCAAGCCGAGCTTGCCTACGACCGCGAGCGCGTCGCGAAGAAGCTGTCTGCGGCCGGCTTCGAGGACTCCGACATCAGCGAAGCGCTGCACTGGCTCGCCGGCATGGCGCTCATACCCAGCGGCGTGCGCGAGCCCCTGCCGGATTCGCGCTCGACGTTTCGCGCCTACGCTCCCCGCGAGCTGGCGAAACTGGATGCCGCTTGCCGCGGTTTCCTGATGACCCTGGAGTACTCCGGAATCCTCAATGCGGAGACGCGCGAGTTGGTCATCGAGCGCGCGCTCGCGGCATCGGGCGACGCGCTCAGCCTGGAGCAGCTCAAGCTCGTGGTCCTGATGGTGCTGTGGAACCAGCAAACGCCCACCAGCCAGTTGGTGGCGGAGGATCTCTTCAGCGCGCCACGCGCGCGGCTCGCCAGCTAGTCGGCGCTAGGCGCAATTTTTCACACTACCCGCGTGGTGGTTGAACCGCGCGCGCCTTTGCACTTATTATCTGCGGCCTTTCGCGCCGCATGGCCAAGAAGCTCATCATTGCAGAGAAACCGTCGGTTGCCGCCGACATCGCGCGCGCGCTTGGCGGATTCAAGCGCGCCGGCGACTATTTCGAGAGCGATCGCTACGTCCTATCGTCGGCGGTAGGCCACCTGCTCGAGCTTACCGTCCCGGAGGAGCACGACGTGAAGCGCGGCAAGTGGTCGTTCGCTCGCTTGCCGGTGATTCCACCGCAGTTCGCGCTCGCGCCGATCGAGCGATCGGAAAGCCGCCTTAACCTGCTCCTGCGGCTGATGAAGCGCAAGGATGTGACCGGGCTGGTGAACGCCTGCGACGCGGGGCGCGAGGGCGAGCTCATCTTCCGCTACATCGTCCAGCACGCGCGCAACAAAAAGCCGATCGAGCGGCTCTGGCTGCAGTCGATGACGCCTCAGTCGATTCGCGACGGCTTCGACAGCTTGCGCGCCGACAAGGAACTTCTGCCGCTCGCCGATGCGGCGAAGAGCCGCTCGGAAGCCGATTGGCTGGTGGGCATCAACGGCACGCGCGCCATGACCGCCTTCAACTCCAAGGAGGGCGGCTTCTACCTCACTACGGTCGGCCGCGTGCAGACGCCCACGCTCGCGATCCTGGTCGAGCGCGAGGAGCGGATCCGAGCGTTCACGGCTCGGCCATATTGGGAGGTGCACGCGCGCTTCGGCGGCAAGGCGGGCGAATACCCCGGGCGCTGGTTCGACCCGAAGTTCAAGAAGGACGAAGATGGGGAGCGCAAGGCCGAGCGGCTTTGGTCCGCTGCGGACGCCGAAGCCGTGGTCGCGGCCTGCCGTGGCAAGACCGGCGTGGCGTCGGAGGAAGCCAAGCCCACGACCCAGCTCTCGCCGCTGCTCTACGACCTGACCAGCCTGCAGCGCGAGGCGAACGGCCGCTTCGGCTTTCCGGCGCGCATGACGCTTTCGCTCGCGCAAGCGCTCTACGAGCGGCACAAGGTTCTGACCTATCCGCGGACCGACTCCCGCGCACTGCCAGAGGATTACATCGGAACCGTCAAGAAGACTTTGGAAGAGCTCGGCGAGACGCGCGAGTTTGCGCCCTTCGCCAAGCAGATCCTCAAGCAGGGCTGGGCCAGACCTAACAAGCGCGTCTTCGATAACAGCAAGATCTCGGATCACTTCGCGATCATCCCGACCTTGCAGACGCCGCGCAGCCTGAACGAGGCAGAGCAGAAGCTCTACGACATGGTGGTGCGGCGCTTCCTCGCCGTGTTCTACCCCGCGGCGGAATACCTGCAGACCACGCGCATCACGCGCGTCGGAGAGCACCATTTCAAGACCGACGGAAAAGTGCTGCAGACGCCCGGCTGGCTCGCGGTCTACGGTCGCGCGGTCGGCGAAGAGAGCGAGAACCTTCCGCCAATCGCGCAAGACGAGAAGGTCGCGGTGCGCGAAGTGGAAGCACGCGCGAACGAAACCAAGCCGCCGCCGCGCTACACCGAGGCGACGCTGCTTTCCGCGATGGAAGGCGCCGGCAAGCTGGTGGAAGACGACGAGCTGCGCGAGGCAATGGCGGCTAAGGGCCTCGGTACGCCGGCAACGCGCGCAGCCATCATTGAAGGGCTGATCCGCGAGGATTACGTGCACCGCGAGGGCCGCGAGCTGGTTCCCACGCCGAAGGCGTTCTCGCTCATGTTCGCGCTCCACATGCTGAACATCATCGAGCTGAGCTCGCCCGAGCTCACCGGCGAGTGGGAGCACAAGCTCAAGCTGATCGAGGCGGGCAAGCTGACGCGCGAAGAGTTCATGGCGCAGATCCGCGATCTGGTGAAGAACGTGGTGAGCACCATCAAGCACGGCGAGATTCCCGAGGTGGTCTACGCCACAGTGCCGGCCCCGTGCCCCAAGTGCGGCGGCGTGGTGCAGGAGAACTACCGCAAGGTGCAGTGCCAGAAATGCGACTTCTCGCTCTGGCGCGTGATCTCCGGACGCGAGTGGGCCCCGGAGGAGCTGGCGGAACTCTTCACCAAGCGCTTCGTCGGGCCGCTGACCGGATTCCGCAGCAAGCAGGGCCGGCCGTTCAGCGCCGGAATCCGGCTCACCGACGAGCTGCGCCTCGAGTTCGACTTCGGCCAGGGAAGCGGCGGCGAGAGCGACGAGCCGGTCGATTTCAGCGGCCAGGAGCCGCTCGGCGCGTGCCCGAAATGCACGTCGCGCGTCTTCGAGCACGGCGTGGCCTACGTTTGCGAGAAAGCGGTCGGACCGGGTCGCAGCTGCGATTTCCGCTCAGGCCGCATGATCCTGCAGCAGCCCGTGGAGCGTGAGCAGATGAAGAAGCTGCTGGAGACCGGGCGCACCGACCTGCTCACCGGCTTCATCTCGAAGAAAGGCCGGAAGTTCAAGGCATTCCTCGTCAAGCAGCCCGACGGAAAGATCGGTTTCGAGTTCCAGCCGCGGGCGCCGAAGGATGCGGGCGACAAGCGGCCGGCGGAGAATGCCGCGCCGGCCGAGGGAAAGGCTAGACGTCGAGGTTCCGAACGCCGAGCGCGTTAGATTCGATGAACGCGCGGCGCGGCTCCACCTCGTCGCCCATCAGCTTGGTGAAGATCTCGTCGGCCGCGATGCCGTCCTCGATCTGCACCTTGAGAAGCCGGCGCGTCGCCGGATCCATGGTGGTCTCCCAGAGCTGCGAGGGATTCATCTCGCCCAGACCCTTGTAGCGCTGCAGGGTCATCGACTTTTCGACCTCGCCGAGAAGCCATTTCATGGCTTCGGCGAAGTCGCGCACCGGCTGCCGCTTTTCGCCGCGCTGCACGCTCGCGCCCGGTCCGATCAGCCCGCGCAGCATCTCTGCTGTCTGCCGGATCTGCGCATAGTCCCCGGAATGGATGAACTCGGTGTCGATGGTGCTCATGCGCACGTTGCCGTGGCGCGTACGCTCGACCCGGACCTGGTAGCGCTCGGTCTTCTGATCGAAATGCGGCGCCACCGCGAAGCCCTCGCCGCCGATCGCGGCCTCGAGCGCCTCGGCGGAGGCCTCGGCGGTATCGCGACGCGAGAGGTCCACCTGCACGCCGCGCAGCATCGCCTGCAGCACCTCGCGGTCCACAAGCCGCGCCACGCGCTCCATGACGGCCTCGGCGAGCAGGTAGGACTTCGCCAGCTCGGCGAGCGTGTCCCCGCTGATCGGGTCGCGACCGGCGCCGGGATGCAGCGCCGCGTCCACCAGCGCCTGCTTCAGCATGAACGCATTCAGCTCGTGCTCATCCTTGAGGTAGCGCTCCTCCTTGCCGAGTTTCGCCTTGTATAGCGGCGGCTGCGCGATGTAGATGTAGCCGCGCTCAACCAGCTCACGCATCTGCCGATAGAAGAAGGTCAGCAGCAGCGTGCGGATGTGCGAGCCGTCGACGTCAGCGTCGGTCATGATGATGATGCGGTGGTAACGCAGCTTGTCCGGGTTGTACTCCTCGGCGCCGATGCCGCAGCCGAGCGCAGTGATCAGGGTCGCGATCTCGGCGGAGGACAGCAGCTTCTCAAAGCGCGCCCGCTCCACGTTAAGGATCTTCCCCTTCAGCGGCAGGATCGCCTGGAACTTGCGGTCCCGGCCCTGCTTGGCCGAGCCGCCCGCCGAATCGCCCTCGACCAGATAGAGTTCGCACTTGGCCGGGTCGCGCTCCTGGCAGTCGGCGAGCTTGCCGGGCATGCCCATCGAGTCCAGCACGCCCTTGCGGCGCGTCATCTCCCGCGCCTTGCGCGCGGCCTCGCGCGCGGCGGCCGCCTCGACGATCTT
>Ga0075430_100003088_pt1 | contig 13915 bp, 11 predicted proteins | sample RhiMetdeltSRZDD4_FD_75294 | JGI IMG/M metagenome (GOLD analysis project Ga0075430, IMG submission 75294) | Populus rhizosphere microbial communities from Tennessee, USA - Rhizosphere MetaG P. deltoides SRZDD4 | ecosystem: Host-associated > Plants > Roots > Rhizosphere > Soil | place: USA... | reverse complement strand
AGCCTCTCTGGTTCAGGCGCCAGTCAGGCGAGCCAAGTATCGCGCGGCAACGCGCCACTCTTTTCGCAGTCAAACCGCCACCCGGATTTGGACTTCCACCTTCGCTGCAGCATGTCCGTGTGCTGAAGCGAGAGTACGGGGACGCGCGCCCGCCGCGGCCGCAGGTCAACCTGAGCATGTGTGCCTCCTATCTGACGGCGTCCGCGTGGCGCGGCTTCAGAAAGACCGAAACTTCGAAAAGTCTGGGTCGAGGTGTTGACAACGCCCACTTCGTAAAGAAGCTGTTGAAGAAAGCGGTCCGTGTGTCCATCTACCACGCGCTGATCAGCGCGCATGCGCTTGCCGGGCGCCTTCGTCGAACCAAACGCAGGGTGGTGTTCAAGGCCGCGATGCTGGCCTATCGTTTCGGATTGCGCACTCCTCGCAACCAATCGCGAACGCCGTGAAGATTCTGGTCGCGGCTCTCCACGTCGGGTACTACCGGAACCTCGAACCGGTCATGAACGAGTTGGCGTCTCGCGGACACACGCTCTATCTGGGCTCGGAGCGGCACCCGTCGGCCCTCAAGGGCGAGACGATCGTGGACCGGATCGCAGCACGACCGAATGTCACTCAGGGTGACGTGCCAAGGCGCGAGAAGGACTCGTTTTTCCTGATGTCCAAGATCCGCCTCGCGCTCGACTACCTCCGCTATCTCGATCCGGCATACGCGGCCACCAGCGCGCTTCGCCAGAGGGCGGTCGTGCGTACGGCGACTGGCGTGGTGTGGCTACTGAGTCGCTGGCCGTTTTCGCGCGTGAACGGCCGACGATGGCTCCAACGGGTGCTCGATCGGATCGACCACGCCATCGAGCCCAGTCCGGCGATTGAGAAGTTTCTCGATGAGCAGCGGCCCGATGTTCTCCTGGTGACACCCCTCGTGGGCCTCGTCCCGTCGTCCCAGCTCGACCTCCTGCGCAGCGCTCGAGCTCGTGGTATTCCGACCGGCGTGTGCGTGTGGAGTTGGGATCATCTGTCGAGCAAGGCGATTATTCGGGACTGGCCCGACCGTTTGTTCGTCTGGAATGACACACAGAAGGGCGAGGCCATCGACATGCATGGCATCCCCGCCTCGCGCATTGTCGTGACCGGCGCACAGAGCTTCGACCTGTGGTTCGACAGGTTGCCTTCACGTGAGCGGTCAGACTTTGCGAAACAGGTCGGTCTGCCGGATGCGCCCTTTGTCATGTGGGTATGTTCTGCTCTCTTTCCAGGGAGCCCTTCTGAGGCGGAGTTTGTCATGCGGTGGGTGGAGCACCTTCGAGCATCGACGGACCCACGCACACGCGATGTCGCGGTGCTGATTCGACCGCATCCGTCCCGTACCAAGGAATGGGAAGGCGTCGACTGGGCCAGGTTTGGTCGGACTGCGCTGTGGGGTGGCAACCCCATCGACGACCAGAGCCGTGCCGATTACTTTGACTCGCTGTACCACAGCTCCGCGGTCGTGGGGCTCAACACGTCCGCGTTCATCGAAGCCGGGATAGTAGGACGCCCGGTGATGGCGATTCTGCCGGAGGAATTTCGAGCGAATCAGGAAGGGACACTCCACTTCCAGTACCTACAGACGGTTGGCGGTGGTCTGTTAACCACTGCGCGGACCCTCGAGGAGCACGTGCAGCAGCTCTCCCGGATGCTCATCGGACCACCAAGCGACGTCATCGCGCGACAACAGCGTTTCGTCAGCGCATTCGTGCGGCCTCACGGACTCGCGGTCTCAGCGACCAAGGTCATGGCCGACGCGATCGAGGAACTCGCATTGGTGACCCCCGATCCTCTGACACAGGAATCCGGTGCGATCGGACGCCTAGGCCTCACGGCGTTGCGTGCCATAGAGCGCAGCTCCTACGGCCGGCGATTTCTCCTCGATCAGCGGGAAGTGCAATCCAAGAAGCGGCGGGCCCACGAAGAGCGCCGCGCGGTGAGCTGGACGTAGTGGCATAGCGTGCGAATTCTCTTCTTCGCCAGACATTACGCCTATCTCCGGCTCTTCGAGGCGCCGATCGCGGCCCTTGCAGAGCGTGGCCATCACCTGTACCTCGTCGCCGACCGTGAGGAGGACATGGGAGGGAGAGGTCTCGCAGAACGCTTGGCTGCTCGCTATCCAAACGTCACGCTGGCCGTGACTCCCGGTCGTGCGCCCGGACTCTGGGGCGAGTTTGCGCGCCGTCTACGCCTCGGCATCGACTATCTCCGATACCTCGACTCCAGGTACGACGGCACACCGCACCTAACGACCCGTGCGCGCGAACGTGCGCCTCGGGTGGTTGTAACTCTGGCGGAGCGATTCTCGGAGCCGGCAGAGCGACGGCGCCTCGCCGACGTCCTCCGCTCGGTGGAGCGCGGACTTCCACGCGCTCGTCACCTGGAAGACTTCATCCGCGCCCAGCATCCGGACCTTGTGATCATCACCCCGCTCGTCGAGCTGGGCTCGCCGCAAATGGAACATCTGCTCGCGGCCAAGTCGGTCGGCGTCCGGACGATGCTGCCAATTGCGAGCTGGGATCACCTCTCGAGCAAGGCGCTTGTCAGGGTTCTGCCCGATGCCATCGTCGTTTGGAATCCGGTGCAGAAGCGCGAGGCCATCGAGATGCACGGCGTGCCGGAGTCAATCGTGACGGTGACTGGCGCGCAGTGTTACGACCAATGGTTTGGACGGCAGCCGTCGAGGAGCCGAGAGAAATTCTGCTCGCGTGTGGGTTTGAGGAGCGATCGTCCGTATCTCCTCTATCTGTGCTCGTCGCTGTTCCGCGGCACGGCGAACGAGGCGTTGTTTGTGGAGCGGTGGGTGGCGGCCGTGCGTGCCAGTCAGGACCCGCGTCTCAAGGATATTGGCATTCTCATCCGCCCGCATCCGCAGCGTCTCCAGGAGTGGAAGTCGGTCGACCTGACGGGATACGAGAATCTGTCCTTCTGGGGTGCGCATCCTGTTGATGACGATGCCAAGGATGATTACTTCGACTCGATGTACTACGCCGCGAGCGTCGTCGGGTTGAACACCAGCGCGTTTCTCGAGGCCGCAGCGGTCGGCAAGCCCGTCCACACGATTCTGGACGCAGCCATCTCGCCGCAAAACCAGGAGGGAACAATCCACTTCCACTACCTCACGACAGTGGGAGGTGGGCTGCTTCGCGTCGCCAGGTCATTGGACGATCATCTCGCGCAGCTCGCGGGAACGCTTGTCGGCGACGGAGGCGGCGACGTCAAGGCGGAGCGATTCGTCGAAGGTTTCATTCGCCCGTATGGACGGGATGTGGCCGCGACGCCGAAATTCGTTGAAGCCGTAGAACATGTGGGCGCGCTTGCTCCGCCCGTTCCCGAGCACGCGTCCTGGCGGGATCTGGCGTGGCGCGTGCCGGCCTTCCCGGTGGCGCTTCTTCTTCAGTTGATGCTTCGTACGCAGCCCTGGCGGAAAGACACCCGCCGCGTCTGGCGCAAGCGGCTGATGGACGGCCGGCGCCGGGTGTTCATCGAGCTCAAGCAGTTCGCGCAATCGCAACTCGCGGAGAAAGACGATCGGGAAAGGGAGCCACCGCCTCCGACGGCCGTGGCGGCATCGGCATCGGCCTTGACACCCAAGCTCGGTCGTCAGCGCGACCCGGCGAAGAAGCCGATCGGGTGGGACCTGGCTGAAGCGGAAGAGACACGCGAATTCATCACGATGCTGGGGCGCAGCGGTCGGCCGATTGTCCTGGGCCCGTGGTTGTCCGAGACGGGCTTCGAGCTGCTCTACTGGATTCCGTTCCTGGCGTGGGCAAAGACCTATGGCAACTTCGACCCCGCGCAGCTCACGGTCATCTCGCGTGGTGGCGCGGCGTCCTGGTATTCGAGCATCACGTCAAACTACGAAGATATCTTCTCGTTCTACACGCCCGACGAGTTCCGCGGCGGGAATGATGCGCGGATACACGAGCAGGAAGGTCGTCTGAAGCACCTGACGCTTTCGAGCTTCGATCAGGCCATCATCGACAAAGTGTGTGCGAAACGCGGCATCAAGTCCCCTCTCGTGCTGCATCCTTCGCTGATGTATCGCCTGTTCTCACTGTTCTGGTACCAGAAAACCTCGATGGCATTTCTTGAGGCCTACACAAGCTTCGCGGCGCTCAAGCCGGTCGATCTTGGTGTCCTGCGGAGTCAGCTTCCCGATCGGTATGTTGCGGCGAAGTTCTATGGCAATGTCGCCCTTCCGGAGACGCCGGAGAATCGGGCGTTCGTCGCGTCATATCTCGAGGAGCTGACTAGGCACACTGACGTTGTGTTGCTCAACACGGGTCACCGGTTCGATGACCACGAAGATATGCCGAGGGTGAACCGCGCCAGACTTCACACGATCGAGCACCTGATGACGCCAGACACGAACCTCGACGTGCAGACGCGAGTGATCGCCGGTGCGCAGGCGTTTGTCGGCACCTATGGCGGCTTTTCCTATCTGGCGCCCTTTGTTGGAGTGGACACGATGGCGTTCTACTCGCACGTGACGGGATTCCGGTTCGACCACCTCGAGGTTGCCAAGCGTGTCTTCTCGGCACTCAAGCTTGGTGCTTTCGTCGAGCTTGATCTGCGTGCCATGGACCTGTTGAAGCTCGGTCTCGGGGCACGTCTGGGAACGCCTGACACGCTGGCGGCACTTGCCGGCTCGGTTGCCGACCCACACGACGGGCGCCCCGGGAGCTGATGACCGACGTCATCGCGACCCCGGAGTGGCTCAGGCGGATCGGACGGCCTGTCAGGGATGCACGCCGCCATCGGCTCCAACTGGAAGAGGAACGGCGTTTCTGCGAAACAGAATGGAGCATCGAGCGGGAGATAGACGATCTGACCCGCGGCGACCATCCTGTCATCGTGGGGCCCTGGTCGTCCGAGGTCGGTTACGAAGTTCTCTATTGGATCCCATTCCTGCGCTGGGTGAAGGACGCGTTCCGCCTCGATCCCGCTCGAGTCGTGGCCGTGTCGCGCGGAGGGGTGGCCTCGTGGTATCGGGGTGTGGCCGATCGCTACGCCGAAATCTGGAACGAGCTGTCCCCGGACACGTTCGCGGCGCGCATCACGGAGCGCGGCAAGGTCAAGCAGATGGAGGTGTCCGCCTTCGATCGCGAGATCGCGGCGAGCGTCGAGTCGCGCCTCGGACTTTCGGGTGCGCGGGTTCTGCACCCGTCGCTGATGTATCGTCTGTTTTCGCTCTTCTGGTCTGGGAACCGGCCGCTTAGATTCATTGACAGCCACACCCGGTACGAACGCATCGAAGCGCCAGAGATCGTGGTACTGCCTGGGCTGCCGACGAGCTACGTCGCGGTCAAGCTCTACGCCGCCCGGTCGATGCCCGATACGCCAGCCGTGCGAAAGGTGCTGGCGCACCACGTGACGATGCTCGCCGAACAGGTACCGGTTGTCCTGCTTGACACCGGCCTTGTGCTCGATGAGCACGCCGATTACGAGCTCGCGCACAGCACTCGCGTGATAAGCGCCCGCGAATGGATGACGCCGGAGAATAACCTTGGCGTGCAGACCCAGATCATTGCGCGTTCACGTGGGTTTATCGGCACCTGCGGCAGCGTAACTTGGCTGGCGCCGATGCTGGGCGTCAACACGTCGGCGCTCTTTGTCGATCCGAAGTGGCTGCACGCGCACCTTGGTGTGGCCCTTCGCGCCGCACATCGGGTCAAAGGCGGGTACTTCGCGGCCGCCGACCTGCGCGGGATTCATCCTCTGGCGGACGCTCTATGACCATCACGCATCCATCGCTCGACGGTCTCGGCCACGGGCGATGCCTGATCATCGGGGAAGTGGCGCTCACTCACGATGGCAGCCTCGGCCTTGCGCACGCGTTCATCGACGCGATTGCCGCCGCCGGCGCCGACGCCGTGAAGTTTCAGACACACATCGCGGCCGCCGAAAGTACGCTGTCAGAGCCGTTTCGGGTGGCCTTCAGTCGACAGGACGCCACGCGATATGCCTACTGGAAGCGCATGGAGTTCAGCGAAGAGCAGTGGGTGGGCCTGGCCACGCACGCACGCGAGCGCGGGCTGCTCTTTCTGTCGTCGGCTTTCTCAGTCGCGGCCGTCGAAATGCTCCAGCGGATCGGCATGCCGCTGTGGAAGGTGGGATCGGGAGAGAGCTTCAACGCTGAGTTGATCGACCGCATGGCCGATACGGGCGCCCCCGTCCTTCTCTCGACGGGAATGAGCACGCTCGGCGACATTGACGCCGCTGTTGCGCGGGTGCGGACCAAGGGCGTCCCAGTTGGTGTCTTCCAGTGCACGACCGCGTATCCATGCCCGCCCGAAAAAATCGGCCTCAACATGCTCGACGTCTACCGGCAGCGGTACGGCTGCTGGGTAGGCCTGTCCGATCACTCGGCTACGATTTTTCCCGGCCTGGCCGCTGCGACCCTTGGCGTGGATTTCATCGAGCTTCACGTCACGCTGTCCCGCGAGATGTTCGGTCCTGACGTGCCGGCATCGGTGACGACGGCCGAATTGAGGCAGATGGTGAACGGCGTGCGCTTCATCGAGCGCATGCACGCGAATCCGGTGGACAAGGACGCCGTCGCGGCGGATGCGGTACCGCTCCGTCGCATCTTCACCCGGAGCATAGTGGCCGCGCGTCCGCTGGCGGCGGGCGCAGTGATTGGCCGTGAGGATCTTCTGCTGAAGAAACCAGGCACCGGGCTGCCGCCGGAACGCCTCAACGAGATCGTGGGCCGCACCCTTCGACGAGCAGTCGAAGCGGATGCGCTGCTCGCGGTGGAAGACATCGAGGGACTGTCGTCGTGACACGAAAGATCTGTGTGGTGGTAACCGCGCGACCGAGCTACTCGCGTATTCGGACGGCGCTCCGCGCGATCCACGAGCACCCGGATCTCGAGCTCCAACTGGTTGTGGCAGCGTCGGCGCTGCTCGACCGCTATGGGAACGCCATCCAGACCATCGAGCGTGACGGGTTCCCTATCGCTGCACGCGTGTACATGGTCGTTGAGGGCGAGAATCTCGTGACCTCCGCCAAATCCACCGGCCTTGGGCTGGTCGAGCTCGCGACGGTATTTGATAACCTCAAGCCTGACGCCGTGGTCACGATTGCCGACCGCTACGAGACGCTCGCAAATGCCGTTGCTGCGTCGTACATGAACATTCCCGTCGTCCACGTACAGGGTGGGGAAGTCACCGGTTCGATTGACGAGAAGGTCCGCCATGCCGTGACCAAGCTCTCCAATCTGCATCTTGTGTCGACCGAGCAGGCGGCCGAACGCGTCCGTCGACTCGGCGAGGACCCGAAGCATGTGGTTGTGACCGGCTGCCCGTCGATCGACATCGCGGCGTCGGTCGCGGCAAGTCCTGCCATGGACTTCGACCCTTTCGAAAAGTATGGAGGGGTCGGGCCGAAGGCGGATTTGTCGGGCGGTTACCTTGTCGTGATGCAGCACCCTGTAACAACCGAGTACGACGAGGCACGTCAGCAGGTAGAGGAAACGCTGTACGCGGTCAAGGATGTGGGACTCCCCGTGCTCTGGTTCTGGCCGAATGTTGACGCCGGCTCCGACGGGACGTCGAAGGGAATTCGAGTCTTCCGAGAGCGCGAAAGCCCGGGCAATTTTCACCTGTTTCGCAACATGGCGCCCGATGACTTCCTGCGTCTGCTGCACCAGGCTACGGCGATCGTAGGTAACTCGAGCGTGGCGATTCGCGAGTGTTCTTACCTTGGCGTACCGGCGGTGAACATCGGTTCCCGGCAGCAGGGGCGTGAGCGTGGCAAGAACGTCATCGATGTCCCGCACGATCGCCTTGCCATAAGCGCGGCGATTGAGACGCATCGTCGGAAAGGGCGAGCGCAGCGCGATCTCCTGTACGGGGACGGCAAGGCTGGTGCGCGGATTGCCGATGTGCTGGCCAAAGCGGAACTCACGGTTGAGAAACGTTTGACCTACTGAGCCTATGACCTCCATCGATCAGGATCGCAACGACCGTATCGCGGCGCTTGGGTATGACTACGTGGCGCAGCCGAAGGAGGTTGTGGAGCGCTGCAACCTGTGCTCCTCGGTGTCGTTCGTTGTGCTGTCGCATCGCGATCGGTACGGGTATCCGGCGCAGGCATACGCCTGCGGCGCGTGCGGGCTTGTGTTCCTGAACCCGCGGATGGACGCACGGGCGTATGGGCGCTTCTACGATGGCGTGTATCGCCCGCTTGTGAGCGCATTTCACGGGCGTCTCATCGATGCGCACACAATTCAGGCCGAGCAGGGCGAGTACGCGGGTGAACGTGCTGAGTTTCTCAGGCCGTTCATCGCGGGCAAGGGTTACAAGACCATGCTCGACATCGGGGGATCGACGGGCGTCGTAGCTAATCGGTTCACACGAGAGTTCGGGCTGGCCGGGACACTCATCGATCCGGCGCCCCTCGAAGTGGAGCAAGCGCAGCGCCTTGGTCTCGAAACGATCACAGGCCTGGTCGAGGAGCACGACTTCGGTGACAGACGCTTCGACGTGGTGATCATCTGTCAGACCGTGGACCACCTGCTGGACGTTGCGGGGACGCTACGGCGGGTGCGGGAGCTGCTGACGCCGACAGGACTGCTGTTTGTGGACATCGTTGATTTCCGAGCCGCATATCTCAGGAACTGGTCGGTCGAAGCGGCGGTGAAAATTGATCACCCCTACTATCTGACCGAATCCACGATGGTCGGATATCTGCGGACGACGGGATTTTCGGCCATTCGGGTTGATTACGCCGCGGATCATCTCCATGTCAGCTATGCCTGTCGGCCCTCGTCTCCGCAGAAGGTCGTAGCCGACGGTGGGGCTGCGGCCGCGATGCTCCGTGAAGTGCGGTTCGTGCAGAACGCCCCAAGATGACGGTAGGCGAGACTCGGGCGACCGCGGACGCTTCGTCACCTCCCCTCGTTCTCGGCATCGTGCCGGCCCGTGGTGGATCGAAGGGTGTTCCCCGCAAGAACGTCCGGATGTTGGGTGGACGGCCGCTGTTGGCCTATACGGCAGCCGCTGCGGCGGGGTCGGGAGTGTGTGACCGGGTCGTGTTGAGCACCGACGATCCAGAAATTGCTGCGGTCGGCCGCGCCTGCGGGCTCGACGTCCCTTTCCTCCGTCCAGTGGAGCTCGCCACGGACGAGAGTCCGATGCTGCCCGTGCTGCAGCACGTCCTCGAGATGCTGGCCCGTGAGTCGTGGCATCCGGATATCGTGCTCGTCCTGCAACCGACGTCGCCCCTGCGACAGCCTGACCATATCCGCCGGGCGGTGGAGCAGCTCAGGGACACCAGGGCCGATTCGGTGGTGACCGTCGTCGAGCTTCCACGTCATCTGTCGCCGGACTATGTGATGCGCATCGCCGACGGGCGTCTTCGTCCCTTTCTCGCGGACGGGGCGGGGGTTACCCGCCGCCAGGACGCGCGCCCGGCATACGTGCGCGAAGGCACGGTCTACGCGTGCTGGCGCGAGACAATCGAACGGTTTGGCAATATCTATGGCAACGACTGTCGTCCGCTGCTGATGGATCCGCACGAGTCGCTCAGCATCGATTCGTTAGACGATTGGAACGAGGCGGAGCGACGCCTCGCGGCGTCCTAGGAACGATCGCGGGTGGCGCAGGGCCTCACTCGCCTCATCCCTCGCCCAGCGCGTCTGTTGGCGAGTCGGTGGCTTGCCGGTCGAACGTCGGCGCAGTTTGCACGAGACTTCGAGGCCATCGTCGCTCGACCCGATCCGATCGTCGCGGGACCCTGGCTCGGGGAGGTGGGATTCGAGCTTCTCTACTGGGTACCGTTCCTCGCGTGGTGCGCCGAGCACTTCGACGTTCCTCCCGAACGATGGATCATCATCTCGCGCGGTGGTACAGCTTCCTGGTATCGCACTTTCGCGTCCCGCTATGCGGACGTCTTCGAGCAGGTGAGCCCGGAGGTATTCCGCGAGCAACATGACGAGCGAGTTCGGACGCTTGGCGAACAGAAACAGACGCGTCTCACCGCGTTTGACGAACAGCTCATCGCCGGCGCCGCCGCGAAGTATCAGGTCTCGTCGTGGTCGGTGCTGCACCCATCCCGGATGTATGAGCTGCTCAACCCGTTCTGGTGGGGACATCTCGACACGACCTGGGTCAGGCGTCATACGCGGTACGCGCGGCTACGGTCACCGGACATGGTCGGAGTCCCTCCGATGCCAGGCTCGTATGTTGCGACCAAGTTCTACTTCAACGAGTGCTTTCCTCCGACGGACGCGAATCGCGCCTTTGCTTCGCACGTGCTGCGTTCTCTCGCGCGCGAGGGACCGGTGATTGCCTTGTCGACCGGGTTGGCGATCGACGACCACGATGCCCATGCGGTTGCCGACTCGGGCGTCCAGCACCTGCCCGAGGACATCGACCCGGCGAAGAACCTGCACGTACAGGATGCTCTCGTTGCGGGTGCGCGGGCCTTCGTCGGTACATACGGCGGCTTCTCGTACCTGGCGCCCTTTCACCACGTGCCGTCGTACGCCTTCTACAGTGACGCGGCCGGATTTTCGCCAAAGCATCTGGCTCTCGCCCATGAGGCCATCGCCGTGACCGGTGCGCCTGGTGCGCTCCACGTCAACGACGCGGCATCAGGCCCGCCGATTCTTCCTCTGTCGGCCGAGGTGTTACGTGGCTGATGAGCGGGCAGGCAGAGAGGTGGTGCCGTCGCGATCGATGACGTCGACGGCGGTGTATGTCGTTCTCGTCGCACGCGGATATCTTGTCAAAGGCATTAATCGATTTGTCGTGCGTCCCTATCGACGTAAACGGAAGTCCGCGCGCGAGCAACTGAAGAACACTCTTATGGCCGTCCGCGTGCAGACCTGGAGGCTGTGGAGACGGGCGAAGGCGGTTCCCGCTCGCGCCGAGCGGCAGGTTCGCGTCTGGAGCGACACCACCCAGAGTCTCAGGACCTATGGGCACGAGTGGAGCGTCGAGCGCGAGATCGGACGCGTCGTTTCCGGCAAGGGACCCCTGCTCGTCGGACCCTGGCTGTCGGAGGTCGGGTACGAGGTGCTTTACTGGGTGCCCTTTGTCCGCTGGGTCCAGTCGCACTACGGAATCAAGTCATCCCGGCTGACAGTTGTGACACGTGGAGGTGCCGCGGCCTGGTACCGCGATATCACCCCCCAGGCTGTCGAGATCTTTGACCTGATCACTCCGGAAGAGTTTGCACAGGGAAACCTGAAACGGGCACCCGAAACGGGTGGTTCGTTGAAGCAGTGGAAGGTGACATCGTTCGATCAGACCCTCATTGAGGCTGCGTCTCGGCGAGCTGGCCTCGAGGGTACCAAGGTCCTCCACCCATCGCTGATGTATGGCCTGTTCGAGCAGTTCATGCTGGGCCACCGCCACATGGACTTCCTCAGACGACGAACGTCGTACCGATTGATCGACGCGCCGGATGTCTTGCTGCCCCAGTTGCCGGACGACTACGTGGCGGTGAAGCTCTACACGGCCGCGTCTCTTCCGGACACGCCAGCGATGCGCCGCACGCTGCAGTCGTTGGTGCTTTCGCTGGCCGAGCGCTCACCCGTCGTGATGCTGGACACCGGCCTGGCGCTCGATGATCACGATGACTACACGTTCGAGCGTGCCTCGAGAATCCTGAGTATCCGGGAAGCGCTTCACCCGCGCGACAACCTCGCCGTTCAGTCTGCGGTCATCGCACGCGCACGCGCCTTTGTCGGTACCTGCGGCAGTCTGGCGTGGCTGGCGCCGATGATGGGTGTCGACACCACAGCGCTTCTGGCAGATCCGCGATTTCTCCACGGACACCTGCAGGTTGGGCGTCAGATGTTCCAGGCCATGGGAGGCGGTTCGTTTTCACCGCTTGACCTGTCGGCTCTTGACCCGCTCGGCCTGACGATTGCGAGCGCGCGCTCAGAGTCACGATCCGCCGCGCAATGAGCACATGGCGTACGTAGGCCGGACCTTCAGGTCCGGCGACTTCGGCGGGTCTAAAGACCCGCACTACTGGGGTCACTTGCGGCAATGAGGATAAGGATTGCATGAGTATTCGTGACGTGCTCGTAACCGGTGGAGCCGGCTACATCGGCTCGCACCTGGTGGACGCGCTCGTCGGGCGCGGTTACAAGGTGACTGTGCTCGACAACCTCGAGCCACAGGTGCACCGCACTGGCGCATGGCCGTCGTATGCGAACGCGGGTGCCACCTACATCAAGGGCGACGTCCGCGATCGACGTGTGTTCGAGCCGCTGGTCTTGGCGTCGCAGGCAGTCGTTCATTTTGCCGCGGCTGTCAGCGTTGGCCAGAGCATGTACCAGGTCGATCGCTACGTCGACGTGAATACGCGAGGCACGGCGCTCCTGCTCGATATTCTGGTGAACACGAAGCACTCGGTCGAGAAGGTGCTCGTGGCCTCATCCATTGGCGTATATGGCGAAGGTGCATACGTCTGTGAAACGCACGGCCCAGTCGCGCCAACGATTCGCGTGGAGCAGCAACTGGCCGCGAAGGATTGGGAGCAGCGGTGTCCGCACTGTCATCAGCACGTCCGCTCAGTGCCGACGCCCGAGGACAAAGCGCTCTACCGCGACAACATTTATTCGATGACGAAGTACCACCAGGAAGAGATGGTGCTTCTCATCGGAAAGACGTACGGCATTCCAGCCGTTGCACCCAGGTTTTTCAACGTCTACGGACCGCGTCAGAGCCTCAGCAACCCATATGCAGGCGTCGCGGCGATCTGGTTGAGCCGTCTGTTGAACGGCAAGCAGCCGGTCGTCTTCGAAGACGGGCGGCAACTGCGTGACTTCGTGTCCATTCACGACGTTGTGGACTGTCTTGTACTGATGCTTGAAAACCCCGGAGCAGACTTCCTCCCGGTGAACGTCGGGTCTGGCGAGACCGTCACGATTCTCGACATCGCACGGCTGCTGGCGCGGCTGCTTGGCAGCAGCATAGAGCCGCAGGTTACGCTCAGCGGACGCAAGTTCGACATTCGGCACAACACGGCAGACATCACCCGGGCCAGAGACACGCTCGGATTTACGCCGGCCGTGTCACTCGAGCAGGGATTCACCGAGCTGATCGAATGGGCGAAGACGTCGCCCGATGGCGCCGTGGACTTCTTCGATCGCGCCCTCGACGAACTTCGGGCCAAAGGGCTGCTGGTTCAACAGTGATTCTCACGACCGAAGACCTTCCCGCCCTGGCCGGACAAGTTGCAATGGTCGATGGGGCATTCGACCCGCTGCACCGCGGTCATGTCGAGTATTTTCGACTGGCGAGCGAACTTGGCGTTCCAGTGCTATGCAACGTGGCCTCCGACCGCTACGTCAGCACGAAGCATCGTCCGTTCCTTGGCGAAGATCAGCGTGCCGCCATCGTCGATGCCATTCGTTACATCAGCTACACCTATATCTATCAAATTGACACCGAGACAGTGCTCAGACAACTTCGGCCACGCTACTACGTCAAAGGAAGCGATTGGCGTGACAGGCTGCCTGCCGAGCAGGTCGCGATTTGCAAGGAGCACGGGATCGAGATCGTCTATCTCGACACCGTGCTCGATTCATCCAGCCGAATTCTCAAGGACTACTGCGCCGAGCAGGGAGGACGATGACCATCACGGAGTTTGAACGCCGGATTCTCGAGCAGAAGCCGACAGCGTCCGCGCACTATGACGCCGAGTACTTCACGGGCGAATGGCGGGAGGCGGGAAACAACTACAGCCTCGAGACGCGTCGCCAGATTGAAGGGCGCAACCCTGCTCTTATCAAGGAAGTGTTCGAGCCCATTCGAGTGCTCGATCTCGGGTGTGGTCCTGGCGCGCTCATGCACCTGCTCTGGGAGCTCGGCGTCGACGTGGAGGGCATCGACTTCGCGGACAGCAGCCGTCGTCTTGCGACCCC
>Ga0075430_100003085_pt1 | contig 13918 bp, 7 predicted proteins | sample RhiMetdeltSRZDD4_FD_75294 | JGI IMG/M metagenome (GOLD analysis project Ga0075430, IMG submission 75294) | Populus rhizosphere microbial communities from Tennessee, USA - Rhizosphere MetaG P. deltoides SRZDD4 | ecosystem: Host-associated > Plants > Roots > Rhizosphere > Soil | place: USA... | reverse complement strand
ATGTTCGTCGGCTTCACCGGCATGATGTTGTTCTTCATGTTGAGCGGCGCATTTCGAGCCGCCGGGGATCCGCATACTCCTTTGCGCCTCGGAGTTGCCCTCACGGTGCTCACGATCGCTTTCAATTTGACACTGATTCCGACGCTCGGGACGGTGGGGGCCGCGTACGGGACCGTGGCAAGCAGCACGATCGTGTCGGCGTACGGGATCTGGCGACTGCTGCAACCCACGTCGGTCATTCACTTTGATCGCGGCATGGATCGACGGCCGGACTTTGCGATTATCCGGTCGCTTTTCAGATTCGGGCTGCCCACCGGCGTTCAGGGAATCGCCATGAACGTGGCCGGCGTGCTGCTCCTGCGCTTCATCGGGTCGCTCGATCAAAGCGCCGAGGCGCAGGCCGCGTACGCGGTCGGCTACACGGAATTGTTCTCGCTGATCACGTGGACTTCAGTGGGACTGATGGGCGCGTCAGCAACCGTTGCGGGTCAAAACCTGGGTGCCGGCAATCCCGACCGAGCGCTCGCGGGCGTGAGGGTGGCCTCTCAGATCGGCCTCGGGGTTGCCGCGCTGGTCGGAGCCATGTTCGTGCTCATTCCCCGCTATCTACTCGCGATCTTCGGTATGACGGACGTACGCGTCATCGACATTGGCGAACAGCTGCTTCGGTATCTGAGCGTGTCTGGGTTCTTCATTACCGTGGCGCTCTGTTACACGGGCGCCCTTCAGGGTACGGGAGACACTCGAAGTCCGTTGTACATCTCCGTGCTCTCGCAGATTGTCATTCCGCTGGGTCTCTGCTCGATGTTTCAGGCAACAGTCGGCCTTCAGCCAGCTTACATCTGGATGGCCATCTTGAGCGGCCATGTCGCGCGATGCGGGCTGAGCGTGGCTCGCTTCAAACAGCAGAAGTGGCGGGACATCGCCGTCGATATCGAGCCGCCGAAGCCGCATCTGGTCACCGCAGAGTCGGAAGTGCCTGGCGTGGAACCGCATATTCCGATGCGCGATGTGCCCGAAGGATCGCGACATCGCTAAATTCCCAACTCCCAAATCCCAACCTCCAATTCCGACTCCCAATCCGATTTCACCTTCGTCCGGATCGTTCTCGCGCTCTGCGACTCGCTTCCGCGTTCTTTATGACGGTGGCCATGATCTTTACGAGTTCGTCACACTCTCCAACCACTGGCTCCTGGGCCGCAGTAAGGAGGCCGCATCGTAGAAGCACACGCAATCGGAATCGCGCTTCTTTGAGCTCTCGCAAGGTGATCCTCTTTTTGGCGATTGAGTCCCGGTCGCTTGATCCATCATCGGATTCCTCGTAATTCGCACCCGCCGACGTTCCACATCGTAATAGCTGATCGGAAAGTGCCACTGCGATGGAACCGCGCGTATGCAGAAATTGCACGACTCTGACAATCAGGCAAGCAAACTCGAAGAGACGCTCGCGCAAGTCGTAAGGTTTTTGGGCTGGCCGCCAATCGAGATGTTCCATATCAATGCATGGGATGTGCCTCGCGCACATGTTGGGAGTTGGAGGTTGGGAATTGGGATTTGGCGGTCGGAGTGATCGCCACAGGTAGTCGTACAATCGCAGTGTGTCTTCTTCCCGCATCCCGTCGCCCGTTAATGAACCAAACCTCAGCTACCTGCCCGGATCGCCGGAACGTGCGGAGCTGAAGTCGCGTCTGTCATCGATGGCCTCGGAGCGGGTCGACATTCCTCTTGTGATCGGCGGCTGCGACGTCCGCACCGGCCGCACGGAGCAAGCGGTGATGCCGCACGACCACAACCACGTGCTGGCAGATTGGCACAAGGCGGGCCCGCAGCATGTCGAACAGGCCATCATGGCGGCAGCCGATGCGCATCGCGAGTGGGCGGCGTGGACACTCGAGGAGCGAGCGGGAGTGTTCCTTCGCGCGGCCGAGCTTCTCTCGACGACCTGGCGCTCGACTTTGAATGCGGCGACGATGCTCGGACAGTCGAAGACGGTGTTCCAGGCCGAGATCGATTCGGCATCGGAGCTGATCGACTTCTGGCGCTTCAATCCTTCGTACGCGTACGAGTTGCACGGCGAGCAGCCAATCAGTACCCGGTCTGCGTGGAACCGGATGGATTACCGCCCGCTCGAAGGATTCGTCTACGCGGTGACGCCGTTCAATTTCACCTCGATTGCCGGAAATCTCCCCACGGCCCCGGCGCTCATGGGCAATACGGTGCTCTGGAAACCGGCATCGTCGGCTGTGCTGAGCGCGTACTACATCATGCGGCTGCTCCAGCACGTCGGGTTGCCGCCCGGCGTAATCAATTTCCTGCCTGGCGATCCTGTGGAGATTTCCGGGGTGGCGCTCGATGCTCCCGCGCTCGCGGGCATTCATTTCACCGGGAGCACGCCTGTGTTCCAGGGTATGTGGACGAAGGTGAGCGAGAGCATCGGTCGTTACAAGAACTACCCGAGGCTCGTTGGCGAGACAGGCGGCAAGAACTTCATCGTGGCTCACGTCTCCGCCGAGGTGCAGGAGCTTGCAGTTGCGATTGTGAGAGGCGGCTTCGAGTATCAGGGACAGAAATGCTCGGCTCCGAGTCGCGTCTACCTGCCTCGATCGTTGTGGCCGGAAGTTCGGGATCGGGTCATCTCGATGATGCGCGAGATCAAGATGGGCGACCCGTGCGACTTCACGAATTTCCTCGCGGCCGTCATCGACCGGAAAGCCTTCTCGAAAATCACCGGCTACATCGACGATGCGCGCCGAAACGCGAAGGTGCTCCACGGCGGAGGCGCGCGTGACGACGTCGGCTACTTCATCGAGCCCACACTCGTCGAGACCGCCGATCCGCACTATCGGCTGATGCAGGAAGAGGTATTTGGACCCGTCGTCTGTGTGTATCCATATCCGGACGACAAGTGGGCTGAGACACTGCAGTTGATTGACGAAACGTCTCCTTACGGCCTGACCGGTGCGGTGTTCAGCCGAGATCGCAGCGCAATCCACCAGACGATGGCCGTGCTTCGCAATGCCGCCGGCAACTTCTACGTCAACGACAAGCCCACTGGTGCGATCGTCGCCCAGCAGCCTTTCGGTGGCGCGCGCGCGTCAGGGACCAACGACAAGGCCGGCTCCAAATTGAACCTCGTTCGCTGGGTGAGCGCGCGGGCCATCAAAGAGACCTTCGTGCCGCCGCGGGATTTTCGCTACCCGTACATGAGTGAGAAATAGGGCATGCGCTACAGTGGGCGCGGTTTCGATTCCCGCAGGCTAAAGCGTGCGCCCTACTGGATGGCGATCAGATCGATATCGAAAACGAGCATGCCGCGGGGTGTGCCTGGCTCGCCTTTGTAGGCCAGATTCTGCGGAATCCAGAATCGGGTCCTTTCGCCCTCGACCATGAGCTGCAGGCCTTCAGTCCATCCACGGATGACGTCGTCGAGCTTGAGCGTCACCGGCATGCCGCGCGCAACGGTGCTGTCGAACATCTTTCCGTCCGTGGTCCAGCCTGTGTAATGGACCCTGACGCTGTCGCGCGCGTTAGGACGCCGCATACCTGTTCCAGGTTTCAGCACCTTGTAGAGCAACCCCGACACAGTGCGAGTGGCGTCGGCGGGGGCGGCTGCCACGTCTGGCGGCGGAATGGTTGGGGAGCGCCGCGTGTCCAGCAGCTCGATGTCGAATACAACCGTACCGGTCGGTCGCCCCGCCTGTCCGCGATAAGCCAGGTCCTGTGGCACCCAGCAGCGGCGTGTCTCGCCAACGGTCATCAGCAGCACGCATTCACGCCATCCGGCCATCACCCGGTTGAGAGGAAACATCGAGGGCGTGCCTCGCGCGTGCGAGCTGTCGAACATCTTCCCGTCGGCGGACCACCCTGTGTAGTGCACGGTGACCACATCGGTCTCCATCGGCCTTTCCATGCCGGCGCCCGCTGTGACAAGCCGTGACGTCAGGCCTGAGGAAGACTTGTCCGCGTCTGCCGGTGGCGCTGCGAGATCCGGCGGGGCGGGTTTGTCTGTCTGGCCCGATACGGCAACGGAAAGCATCAGCAGCATGGATGCTGCGAAAGAGCGTCGGAACATCAGCTCACCAGGAGAAGACTGCCAGGATCCTCGACGAGCTCCTTGACGCGTACAAGAAACTGCACCGCTTCGCGACCATCGACCAGCCGATGATCGTAGCTGAGGGCGAGGTACATCATGGGGCGGATCACGACCTGTCCGTTCAAAGGCACGGCACGTTCCTGGATCTTGTGCAGCCCGAGAATACCAACCTGCGGGGGATTCAGGATAGGCGTGCTCATAAGTGACCCGAAGACGCCGCCATTCGTGATCGTAAATGTGCCGCCTGTGAGATCTTCGAGCGTCAGGGTTCCATCAGCGGCTCTGGTGGCGAAGTCGCGAATCGCGAGCTCGATCTGCGCGAATGACATCCGATCAGCGTTGCGCAAAACGGGCACTACCAGACCGCCCTCGGCGCCTACGGCAATTCCGATGTCGCAGTAGTGTTTATAAACGATTTCGTCGCCCTGAATTTCGGCGTTGAGCTCGGGAAACGCGCGGAGTGCCGCGACGGCCGCTTTCACGAAGAAAGACGTAATCCCGATGCTCACGCCGTGCTGCTGTTTGAAGGCTTCCTTCCTCCGCTCGCGGAGCAGCGTCACCGCGGTCATGTCCACTTCGTTGAACGTGGTGAGCATCGCGGCCGTGCGCTGCGCCTCGACGAGCCGGCGGGCAATGGTCTGCCGACGCTTCGACATTCGAACGCGTTCCTCGCGTCGGTCCTCGGTCGCCGGAGGCGCTGTGATCGGGGGCGGAGCCTCTGGTGCCCGCTGCGTCGCCCCAGAAGGGGCGATGGCGGTAGTCACGTCGCTCTTCGTGATTCGTCCACCCGGGCCGGAGCCTTGCACGCGGCCCACATCGACATCATGCTCCCGGGCAATTCTCAGCGCCGTCGGCGTGGCCCGACGAGGCTCAGCGGCCGCTCCGGGTGGATTCGGCGAGGCAGCCGCTCTGGCCTGACTTGGCGCGGCATCTGCCTTCGTTTGCATCAGCGTCGCCGCGCTTTTGGGTGGACTGACCGGCCGGGGACCTGCGTCAGTCGGCGTCGCATTTTCGGATCCGGGCGCTGTCTTGGGACCCGGGCGCGACGCTTCGACGCCGTCTTCAACCACCGCGAGCACTTCGCCGACCTTTACATCGTCGCCTTCCCGGTGCTTGATGCTCGAGAGGACACCCGCGTGGTCGGCGCCAACCTCGAGGTCGATCTTGTCGGTCTCGAGCTCGACCAGGGGTTCGCCGGTTGCGACGTGGTCACCTTCATGTTTGAGCCACCGCGCTACGCGCGCCTCGTTTACCGATTCGCCCAGCTGTGGAACAACTACATTGGACATGTCATGCCTGCTTGGATAGCACCAGCGAAGGCTGTTCTTTGGGGGTCCTCAGGTCGAAGGCCTGCGCGATCAGCGTCTCCTGATTGACGTGGTGCCACGCGGCGGATCCTTCTGACGGGCTCGAGCCGCGCGCGCGACCGACGTAACGAAGCGGATAGCGCCCGCCGAGCAGCTCCTCCAGAAATGGCCGCACGAATTCCCAGGCACCCATGTTTTCAGGTTCCTCCTGTAGCCATACGACGTCGCGAACGGCCGGGTATCCCGCGATGAGCGCACGAATGTCGTCGAATGGAAATGGATAGAGCTGCTCGACGCGGCAGATTGCAGTGTCCGCAGCCGCGGCGCGTCGCTCGCTCGCCTCAGCATCGACGAAAACCTTGCCGCTGCACAGAATCAGACGACGTATTTCCTTCGCGCGTCCCCGCGCGCGCTCGTCATCAATGACGGGGTGAAAGCGGCCTTCGGCCAGCTCGAGAGGTGTAGATGCGACCGCTGGATTGCGCAACAGGCTCTTCGGGGTCAGCACGAACAGCGGCAACGGGTCCGTGACGAGCAACAACGCCTGCCGCCGAAGTACATGGAAGTACTGCGCAGAGGTCGTGCAGTTGACAAGCCGCAAGTTGAAGTCCGCGGCGGACTGCAGAATCCGTTCAGGTCGCGCGCTGGAGTGCTCGGGGCCTTGGCCCTCGTATCCGTGCGGCAGAAGAAACACAAGCGAAGGCCGCAATCCCCATTTCGCTCGCGCCGACGTGACGAACTGATCCAGCATGACCTGGGCGCCATTCACAAAGTCGCCGTACTGCGCTTCCCAGATGACGAGGTGCTCCGCTTCGTACACGTCGAAGCCGAATTCAAAGCCAACGGTGGCGCACTCCGACAACGCACTGTTGTGGATCTCGAATGACGCGCGCGCGCCCTTGAACTCCTGTAGCGGAACGAACGGTTTGCCCGTGCGCACATCGTGAAAGACGGCATGACGCTGACTGAACGTGCCCCGCTCGGCGTCCTCGCCGGTGAACCTGACGGGAATACCATCGGCGAGGACAGTGGCCAACGCGAGCTCCTCGGCTGTCGTCCAGTCGACGCTTTTCGCGCGTGGATCTGCGAGCACGTCCTTTCGTTTGGCTCTGGCTCGCTCGAGCTTCTTGTGAAACGTGAAACCTGTCGGAGTCACGAGCAGCGCATCGTTGAGTGTCCGCAGTCGATCGAGCGGCACCGCCGTGTCGGTCTTTCCCGCGACGCCCGCAGGAGCCGGGTCCGGAAGCCGCGTAGTCTCTGGTGCCCCATCCTTGAGCGACTCGTAGGCCGCTTCGAGCCTGCTGAAAGATGCTTTGAGCAGCGCATCTGCCCGTTCCGGCGGAATCTGCCCTAGGCTCGCCTGCATTTGCGCCCAGATCGATCGGACGGTGGGATGCTCCGCGATTGTCTGCGCAAGGAGCGGTTGCGTGAATGCCGGCTCGTCCCCTTCGTTGTGGCCATATCGACGGTAGCCCACGAGGTCGATCAGGAAATCGCGCCGGAATCGCGCCCGATACTCCCACGCCATGCGCGCAGCTTCGATGCATGCGACAGGGTCGTCTGCGTTGACGTGCACGATCGGAATCTTGAAGCCGCGCGCCAGGCCGCTCGCGTAGCTCGTGCTGTAGGATTCGGCGGGCGTGGCGGTAAATCCGATCTGGTTGTTCGCAATGATGTGAATAGTGCCGCCGGTGTCGTAAGCAGCCAACCTCGAAAGGTTCAACGTCTCAGCGACAACCCCCTGTGCGGGAAATGCGGCGTCGCCGTGTATCAGAAGCGGCAACTCGACGCTTGAATCGAAGTCCGGTGCCCCCGGGTGGTTCGCCCGTGTTCCTGCAGCGCGCGCCATGCCCTCGACCACCGGGTTCACGGCTTCGAGATGACTTGGGTTGGGGACCAGCGTCACGAACATCTGGCCACGCGGGCTCGACGTCCGCGCGCCCGCGTGATACTTGACGTCACCGCGCCAGCCGAGGTCGAGCCGTACTTCGCGTAGATCGTGGTCCTTGAATTCCGCCAGGATCTCCTCGTACGGCTTGTCGAGCACATGGGCGAGCACGTTCAACCGACCCCGGTGCGCCATCCCGAGCATCGTGTGCCGCACTCCCCGATCGCCGGCTCCGCTGATGATCTCGTCGAGCATCGGCACCAGCATGTCGAGTCCTTCGAGCGAAAAGCGCGTTCTGCCGGGAAATACGCGGTGGACGAACTGTTCGAAGACCTCGACCTCCGTGAGCCGCTCGAGCAGTGCCTCAGCACGTTCGGCGTCCATGACGGGCAGAAACCGGCCTGATTCGGCTGCGGCCCGCAACCAGACTCGTTCCTCCGGAACGAATACGTGCGCGAAATCGAATCCCGAGGTCGAGCAGTACACCCGCCGGAGCTTCTCGATCGCCTCGAAAGCATTCGCGGCCGTTTCGGCCACGAACCCGCCCACGATTGACGCAGGCAGCATGCGCAGATCTTGTTCAGTTACCCCGTGCGCTTCGGGGAGGAGCGAGGGATCTCCGGGGGGCGTGGAGCCGAGCGGATCGATCTGCGCGGCGAGATGGCCATATCGCCGGATGCATTCGGCGAGGTTTGCGACCCCGACGATCGTCTGAAACTCCGGTGCCTCCCGCGGTTCATGCGGTTCGGCGTCGACCGGACGCCACGTGTCGAACACAGCTCTCGTCGCGCGATCGACCGAGTCGGGATTCTCGAGGTAACGCTCGTACAGCTCGACGACGTAGCCGAGGTTGACGCCCTGGATAGGCTCCGGTTTCATCGCCATGCTTATCGTACCTTAGCGCTTGCAAACCTCCGGGCCACAGGCTGTTTCCACTGGGCCACAGAGACGCAGAGACACAGAGCTCTAAATCACAGGATTACTCTGCGAACCCCGTGCTTGAGCATTGCATTGTTGAAGTTCACAATTAGGCCGATGTGGAGACCGGTCACGCGCAAGTACGTCAGCATCTGCGCAATGTGAATGCCGTCCAATCGCTCGACGGCTTTAACCTCGACAATAACGCCTCAGCGACCACGAGATCGGGACGATGCTCCGATAGCAACATGCCCTTGTAGAACAGAGGGACGCCAATCTGCCGCTTGAACACCATTCCCGCCGTATGGAGCTCAAAGCACAGTGCCGACTCGTAGATCGATTCGAGCAGACCTGGTCCAAGGTGGCGATGCACTTCCATCGCACATCCAATGATTTGCTCCGTCAACGACGCATGAAGTCCATCGTGCATAACGATCCTCTGTGTCTCTGTGTCTCTGTGGCCCGTTTCTCCGAGTCCGTGTCTCGCCCGTCTTTGAAAACCCATCCCGTTGCCCGTGGTCAGGAATCGCTGCGGAATTCACGCAAGACGTTCTCCTTTACATCGTCGGGAATGAGCGGAAACGTACCGAGAATGTGTTCGAAGTCGGCTTGATTGAGACCGTAGAGCCGGGCGACCGAAGCCTGCAGCTGGGCGTATTCACCCATTGATTCAACCGGTGCGTCGCTTTCGGCGAGCGAACGCGAGAGACGCGCGAGCCGGAGAAACACGGGATGCCTTTCGTGAAGCGTGGGGACTGGAAGCCGCGAAACGAGCGACACAGTGACGTGCGTGCCGACGCGAAGACGAACGAGGTAGTTAGCGACGAGGCTGTTGAGAACGGCGCAGAGCACGTGCTGCGCGTCGGAGGGCAGAACGGTCCGGAGGCAGAACAGCGTATGGGTCGTCGCCGCACGTGCGGGAATGACTGCTGCAATGAGCGTGAGCCGATTGGTGGCGCTGGCGATATCGCGATACGCGAGGCGGGCCCGCCGTGGCACACGCAGCGATACGCCGCGTTCCTCGACGAGCTCGTACCGACAGTCTGTCAAGGCTGTCCGAAATGGTTGAAGGTGCTTGCCTTCGAGAACCGGTCTGGCGTGCACGCTGCCGGTGAACGCCCTGAATGCGCCGCGATCGTCGCTGGCGTTGAGCTCGCGTCCGAACCGGACATTCCATCCTTCGGAGGCCCCGAGCCAGCGTGTCCGTGAAGTGATGGTCTCCAGGATTCGAAGGTCACGATCGGAAGCGATCTCGGGAATTCCAAGGTCATCGGGGCCAGACAACCGTTCGAGCAGGTGACGCGTGACGACGATCGGCGGATCGTCACGCTCCAGATTCTCAGTGCGCGTCATTCCGAACTGGCAGCCGATGCTGCTGGTGGACCGTCCTGTTGTGGCGGTCAGCAGCACGAACCGAAGGCTTCGATGAATCGCAAACAAACCGGCCCGATTGTTCAGGCCCGTTACCGAGTCGACCTCGGCATGATCGAACAGGTGGCGCCGCAGCGGGGCCGAACCTGAGTCCGAGACGATGCCGGACGGCAGTACGAGGCCTATTCGCCCTCCGGCGCGCGTCAACTGCAGCGCGCGCTCAACGAACAGTTGATAGCGGTTGACGTGCGATCGGCTTTCGATCCGATAGACGCCCGCCTCGCGAATGAAATCGGAAACACGGCGCGCATGAAGCCTTCGGCCGGCCCTCACGTCTGCCACCCCGCTGTCACCGCGCAACATGTCCCACGGGGGATTGCCGACCACGGCGTCGAAGCCCGGAGTCGAGAGCTGGTTTCCCTGCTCGTCCGAAAACACTTCAGGGAAGGCCAACGACCAGTGGAAGAAGCGGTGTCTCGACGCCAATGTGGACGCGTGGTCCAGAAAGCGCTGTGTCAGGCGATCAGGCAGGGCAGCCGGTTGATGCAGCAGACGGTCGCATAGCTCGCCGAAAACCGCCGTCGAAGGAGGGCGTCCGTCCTCCCAGAACCAGCCTGCACACCAGAGATCGAGCATCGCCGACCAGCGGCCGAGCGGGGACTCCGGCGCATGGAGGGTCGCAAGTGTCTCGGCCTTTTCCGCAACGACCGCCGGCGAGTCGTCTGGCCGAAGGGCCAGCTGCAGGCGCGTGCGTACGGCGTGCTCCAATGTGGGCGACAGAGTGGTATCCGTAAACAGCGGTAACGACGCAGGGCGCCGGTGTCTCCGGTGGCCGCGTGACGGTTGACGCCGTATGTCGTCGAGACCGGCTCCGACGAGACTATCCCCGGCTACCAGGCGATGGTCGAGAAAGGTGAGTGGCCTGTCTGATGCGAGCGTGGCGAGCCAAAGTGACAGCCGGGCGAGTTGCACAGCCATTGGATTGACGTCGACGCCGAACACACACCGCTGTGCGATCTCGCGGCGCAGATTGGCTCGGTCGGATGCCGTGATCTCTCCTGGATGCCACCGCCCTTCCTGAACGAGGCTCCGCTCCGCGGCCGCAGCGAGGTAACGGCATGTGGCGACGAGGAAGGCGCCACTTCCCATCGCCGGATCGAGCACCCGCAGCTGCAGAATCTGCTGTGCAGTTCGATTGCGCACCAGGGGCTCGAGCGTTCGACGCACGACGGCGGCCGTGACAGTGCGTGGCGTGTAGAACGTTCCGCTCGACTGCCGTGTATCGCGTGCGCGGGTCAGAACGATCGGACCCGTGGCGGACGGCTCGTACTCGAGCACTCGTTCGTACACCGCGCCGAGCTGTTCTACATCGAGATCACGGTAGGAGATCGGATGTCGCCCGCCATCCGCCGTCGGACTGGCACCGACGGCGAGTACCGCACCGCCCATGATCTCGTCGGCGATCCGGCGCTGATCGAATGCTGTCGAATGCGCCGGCGCGAAGAGACGCCCGTTGAAGGCAGTCACCTTGAGCTCGCCGGCCCGGCAGCCCGCATGCGCGAGCCTGGATATCGCCAGGATCGCATCCCAGATACCGCGGTAACGCCGCCCCGCGAGAAGTGTCGCCACTATCGCGCCGATGGTGTATTGGTCGCGATAGATTGGATGCCAGATCGGCACGAGACTTCTTGCTTCGGCGAATAGCAGAAACAGAACGCGATAGAGCACCGTAAGGGACTGATCGAAGAGCAGCTGCGGCGGACATACGGAACGCCGCTCCCGCAGCGCACCCAGTAGCAGCGCGAGAGCATCGAGGACGCCATTTCCGAGTGCCTTGCAAACCACGACACCGTGGCGCGCCGACGCCTGAGCGGCGACATCCAGGAACGGCGGACGCAGTTCCATGGCTCCACAACGCATAACGTTCCAGAACACCATTGATGCGGTCTCGTCTCGCGGCACGAGCATCAGGTCGAATTCGAGGTGAGCACGAGCCCAGGTACGCTGCCCATCCACCAATCGCAGCCGGGGACCATTGCAGCAGATGCACCATTTCGCGTCGGCAACGATGGCGTCGCGGACCGCCTCACGCCACGTATGGTCGAGTGGTTCGTTCCACTGGACGATCACGACCGGCAGCGTCGTGGCTCTTCCGGTGACGGCCCCGAGTACTGTGTGGAGTGGTCGATCGATGCGGACTCTGATCTCGTAGCCGAGCAGCTTGAGCAGCGGGATGACGATGGCGTCGCCGATTGTGCGAAGACTGGCCGACGGCCCTATTGTCGACGCCCATCGTTGTGCCCACCCCTCGAGCGCTGCAACGAACTCGGGCGGCGGTGGGGTTGCGCCAGGCAACGAACGCAGCTCTGTGTGCGCGAACGTCGCACTTATCAGGCGCCCTCGGACGCCGGTGATCATCTATTCGAGAAGCAAGGCGAATACGAGCTCGGCCGCATCGATTCGAAGGTTGTCGAACCCACCGAGCTCACGCAGGCGCCTGGCTGATTGAGAGAGCGCTTCTTCCAGAAGCGACGTCTGAGCGGACGCGAGATGCTCATCGCGCCGATCGAATAGTCCGCGTTGCAGAAGTCCGGCGGACAGCCGCGCATGGCGCGACTGGAGCACGCTTGCAAGGCTGTGTTCACGGGCGCTGTAGCGCTCGAGCATCGGTCGTACGGACGGCTGGAGTTGCTGAAGGACCAAAGCGCAGTGGTTCGCGAGAACGGTCTGGAGCGCGGGCAAATCGGTATCCAGGAGCGTGCGCATCGAGCGGATCGAGTAGCGCCGTCGGGCAGTGAGTGTTCCGGCGAAAGGCACGAGCGCCTCCCAAACGAGACGACCGTCGCTGGTTGTCAGCACGAATCTGTAGACCCACAGACAGTGCGGCGGATTGTTCGTCCGGTGTCTCGGGACGTGGCTTATGACCGAGCGTTCAGGCACATGAACGTGTGCACTCGCTGCGGCAAAGGCCCGGGATCGACTAAGCCGGCGTGATTCTTCCAGTGCTTCGTCGCGCAGATCGATGGTGATGATTCCAGAGGGGTTCGGAGGCGAATCGTCGAAGAGTTCCGTTGGCGAACGGCGGCCCAGAATCGACTCGGCTACCCGTTCCTCATCGGGCATCCGCGTAAGCGCAGTCATCGCTCCCTGCATCCGGTTGATGCGCGACACGAGTCGTGCCACGGTGACCTCTTCGCACGTGCCGGCCGCTACCAGATGCACCGCATGCACTCGTCGCTCCTGGCCGATTCGATCTACGCGGCCGGCGCGTTGTTCCAGACGCAGAGGTGTCCATGGCAGTTCGAGGTTTACGACCAGCCGGCATCGCTGATGGAGATTCAGTCCTTCGCTGGCTGCGTCGGTCGCCAGCAGCAGTCGTGCATCGCCTCTGGTGAAACGCAGCAGCGCGTCCGCGCGTTGATGTGATGTCAGGCCGCCGTGCAACTGCACCGACTCCACATGCGTGAGGGCACTGCCGATCCGCTCCAGGGTGTCGCGGTACTCTGTGAACACGATCGCTGGTTCGCGGGCTCTCGAAAGCAGGCGCTTCAGTGCATGCAGCTTGCTTTCGTCGGCTGCAGCCGTTCGCGCAAGGTCGAGAAGGTGCTCGAGACGACGTCGTTCGTCTGCGCGATCGTGCAGGCCCGCTGAACTCAGGGCCGTGTTTGGTTCATCGTCGTCGGCTCCTGTGTCATCAAACGGCAACCCGGGCTGCTGCATGCCTGGGAGCGCCGACTCGTCGTTCATGAGCGTCACCCTGCGCTCGACCGAGCGTGCGAGCGAGCCCGCGCTGCTGCACGCGCGACGAGCCAGCACCGACATCGCCAGCCTGGCGTCCGACAGACCTGTGTGAGGAGACTGGCTCCAGACCAGCCGGGTGTACGCCATCAGCGCCGCATGCATCGCGGTTTCAGCATGTGTCGGTCGCACACGAAGGAGCGGCGCCCGACGAGCGACACGCCCTCCGGCGTCGGCGCGCGTGCGTCGGAAGGTGATAAGCGGCTCGGAGGAACCAGCGCTGCCAAGCGAGCAAAGGCGCGCGAAGGCCTGGTCGTCGCCGGAATGCGGGGTCGCAGTCAGTAATACGAGCGCCCGAGCGCGGTCGCCAAGCATCGATCCGGCGGCGGCGCGGTCGGACCGGCTGGCCAGGTGGTGCGCCTCGTCCAGGACGACGACATCCCAGATCAGCGTCTCGAGCGACCTCAACACCTCAGGGCGCTTGATGTAGTCAATCGACGCGATCACGATCGGCTCGACCGCCCATGGATTGACGTCGGCCGGGAGCTGTGTTGCGGCTCTCGCAAGGCGGCCGGCGTCGAAAATTGCGGCGTCGAGATTGAA
>Ga0075430_100003084_pt1 | contig 13918 bp, 15 predicted proteins | sample RhiMetdeltSRZDD4_FD_75294 | JGI IMG/M metagenome (GOLD analysis project Ga0075430, IMG submission 75294) | Populus rhizosphere microbial communities from Tennessee, USA - Rhizosphere MetaG P. deltoides SRZDD4 | ecosystem: Host-associated > Plants > Roots > Rhizosphere > Soil | place: USA... | reverse complement strand
GAAGTAACCCCGATGCCAAATTCACTCGACATCCAGGTAGACGGCATCGGCGCAGTCTCGGCGCCGTTACAGATCGTTCTCCTCCTCACGCTGATCTCGTTTCTGCCCGCGATCCTCGTGACGATGACCTCGTTCACCAGAATCGCCATCGTCTTCCATTTCTTGAGGCAGGCGCTTGGCACCCAGGAAATGCCGCCAAACCAGATCCTGATCGGCCTGGCGCTGTTCCTGACCATGTTCATCATGGCACCCGTCGGCACGCAGATTAACGAGCAGGCGCTCGCGCCGGCCATGGCTGGACAACTTACGGTCACGGAGGCCATCGCCCGGGGTACGCCTCCGCTGCGGACGTTCATGCTCAAACAGACGCGCGATGCGGACCTTGGTCTCTTCATGGACCTCAGCAAGATCCAGCGGCCAGGATCGCGTAACGACCTGCCAATGACGGTGGTCGTGCCCGCGTACGTCATCTCGGAGCTCAAGACCGGCTTCCAGATGGGGTTCTTCTTGTTCGTACCGTTCCTGCTCATCGATCTGGTCGTGTCCACGACACTGCTCTCGATGGGAATGATGCAGCTACCGCCGGCGATGATCTCGCTGCCGTTCAAGGTGCTGCTCTTCGTGATGATCGATGGGTGGAACCTCGTTGTGGGGTCCATCGTGAGGAGTTTCGCCTGATATGCCCGAAGCACTTGTCGTCGGAATCGTTCGTGAAGCCATCGAGACGGCCGTGATTGTCAGCCTGCCCATGCTCATGGCAGGCCTGCTCGCGGGCATCGCCGTCAGCATCTTCCAGACCGTGACGTCGATCCAGGACAACGTCCTGGCGTTCATTCCACGCGCCGCCGCGATCTTCACGGTGTTCGCGCTGACATTTCCCTGGATTCTGCGGCAGGTCACGGGCTTTTCGGCTCAGGTGATCGGCCGTCTCCCTGAATACATCCGCTGATCGGGACCCAGAGAGTTCACGTGATCGACGTCACCCCCCTCGCGCACTTCGGGCTCCTGCTGGTCAGGCCGGGCATGCTGTTGATGCTCGCGCCAGGCCTCGGCGGAGCCTTCGTGCCGGGGCAGGTCAAGATCGGGTTGACCGTCCTCATCGCGCTGGCGCTCTTCCCCACGGTGGCGATTCCACCCGGCAACGGGAACGCTCTCATCACTGCCATCGTCGCGCGTGAGGTCGTGATCGGCCTTTCGCTCGGCTTTGTCGTACGCGCCCTCATGGCCGGCGCCGAGTTCGGCGGGCACCTGAGCGGCTACCAGATCGGCTTCTCGTACGGCGCCACGATCGATCCACAGAACGGCGTGCACAACACGATGCTCGCCACGCTGTACGGCATGCTGGCCACGCTCGGATTCCTCGCCATCAACGGGCACCACATGCTCCTCCGTGCCCTGGCGATGTCGTATTCCGGCCTGCCTGTCGGCATGGGGTCCATCAGCGGCACGCTGCTGATGACGGTGCGCGACATCATGGCGCTGGTCTTCATCGTCGGCGTACGACTGGCGGCGCCGATCGTCGTCGTGCTGCTGGTCGTCGAGATCGCGGTCGGACTCATCTCGCGAACGTCGCCGTCGCTGAACTTCATGATCATCGGCTTTCCGGTCCGCCTCGTGATCGGACTCTTCGTCCTCGCCGCCGTTGTGGGAACCATTCCGGCTGTCACCAACGCCATGCTTGAGAGCGTGATGATGCTGGCCATGCGTACCGCGTCCATCTTCAGGTAGCGCGATGTCGTCACAGGAACGTTCAGAACAGGCGACAGGGAAGAAGCTTCGCGACCAGAAGCAGAAGGGCAAAGTCCCGCGAAGCCGTGACCTCGCGCTGGCTGGGGCCTCGGTGGTCGCGACGATCGCGCTCGGACGTTTTGGTGAACGACTCTTCGGCGGACTCGCGCAGCGCGTCAGTCAGGACCTCGCACACTTCGGTGACGCGCCGCTTCGGCCGGTTGTTTCCGGGGATCTCTCGGTGATGGTCATCACGGCCGGTCTCCTCGTGGGTAATCTCGTCGGCCCCATCGCCCTGGCGACGATGGTGGCGGGGATTGCCGTGCATGGCTTTCAGGGTGGCTGGATCTTCACGACCGAGACACTGCAGTTCAACTGGTCACGCCTCAATCCCGCCAACAACTTCAAGCGCTTCGGCGTCAGTCAGTCCGGTCTCGATACGCTCAAGACCCTCGTGTCGGTGGCAGTGATTACGTGGCTTGCGTGGCTTTCGGTCAACACGATCGTGGCGCAGGGCATCCGGTTGGTGTGGATCACGCCGGGGGCGTCGGCGGCTATCGCCTGGCGGGAGGTCGAGAGCCTTCTGTGGCGGGTGGCATGGGCTCTTGGTGCGCTTGCACTCGCCGACTACGGACTACAGCGCTTCCGCTTCATGCAGTCAATGAAGATGACCAAGCAGGAAGTCAGGGAAGAGCATCAGCAGCAGGAAGGGCGCCCCGAGGTCAAGGGACGCATCCGCCGTATCCAGCGCGAAATCGCGCGTCGTCGAATGCTCAGCGACGTCAAGCGCGCCACGGTTGTCGTGACCAACCCGACCCACTTCGCCGTGGCCCTCGAATATCGCCGCGGCGCGATGGCTGCTCCGCTCGTGCTTGCCAAGGGTGCCGATCACCTTGCACTTGCGATCAGGGAGCGCGCCCGTGAGCACGGCGTCCCCATCGTCGAGAACAAGCCGCTTGCGCAGGCCCTCTACAAGACCGCGGAGATCGGGCAGTTCATCCCGGGCGATCTGTTCACGGCGGTCGCCGAGATGCTCGCCCAACTGATTCGGTTGCGGCAGTTGACGCTCCAGTAATTGGAAACGTGGAAAACAGTTATGGCTACAGCACCTAAGCCCGTCTTTGCGTCGCAGTTGTTTGCACCCGTCGCTGTCATGGCGGTGGTGTTGTTGATGATCGTGCCGCTGCCGACGATGCTGCTCGACCTGCTCCTGTCGGTCGACATCGGCCTCGCCGTCGTGCTGCTGCTCACCGCGATTTATGTGCGGACGCCGGTGGACTTTTCCGTCTTCCCATCGCTGCTCCTGTTGCTCACCCTCGTCCGCCTGTCGCTGAACGTCGCGTCGACCAGACTCGTGCTGATGAACGGTGCGGACGGCGTCGACGCGGCTGGCTCGGTGATCATGGCCTTCGGCCAGTTCGTGGTCGGTGGCAACTTCGTTGTCGGCGTCGTCGTGTTCCTCGTCCTCATCGCGATCCAGTACATCGTCATCAATCACGGTGCGGTCCGCATCTCTGAGGTCACGGCGCGTTTCACCCTCGATGCCTTGCCCGGGCGGCAGATGGCCATCGACGCGGACCTCAACGCCGGCATCATCAACGAGAAAGAAGCGAGGGAGCGTCGCGACCGGATTCGTCGGGAAGCTGATTTCTACGGCGCCATGGACGGAGCCATCAGGTTTACGCAGCGGGATGCGTTGGCTGCCGTTCTTATCACGGCGGTCAACATCGTCGCAGGCCTCATTATCGGGGTGGTCCAGCACGGACTCGACCTCGCAACAGCCGCTCAGACCTACACGATCCTCACGGTGGGTGAGGGCCTCGTAACCTCGATACCTGCGCTGCTCGTCTCCATGGCCGGCGGCTTGATCACCACCCGTGCGGCGGCCGAATCGAACCTTGGCGACGAAGTGGCGGCGCAGTTGTTTGCGCGCCCCAAGCCTCTCGCGATCGCCTCGGGCGTGCTGACGCTGCTCGCGATGATTCCGGGTCTGCCCAAAGTGTCGTTCCTGACGGTCGCGGCCATTCTGGCCGGAGCCGCCTATGCCGTGAGGACGAGGGCCAGCGAAGATGAGCCCGAGGCTGCCGCTGCGATTCCGACTGACGCGCCGGAATCGGTCGGGCCGGTGGATCCGATCAGTGTTGAAGTTGGGTATGCCCTCGTGGGCCTGGTAGATGAAAAGCAGGGCGGGACGTTGTTGACGCGCGTCCGTGCGATCAGGCGCCAGATTGCAACGGAAACCGGCGTGATCGTGGCGCCGGTACGAGTTGCCGACAACCTTCAGCTCGGACCGCGCGGTTACAGCATCCTGATCAAGGGGATCGAGGTTGCCCGCGGCGAGCTGTACGCGGAGCGCCTGCTCGCGATCAACCCGGGTGGTGCGGCCAAGGCACTCGAAGGCATTCACACCAAGGAGCCGGCGTTCGGCTTGCCGGCCACGTGGGTCTCGGAGGAACACCGGGATGCCGCGACGTCAGCCGGCTATACCGTGGTCGACCCGACGACGGCGCTTTCGACGCATCTGTCGGAGACCATCCGCACGTTCCTGCCGGACCTTCTGAGCCGGCAGCAGGTGAAGGAGATGGTCGACGCTGTTGCGGAGGCCTCGCCGAAGCTGGTCGAGGAGCTTGTGCCGAAGATGGTGTCGCTCGGCGAGATCCAGCGCGTGCTCCGGCAGCTTCTGCGGGAGCGGGTGCCGGTGCGCGATCTGGTGACCATCCTCGAGGCGGTGGCGGATGCCGCCTCGGTCAGCAAGGACGCCGACGTCATCACCGAGGCTGTGAGAAGCGCCATCGGCCGCTCGATCTGCCGGCCGTACCAGAACGAGAAGGGCGAGCTGACCGTCATCGGCGTGGCCCCGTCGCTCGAGGAGCGACTGATGGCCTCCCTGGTCAAAACCGACCAGGGCGCGATGCTGGCGCTCGACCCCCATCAGGCACAGTCGATTGCGGCGCGGATTGCCAAGGCCCTCGAACAGGCGATGGCACAGCCCGTGCTCTTGTGCTCGCCGGCCCTGCGTCCGCACCTCTGGCGACTGTTTGCCCGGGTGCTGCCCCACCTGGGGGTGCTCTCGCACGCGGAGGTGCCAGCTCACGTTCACGTCGTGCCCGTGACGACACTTGATTGATATGCATTTGAAGCGCTATCGGCGAAAAACGCTCCAAGAGGCCTTGCGCGCCGTCCGCGACGAGCTGGGCCCTGACGCGCTCGTGCTTTCGAGCCGCGAGGTCATGGCCCTGGGTGTCAGGGGCTGGATCGGCCATCGCGAGGTAGAGGTCACAGCGGCGGCGGAGCGACCGGAGGTGTCGGCGAACCGACATGCATCCGCTCAAGTCGAGGCGTCCTGGGCCGAAGCCGGCCGTGCCCGCGGGTTCCGCACCGGAACTCCCTCAGAGGACGACCGGTCGACCGCCGAAATCGCCGCACGCCTCCGCGCGACGGGGCTCGATGCCGAGACCGCTGCGGCCGTGGCCGAAGCACACCCGGCGGCTCGCCGTCGCGGTGCGACGCCGTCGAGTCTCCGCCAGACGATTGCCGACCAGATGGCGGCGTTGGCGGCCAGCGACAGCACCTACGCCTCGGTGGAAGTGTTCGTTGGGCCTCCCGGCGTGGGCAAGACCACAACAATCGCCAAGATTGCCGCACAGGAGCGCGCCCGGCGGGGCAAGCGTCTCTCGCTTGTCGCCGCGGATGCGTTCCGCGTTGGTGCGATCGAGCAGTTGCGCCTGTATGCCGACATTCTTGGCACACCGTTCTCCACAGCTCGGACGCCCGACGAGCTCGAGGCTGCGCTCGACGCCGGACGTCGACCGTTGCTCCTCGACACCGCTGGTCGATCGCCTGCCGATGATGTGGCGCGTGACATGTTCCGCATTCTGGCCGACCGCCCTGGCGTGCGCACTCACCTGGTGCTTGCGGCCAACACCCCCAGAGATCTGGCCCGCCGCGTCTTCGATCGCTTCGAGGATGCACGGCCCTCGCGTGTGGTGATCACAAAGCTGGACGAGGCCGAATCGCTGGGCACGCTCATGCCCGTGCTGCGCGAACGCAGCCTCCCGATTTCGTACGTTGGCACCGGACAGAACGTGCCCGGAGACCTCGAGCGCGCCACTCCTGCGGTGCTGGCGTCGTGGGTTGCGGGCGATGGCGGTGCGGAGGCCAGGGCATGACCGGCAAGGCACGAGGCCGCGTGGTCGCCATTGCCAGTGGCAAGGGCGGCGTCGGGAAGACCAACGTAGCGGTGAACGTCGCCGTGGCCTTGGCCAAGCTTGGCCTTCGCGTTGGCGTGCTCGACGGTGACTTCGGTCTCGGCAACGTCGACGTGCTGCTCGGGCTGACGCCCGTCGTTCACCTCGGGCACCTTCTCGATGGTGAGCGATCGCTCTCGGAGATCATCCTCGAAGGACCTGCCGGGGTGAGCATCATCCCGTCGGGATCGGGCATCCCGAAGTTGACTGCGCTTACGTCCGTTCAGCGCGGCCGGCTCAAGCTCGCGGTTGACCAGCTCGCTGAATTGCTCGACTTCCTCATCGTCGACACCGCATCGGGCATCTCCGAAAACGTGATCGAAACGATCGTGCTGGCCGACCGGACGCTGCTCATCACGTCGCTCGAACCGTCGGCCGTTGTGGATGCCTATGCAACGGCGAAAGTGCTCTCGGCCGTTGCGCCGACCCTTGACATTGGCATCGTCGTCAACGCGGCCAGGAACGGGGACGAAGCCAGTCTGGCGTTCCGCCAGATTGAAATCGCGGCGACCAGATTCTTGTCCCGGTCGCTCACGTACTACGGGTTTATCGCTGAGGATGCCTCGGTTCGCGAGGCGGTGCTCATGCAACGGTCTGTCGTCGAGCAGGAGCCGCAGGCAATGGCTAGCCGCGGATACCGCGCTTTGGCGGTCAGGTTGGCCGGACTTGGCCCGACGAGTGGCCGTTCGGTTGAAGTGGACGCGGCGCTGGCAGCGGAGGATATCAGTCGATGCGCGTGAAGGGCGAAAAGACCGAGGACCGGAGCGAGCGCGATCGCCTGGTGATGGAGCATGTCGGACTGGTGCGGACGCTCGCGCAGCGTTTAGCACAGCGACTGCCGTCCCAAGTGGAGCTGTCGGACCTCATCAGCGTTGGAGTGCTTGGGCTCATCGATGCCGCCACCCGGTACAAGCCGGGCCTCGGCGTTCCCTTCGATGCCTTTGCGCGCCGGCGTATTCAGGGCGCGATGCTCGACTCGCTCCGCGACATGGACTGGGCCCCGCGGTCGCTGCGACGCCTGCGTCGCGACGTGGATTCGGCCATGGCCGGTGCGCGGCGTCGCCTCGGGCGTGAGCCGGAGGATCTTGACGTTGCCGAAGAGCTCGGCATGACGCCTGCGGACTACACGAAGGCGCTCGACCAGCTTCGCATGCTCGATGTGGCGTCGGTCCGATCGCTTGATGCGTCCAACGAAGATGGCACGTCGTGGCTCGAGCTCTGCGTAGATCCCGAGGAGGGCATCGCGTCGAAGCTCGAACGCAAGGAGCTGCGCCAGCACCTGGCGAACGCCATCAGTCAGATTCCCGAGCGGGAACGCAACATTCTCGCGATGTATTACGAAGAAGAACTGACGCTGGCTGAAATCGGCGAGGTCATCGGCGTCGGCGAATCACGCGTCTCGCAACTGCGCTCCCAGGCGATTGCACGCCTGAGAACGATTCTTCGCGAAAGCCTGGCCCCGAGCGTTGACCTGCCGCAGAGGAAGGCGTCATGACTCGAATGCTGACGCAGGAAGAGATCGACGCGCTCCTGCACGCGGCTGGCGATGGCCTGGAGAACGAGGCAGCGAAGGTCGAGGCGCACACGACGGTCTATAACTTTCGGCGGCCGGACCGCGTGTCAAAAGAGCAGTTGCGCTCCCTCCAGTTCCTGCACGACCGCTACGCGGCCAACGTGTCGACGTCGCTCTCGATCTTCCTGCGCACCATCACAGAGGTCCACATCGCGTCGGTCGATCAGTTCGCGTATTCCGAATTCCTGATGTCGCTGGCCGATCCCACGGCAATCTACGCGGTGTCGCTCGGGCGGTTCGACGGCCTGGCGGCGCTGGAAATCAGCCCGACGGTTGCGTTCACGATGGTCGACCGGATGCTCGGCGGCAACGGGATGACCCAGGCACCGAATCGTGCGCTTACTGAAATCGAGCAGAACGTGCTCGACGGTGTCGTGAAGCTGCTGCTCGAGAGTCTGACCGAGACCTGGCGTGCCATCGGCGAGGTCGAATTCCGGATTCACGCGCGCGACACGCGTCCGCAGATGGTCCAGATCACCGCGGCAAATGAAATCGTCATCCTTCTAAGCTTCGACGTGAGAATCGGCGAAGCGCGCGGGATGTTGAATCTGTGCATTCCGGCTGCAGCCATCGAATCGATGGAGGACAAGGTCGCGCAGGGCTGGCAGCGGACACGGCGTCAGCCTTCCGACGTCGAGGTCGCCCATCTGCGCGTGAACCTCGGCCGCGTGCCGCTGGCTGTGACGACGCAGCTTCAGACAAGACTCGCCGCGCGCGAACTGCTCGACCTGAAGGCGGGTGACGTGTTGTCGCTCGGATTCTCCGCGTTGAAGCCGGTGGAGGTGCACGTGGGCCGCGTGTCCCGATTCGCCGGCCATCTCACCGCGACCGTTAGCGGAGCCGGTGTGCTCATCGCCGACGCGGGACAAAAGACACGCCGCCTGCCTGCCGGGGGAGACCAACAGTGACCATGAACGAACGCGACCTGGGACGATTCCTCATCGAGGAACTGACTGAAGTTGTCGGCGTTCTCGCCGGCGGCAGGCCGGCGCACACGCTCGTCAGCGCACCTGATGGCCCGCAGTGGGCGGTCACTATTTCCTCGGAAGGATCGCTTCGCGCGGTCTGCGTGCTCGCCATCGACCATGAAGGTGCCGCGGCCCTGGCGAAAGTCGTCGTCGAGAAGGATGACGATGCCGCCATCGAGGGCGTTCTGCAGGATGCAGTCACGCAGGCGATCGCGGCGGTTCTCGCGCGCGAGCAGGCGATGGGGATGCAGCTCGTCGTGCGGGCGGTCGCCAAGGGCGACGCCGCCCCGTCCGACTCGGCCTTGGCGGCGGGTTCCATAACCGCAGCCGAACTGGCGACGCCGCTCCAGGTCGGCTACTACGCCGTCCTCGCGCCGACGGTGACCGGAGGCAAGGGACGCCAGGCGCAGAAGGCCGCAACTGCCGAGCAGCAGCAAGCGCGCCTCGACGTGATTCTCGACATCGACCTGCCGGTCGTTGTCCGTTTCGGTCGTACCGAGATGCCGCTGCGTCAGGTGACGCGCATTGCACCCGGTTCGGTCATTGACCTGGGTCGTTCACCAGACGATCCCGTGGAACTGCTCGTGAGCGACCGCGTCGTCGCACGCGGGGAAGTGGTGGTCGTCGGTGGCAACTACGGCATCCGAATTGTGGATGTGGTGAGCCCGTCCGAACGTGTGCGCTCGATGGAGGCCTGAGTGGGTAACTACCTGTTGGTGATACCGGCGTGCGCCGTTGTGGCGATAGCCGTCTGGACCTGGGCGCTGCATCTGCGGCAGCAAGCGCGCATCGAAGCGCTCGAGGGTCGGGTGGCGAACCTGCTGGCGGGTCTGTCGCTGCTGACCGACACGACCGAGAGCGGCCTGCGCGACGTAACGGCTGAAGTGGCACGTCTCGCTGGCGCCGGTACTACGGTTCGGACGCGCACGCGGGCGACCACGCATCGGCGAATCACCGGAGCCGCCAAGCGCGGACAGTCCGTGCAGGCGATTGCCGCCGCTGAACAGATTTCCGAGGGTGAAGTGAAACTGCGCTTGAGCATGAACGGCGCACAGGAAGGATTCGATGCCCCGGTGCGCTGATGCAACCTGCGGGCGCTGGCGACCCGAGCGGCTCGTGCCGCGTTGGGCCACAGGGCTTCGCTTCAACGAGCGGTGGTATTGCTCGCGTGACTGCGTAGAGAGCGCGGCGAAGGCCCGCCTTGACGCTCCAACGCCAACGGCAGGCGTGCCGTCATTGCCGCCACTGCGACTCGGCGTGCTTCTGCGTCATCTTGGCGCGTTGACAGACGACCAGCTCACGAAGGCCCTGACCACGCAGCGGACGTCGGGACGCAAGCTGGGCGAGGAACTGCAGCGAATGACGTTTGTCTCGGCCGAGGCAATTCTTCGTGCTCTGGCGGCGCAGGGCGGCGTCAGCTACCTGACGAGCTTCGATGTCTCGCGGATTGGTGAAGGCCCGGAATGGTTGCCGGAAGACACCGTTCGCGCGCTTGGTCTGGTGCCGTTCGAGGTGAACGAGAGCGAGCGTCGTATCAAGGTCGTGTGCGCGGCTCCAGTTCCGCGCGCGGCGCTTCGGGCGTTGACCAAGCTCACAGGCTGGTTGCCCGAGGCGTACCTGGTCGACGACAAGGTCTGGGAACAGGCGATGCGTGCGTATAAGTCGCGCGGGGAAATGTCGGCGAATGCACCGACTGCCCGCGTCAGCGACCTTGCGGCTGCCGCCTCGAAGGTCGCGGATGTCGCACTCGCCGATCGCGCCATCACGATGCGCCACGCCACCTACGACCGCTACACGTGGGTGCGTGTGGAGGGTCCGCAGCACTGGTCGGACGTGTGGGTAATGGGCGCACAGGAGGATCCATGCCTGGTGGAACATACAGCGCACTGAGCGGGATGCAGACGCGGCTCCAGGAACTGGACCGCATCGCATCAGACCTCGCCAACATCGGCACGGCCGGCTACAAGACCGAGCGTGCGGGTTCTGTCGCCGCGGAGCGTCAGGCGTTTTCGACGACGCTGGACTCCGCCGTGGACGTCATGACCGGAAACACGCGCGTCGACTTCCGAACCGGCACCGTCGCGACGACGGGCAGGAACCTCGACGTGGCGCTTCAGGGCAAAGGGTTCATTGCCATAGACACTCCAGCGGGCGTTCGCTATACGCGCAATGGATCGCTGACGCGTGGCCCGAATGGCATGCTGACGACGAGCCAGGGCGAACCCATCGCCAACGAACTGGGATCCGGACCAATTACGTTGGCACCAGGCGAGCTGGCGATCGACGGCGACGGTACGGTTCGAGTCGGCGGCGCAGTGGCGGGCAAGATTCGGATGGTGGAGTTTGGAAGCGGAGACGAGCTTGTCCGTGAGTCGGGGTCGCGGTTTCGCGCGATTGCCGGCGCGACGCCGACGCCTGCGCAAGGAACGACGATTGTCGCCGGATCCCTGGAGCAGTCGAACGCGTCGGCGGTGGACCTGATGGCGAAACTCACCGAGGTCACCCGGAGCTTCGAGACGCTTCAACGCGGTGTGTCGATGATCAGCAACGACCTCGACGGTCGCGCGATCTCTGAGCTGGCTCGTCGGTAATCGACGTCCGTGGAATGAACTTGAAGTCGGCGGTGGGCGGTACGTAGGCCGGGTCTTTAGACCCGGCGAGGGGTACGTAGGCCGGGTCTTTAGACCCGGCAGGCAATGAACGGGAACCGGTAACCGGTAACTGATCGAGGTAGAACGTGATTCGAGCACTCTATACAGCCGCGAGCGGCATGAATGCCCAGCAGGCCAACATCGACAACGTCGCCAATAACCTGGCGAACGTGAACACGACCGGCTTCAAGAAGAGCCGCGTCGAGTTCGAGGACCTCGTCTATCAGCAGATGCGGGCGCCGGGCAGCGCGACGTCAACCGAGAGCGAGGCCCCAGTCGGCCTCGAGAGTGGGCTCGGTGCCCGTGCCGTGGCGACCGCGCGCAACTTCAGCACCGGCAATCTGCGCAGCACGGCGGGTCCGCTCGATCTGGCGATTGAAGGCAGCGGATTCCTCCAGGTCGCGATGCCCGGGGGTCTCACCGGTTACACCCGTGCCGGCGCGCTGCACCTGAGCGGCCAAGGCCAGATCGTGACGGCCGAGGGTTATCCCATCCAGCCTGCGATCACCATACCGTCGAATGCGGTCTCGATCTCCATCTCGAAGGACGGCATCGTGTCCGCGTCAGTCTCCGACGGTCCGCCGCAGCAACTGGGCACGATAGAGCTTGCCAACTTCCAGAATCCCGGCGGACTCGAAGCACGCGGCGGCAACATGTTCGTGGCGACAACGGCCTCTGGCGATGCGCTGACTGGCGTGCCCGGCGCTGACGGAATGGGCACGTTGCAGCAGGGCTTCCTCGAAGACTCGAACGTCAGCGTCGTCGAAGAGATGGTGAACATGATTCTCGGGCAGCGTGCGTACGAGGCGAGCTCGCGCGTAATCCGCGCGGCCGACGAGATGCTGCAGCAGGTCAATCAGCTCGCGCGATGACGATGTCCCCTGGTTCACGGCGGGTGCTCGTCGCCACGACGCTGGCATTGTGCGCTGGCGCGATCGGCGGGGAATTGGTGTCTGCCGAGGCGGTGGGAAAGGCGTTGGGGAAGGCGGTGGCTGTCCCGAGTGCGGCTGCCCAGGCGGTGTCGCCTCGACAGGCCATCGAGCGCGCGACGCTGGATCGGCTCGGAGTTGGCGTCACGCGGGTGGACGTGGAATCGGTTACGACCAGGGTCGAAGCGCTGGCCGGACTCGTCGCGGTACCCGATCCGACGGGGCTCATAGGAAAGACGATGCGGTTTGCGTTAACGGTGAATGGCCAGCGTCGCGGAATCGCGGTTGCGGCGGTTCGCGTTCGCGCCAGGGTCGCCAGAGCCGTCAAGGCCGTCGAGCGCGGGGAACTGATCCAGCAGGACGCTGTGGTCCTGGTTGAAGACGATGTCGACGGTGTCAGGTTTGGACGGTTGCCCCAGCTCGATGAGATCGTCGGGGCCCGTGCTCGGCGGGATATTGCGCCGGGTGTAGTGGTGACAGGCGGCATGTTTGCCGCCCTCCCCGATGTGTTGAACGGGGACCGGGTGACCGTCGGCGTGACGATAGGTCGCGTGCATGTAACAGGTGAAGGCATCGCGTCTGGCAGCGGCCATGTTGGTGACGTCGTGCACGTGATGCAGACGGGCCGACGCGGCCTGCTCAAGGCGCGAATCACGGGACGCGGTGTGGTGGAGGTAATGCCATGAACGGGAAATACGTGACGTATCAGGTGGCGGCGGTCGGCGTGGCGTGTCTGCTGCTCGGTGCGCCCGTGTGGGCGGGACAGGCCGATACGCAGAAAGCAGCGAAGGCCAATGCCGGTCCGAACGCCAACGACAACTATGACGTGCTGTTCCAGCAGTACCTGAGCGCTGCGAGAAGTGCACCGGCCGCGGGCCCAGACTCGCTCTGGATGGCGGGGCTCTTCGGCGACCTGCGCGCCCGTCGCGTGAATGACCTGCTGACCATCAACGTGATCGAGAGCATCTCCGCGCAGGGCTCGGCCGACTCGTCGCTCGACAAGACGAGCAAGGCGTCCGCCGCGGTCCCGAGCTTTTTCGGCGCGACCTCGAAAGTCCCGAGCTGGCTGAATCCCGCGAATCTCGCGACGCTCAGCGCAGACACGGCGTTCAAGGGCGGTGGGTCCACCGCCCGTTCTGGGACGCTACAGGCTGTCATCACCGCCCGCGTCGCGGAAGTGTTTCCGAACGGCGACCTCGGGATCGAAGGGGTGCGCGAGATTGATATCAATGGCGACCGGCAGATCGTTGTCGTCACCGGAGTCGTTCGGGCGGTTGACGTCATGGCCGGCAATGTCGTCCCGTCCACCGCGATCGGGCAGATGCGTATTCGCTACTTTGGTCGTGGACTGATCAAGGACAACCTCAACCCGGGATGGCTCGTCCGCGCCCTCAACAAGATCTTCTAGCTGTGAGAGCGCGTTGATGCTCCAGACCGCGTCGTTCGTCAACGCATCAGAGATTTTGAAAACAATCATGAAACTGGCCACAAGCACTCTCTTGTTCGTCCTTGTCAACGGGACGTCTGCCCTCGCACAGACGCCCGCAACGGCTCAAGCGGCTGGAGCCGCGCCAATCGCCGCAGCGTCACGTCTCAAGGACGTCGCATCGGTTCAGGGTCCGACCGACATGCCGCTTGTTGGTTACGGTCTCGTCGTGGGGCTCAACAAGAGCGGCGACCGACGCCAGACGATTTTCTCTGCCCAGACACTGGCGAACATGCTGGCGCGCTTCGGTGTCGTCGTTGACGCGACCGAGATGAAGATCGAGAACGTGGCGGCGGTGCTCGTGACAGCGCAGCTCAGTCCTTACGCACCGGCCGG
>Ga0075430_100003083_pt1 | contig 13923 bp, 10 predicted proteins | sample RhiMetdeltSRZDD4_FD_75294 | JGI IMG/M metagenome (GOLD analysis project Ga0075430, IMG submission 75294) | Populus rhizosphere microbial communities from Tennessee, USA - Rhizosphere MetaG P. deltoides SRZDD4 | ecosystem: Host-associated > Plants > Roots > Rhizosphere > Soil | place: USA... | reverse complement strand
CGAAGGGCGCTGCGAGAAACTCGAGCACTGTCGTATCCATGTCGTCCTATCTGCCGCCGGCGGCGCCGCTCTTCTGGAGAGCGGTCGCGAGCAAGCCGACGTTGTAGTCAAAGAGCGAGAAGTAGTCGGTCACCGCCTTCACGCCTCCCACCGATGGCGGCATAACGAGCACCTGCGCGCCAGTCGATTGCCCGATGGAGTTCGGGGTCTTCAGATCGAAGTACGGTTCGACCAGAATGACCTTCACGTTCTGCTGCTTGATCTCGTTGATGAGATCGAGCGTGTGCTGAGGAGAGGGAGGAATACCTGGCTTCGGTTCGACGTAGTCAATCACCGTCAGCCCGAAGCGTTCGGCAAAGTTCGGAAACGATCGATGGTAGGTCACGACCTTTGCTCCCTTGTAAGGAGCGAGCGTCGCAAGCCAGCGTTTCTCGCCCTCATCGACACGCTTCGAAAAATCTGCCACTCGACCGTCAAAGAAGGTCCGGTCGCCAGGGCGCAAGTCGCCGAGCTTTTCGCCAATCGCCTTCGCGATTGCCTTGCCATTCTCCGGATCAAGCCAGTAGTGGGGGTTGCCCTGAGGGTGCACGTCACCTGACGCGCGCGTGACCTGCCCTTGAGGAATTTCGAGAATTCTGGCCCGAAGCGACGCGTCAAGGTAGCCTGGGGCTCCAACCTGCACCTTGGCGTTCCGACTTTGCTGGATGAGCGGAGGCAGCCAGCCAATTTCCAGTTCCCGGCCCACGACAACGAGCAAGTCGGCCTTCTGCAACTTCAGGATGTAGCTTGGTTTCGCTTCGACAAAGTGAGGATCCTGATAGCCCCGGGCGATGGACTCGACGGTAACGCGATCGCCACCGACCTCGCGAGCAATGGCAGCGAGGTCCTCGGTGGTCGTCATCACGTTCACACGACCTTGCGCCTGTGCGCCGGCGGCACAGAACATCGCGAGACCGAGGGTGACAGCGACAAACGATGGTTTGATCAACATGGCATCTCCGTGCGCTAGAACGGGTGCGCGCCGTGCGCACCGATCGAGAACTGAAACTGAAACAGGACCTCGTTTGCTGTATCGGCATCGGCATAGCGGATTCGTCGATACTGACTTCGGATCTGGCTGAACTCGCTCGGCCAGTACGTGAGCGTCGCCGACTGCCCACGGTCCCGGATGCTCGCATCGTCGGCCCGCTCGGCAGCGTCGTAGCGGAGGCCGGCAAACCATCGCCGGGCAAATTGATAGTCGCCAGACGCGTAGAACCCAAAGGCGCGCGCGGTACCAATCGGCTGTTCGCGGCGACTCCAGACGAGCTCTGAACGGCCCACGAACGAGTGGTAAATGGAACGTTGGAGTGGCTTCCAGCGCAGGGTGGCGTCAATGCCGACGAGCCCCGTCGCGAAGCGACCATCGATGCTCTCACTCGCAGCGGCGTTGTTCTGCCCGCGCGCGTACGAAGCGCCAAGATCGAGATTGGTGCTTTCCGTAATGTCGTGATACGCGCGCAGGTGCCCAACGTAGGTGAGATCGCGCGGCCGATTGGACTGGAAGAGCTCTCCCGAATCGCCCCGGAAGACCTGCCCGGTGGCTTCGAGGAACAGCCACGGGTTGGGAATGAGGCGGGCCACGGAGATACCGGCGTCGCTGATGCCCTCTTCGCCGCCGACGAGATTGGTGGTCACCAGTGGTCGGTCTGTCCAGGAGAGCACGTGGTTATGGAGGCCGTTGATCTTGCCAAAGGCCGCGCGCATCTTGCCCGCCCGGAGAAGCACCCCGCCGGGCAGCGTCGGAAAAGTTATGAACCCCTCCTCAAGCTCAACGCCTTCCTGCCCGAAGGCGATGAAGAAATCGGCTCTGGCGTAAGGATCCACAACCGCTTGGAGCGATACCTCCGATTCGTGCATCTCGAATGCGGGAGATGGCGCGACGCGGTTCCTTCCGGCCGCACCCAGGAAATCACCGATAACCGCCATGTCCGGGTTGAACACGTTCGCGGTGGGCGTGGTCGATCCGGTCGGCGAAGGCGATGGGACCTGGGCAACTTCCGCGGCAGGCTGCGCTGATCCCAGTTTCGATTCGAGCGCCGCCAGACGATCGCCGTACTGTTTCTTGATCGTCTCGAACTCCGTCCGGAGCGCGTCGATCTCCTGTTTCAACGCCTGAGGATCAACCCCTTGCGCAGATACAGAGTTCGGAGCTCCACAAAGGAGCACCACCGCCAATAGGGCAAGACTCACACACGATGAACCACGCATAAACATCCCTTCCCGTCGGTCTACGTAATAGACCGGCACGCAGCCGCGAACGCCATCGCCTCAACGAGCGGTGGCGCGAAACTTCAAGGTTGTCGAACGGGTGTTATGCGGGCGGGGCGCGGAGAGACGGCTGCGCAACGGGTGCGCGGCTCGGAACGAATGGTTGATCAGGGACGGACGCGACGATCGTTTCGACAATCGGCGCCTTCAGCGCGCCGGACTCAACTCCAGGCTTGAAGGAACGTCCCCAGTGGCAGGCGAGACAATGTTCGGACCGCTCGTGCTGAACAGGCCGGCCACGATTGACATGGTGAGCCGACGCGTCATGCGCGACGATGATGATGTCGCAGTCGGGGTCATGGTGCGCCCCGTCCATGTGCGGCATCTCGATCGCCGAGAGCGACAACACGAGCAGCGCGATGACTCCCGCGCCCCACGTGCGAACCAGCTTGACCATCCAGAAACACGGTAGGCCCGCCAGACCCGTCTGTCAACTGAATGCCACCGGGTTCCACACACGACCCGTGGGTGTCCTACACTTGGGCCGATGCCGCTGACGCGCCGTGCCTTTCTGGGAACCACCGCCAGCCTGGCCCTCGCGTATCCCATGTTCGGCGGCGCGCAGGCGCCCGCGAATGCCGTCTTTGCTCACGGCGTCGCAAGCGGCGACCCGACAGCCGACGCCGTGGTGATCTGGACGCGGGTGACGCCGGCGTCTGGACGTGCGGCTAAACCCGTCCGCGTGCGCTGGACTGTGACAACGGACTCTTCAACGCCGATTACCGTCCGCACCGGGAGAGTGACCACCTCGGCCACACGTGACTTCACGGTGAAAGTCGACGTTCGCGGACTCGAAGCCGGTCGGGTCTATCGCTATCGCTTCGACGCGCTCGGCGAGTCGTCAGCCCTCGGGCGAACGAAGACGCTCGCGGTGGTGACGTCACACATCCGACTCGCTGTCGTGTCCTGCTCGAACTATCCGGCAGGCTTCTTCAACGCGTACGCCGCCATCGCCGAGCGACAGGATCTCGACGCCGTCATCCACCTCGGAGACTACATCTACGAGTTCGCGAACGGCGTTTTTGGAGATGGTACGGCCATCGGACGCATTCCTGACCCGGAGCACGAAGCGGTCACGCTCGACGATTACCGGCGTCGGTACGCCACGTATCGTTGCGACACTGACCTTCAGGAACTGCATCGCCTCTATCCTTTCTTTGCCGTCTGGGACGACCACGAGTTTGCCGATAACGCGTGGTTCGGAGGCTCTTACAGTCAGGACACATCGAGCACAGGTCGATGGAGTCGGCGGCGAAGCGCCGCAATCCGCGCCTATCTGGAGTGGGTGCCCGTCAGGGAAACCGGCAAGATCGAGTCGTTCAGCCTGTATCGCAGCTTCGCGTTCGGGACACTCGCGCGTCTGATCATGCTGGACACGCGAAGCCTGCGCGATGGTCAAGTCAACGCCACCGATGAACCCGGATTGGACGATCCGCGGAGACGCCTTCTGGGAGCGCGCCAGGAGCAGTGGCTGGCGGGTGCCCTCCGCGCGTCCAAGGAGTCGGGCACTACGTGGTCACTCCTCGGACAGCAGGTGATGTTCTCCCCGTTCGAGAAACGGGGCGTCCCCATAAAGAACCCTGATTCGTGGAACGGTTATCGGGCTGAGCAAAGGCGCGTGCGTGATCTGCTTGCCACCGCCAGCAACACAGCGATTCTAACCGGCGACATGCACAGCTCCTGGGCGTTCGACGTCCCACACGATCCATGGAATGGGTATCGCCCCGACACTGGTGAAGGTTCGATTGCTGTCGAGCTCATCACGCCAGCCGTCAGTTCTCAACCGTACTTCACCGGCGATCAGGAGCAAACGCTGGGCGCGACGATCAGAGCATCGTTACCCCATCTGAAGTTTTTCGAAGGAGAGAACCGCGGCTATCTCCTGCTCGACGTGACGGCCGCAAGGCTTCAGGCATCGTGGTATCTCACACCCGACGTGCAACGACGCTCCTCTACCGAGCGTCTGGCGGCTACCCTCGTCGTTGAAGCCGGCTCCAATCGATTGGCCCAAGGATAGGCCCTCTCTCACTCGACGCATGGCTCTCTCACGACGATCCTTCCTTCGTGCCGCAGGCACCTCGGCGCTGGCCTGGCCCCTGATTGTCGACGCGCAAACTGCGCCAAACGTATTCGCACACGGCATCGCGAGCGGCGATCCGCTGAACGATGCGGTTGTGATCTGGACACGTGTGACCCCGCGGCGCACCACCCTGACAGGCACCGTCGACGTTCGTTGGCGCGTCACGACAGATGGGCCGACTCGCTCCGTTGTGCGAAGCGGTGTCTTCACGACCTCGGCAACTCGCGACTTCACTGTGAAAGTCGACGTGACCGGCCTCGAGCCGGATCGCACGTACCTGTACAGCTTCGACGCCGAGGGTGAGACAAGCGTCATAGGCCGAACGAAGACGCTGCCGTCCCGGCCGTCGCATGCGCGCCTCGCTGCGATTTCATGCGCAAACTTCGAGGGCGGCTATTTCAACGTCTATGCCGCGTTGGCCGCACGAACGGATCTCGACGCGATCCTGCACCTCGGGGACTACATTTATGAGTTCCCGGCGGGCTATTACGGCGACCCTCGACTTGGACGCGTGCCCGATCCTCTCCACGAGGCGGTGACGCTGCAGGACTATCGGCGACGTTACGCCGGGTACAAGCGCGACCCCGATCTTCAGGAAGTGCATCGCGTGCATCCATTCATCACGGTCTGGGACGATCATGAGCTGGCCGACAACGCGTGGTCAGGCGGGGCACTCGGCCACCAGCCGGGTCGCGGTGAGGGCAACTGGGGGGTCAGGCGCGCCGCGGCGGCACGAGCCTACCGCGAATGGCTGCCGGTCCGCGACATTCCAGGCGATCTGCTTCGCCTCTATCGGAGCTTCCGCCTTGGACAACTTGCCACGATCGCGATGCTCGACACGCGCAGCGCCCGAAACGCTCAGGTGGAACCCACCGACATCCCAGGCCTCGCGCAGGCGAGCCGGCGGATGATGGGCATCGCGCAAGAGCAGTGGCTCTACGACACGGTACGCGCCGGGGCGCGTGCTGGCGCGACATGGTCGATCATTGGTCAACAGGTGATGTTTTCCCCGCTCACGCCGCCAGGGAGATTTGTGCAGCTACCTGATTCCTGGGACGGGTATCAGGCGGAACGCGGACGCGTGCGTGATTTCTTTGGGACAACCAGGAACGTCGTCGTCATCGGGGGCGACATGCACAGCTCGTGGGCCTTCGAAGTCCCACCCAATCCCTGGGCAGGCTACCGTAGCGACACCGGTGCAGGCTCCGTCGGGGTGGAATTCATCACACCGGCCATCAGCTCCGCGGGGTTCTTCACAGAGGCCCAGACGCAAACAGTCGTGCCCGGCCTGCTCGCGACGCTGCCTCACCTCAAGTACCTGGAGGGGCTCACGCGAGGATACCTCCTGCTCGATCTGACGATGGAACGGCTCCAAGCGTCGTTTTATTACGTCCCCGACGTCACGCGAAGGTCGGCGAGCGAGTTCGTCGGGGCGTCGTTCGTGATAGCGGCCGGCACGTCTCACCTCGTGCGCGCCTAAGGTATCCTCAGCACATGCGCCGCGCCCTTTACCTGGTTCTCACTGTGGTCGTCGCGGTCATTGCGCTCGCTCCCACTAACGCGCAGGTTCGCCCCGTCTACGACATGGGAGCTGCCGGACTTACCCAGCTCCTCGGGCGTCTCCAGACAACCGCGAGTGCCCTACACACGGGCGCCCATCCCGACGATGAGGATTCGGCGTTCATGGCGCGAACAGCACGCGGCGATCACGCGCGAACCGCCTACCTTGCCCTCAACCGCGGCGAGGGAGGACAGAACATCATCGGCACGGAGCTCTTCGACGCGTTGGGCGTCATTCGGACCGAAGAACTGCTCCAGGCGCGGCGACTCGACGGCGGCGAGCAGTTCTTCACACGCACGTTCGACTATGGCTTCTCGAAGTCGCTCGAGGAAGCATCGGCCAAATGGGACGATCGTCAGGTGCTCGGCGACATGGTGCGCATCATCCGCACCTTCCGCCCTCTCGTCGTCTACTCGCGCTTCACCGGGACTCCAGCCGACGGTCATGGCCACCATCAGATGGCCGGTTACCTGACACCGCAGGCGTTTCGCGCCGCTGCTGATCCTGCGCAGTTCCCGGAGCAGTTGATGCAGGGTCTCCGCCCGTGGCAGGCAAAGAAACTCTATCGTGGTGCCGGGTTCAGAGCCGATCCGGCGAACCCACCCACGGTGCAGGTGCAGTCCGGCATCATTGATCCGCTCGTTGGACGCAGTTTTGCCGAGATTTCTTTCGAAGGCCGCAGCCAACACAAGTCGCAGGAGATGGGCACGATCGAAGCGCGTGGACCGGTGACCTCGTCGCTCATCCTGATCGATAGCAAGGTCGTATCGTCGCGACCCGAGAAATCGATCTTCGAGGGAATCGATACGACGATCCCCGGCATTGCGCGACTGGCTGGCCTTCCCGATGGCGCGCTACGTCTCGAGCTTCAATCGATTGAAAACAGTGTCAAGCGTGCGGTCGAAGAGTACCAGCCGATGGATCCCGCGCGTTTGGTACCGACGCTCGTCAACGGCTGGCGCGCCACGCGCGCCGCGCGGGAGGCCCTCAAGGCGGTCACCGCTACCGAGGCCGCGCGCGCCGAAGCGGATTTTCTTCTGGCGTTCAAGGAAAGTGACTTCAACGAAGCGCTTGTCCGCGCCGCCGGCGTCGTCGTTGATCCGCTGGCAGACGAAGAGACGGTGGTTCAGGGCGGCCGATTTGGTGTGAGTGTCCGCACCTTCCTGCCGGACGGCTCGACGGTAAAGGTGACGAGCGCCACGCTTCGGATGCCGGCCGGTTGGACGGTGGAACCCGCAGCGCCCCCCGCCGCGCCACAAGGAAGAGGTGGCGGCGCTGGCGGGCGTCAGGAAATCGCTTCATCCGAGACGCGCTTGAGCGTGACGGTGCCCGCCAACGCGCCGCTCACGGAACCATACTTCGTCGAAGAGCCGCGTCGCGGGGCCGCTCAGTACATCTGGACCTCCGAGTTCAGAGGACTCCCCTTCGCTCCCCCTCTCGTGATCGCCGACGTGACGATGGATATCGGACGGGCAACGCTGACAGTTTCGCGTCCGGTGATGTATCGCTACGCCGATCGCGTGCGCGGTGAATTGCGTCGCGAGCTGAACGTGGTACCCGCGGTCACCGTCGGGGTAGATTCGAGGTTTCTGATCGTGCCCCTCGGAACAGCGGCAAATCAGCAGCGTCTGGTGGTGCGCGCGGCCAGCTTCTCAGCGCAAGCTGTCAGTGGAGCGCTTCGTCTGCGATTGCCGCAGGGCTGGACGTCAGAGCCAGTCAGCGTACCCTTCGCCCTTGCTCAGCGCGGGGACCGAACCGCGGCGACGTTCACGGTCACCGCCCCGGCTGCGCGTACGGTCGGATCGCTCGAGATCGTGGCCGAGGCGCAGGTGGCCGGAGCGGTCTACGCACGCGACGTTCAGGAAGTGGCCTATCCCCATATCCAGACGCACCGGATGTACACGGCTTCCACAACAACCGCGGAGGTCATCGACGTCAAGGTGGCTCGGGTCAACGTGGGCTACATCATGGGCACCGGCGATCAGGTACCGGAGGCGCTCCGTCGACTCGGTGTGGATGTCACGCTCATCAGCGACGAGGCGCTCTCGACGGGCGAACTCTCCCGCTTCGACACGATCGTCGTTGGCGTGCGCGCGTCAGAAGGGCGTCCAGCGTTTGTTGCGAACAACGGGCGGCTCCGTCAGTACATGGAAGCAGGCGGCACGCTGATCGTGCAATACCAGCAGGGCGACTATGCTCAACGAGGACTGGCACCCTACCCCATCACAGCGACGACGAATTCCCGAGTGACCGAAGAGCTGGCGCCCGTCCGCATCTTGACGCCAAGGCATCCGGTCTTCACGTTCCCGAATCGCATCGTGGATGCCGACTTCGACAACTGGGTACAGGAACGCAACCTCTATGCGTTCGACACGTGGGACATGCGCTATACGCCACTGCTCGAGAGCCAGGATCGAGGAGAGATGCCGCAGCGTGGAGCCGAGCTCTACGCAGACGTCGGCAAGGGACGCTACGTCTACACGGCCTATTCGTGGTTCCGACAGTTGCCCGGTGGAGTCCCCGGCGCGTACCGTCAGTTTGCGAACCTGATTAGCCTCGCCAAAGCACCCCGGTAGCCGCGGCGGGTCTGAAGACCCGCCCTACGTACCTCCAGGCCTAGGGCAACCGTGTATAGGCCGGGTCTTCAGACCCGGCGACACCTCGTTCACATTCACGGCCTGGCCCAGGGTCTTGATCGGTTGTTTCACAATCGATACAGGCCTACTCTTGGTCCTCTCGCAAAGCGAAAGGAGTTCCGATGCAGACGATGGCGCAGGTGCTCGCAGGAAAAGGCGGCCGCGTGTCCTCGGTTTCTCCGGGCGCAACGGTCCTTGAAGGTCTGCAGCTCATGGCCGACATGGACATCGGCGCCTTGGTGGTCATGGACCACGGGCAGCCTATCGGCCTTGTGTCTGAACGCGACTACACGCGGAAAATCGCATTGAGAGGCCGGTCCTCACGCGACACACCAGTGAGCGCGATCATGGTGACCGCCTTCGCAACCGCACCACCGGACGCAACGGTGGAGATGTGCATGAATCTGATGACACGCCAGCGTACGAGGCACGTGCTGATCATGGACGGCGAACAACTCCGTGGCATCGTCTCGATTGGTGATCTGGTCAGAGCGACGATCGATGATCAGAAATTCACGATTGCTCAGATGGAAAAATACATCCACTCCTGAGCCTGCGAACTTCGATTGACACGCGTCGTCGGCAGGTCTAAGGTGCAATTAGATCCATGGAGCACCTCTCGGTGCTCAGGGGACACATGGGTCGCCTATCGTTGGTCCCCACGAGGTCAGGAAAGGAGGGCTGCAGCATGAGTGATAGTGCTGAGAGTGATCCGCCGAACGACCGTTGCCCGCCTTCAGCCGATGATGCTGAACGGGAACCTGGGGTCGTCTAGCATCGCCGCATTGCTCCCGCTGGAGCCCGACCGCCGTGCCTCTTGGCACACAGTCGCAGGAGCGACACGATTCAGGCAGGTCGACCAGTGGCACGAGATGCCCTTGATGCCAGATTGAACCAGGGCTGCCGGTTGAGTATCACGAACCACTGAAGCGCGGGCGCGCCATTGGCGCGACGCTCTTGGAACACCGAGGGGCATCTCTCAAAAGGGATGCCCCTTTTGTTTCAGGCTGGCGATCCAGTCAGCTCTTCGTAGGTACCCTTGAAGTCGGTAATGGCCTCGTGCTCGAAGTTCCACACCCGCGTGCCCACCTCTTCGATTAAATCCTGATCGTGCGTAACGAGGAACACGGTCCCCTCGTACTTCTGCAGCGCCACATTCAGCGCGTTGATTGACTCGAGGTCCAGGTGATTGGTGGGCTCGTCGAGCACGAGCACGTTCGGCTTCTGAAGCATGAGGCGGCAGAAGAGAATTCGTGCGGTCTCACCGCCAGAGAGGACGTCGGTGGACTTCAACCCTTCCTCACCGCTGAACAGCATCTGGCCCAGAAGGCCATGAATCTCCTGCCGCGACGAGTCAGGATCAAAGCGGTGCAGCCATTCGACGACGGTCGTGCCCTTGTCTATCTGGCCCGCATGGTCCTGCGGAAAATAGCCAACCGACACCTCATGACCCCAGCGCACCTTCCCGTTGTCGCGATCCCCAGGGCCAGCAGGCTGATCCGGTGCGTCGGCCAGGAGAGCCCGCAGCAGCGTCGTCTTGCCGACGCCGTTGCGGCCAACGAGCACAATCCGTTCGCCACGGTTGACCACGGCGCCGAAGTTCGAGAGCACACGCAGGTCGCCATAGGCCTTGCTCAATCCTTCGAACTCGAGCGGCACCTTCCCTGACGGCCGCTTGGTCGTGAACCGGATATAGGGGCGCTGGATGTTGGATCGCGCGAGTTCGGTCGTCTGCAGTCGCTCGACCTCCTTACGGCGCGATGTCGTCTGGCTTGCGCGCGTGCCTGCGCCAAAGCGGGCGATGAAGTCATTGAGCTGTGCGATCTTCTTCTCGCGCTGCTCGTTCTCGGACTCGATCCTCGACCTGATCTGCGTTTTGGCCATCACCATGTCGTCGTAGCCGCCCGTGTAGGTGATGATCGTCTGATAGTCGATGTCGGCGATGTGCGTACACACCTGATTCAGGAAGTGCCGATCGTGCGAGATGACGATGAGCGTGCCCTCGTAGCGAAGGAGAAACTGCTCAAGCCAGTGGATTGACTCGAGGTCGAGGTGGTTCGTGGGCTCGTCGAGGAGCAGCGCAGGTGGTTGTCCGAACAGCGCCTGCGCGAGCAGGACACGCACCTTCTGTCCGCCCTGCAGTTCGGCCATCGTCTTGTCGTGCACGGCATCAGGGATATCGAGACCTTGAAGCAGGATGGCGGCATCGCTCTCGGCGCTATAGCCGTCCTCCTCACCGACAATGCCCTCGAGCTCACCGAGGCGCATCCCGTCCTCGTTGGTCATGTCGGGCTTGGCGTAAAGTGCGTCACGCTCGGCCAGTGCGTGCCACAACCGACCGTTGCCCATGATCACCGTGTCGATCACGCGGTAGGCATCGAAGGCGTACTGGTCCTGCTTGAGGACGCCTACCTTCTCCGGTCGCGCAACGTTGCCCTTCTGCGCATCGAGCTCGCCGGTCAGCAGCTTCATGAAAGTGGACTTACCGGCACCGTTTGGGCCCGTGAGCCCATAACGCCGTCCCTTCGCGAAGGTCGTGGTGACCTCGTCGAAGAGCACTTTCGAGCCGTACCGCATGGACACACCACTGACGGAAATCATCTAAACCGCGCTTCCTGAAAGAACCGTGTTGAGGGAACCTGTGTATTTTAACAGTACGTAGGCCGGGTCTTTAGACCCGGCAATTGGCCGCTTCGCTACCGAATTGGGACGGCGAGGCTGCGATTGATGAGGGTCGCCAGTCGAACGCCACCGAGCGCCAGGCGTTCGTCTACGGTGGCGATGTGAGCCCGAAAATACGCTTCATCGGCCTCGGCCCGTTGCGGCAGCATCACGGCATTCGAGAGTGTGAGCGACTCCATCGCCCAGTCCGCAGCCGAGGCGATGGGACGGCTTCGGAGCCGCTTCGTCGCTATGACGGTTTCGAGCCGATCCAGATACCGACGATCCGTCAGGTCCACGTGCGCGATCAGCCCCGTATCCCAAAGCCCATGGAGGTTGCAGGGGGTGGGGCGTTCGGGAGTCCCTCCGCAATTGACCAACCCGAAGGAGCGAATCACGATGCCGTTGCCGCCGCGCTCGATCGCGCTCGCGTGGAAAGGCTGATGAATATCGCCAACGAAATGGACGAGGAATTTCAGGGCGATGGCCCGGTCGCTGCGATCCAGCTTCGCATCGGCCAGGCGTTCTTCGTTGTAGCGGATCCGGTCGACGACGCAGTCGCGCCAGATGTCCCCGCGCGCACCGACGTTCACGCCAGGTTGACGGGGGCAATCGCGGTCGCGATCGTAGCTCTTTGCGTCTGGAGGGATGTTGACGTAGTGCCAGTACGACGTCTGGTTGTTGCCGACGAGGTACTCGTCCGCCCAACTCGCTACGTCGGCCATCGTCTCATCGCCGAGCAGACGCCGGACGTTCCGTCGCGCCGAAGCACTGAGGTCTCCCTCGGCGACGAGCGCGACGAGCCGATGTCCCTGAGCTCCCCAGGCCCCCAGAGGCGCCGTGGCCGCGAGTGCGGCCAACAGGAGAGCCAACAGTGTCACCGGCTTTCTCAAACTATTTGGCACCTGAATAATCTAGTCGGATTGTCTCGTGTGTAGGGCGGGTCTTCCGCCGGTACGTTAGGGCGGGTCTTTAGACCCGCCGTGCAGCGTGAGTGCCGGGTCTGAAGACCCGGCCTACGTACTACCACTCTCGGCCTACCGGATCTGAAGACCCGGCCTACATAAGGGATTGAACTTCGGCGACAAAGGCGCGGATGCGCCGCGCGTTGGCCCCCAGGTCTCCTCGGCCGACCCGTGATTTGGACCTGATATCAAGCCTCGAACCTGCGGCCTCTGGACGGATTCGAATCACCACATCGTCTACGAAGCGAAACCAGAACGTCGTCGCAGTGGCCTCGAGACGTCCGTCCAAGGGATCAGTCGCAACCACCGTCCACCCAAGCGCACGGGCCGCGCGGTCAGCCCTGGCGAGTACATCAGCAGGCGAAGCGGGCAGCGTAAGGGGAACGATGTCAGGGTACGCTCGTCGCTGCTGGACGGCGGCATCCGGACCGTCGTAGTTCGGTGTGCTTGCGTCGGCCCCACGCAAAGGCAGGAGCGCCACAAATCGTGGCGGGTTGTCGGTATCGGTGGTGATGTCATGGATGGCCGGCGCGCGACCGGCACTCACCAGTTGCCCCACTGGCACCACGAGGGCAGCGATACCGACGAGCATCGCGACCATGCCAGCCGCGGATCCGCCTCTCAGGGCCGCAACCAACGCCGTCACGACCACGACCGCCGCCGAAAGCGAGCCCAGGGCCAGCATCCCGAGTCCGAGCGGAAATCGCATCCAGCCGAATCTGGTCGCAATCGGTCCGACCACTACCAGGGCCAGACTGATCAGTGCGGCGCGGAGCATCATGCCTCGCGCCTAGGCAGGCGTCACCGGCTGCTGGATCGGGAGTTTCCTCCATAGCCAACCAAAGAGTCGCGCCACAAGACGCTTCTCGCGTGCATCGTCGAACAGCGTGTATACGACCGGTGTGACGAGAAGCGTCAGCAGCAACACGAGCGACTGCCCGCCGATCACCACGTACCCGATCGCATGATCAGTTGCAGATCCAACACCGCTCGACAGAACCAGTGGGATCATCCCGGCTACAAACGCCAGTGTGGTCATCAGGATGGGCCGCAGACGATTCTGGCTCGCCTGAACCATGGCGTCGCGAGCGCTCATCCCCTGCTCACGCAACTGGATCGCGCGATCGATCTGGAGAATGGAGTTCTTCTTCACGACTCCAAACAGCACGAGCAACCCAAGCGCCGAGTTTATGTTGAGCGACTGGCCAAACAGAATCAGGGAGAGCAGTGCGAACGGGAGCGTCATCGGGAGTGACAACAAGATCGTCACCGGGTGGATCCACGACTCGAACTGCGCCGCCAGCACCAGGTACATGAAAATCAGCGAGAGCGCAAAGGCCGTGAGAAATGCCGTCACCGTACGATTCAGTTCGCGGGAGTTGCCTGAAAGCCCGACACGATATTCCGGACCCAGGCCAAGAGAGGCGGCGGCGGCGGCCATCTGGGTCTGGACTTCGGCCTGTGATGAGCCGGGGAGCAGGTTGCCTGACACCGTCACCTGTCGCTGGCGACCGAGCCGGCGAATGTCCGCGGGTGCGCTGCCGCGTTCGAAGCTGGCCACATTTTCGAGGGCCACTGCGCCGAGACGCGTTGACGGGATGGGCAGACTGGCCAACGCCGCATCAGAGTTACGGTCGCCAGCCTCAGCACGCAGGTGAACCTCGTACTGTTCACCACTCTCGTTGTAAGTGCTCACCTGATCACCGCCAA
>Ga0075430_100003082_pt1 | contig 13923 bp, 7 predicted proteins | sample RhiMetdeltSRZDD4_FD_75294 | JGI IMG/M metagenome (GOLD analysis project Ga0075430, IMG submission 75294) | Populus rhizosphere microbial communities from Tennessee, USA - Rhizosphere MetaG P. deltoides SRZDD4 | ecosystem: Host-associated > Plants > Roots > Rhizosphere > Soil | place: USA... | reverse complement strand
TGATACGTCAGACGCACCGGGTCGCCGCCCGCCGCCGGCATCACGTAGACGTCGGTGTTTCCGCCGACAGTCGCGCTAAACGCGATGAGTGCACCATCCGGGGACAGCCGAGGGTCGGTCTCGACAAACGGCGTCGCAGTCAGGCGCCGGGCCGGGCCGCCAGTCCGTCCGACCGCCCAGAGATCGCTGGCGTAGGCGAAGACCACGAGATCGCGGCTGACCGTCGGGCGGCGCAGGAGCCGCGTTTCCTCGGCGGCCGTGACGGTTGGCAGCAGTACACAAAGCAGGGCGGAGAGCAGGCGCAGCTGTGACACGTTTTTCAACCTCAATGATTCACGCGACCGGTACCTGGCAACCGAGACGAATGTCGTCACGGCGAACTGTCAGGGCATCGACGAAGGCTTCGTTGACTGCGAACCCGATGCCGTGACCCGCCGGGGCGGCGATCGTCCCCGCCCGGCTCACCAACACCGGCGGCTCGATGATGTCCTCTTCCCAATACCGTTTTGATGCCGAAACATCTCCAGGCAGCGTGAAGCCGGCGAGCGTGGAGAGGGCGATGTTGTGCGCGCGCCCGATGCCGGTTTCCAGCATTCCGCCGCACCACACCGGCATGCCGTGCGCCTGCGCGAACGCCTGGATATCGTTCGCCTCGCCGTATCCGCCGACGCGACCGAGCTTGATATTGACGATTCGGCACGCGCCCAACTCGTGAGCGTGCTGGACGGTCGCGAAGCTGACGATGGATTCATCGAGGCAGATCGCGGTGTCGAGGCCACGCTGCAGCTTGGCATGGTCGACGAGATCGCCGGGCGCCAGCGGCTGCTCGATCATCAGGAGATTGAACTCGTCGAGTTGCGTGAACAGGGGAGCGTCGGACACGAGCGAGTATGCAGAATTGGCGTCAACCGAGAGCGTGACGTCTGGAAACTGCTGACGGACCGCTTCGACCAGCTGTAGGTCTTTGCCAGGCTTGATTTTGATCTTGATCCGCTGGTAGCCGCACGCGATCTCCCGGCCGACTTTGTCGAGGAGCGCTTCCGTCGATTCCTGCAAGCCGATGGACACCCCGCACGTGATTTCTGTCTTCGTGCCGCCGATATGTCGCCACAAGGGCTGTTCAGCCAGCTTCGCTTCGAGATCCCAGATGGCTGCTTCGACGCCGGCCTTCGCCATCCGGTTTTCCCGAATCGGGGCAAGCGCGCGGCGTACCTGCGCAGCGGACTGGATCTGCGCCGCCTCCAGCAGCGGCACGATGTACTTCGTGGTCATCAGCCACGCGGTATCGATCGTCTCGTGGTTGAAGAACGGGTGCTCCATGGCGACACATTCGCCCCAACCGGCCAGCCCGCGCCGGTCGAACACCTTGACCAGGAGAATGCGCCGCCGGGTGGCGCGACCGAAGCTCGTTTCGAACGGGGCCTTGAGCGGCAGCTCGATCTCTCTGAGCTCCACTCGATCGAGTTGCAGGTTCATGGCACTGGATGGGATTTGCCGGGTTTGCGTGGGAAATCGTCGAGATTCTCGATGTTCATCTCCGCGATCTGGCCCTTCTGGTCGAGTCTGAAGCTGACGAACTGCTTGCCCAACTGCCGATCGCTCCACGTGACCCGGAAGACGTCGTAGTGCCAATGCTCCAGCGTGCCCGTGAAATTGCGGCCGCGTCGCAGCATCAGCGTTCCATTGTCGAGGCCGACGGTCGCGTCGCCATACATGTCGCTCTGGTAATCGCCCGCATACTTGTCCAGTGCGAGTGAGGGCTTCGTGCCGCTGACGCGCTCGGATTCCACCTTGGCGGCGGCTGCCCGCGCTTGCTCTTCCAGAGCGTTCATGGTTTTCAACATCTCCGCGCTCCAATCGCGTGCGGGCGCGCCGAGATAGGAATCGAAGATGCGGTACGACAGCGGGATGGACAGAATCGTTCCGCTCAGGTTGGTCAGAATCACCACGCCGAGCTTCTCTTCTGGAATCATGGCGACGAGCGCACGCATGCCATCGATCGAGCCACCGTGTTCGACGAGCTTGCGGCCGCGATAGTCGCTGAGGAACCAGCCGAGTCCGTAGTTCAGAAAATGGGCCTCCGGGTAGAGCCTGGCCATCTGGCCTTCGAGCCGGATGACGGTCTGCGGCGTGGACATTTCCTTGACGGAGCCGGGACTCACCAACGGCTTGCCCTCGTACGTGCCATTCCCGAGGTGCAGGCGAACCCACTGCGCCATATCCAGAACGTTCGAGTTGATCGAACCGGCAGGGGCGATGTTGTCGATGTTTCGATAGGGAATCGGCACGATCTGGCCGTCGAACTTGGAATGCGGGGTGGCCACATCGTGCGATCGCGGGAGTGTCTGAATACTTGTGCTGGTGTCCTTCATGCCAAGCGGAACGAAAATGCGCTCGCGCACGAAATCATCCCACTCCTGTCCGCTCACTGACCGCACGACCTGTCCCGCTGCCAGGAACATGATGTTCTGGTAGCCAAACTTCGACCGCATGCTGGACGACGGTTTCAGGTACCGAATGCGGCGCAGGATGTCGCCGCGGTCGAACGTCGTCGCATACCAGAGCTGATCGCCGCGCTCAAGCCCGACGCGATGCGTCAACAGGTCACGAACGGTCAGCTCGCGGGTGACATACGGATCATAGAGTTGGAAGCCGGGAAGAAACTGTGCCGCCGGGTCGTCCCACTTCAGCTTCTTGTCGTCAACGAGCATTGCAATCGCGGCGGAGGTAAACGCTTTGGAGGATGAGCCGATCGCGAAGACGGTGCGCTCGTCGACCGGCTCCGGCTTGCCGAGCTCGCGCACGCCGAATCCCTTGGCGAGCACAATGCGGTCGTCCTTGATCACGGCGATGGCCAGGCCGGGCACGCTCCAGTCCTTGAGCGACTGGTTGACGTACTCATCGAGGCCAGCGAGAGGCGCCTGCTGGGCGCGAGCGGACGGTCCCGCCAGTAGCAACACCAGCAGGAACGTCATCAGAGTGGTGATCGGCCGCACGCCTTTTCTCTCCTTATTAGGTAGATCTGAGCCCAGTAGGTTTGACGACGCACGCCGTAACGGGTGCCGCGACGAGCACGACGGCGCGACGACCACGACGGATCTGAAGGTAAGAACGTCGTGAACGTCCCGGTCGTCGCCCTTCGACATGCTCAGGGCGACCCCGGCCAATGTCGAGGGGTCGTGACCGTCGTGAAAGACCGTCGGTGCTGACGTACGTCATGGCAATTGGATGCTGGGTCTAGAACTCGATTCTGAAACCAATCTGTCCCTCTCGTCCGGGCAGCACCTGCAACGTCTCGCCGAAAGGCTCGAGTGGCACATCCGCCCGCCGCCCGACGGCGGCCGGGTTCTGGCGGTTCAGCAGGTTGAAGAATTCGAGCAGCACGTCCACCTTGAAGCGGTCCCTGATCGCGAATCGCTTGGTGACACGCATATTGACATTGGCGTAGGGGGGAGCGGTGAACGCGTTGCGTCCCGCATCCACGTCGATTCCATTCACAGTAGCATCGCCATCCGGGTCGACGAGAACACCGGTTGCAGGACTGCGGCTGAAGTTGAACCCACTTTGCGCCCGGAAGCCCCCGCTCACCAGAACCTGGTACGGCAGCTCGATGATCCCGTTCAGCTGGAGCACGTGAGTGAGCGACAGATCGGACGGTCCCTTGTCCCGGTCGGGGCCGTTCAGAAACGTGCCGGCCTGCTGGACGAGCGTGCCGTTGGCGCGCGTGAACGGGCCGTTGACGTTCGATCTCCCGGTCGACGGTTCTGTAACGGCGGGTACCGTGCCGATGAAACTGTCGGAAGCGGTGGACTCGACACCCAGTGAGTTATCGGTCGCATCCGCATACGTATAGCTCGCGCCGACCGCAAAGCGTTGGTTGAAGCGCTTGCGGAAATCGATGATCAGCGAGTCGTAGGTACCTTCGTAGAACGGCCCAAACGTCCGAATCGGTCCCTGCGTGAACGGCGCGAGGAACCGGCGGCCGAGCACGCGCGATTCGAAGGCGATATTCGAAACCCTGAGACCGAGCAGATTGTTGATGTCGCGGTGGTAATAGTCGACCGTGATCGCCATGTCGTCGGTCAGCTCGCGCTGCACTCCGACCGAGAAGCCGAGCGTGTGCGGCGTGTCGAAGCTGTCGGCGACGTCGGTGGGCCGCAACTGCGGCGGAATGATCACATTGGTCAACAAGCCGGTCGGGCCGAAGACGAAATACCCTGTCGGCTGCCCGATCGCAGCGCTCGCCTGGTCCGCATATTGCTGCGGCGTCAGGCCGGTCAAAGTCTGAACGTTGTCGGCGGTGATCACCGTGTTTGCCGGAATCGGTGATCGGCCCGCGGCCACCACGTTGTTGAGCCGATCGGCGCCGATCAACGGCAATGCCGGTTGCAGCGGACAGCGCGTGCCGGCGCTGGCGATCTGGGCGTCAGTTGCGTTGCCGACCAGGTTGTTGGAAAAGCAGCCGCCCGGGAGACCGCTCAACAACGCAATGCTGGACACGAACGACGGCGATCCATAGAACCCGCGTGGAAAGACCATGTACTGGACAATCCGCTGATCGGTGCCGCCGAACGCCGGGACGTTGCGCGCGAGTCCGAGGCGGAACTGATCGTAGTAGAGGCCAAAACTGCCGCGCACGATGGTCTTCGGCGTGACGGACCAGGAGGCGCCTACACGCGGGGAGAAGTTCTCCTTGGCTTCGAATTCCGAATCGTAGTCCCAGCGCAGGCCGAGATTGAGCGTCAGATTGTCGAGCAGTTTCCAATCGTCCTGCACGAAGAGTGCGACGTAGTTGTTGCGTAGATGAATTTCGTCGTCTCGAGGTGTGAGTCCTCCGGCGTCGGCGAGCAAATAGGGGCCGGCGGTGGCGGCGCCGAGTCGCGCGAAGTCGTCGGTCGTAGCAAAGAGCTGATTTTGCAGAAGCCGCGCGTCAACGCCGTCGACCACCGTCCGCAGGAAGTTCATGCCGAACTTCAGATCGTGCCGACCTACGAGCTTGTTGATGCTGCCGTTGAACGTCGCGTATTGCTGGTCGAGATTGGATGCGGTTCGTTGATTGCCGAAGGAGACGGTCGGGAGATTGCCGAAAATGGAGCATGTCGCGATGGTGCAGTTGGAGCTGTAGGGATTGAAGAGCGTCGCGCCTGTCAAATCCGTCTGTGACGGGTGCGTGTCGCTGTCTTCGCTTCGGTACGCGCCGCGCAGCGTCAGGACGTACGGGTTCGCCGGATTGCCCAGGAGAGCCGTGTCGCTGAACGCCAGGAGCAGCCGGCTGGTGTCGGTATCGTTTCGTGCCGAGGGCAGACTCGCTGCCGCCGAAAGCGGCAGGAAATTCCTGTCGTTTCTGTCGGTGTAGTTCACCTGCTGAGTCAACAGGTGCTGGCCGGCGCGCTGATCGAACTTGACGAACATGCGAGTCTCGGAGAGCCGCGTCGGCACGTCGTACGGCGCTTCCTGATCGCGGAGCAGCTGGTTGACGACGGGGCTGCCTGTATCCGGATACTTGAAGTCCAGTTGGCGTTTCTCGCTGATGTGCTCCGCCGAGCCGAAGAAGAAGAACCTGTCCTTGACGATCGGACCGCCGCCCGCCAGGCTGGAGTCGTAGCGGCGGAGCGGCAGCGGATTCGTTCTCGTCTCGTCAAGCGAATTCGACGAATCGAGCGCGTCGCCCCGGTAAAACACCGAGCCGACGCCGTGATAGCTGTTCCCTCCGCTCTTGGTGATGACGTTGACGATCGCTCCGGATGCCTGGCCGAACTCGGCTTTGTAGCCGGTGGTCAGCACCTGAAACTCGGCGATCGTTTCCTGGTTGAACTGCTGGGCGGGTCCGCCGTTCACGGTGTCCTTGTTCGATTGCCCGTCAATGAGGAAATTGTTGTTGCCGCTGCGTTCCCCCAGCACTGGGTTGGAGCGGTCGCTGTTCGGGTCGACCTGCCCGTTGATGGCGACACCGGGCACGAGCGCCAGAAGGTCGAGATAGTTGCGTCCGTTGACGGGCAGCTCGTTGATCTGGCGAGCCGTGATGGTCGTGCCGGTCGCGGAGGTCGTCGCGTCCACCAGGGGTGAGCTCACTTCGACCACCGCCTCGACGCCCTCGAGTTGCAGCGTGACGTCGAGAGTGACGACGCGGTTGAGCGTCAGCTCGAAGGCTGCGGTGCGCGAGGCAAAGCCTGGCGCCGAGATGGCCAGTGTGTAGTTCCCCGCTGGCAGGGCCGTAACTCGGTAGAAGCCGTCCCTGCCGGTCGTCGCCGTACGCTCGGATGCGAGCGCGTCCCCGCTCACCCTGACCCCCGCGCCGGGCAGCGCCGCGCCGGTGGCATCGGTCACCTTGCCTTCGATGGTGGAGGTCGTCGTCTGCGCGGCCGCACCCGGCGCCAGCAGGACGAGGACGAAGAAGAGGAGGAGCACGAGCTGCGCTGGTCGGTCAATCCTTCGCATGACTGTCACTTTCTTGTACGCGGCGCCCGAGCGGAGCGACGCATGGGGCGGCATCGATGTCGGATGGATGCACGCCGTCGAATGGTGGCCTCAATTGTGGTCGTGAACCGCAGCGCCGCGCGTCGAGCGCGACTGTTCCGCGCATGGCTGTGTAACACCGTTTGTTGCGCAGTGTCAACAGAATTTCAACATGCGTTGCACAACGGGAATGTGCTACTGTTCGCCCGCCAACCATGCGCGCGCGGATCGCGAAACCCCAGGACGGAGACAAGGAAAAGCCTGCCGGGACGCCGCTCGAAGTGCGCTTCGCTCAGGCGCAACTGAGCCGGAATCGACGCGAATTGATCAGGGCGATTCTCGACAATCACGAACAGGCGTACTTTCTCTCATCGCGCGAGCTCGCGAAGCGCTACAACGTCGACGCCGCCACGGTCGTTCGTGCCATTCAGGACCTCGGCTACGAACGCTTCGCGGACTTCGCCGCAGACCTCCGCGAACACTTCGTCAGGCAGATCACGCCGTACACGGTCCTCAAGGCCGCGACGCGGAAGCGGCGTAGCGTCGCCGATCACGTGGACGACGGGCTGGAACGGGACACTGAGAACCTGCGGGTCCTCAAATCGAGCCTGGAGAGGGAGCGCGTCGTGGAGCTGGCGACGCTCATGCACCGCTCGCGGCGCATTCTGGTCGTCGGCGTTGATCTGGCGGCATCGCTCGCGTGGTTCCTCGCCTACGGACTGGCGCCGCTTGGATTCGCGGCCGAAGCGCCCGTCGGCAGCGCGGGAAACCTCCAGCACAAGATTGACGTGCTCACCAACGACGATCTGGTGATCGCGATCAGCTTCGGGCGCTGCCTCAGAGAAACCGTGGAATCGGTGCTCAGGGCGCGGGAACGCGGAGTTCCGACTTTCGGCATCACCGACGGCAACACCACGCCGATCGCGATGAATTGCGACGGCCATCTCATCGCGCCCATCAGCAGCCCTTCGTTCACAGGCTCGTACGTGGCGCCGATGGCGCTCATCAACGCGATCATCCACGCATGCGCGCACCTTCAGCCCAAGCGCGCGCTCGCCATGCTGGGCCGCACCGAGGCGGAGTACCGATCGGGGGAGCGCTGGTATCTGGAGCCGGTGCGCGCATCGAACGGACCGCGGGCGAGGCGACGGTTTGCTGCAAATGGGCCCGCCACCGGCCCTCGGAGATGAAGACGTGCTGACGTCCAAGGAGGCACGATGCGTCACGCCACAATGAGGGTCGCACTCACTCTCGCGATCAGCGTCGGGATTCTGACTGCCGGCTGGCCCGGGACGAGCGTCGTGGCTGCCGCGCAGCCGGTGTCGCCTGCCGGAACTTGGGAAGGTTCGGTGAGCGTACCGGGCAGCGAGTTGAAGATCGCAGTCACGCTACGCCAGGTGAGCGGAGCGGCCTGGAGCGGCACCATAGATATCCCGGCGCAGGGTGCGCGGGATATGCCGCTCGGAAACGTGACCGTTGCGGGATCGGACGTGTCGTTCGCGCTTCCCGTGGTACCAGGCAGTCCGACCTTCAAAGGCACGCTATCGGCTGATGGCGGGTCTATCACCGGCACATTCGCGCAGGCCGGGCAGACAGCTCCGTTCAAGCTGCAGCGTCGTGCCGATCCCGCCGCTGTCGCGAAGTCTGCGCTCGCGGGCTTCGACGAGTTCGTGGACGCGGCCATGAAGAGCTGGGGGGTGCCCGGGCTCGCCATCGCCATCGTCAAGGATGGTCAAGTGGTGCTGGCGAAGGGGTATGGGCTGCGCAATGTCGAGAAGAAGCTGCCAGTCACGCCCGACTCGATCTTCGCGATCGGATCGTCGACGAAGGCGTTCACGACGATGGCACTGGGGATCCTCGTCGAGGAAGGCAAACTGTCGTGGGACGAGCCGGTAGTCACGTACCTGCCGCGTTTCAGACTCCACGACGAAGTGGCGAGCAAGCGGATGACGCCGCGGGATCTCGTGACGCACCGGTCGGGACTGCCTCGGCACGATCTCGTGTGGTACAACGCGAAGCTGACGCGCCAGGAGCTCGTCGACCGTCTGCCCTTCCTCGAACCCAACGAAGACTTTCGAGTGAAGTTTCAGTATCAGAATTTGATGTACCTGACGGCGGGCCACTTGAGCGCCGAAGTCGCCGGCATGCCATGGGAGGAGGTGCTGCGCACCCGCATCCTGAATCCCATCGGGATGAAAAACAGCAACTTTGCGGTAGCCGAGTCACAGAAGTCTTCCGATTTCGCATCGCCCTATACGTTGAAGGACAAGACGGCGATCGACATTCCGTTTCGCGTCATCGACACAGTCGGTCCGGCGGGATCCATCAATGCCAGCGTCAACGACATGACGAAGTGGCTGCAGCTTCATCTCGGCGGTGGCACGGTCGATGGCCGTCGCATCGTGGCGGCGCGCCAGATCCAGGACATGCACCGGCCACAGATGGTGATCCAGTCGTTCCCTGGTCTCGCCGACGATCCCGAGATTCAGCAACTGTCGTACGGTTTGGGTTGGTTCGTCGAATCCTATCGCGGCAAGAAGCGCGTCCATCACGGGGGCAACATCGACGGCTTCTCGGCGATGGTGGCGCTCATGCCCGACGACGGGGTGGGAGTGGTCGTTCTGACGAACCTGAACGCCACGCCGCTGCCGACCATCATCGCCCGTCATGCCACCGATCGCGTGCTCGGGCTCGACCCGATCGACTGGAACGGGCGCGCACTGAAGCGGCGTGAGGTGAGCGAGAAAGCGAACGAGACTGCGAAGAAGAGCGCAGGCGAGGAGAGGAAGACCGGCACCAAGCCGGCCCACGCTCTCGAGGAATACGCCGGAGCGTACGATCATCCGGCCTACGGTGCCGTGACCGTCAAGCAGGAGGGCGCGGCATTGACCGCGCAGTTCCATGACATCCCGATGCGCTTGAATCACTGGCACTATGAAACCTTCAGAGGAGAGGTCGACGACAAGTCGCTATCCGAGCTCAAGCTCTTCTTCCAGTTCTTCACCGACGGCCAGGGAGAGGTCGATCGCCTCACGGTGCCCTTCGAGCCGTCGGTTGACCCGATCGAGTTCAAGAAGCGCCCGCCCGCGCGGTTGACCGATGCGACGTTCCTGCGACAGCTCTCCGGCGACTACGCCATGGCGGAGAATCCTGCGTTCAAGATGTCGGTCACGTTGAACGGATCGACGCTCAGCCTGACGCTGCCGGGGCAGGCGCCCCTTGTGCTCGAGCCGGCCCACGGGACGACGTTTAGACTCAAGGGACTGAGCGGTTTTGCAGCGCGCTTCATCGTGGAGACGGGGAAGCCGGCGACGCTCAGGCTGATTCAGCCGACTGGCGTGTTCACGCTGACGAAGGTGTCGAGCTGAGATGTCGATGCTGAACCGCCGCGAAGTGCTCACCGCACTCGGCGGTGCCTGTGTGGCCGCAATCCGCGCCCCGTTTGTCAGCCGCGGCCAGGTCGTCACCACGCGCCAGAGGCAGTATTCGACTCGCGCCGTGGATCTGGTGCGGCGGGCAACCGTCATGGACATGCTGAGCCCGCTGACGCTGGACTTCCCGAAGTTCGGCCGCTGGATGTCCGATCCCGATGCGTTTACGCAGGCCGACCTGCAGCCGTTCCGGGACTCGGGTATCAACGTCTTCCATGTTGCCGTGGGCCTCGGCGGGCCCAACGCCCATGCTCAGACGGTGCAGTTCTTGTCCGCGTGGAACTCGTTTCTGGCGAATCAGGACCAGGGGTTCATGCGGATCGACAGCGCCGCCGATCTCGATCGGGTCGAGCGATCGGATCGCATCGGCGTCCTGCTCGGAGTGCAGAACTCCGAGCACTTCCGCACGTCCGAGGACGTCGATCTGTTCTATGCGGCCGGCCAGCGAGTCTCGCAGCTGACCTACAACACCCGCAATCTGATCGGCAATGGATCGACCGAGCGACGTGACGAAGGCCTGTCCGATTTCGGTGTGGCCATCGTGGAACGCATGAACAAGACTGGGATGGCCGTCGACGTCTCGCACTGCGGCGATCGCACGACGCTCGACGCGTTCGAAGTCAGCCGCCGTCCCGTGCTCATCACCCATTCGAACTGCCGGGCGCTGGTTCCCGGGCATCCGCGCTGCAAGACTGACGAGGCGATCCGAAAGATGGCGGCGTCTGGCGGCGTCATGGGCATTACCGGCGTTCGCATGTTCGTGCGAGCCGAGGAACCGACCACCATCGAGCACGTGCTCGATCACATCGATCACGTCGTGCGCCTGACATCGGTGGAGCACGTGGGTGTCGGCAGCGACATCGACCTCTATGGCTACGATGCGATGCCACCCGAAGAGAACAAGCGTCTCCGCGCGGGGTACAAGGGCAGCTATGGCTTTCGCGACAAGATCGACATCGAGGGTCTCGATCACCCGCAACGGATGTTCGATCTCGCCGAGGGTCTGATTCGGCGCAAGTACGGCGACCGCGAGATCGAGCTGATCCTCGGTGGCAATTTCAGACGAGTGCTGGCCGACGTGTGGAAACGTGAGCCGCCGTCGCCGAAAGAAGCCCGGGAATAGCCACTCACGCCATCTAGTACGGGTCGAGTGTTTCGCGCAGGCGCCGGACGCGATCCGCTGAAACCGGTGCGTCACGTTTCTCCGGATCGCGCGCCGCCCGGCCGACGTGAACCTCGCGAACGCACGCGGTTGCGGCAATGAGGGCCAACGCCGCTTCGTCCACGCCGCCACCCGCAATCAGTGTCAGCCCTGGGGCCCGATCGGCGTATCGCCTCAGCGCGGCACAACGCGTCGCCCAGTCGGCCTCCCCTCCGGAGGTGAGGACGCGGTCGATCTGCGGGACCCCTCGCAAAGCTTCGAGCCCCGCGACCGGATCCAACACGCGATCGAACGCGCGATGGAACGTCACGACCACTGTGGGAAGGTCAGCTAGGACGGCGCAGGTCGTCATGAGGTCGACGTCGTGGCCGCGAGTAAACCCGAGAACGAGTCCATCGACGCCAAGCGCCGCGAGTTGAGCCGCGCGACGACGCAACATCGCGAGTTCGGTCGCACCCGCCACCGTGAAAGTGGCGCTCTCCCTGACCATCACGCGCAGCGGCAATCGCGTCGCGGCCTGGATTGATCGAACGACGTCGATCGAGGGCGTCAGACCATCGCGGTTGATGTCCCGAACGACCTCGAGCCGGTCCGCGCCGCCCGCCTCGGCGGCGCGCGCATCATCCGCGGTTTGCACGATGACCTCGAGGAGGATCGGCTTCACGATCGCGCGTCGAGCATCCTAACACGGCGATTCACACACTCGTGGCTCACTCAGCCTCAGCCTACCGGATGACCTGCGGCGACGCCCCGACGGACCATCCCTGCGTCTTCACAATCCGCGCAATCTGCGTCAGCTTCTGTCCTCCGGCTTCCAGGGTGACCACGTAGTCACCGAGCGGCGCCCATAATTCCGGAGCCCAGCCTGGACCACGACCGCGTCCTCCGCCGCGTCCTGTAGCGCCGGGAGCCGGCGGCGCCAGCATGTTCCAGTACACAGTGTTGATCCCCGCAGCGCTCTCTCCCTTCAGGCGTGCGACCTCTTTGCCGTGGATGTCCGTGATGACGGCGGTCGCCCCTTCGGTGCGGGCGGTCTTCAAGTAGTACCGAATCGCCATCCCGATGTCTTCGTTCGGCGTGATCAGATACCGCTGTGAGAACAGCCGGTCGTTCGCGCCGAATGACCACGTGACCCGCTGCACCGCCGGCTTGATGCTGAACAGATGAACGTCCTTCGCCAGCACGGTGTCGCTCAGTTCCTGAAGCGGCGCGATATTGGTGACGTAGACGTTGCGTCCCATGGCCGCGACAATCAGGTCGCGTTCGCGCGGGTGAACCGCCAGATCGAGGACGGGAACGTTCGGGATGTTGTTGTTCAACTTCACCCATCTCTTCCCGCGGTCGATGGTGACGAACACACCTCCCCCAGTTCCGACGAACAGCAGATTGGGGTTTCTGTTGTCTTCCCAGACGATGTGAATCGGCTCGTTGGGGAGGTTGCCGGCAAGAGCACGCCAGGTCGCGCCGAAATCGTCGGTCGTATACAAGTAAGGACGGAAGTCATCCTGCTTGTTACCGCTTTTCGAGACGTAGGCTCGGGAGGCCTCGTGTGTGGAGGCGACGACGGTGCTCACGAACGTTGCTTTCGGCCCGCCGATGCCGGCAACCGCCTCCGTCAGATCCGTCCAGGCCCCGCCCCCGTTCTTCGTCAGTTGCACCTTGCCGTCGCTCATGCCGACCCAAATGACGCCCGCTGTGACCGGCGACTCGGAGATCGATGAGATGGCCATCCAGTAGCGGGGGAGCTGCACGCCGTGCTCGTCAGAAAGGGCAGAAATCGCCGGATCGTTGGTGCTCAGGTCACCGCTGATCTCGGTCCAGTGATCGCCGCGATCGACGGACTTGAGGAGTACTTCGCCGCCGGTGTAGAGGATGCTGCCACTGTGCGGGGACAGGTGCAGCGGCGTGCCCCAGATGGATCGATACGGCGGTCCGCCGCCAGGCCGCGTGGGCCGGATGTTGACGCGGTATCCGAGCTTCTGATCGGTGCGGAAGACACCGCCCCATTCGCTCGTCGTGTACGCCCATCGGCTGTCCGCCGGGTCGACCCGTGTGTGCATGCCGTCGCCGCTGCTGATCGCGAACCAGTCGAGGAGGCTCGTGAAACCCATTGGTCCGATCGAGGGGCCCTTCCAATCCTCGTGATCCTGCAGGCACGCGTAAATGTTGTAGGGATCCTCCATGTCGTAGCCGATGGCGTAGGGCTCGCCGATCGGCAGATGCGAGATGTGGTCGCTGCTCTTGCCGCCGTCGTGCGACAAGGCGAAGCCGCCATCGTCGCCGATGATCATGCGGTCGGAGTTCTGCGGATCGATCCAGAAGGTGCGCACATCGCCGAAGATGTTGGGAAAGAGGCCTGGCGGGCGAGATCCGCCGCCGCCGCGCCACGTCTTCCCGCCGTCGGTCGAATCCCACAAGGAGTTGCTGACCATGAACACGTGCTGGTCGTTGTTTGGATCGATGCGCACCTGCGTGAAGCCGTCGCAGTCCTCGTCGCCTGACCCGATGTAGCCGCTGCCTTTCGGCGTCAGATCATCCTCTGCCGAATTGACTTTTCCCCAGCTCGCGCCGCCGTTGTCGGTGCGATACATCTCGCCGCCCACGAGCCCGGCTCGCTGACCACCCGTACATCCGCCAGGCGTGCCACGCGAAGCACCGGGGTTGGCGTTGACGAGCGCCACGTAAAGGATCTCCGGATTCTTCGCGTAGATATCGAGCCCGATCTTGCCGATGCGGCCCGATGGCAGTCCATTCGTGAGCTTCGTCCATGTACCGCCTCCATCCACGGTCTTGTAGATGGCGCTGTCTGGTCCTGCGCTCCGGCTCATCCACGGCGTCCGCTGCATGTCGTACGTCGCGGCGTAGAGCACGTCC
>Ga0075430_100003081_pt1 | contig 13925 bp, 9 predicted proteins | sample RhiMetdeltSRZDD4_FD_75294 | JGI IMG/M metagenome (GOLD analysis project Ga0075430, IMG submission 75294) | Populus rhizosphere microbial communities from Tennessee, USA - Rhizosphere MetaG P. deltoides SRZDD4 | ecosystem: Host-associated > Plants > Roots > Rhizosphere > Soil | place: USA... | reverse complement strand
GCGGAGCGCGACCGGCTGGCGCTGCTCATGCGCGAGGAAGGGCTCGACTATACGGAGATTGCGGAAGCCCTCGAACTTTCGGTGGGCTCCATTGGAACGACGCTCGCGCGCGCTCGGCGACGTCTCGCGGAAGCCTACGAGGCCATGCAGGCGGACAGCCGGCGCGGTGCGGCAGGGGGAGGAGGACATGCAGCATCCTGACGAAGGGACGATCCACGCGTGGCTCGACGGGCAGTTGCCTCGCGACGAGGCGGCGGCCATCGAAGCGCACGTCGCCGACTGCCGGCCGTGTGCCGACGTGGTGGCGGAAGCGCGCGGGCTGATCGCCGCCTCGTCGCGCATTCTCATGGCGCTCGACGCCGTGCCGCGCGGCGTCGCACCGAAGCAACCGGACGTCGCGCCGATCGCGGTGCCGCGCGAGCCGACGCCTAACGCGGTCATCGATCTGCGGGCTCGGGCGGCCGCGGTTGCCGCAGCCAAACCCGCGCCACGTCGGTGGCTGCGCGGTCCGTCGCTCGCAGCCGCTGCGGCGGTCATCGTGGCAGTGGGGAGCTTCGCCGTCCTCCGGAACCGAACCGACACGCTCTCCGTGGCGTCCGAAGTGGCTACGGGTGCCGCGTCGGGGCCCTCGGTGACAGCCGCACCGCCAATGCCAGCCGCCGACGCCGCCAACGAGGCTCGGGTGGCCGCGTCGGAGTCGAAATCAGTCGCTGCAGACCGCGCCGAGCGTGATCAGGCGCAGCCGCCGGTCGCGCCGACGACTCCTACCAGGAGACTCTCCGCGAACCAGGAGGGTGCCGTCGCGGGCGCGAAGGTGGGCATGCGTGACGAGGCCAGGCAGACGGAGTCGAGTCGAACAACCGACGGAGTACGGTTGGCGAAGGAGCGCCAGGCTGCCGCTGTCGATTCCCTCGCCGTGCGACAGCAGCTGGCGTCGTCGCCGGCGGTAGCCGAGCCAGGTCAGGTGAAGAAGCCTGATTCGGCGACGGTCACCATCATTCGTGGCAGAAGCTCGATCGCGACGTCGGCCGCGCCGCCGCCGGCCGCTGCTCCCGCTCCGCAGGTGCAGCAACCGCGGCAACCTCCGGCTGCCCGCGACTCGCGCTCCGACGTCGCCGGCTTCAGCCGGTCCGGGGTCAGCACGGGGTTCATCCGCGGTCGCGTCACCGATGGAAACGGCACTGGTATCGCGGGCGCGATGGTGCTGATCAGCGGGTCGTCGACCGGGGTCGCGACGAACGACCAAGGTGAGTTCTCGCTCGGAGGGGTGGCGCCGGGTCAGGTGCAGCTCGTCGTCAGACGTGTCGGCTATGAGCTCGAACAGCGAACCGTCAGCGCGGTGGCGAGCCAGACGGTAGCGACCGATGTGATTCTGCGCCCCGTCGTCACTTCGCTGTCGAGAGTCGTCGTTGGCGCCGCTCCGGCCACCGCGGAGCGGAAAGCCTTGGGCGCGAGCGTGGCGGTCCGACCGCTGGCGGACTCGGCGCCGGGAGCCGCGGTGGGTGCGAACGACTCCAACGCGATCGGGTGTTACGAGCTCGGCGTCACCCCGAGCTCGACCCAGGCAAGGACTTCGCTTCGCCAGGTCCCGCACCGCATCGCGCTCGATGGCCAGATCGTACCCGCGAACGCCGATGGGATCTGGTATCGCGCCCGCGATCTCGCCCGGACGGGCGCCGTCACCGATGGGCTCTGGCGCCCGGTCGGAACGGACGGAGTGGAGATCGAGTGGACGTATGGGAGCAAGATCGCGCGGATTCGGCTCGCGGGGAGTGCACGAGGGATGATGCGCGGTACCGTCGACGAGATCGATCGATCGGGCGGGAGCAACCAGTCAGGCGACGTAGTATCGAACCGGCGTCCCTGCCAGTGAGCTGACCACCGCGTACCGACGGATCCCGCGTAATCCTCGTCGAGCTCATTCGACGAGCTCGGGATCGTCGGGCACCAGGTCGCCGCGGGACGACGAGCAACGTGCCCATGGACCAACCCGGCGTCGCACGCCATGCTCATCCTCTCCCGATCGAGGTTTCGATTCAAGCGATCGGGGGATTATCGGCATCCTAGAGTCGGATGTCACCGACCCTCGCCCGGAAGCGCTCGATCGAATCGATGACTGCGGTCCCGCCCACCAACGGAGGTCCGGACCGAGAGTCGGACGCGGCGCTCGTCGAGCGCGCGCGATCCGGTGACGTGTCGGCGTTCGAGCACGTGTACAGGCGCGAGGTGGGCCGAGTGTACGCCCTGTGTCTCCGGATGACGGGGGACGCTGTGCGGGCACGCGACCTGACCCAGAGCGTGTTCGTTCGGGCGTGGGATCGGCTGGCGTCGTTCCGGGGAGACTCACAGCTCTCGTCGTGGCTTCACCGGATCGCTGTCAACGAGGTCCTCATCGAGGCGAGAACGGACCGTCGGCGCCAGGCTCGGGTCGTTTTAGCGGAGGATCACGCGGCCGGGTCTGGTGGAGCGGTCGAGGATGCTCCCGCGTATAGTGGTGTCACGTTGCCAGTCGACACGGAGTCCAGGATCGACCTGGAGCGGGCGATATCCATGCTCCCGCCGGGAGCAAGGACAGTGTTCGTGCTCCACGACATTGAGGGGTATCGTCACGAGGAGATTTCCCGCATGACCGGATCGGCGGAAGGAACGCTTCGGGCGCAGCTGCACCGAGCGCGGAAGCTCTTGATGGAGGCATTGTCACGATGAGTCGAGAACTGGAGCACATCGAATTCGAGGAGCTCAACGACTACCTCGACGGACGACTCGATAGTCACGCGACAACTCGGCTCGAGGAGCACGTGCGGGCATGCGCTCAATGCTCCGCCGAGCTTGACGAGCTCCGTGGTCTGCTCTCGAGCGTTGCATTGCTTCCGCGGACGATGCTCCCAGCTGACGACATCTGGGCGGACCTCAAGACGTCCATCGATGAGCGCAAGCAGGTCACGCTCCCGGTCGTCGGAGGGGCGGCGCACCGCGATGGTTTGGCGAAAGCGAGCCGACGAAACTCGTGGCGGACTCAAGCATTCATGGCAGTCGCGGCTGTCATGCTCGTCGTCGTATCGTCTGCTGTAACAACCATCTTGCTTCGCAGAGGGGAAAAGACAGCTGTCGTGCTCCCAGAATATGGCGGAGCAGCGCCGGTGCTCCCGGCGAGCTTCCGGGTAGCTGAAGGAAAGTACATCACGACCATCGATGAGCTGAAGGTTGCGTTCGAGGCTCAGCGAGGCAGTCTGAACCCGCAAACCGTTCGCACCGTGGAGCATAGCCTCACCGTCATCGACTCGGCCATCTCCGAGGCGCGGGACGCGCTGCTCGCGGACCCCGGCAACCGTACCCTCGTCGACCTTCTGTCTGCGAGTTACCAGCGCAAGCTGGATCTGCTCCGGCGTTCTTCGGAGCTGACTCCAAGAACTTGATCATGATCCATATGTCGTCCTGTTCGCGAGTGTCGTGCTCCCATGCTCCTGGCGTCCTCCATCGATGGGTGGTGGCTTCTCTCGCGCTGACCGCCGCGATAACCAGCACCGCACATGCGCAAAAGAACCCCATCGAGGGGAAAGGCACGGTCCGTGTTGCGCTCGAGCGGCGAGCTTCCATCGCGCCGGATGCGTCCATTCGCATCGCCGGGGCGATCTCGTCGCTCAGGATCGTCGGCTGGGACCGGGATTCGCTCGTGATCACCGGGACCATGCCGCAGGGGTGGCGGTTCGACGGCGGTGTGGCGGGAGTGGTCGGCCTCGGTCGGGGGGCGAAGTTCTTCATCGAGGCGGCGACGGAGGTCTATCCGACGGGCGCGGTCGTCGAGCTCCGCGTTCCGACGCGGGCCCGTGTGTGGGCGAAGAGCGGGAGCGCCGACATCGAGGTCTCGGGTGTCACCGGTGGGCTCGACCTGAACATCGTCGGTGGTTCGGTCACGGTGACGAGCGCGCCGCGCGAGCTGAACATCGAGTCGATGGACGGCGCCGTCCGAGTGATGGCTGGCGCGGCATGGCTTCGCGTGAAGACCGCGACCGGGGACATCGAGGTTCGCGGTGGGAGCGAGGACGTCGGGCTATCGACCGTGAGCGGAACGGTGCGCGTTGGCGGCGGCCGTTACGAGCGTGGAAAGTTCGAGACCGTCACCGGCGATGTCGTCTACCAGGGCGACGTGGGCTACAAGGGATCGATCGATCTCACGACCCACAGCGGGCGAATCGACCTCCGGTTGCCGGCGCGGCCGGATCTCGAGCTGGATGCCGCGACGGTGACAGGGACGATCGAGAACGCGGTGACGTCCAGTCGTCCGATTCCCGGCCGCGAAGGGCGCGGCATGGAGCTCGGGTTCTCGTCAGGCAGCGGCGACATGCGGATGCTCGTGCGGAGCTTCAAGGGCAACATCACGCTGAAGCCACGTTAGGCACCGCCCGGAGCGCGCTCTCGCGCGCCCGCGCGTACACCTCGAACCATGGTGCGCCGTCGGTGTCGAGCGCGGCGAGCGCCTTCATGGCCGTCTTCACCATCCGCTCTTCCGCTGCAGCCCACCCCCGCGTCCACTCATCGGCGATCGGAACCAGCGCGTCGCCGTGCGTGCGCACGACGTCGAACCCCGTGTCCTCGAGCAGCAGCGTGAGCGATCGCACGGTGAACCCGTGCCGATAGGGAAATCCGAGCAGGTTGTTGTGAGCGAGCAGCGCGCGCGCGACCGGGCCCGCGACCCCATCCAACCGGCGGCGGACCGCGGCGTAGAACGCACCATTGGGGACCCGAATCGCCAGCACGCCATGGGGCTCGAGCAGCGCACGCGCCGCGCGCGCCGCCACGCGCGGATCGGGCAGCTGATCGAAGCAATTCCAGATCGCCACGGCATCGAACGGCTGCCTGGTTCTGAATGACGTCAGATCACCTGACGTGACGTGGTGCCCGAGGGAGCGCACGAACTCGTTTGCGGACTCGTTGACGTCGAGCCCCTCGAAGCGCCACCCGAATTGTTTCGCTGTGTGCAGGAAGGCGCCCGCGTAGCTGCCGACCTCGAGGCCGCGGCCAGGCTTCCCGACAACGTCGGTGAGCCGCGATGCCTGCGCCTCGAACGACGCCCGCTGTGTGTCGTGAAGCGCCTGCAATGCCTCGAGCGTCGGCGTCTCGTCCTCGTACGTCTCCTTCACGTCGAACGCGCGCTCGCGCGGATTGCGAAACACGGTCTCGCACCGAGCGCATTGTACGAGCCTCAGCGGAGGGGCCTGCGAGAACGCGAGACGATCGGTCAGCCGCTCCGGCGGTGTGTCATCGCGCAAGCGGCGCGTGTGAAACGCCCACAGCGCTTCGATTTCTTCGCGAACGTCGTCCGCTCCCGCGAGCTCACGAGAGTCAGCACCATTGCACACCGGGCATCGGGCCAATTCATATGCGGGCGACAGCATTGCGATTCCAATTGAAAGCAGCATGCGTGCCGTCGCGGAGACGCGGGACACCGCGAGCCCGACATGTGCGCTACATCACCAATCCGTTGCCGCGCGATCGGTGCTCGACAACGAACGAGTCGGAAAAACGAAAAGCAGACGCGGTCTGCGTCTGCTTTCGTCTACTGCTTCGCGCTGCTACAGATGGGCCGAGCGAACGTCTAGAACTTGAAGCCGAACGACAGCGGGATGAAGTTCGTGTTGCTCTCGTCGGTGAACACCGAGTGGAAGCGTGCTTCGACGAACGTCTCGAAGCCGCTGAGGTTGAACGTGAATCCGCCACCGACGTTCAAACCGAACTTCGTCTGCGTCTCGCTCACGTCGAAGCCGGCGACGTCACCCGAAAACTTGAGGCGATAGAGGCCAAGTCCACCGATACCGTACGGGCGCGCGGTGGAGGCCGCATCGCCGAACGGAAAGACGGCGTTCGCGATAAAGTTGATCATGCTCGAAGTACCATCGACATCCACACCCGGGATCTCGTCGAAGAAGCCTTCCTTCAGGCTGTTCCGGTTATACGTGATCTCACCACGAAGCGTCGCCGGAAGCGACGCCGGCTTGTACTCGATGAGACCGCCAACGTGGAAACCGAGATCGGCGGCGTCGCCGAAATCACCGAGAGGAAGGGTGGCGCCGAGTGCGCCGCCGAGCTTGAAGGGCCTGCCCGCGTCAGCGTTCTGGGCCTGCGCAGTTGCTGCAATCAGCAACGCACCTGCGCCGACGACGAAGCGGCCTAAGAACCGGTGCATGGAATCTCCTGTCAAAAGAGGGTCGCGCGGTCGACCCGCGCCTGCGGAATATAGCGCCCCGGGCACGTTAGGCCACTGGGTCGACCGACCCCCTGATCGGGGTCAGAGTCGCATGCTGCGCTCGACTCTGACCCCACCTGTTACGGCGCGATCGTGAAGTACTCCACTCGGCCGGCGCTGAATCGCGGAACGGCGACGACGTTGCGCTTCGTGTCGATGCCGATGTCAGCCGGCCCGTCCACGTTGCCGATGACCTTCCGGAACGTGCCGTTCGAGATCACGTGCACGGCGGAGTCGGCCCAGCTGGTGACGAGGATGCGGCCGTCGCCAAGGACTTCGACGCCGTCGTAGCCGCCGGGGCCGGTGCCGATCTGCGTCACGGTCGTATCACCATCCTTCCACGCGCTCACGACCTTCGCGTTGAATGGCCCGAGAACGAAGCGGCTGTTCGCGCCATCCCATGCGATGCCATTCGGTGCGCTCAGCGCCGAGTCGCTCTTGATCGCGACGGCGGCTTTCCGGCCGGTGATCTTGAAGATCTGGTCCTGCCCGGGATGCGTCATGCCGCCGTTCGCGTCGAAGCGAATGCCCGAGTCGGTGACGTAGATCGAGCCGTCCGGTCCGGCGACGACGTCGTTGAGGAACTCCGCCTTCATCGGACGCAGGTCGATGCTCGCGATCGGTGCGCCGGTCCGCTTGTTGAACGCGCGCACTGCATCGATGTCGGCGACCCAGAGCGTGTCGCCGACGATCGCGATCCCCTTCGGTGCATTGAGCGTGACACCCTTCTTCCCGCCTTCGGCCAGCATCGTCACCGCCGCCGTGTTGCCGGCATCGACCCGCGCGATGAATCCGTTGCCGTCCTTCTGCGACGGATTGCCGTTGATGTTCGAGATGAAGTACGCGTCGAGGTCAGCGTCGTACCGCACTGACTCGGGAGTCTTCATGCTGTCGGTGGCCCCGGCGCTCGCGAACATCGCGGGTGCGGCGGCGGCACTGTCGGGGGCTTTCGCGATCGTGTCGGTCGTGGCGTTCTCGCCCGACGAGCACGCGACCAGTACGGTGGTCGCGAGAGCCAGTGGAATGCGACTGACGGGATCCCGGACGGTCCGGCGCATAGGTATTCCTCGATCGAGTTGGATGGAGATGATCTCAGTGGAAGGATAGAAGTCTGTCAACGGCCTATCAGCGAGCCGGCATCGATGTCGGGACGTCCCGTGGAGCCATCCCCGCCAGTCGGTCGGTCCTAATAGAACGCGAACATCAGTCACCACCGGACTGCCTGTCATCCGACCGGGATCCGGCTTTATGGTTGGCGGTGCCGAGATGACACTCGTGTGATCGATACGGTCGGGCTTGCCGCACGGTCCGACCATGCATACATCGCAACAGCCACCCACTCAGGTCACCCCGTCTGCGGAGCAGGGAATGCGTCTCGATCAATCGCCGTACCACGATGTCCCGACGATGCGCAGAAGGTTGGCGCGACGAGCATTGGTGCAAGTCGCGTGTATGGCAGCCAGCGTGATGGTGCCATCGGTCGTTGCGGCACAGGGGCAGTACGACACGACGGCGTTCGCCGCGCTGCGTTGGCGTGAGGTCGGTCCGTATCGCGGCGGCCGTTCCGTCGCCGTCGCCGGCTCCGTGCAGCGGCCGCTGGAATACTGGATGGGGACCGTGGGCGGCGGCGTATTCAAGACGACCGACGGCGGGATCAACTGGGCACCGATGAGCGACCGCTACTTCAGCGGCACCATCGGCGCGATCACCGTCGATCCGAAGAACGCCGATATCGTGTGGGTCGGTGGCGGCGAGACGTGCATCCGCGGCAACACGTCGCACGGTGACGGCGTCTGGATGACGAGCAACGCGGGACGCACGTGGACGTACATGGGCCTCAAGGAAACCGAGCACATCTCCTCGGTCGACGTCGACCCGCGCAACTCCAGCGTCGTCTACGTCTCGGCCCTTGGCCCGGTATTCACGACGAACGAGCACCGCGGGCTCTACAAGTCGTCCGATGGCGGCAAGACGTGGAACAAGATCCTGTTCATCAACGACTCGACCGGCGCGATCGACTTCCAGTTCGATCCGTCGAACCCCGACGTCATCTATGTCGCGACGTGGCAGGCGAGCCGCACGCCGTGGTCGATGTCGAGCGGCGGTACGGGGAGCGGCTTGTACAAGAGCACCGATGCCGGGCGCACGTGGACGAACCTGACGAAGACCGCGCGTGGCTTGCCGCCGGGCATCTATGGGAAGATCGGCATCGCCGTCTCCCCGGCGAAGCCGAGCCGCATCTGGGCGATGGTGGAGCACGATTCGGGCGGCATGTATCGCTCGGACGATGCCGGCGCGACGTGGCAGTTCTTGAACGGCGATCGGCGCATGCGCCAGCGCGCGTGGTACTACAGCCACATCTACGCCGACCCCCGCGACACGAACATGGTCTACGGCTTGAACGTCGCGCTGTTCCGCTCGCGCGACGGCGGCAAGACGTGGGGGCAGACGATCGGGACACCGCACAGCGACAACCACGATCTGTGGATCGCGCCTAACGATCCGAACCGCATGGTCGAAGGAAACGACGGCGGCGCGAACGTCTCGTTCAACCAGGGTCGGTCGTGGACCGAGCAGGACTTCGCCACAGCACAGTTCTACCACGTCGCGACGACGAACGAGTTTCCGTACAAGATCTGCGGCGCGCAGCAGGACAACTCCACCCTCTGTGGCCCGAGCCGCAAGCAGGGCGGCATCGCGACCGAAGACTGGTTCGACGCCGGCGGCGGCGAGTCCGGCTACGTCACGCCGCATCCGACGCGCCCCGACATCGTCTTCGCGGGGAGCTACGGCGGGCTCATGACGCGGAAGGACGTGAAGACCGGCTACGAGCGCAACATCACCGTCTGGCCGGACAACCCGATGGGGTACTCGTCCGAGGACATCAGGGTCCGCTTCCAGTGGACGTACCCGATCGTGTTCTCGCGCCACAACCCTAACGTGGTATATGCGGCCGGGAACTTTCTGTACCGGTCGACCAACGAGGGCGAGAGCTGGACGCGCGCCTCTCCTGACCTGTCGCGTCGCGATCCGAAGACGATGGGACCGTCCGGGGGTCCCATCACGAAGGATCAGACAGGCGTCGAGACCTACGCGCTGATCTTCGCGTTCGACGAATCGCCGGTGACGCCGGGGCTGCTGTGGGCCGGCACCGACGACGGCTACATCTGGATCTCGCGTAACAACGGAGTGAACTGGACGAACGTGACGCCGAAGGACATCGGCGATTTCACCCGCGTCTCCATAGTCGAGCCGTCGCGCTACGATGCGTGCGGTGCGTACGTCGCCGCGAATCGGTATCAGCTCAACGACAAGCGTCCGATTCTCTATAAGACGTCCGACTGCGGCCGCTCGTGGACGCGGATCGTGAACGGCATCAAGGACACCGAGTTCACGCGCGTGATTCGCGAGGATCCGGTGAAGCGTGGGCTGCTGTTCGCGGGCACCGAGCGCGGCGTATGGGTGTCGTTCAACGATGGCGAGAGCTGGCAGTCGCTGCAGCGAAACCTTCCGCCGGCGCCGGTGCACGACATGACGATCAAGGACGGCGATCTCATCGTCGCGACGCACGCACGCGGTTTCTACGTGATGGACGACCTCTCGGCGCTCCGTCAGCTCACGCCTGCGATCGTTGCCAAGAGTGCCCATCTCTTCAAGCCGAGAGATGCGTATCGGATCGATTGGGGCGGCGGCTTCGGCGGCGGTGGTGGGGGAGGAGGCGGCACGACGGGCCAGAACCCGCCGTCGGGCGCCACGATCTACTACCACCTCGACAAGCCGAACCAGGTCGTGACGATGGACTTTCTCGACGCGGCCGGGACGGTAGTTCGCTCGTTCACGAGTAACCCGGACTCGCTGACGCTCGCCGACAGCCTCCGAGCCGACGAGCGACGCGCCGCCCGGCGCGACAGCCTCACGCGCGCCGGCCTCTCGGCTGACAGCATCCAGAAGCTCCTGAACCCCGCGCCCGGCGAGGGCGGTCCCGGTGGGGGCGGCGGCGGCGGTGGTGGCGGAGGAGGCGGCGGCGAGGGGGGCGGACCACCGGCCGGCGGCCCGCGCCCGCCGCGGGTGCCTAACAAGGCCGGGCTCAATGCGTTCTCCTGGAACCTGCGCTACCCCGACGCGGTGCGGTTCGAGAACATCATCATGTGGGCGGCGGGCACGAACGGTCCGATCGCGCCCCCGGGGACGTATCGGGTCCGCATGCGCGTCGGCGGGCAGACGATGACGGAGTCGTTCCTCGTGAAGAAGGACCCGCGCTCCACGTCGACGCTCGCGGACTACCAGGAGCAGTTCCGCTTCCTCATCAAGGTGCGCGACACGGTGAGCGCCGCGAACAACGCCGTGCGCACGGTGCGCAACGTCCGCTTCCAGGTGGATGACCGCCGCGAGAAGATCGCCGGCAAGCCGCAGGCGGCGGAGTTCCAGCAGCTCTCGACGGAGATGATGGAGAAGCTGAGCGCCGAGGAGAAAGAGATCTACCAGGTGCGGAATCAGAGCAACCAGGATCCGCTCAACTATCCGATCAAGTTGAACAACAAGATCGCGGCGCTGTCCGGGGTGGCGAGTGGCGAGTACCGTCCGACGAAGCAGACGTACGCGGTGTTCGATTCGCTGACGAAGGATCTCAACGTCAGGCTGCGGGCGGTGAAATCGACCGCCGACAGTTTCCTGCCGCGCATCAACGCCTTGCTGCGTGCGGCGGGACTGCCGGAGATCGTTCCATCGACGGCGGAGCTCAAGAAGGATCAGCGACCGATCGTCAGCAGTTAACTACGAAGCTGGGTGCTGGGTGCTCGTGCTGGGTGCTGGGTGACGCTGGATGAACACGCAGCGACACCCAGCACCCAGCTGCCGTTGACACGGAAACACGCTAGTTCTCGGAGCCCAGAGATTGCCTTGACAGGCTAGGTATCCCGCCCGATTATTCGGGCGAAGCCAAGCCTATCTAGGTAATGATGCCTCCGATTGCCGCCAAGGATCTTCACGGGACGCTCGACGCCCTCGTTCTCAAGACGCTGAGCTGGGGCCCGCGCCATGGCTATGCCATCGCGCGCTGGCTCGAGGACACGAGCGGCGAGGAGCTCATCATCGAGGAAGGATCGCTCTACCCCGCACTCTATCGCATGGAGCGCAAAGGGTGGATCGAGGCCGAGTGGGGCGAGTCCGAGCTCGGGCGCAAAGCGAAGATGTACAAGCTCACCACCACGGGAAAGCGCCAGCTTCGCGCCGAGACCGAGGAGTGGGCCCGCTTCGCCGGCGCGGTCTCGCGCATTCTCCTTCCCGCCTGACGAGTCGGCGAGCCGACGTCGCGCATGCCGCGTCAGGGCGCCTTCGGCCGCCAGCTGCGCTCCTTCATCTGGAAGGCGAGCGTGGCCGACGAGGTGGACGCGGAGCTCGCGTTCCACGTCGAGATGCGCACGCGTGAGTACATCGCGCGAGGACTCGACCCCGAGCTCGCGCGCGCCAAAGCGGTCGGTCGCTTCGGCGACATCCAACGAGTCAACACCACCTGTCGCCGCATAGGCGAAGGAAGAGAGCGTGATATGCGTCGTGCGGAATGGATACACGAGCTCGCGCAGGACGCGCGCTATGCGCTGCGCCAGCTCGCGAGAATGCCTGGGTTCACCATCGTCGCAGCCCTGACGCTCGCGATCGGCATCGGAGCCACGACGTCGATCTTCAGCATTGTGAACGCCGTCGTGCTACGGCCGCTGCCGTTTCCCGACCCGGATCGGCTCGTTCGGGTCTACTCGAGCCGCCGCGGCGCGGACGGGAGCACAGCCGCCGCCAACTTCGTCGCCTGGCGCGATCGCGCCAAGTCGTTCTCGCAGATCGTGCCCGTCGAGTACCGCAACTTCACGCTGGTCACCGGTGACCGCCCCGCCGAACAGGTCACCGGCGCCAAGGTCTCCGCCGACTTCTTTCCCGCGCTCGGTACCCGCATGGTGACCGGACGACCGTTCAGCAAGGACGAGGATCAGGTCGGGCGGTCGAACGTCGTGGTGCTCAACGAGCGGTTCTGGCGCTCCCGGTTCAACGCCGACCCGGCAATTCTCGGCCGAACGATCCGGCTCAACTCCCTCGATCACGTGATCATTGGCGTCGCGCCCGCCGGCTCCGACGTCATGTCGGCTGATGCGAACGTGTGGGTGCCCATCGCGTTCACCGCCGAAGAGCGCGCGGACTCGCGCAAGGGCTATCTCGATGTGTTCGCCCGCCTCGCGCCGGGAGTGTCGATGGCGCAGGCGCAGTCGGACATGGCGCGCATTGCCAAGGTGCTCGAGACGGAGCTCGAGGAGAACCGCGAGAACGGCGTGCGCATCGCGTCGCTCACCGAAGTCTTCGTCGGCACCTACAAGTCGCGTCTCTTCATTCTCCTCGGCGCCGTCGGCTTCGTGCTGCTCATTGCGTGCGTGAACGTCGCGAACCTGCTCCTCGCTCGCGGCGCCGCGCGCGGCAAGGAGATCGCGATTCGCGCCGCGCTGGGGGCTGGCCGCGGCCGCGTGCTGCGCCAGCTGTTCACTGAAAGCATGGTCCTCGCGGGCGTGGGGGGCGCCATCGGGCTCGGGCTCGCGTTCTGGAGCGTTCGCCTGCTCAAGGTCGCGGCTCCCGACGGTGTGCCGCGGCTGGAGCAAGCGGGGCTCGACTGGCCGACACTCGCGTTCGCGTTAGGTGCGACACTCCTCAGCAGCATCGTCTTCGGCATCGTCCCGGCGCTCCGAACGGCGCGTCCCGACCTGCAGGGCTCCCTCCGCGAGGGCGGGCGTGGATCGGGAGCGGTCACCCGCGACCGCGTTCGTCAACTATTGGTGGCGGCGGAGGTGTCGCTCTCGCTCATGCTGCTCGTGGGCGCGGGGCTGCTCATTCGCAGCGCGATCCTTCTGCAGCGCGTCGAGCCCGGCTTCGTGACGAACCGGGTCTTCTCGGCGTGGATTGCACTGCCGCCGGCTCAGTACGAGAGCGTCGAGAGCGTGCGGCAGACATACGATCGCATCATGACGGAGGTTCGTGCCGTACCCGGCGTCGAATCCGCTGCCGGCGTGACTGTCATTCCCATGATAGGGATGTCGGCTCAGGCGAGCTTCATCCCCGAGGGCCGAGGCGAGGATCCCAGTCAGTCGATCTCGTTCAACTTCCGGATCGCGACGCCGGGCGTGTTCAAGACCCTCGGGATTCCGATCAAGCAGGGACGCGACTTCGACGACCGCGATGTCGCGGCGGCCCCCTGTGCGATCATCGTCAACGAGGCCGCGGCGAAGAAGGCGTGGCCTAACGAATCGGCGCTCGGCAAGCGCATTCCTGGCATGCGTGGTCCGGACGGGAAGCGAGTTCCGTGCGGCGTCGTCGGCATCGTCGGTGACGCGCACGACGACGGTCTCCGTGAGGCCGTGCGCCCCCAGCTCTACTTCGCCGCCGCGCAGACGCCGGCGACGCTCTGGAACGCGATGCAGCGGTCGATGTTCCTGATCGCCCGGACGACGGCGGAGCCGGGGACGATGGCGAAGCAGCTGCAGAACGCCGTCGCTCGGGTGGATCCCGTGCTCCCACTGTTCAACATCCGGTCGATGGACGAGCGGCTGGAGGAATCGCTGGCGACCGGTGAGTTCAACACCATCCTGCTCACGGCGCTCGGAGCTATCGGGTTGCTGCTGGCCGCGGTCGGGATCTACGGCGTCGT
>Ga0075430_100003080_pt1 | contig 13926 bp, 10 predicted proteins | sample RhiMetdeltSRZDD4_FD_75294 | JGI IMG/M metagenome (GOLD analysis project Ga0075430, IMG submission 75294) | Populus rhizosphere microbial communities from Tennessee, USA - Rhizosphere MetaG P. deltoides SRZDD4 | ecosystem: Host-associated > Plants > Roots > Rhizosphere > Soil | place: USA... | reverse complement strand
CAGCGTGCCGGTCACCCAGCCCCGGCTCATATAATCGGCCATCGTCAAGCCGAACATGATCAGCAGCCATACGAAGCCGGAGCTGGCCACCACCCACGTCAGGCGCGAGCTCCACCGCACGTGCATGAAGAACAACACGACCAGCAGCGCCTTGGTGCAGGCGACGGTGAGCATGACGATGTTGTTGAACGGACCGAGATCGTACCTCGCCACCACCACCGTCAGAATCGTTCCGACGATCAGCGCGAGAAACACGGCGTAGTACATTCCCTTTGGCGCGACGTGGTGTCCGGACATGATTCTCCCGATCAATGGTTCGCGTAGTGGTAGCCAATCAAGTAGAGCAGCGGGAACAGGAAGATCCAGACGATGTCGACGAAGTGCCAGTACAAGCCCGAGACTTCCACGGGCGTGTAGTACTCCTCGTCGAACTGCCCGCGCCCCGCCATGATGCCGATGACCGTCATGATCCCAAGCCCGACGATCATGTGCACCGCGTGCAACCCGGTCATGCAGAAGTACAACGAGTAGAACATTTCGGCGCCCGCCGGATACTTGCCTTCCCAGACGAAGTTCGGCCCGGGCACGAGGTTGTGCTCGAACTTGTCGGCGTACTCGATGACCTTCACGCCGAGGAACGCCGAACCCAGAATCATGGTCGCGACGATCCAGCCGACCTGCACTTTTGGTGGCGCGCTCGTCTGCGCCGCCCGAACCGCAAACGCCATCGTCAGCGAGCTGACGATCAGGACGATGGTGTTCACGGCGCCCCATTTCACGTTCAGGTGGTTGCTGGCCTCCTGGAACCCCATCGGATCCGCATGCCGGTACACGAGGTAGGCCAGGAAGAGACCGCCGAAGAACATGACTTCGGTGACCAGGAACACCCACATCCCGAGGGTCGACGCCTCGGTCTGCTGCGCCATGTCATCGAAGTGGTGCTGCAGCTTGGGATGATGCGGATGCTCGACGTGCTCGTGCGGCTGGATCGCGTCCACATTCGCCACGACCGGCGGCTGATGGAGCGGACCTGGAAAATGCTCGGCACCCCTGTCACGCAAGGCCGACCTCCTGTTTGGGATGCACGTACTGGTGCGTGCCTTCCGTGACGACCGGCGACACCGTGAAGTTCTCTGTGGGTGGCGGCGATGGGATTTCCCACTCCAGCCCCCTGGAGCCCCACGGATCGTTCGCCGCCTTCTCACCGGCGAACAGTGAATACGCGAAATAGATCAGCGGGATGATGTAGCCAACCGCAAGGATCGATGCGCCGGCCGTCGAGAGCACGTTGTACACCTGGAACTCAGGTGGATACGCGTGATAGCGGCGCGGCATGCCTAAGTAGCCCGCGACGAACTGCGGGAAGAACGTCAGGTTGAACCCGACGAACACGATCAGAGCGGAGAACTTGGCCCACGCCTCGGAGTACAGCTTGCCCGTGATTTTCGGCCACCAGTAGTGCAGGCCTCCGAGATACCCCATGATTGCGCCGCCGACCATGATGTAGTGGAAGTGCGCGACGACGAAGTAGGTGTCGTGAACGTGAATGTCGAGGCCGAGCGTCGCCAGAAACAGGCCGGTCAGGCCGCCAATGGTAAACAGGCCGATGAAACCGAAGGCGTAGAGCATCGGCGAGTCGAGCGAGACCGATCCCTTGTAGATGGTTGCGGTCCAGTTGAACACCTTGATGGCCGACGGAATCGCGACGAGGAAGCTGATGAACGAGAAAATCAATCCGGAATAGGCGGACTGGCCAGCGACGAACAGGTGGTGACCCCACACCAGGAAGCCGATGACCGCAATCGCCAGCGACGAGAATGCAATGAACGAGTAGCCGAAGATGTTCTTGCGCGAGAACGCCTGCACGATCTCGCTGATCACGCCCATCGCCGGGAGAATCATGATGTAGACCGCCGGGTGCGAGTAGAACCAGAACAGGTGCTGGAACAGCACCGGATCGCCACCAAGCGCCGGATCGAAAATCCCGAGGTGCAGCGCCCGTTCGGCCGCCACCATCAGCACCGTGATCGCGATGACCGGCGTTCCCAGGATCATGATCAGGCTGGTCGCGTAGTGCGCCCACACGAACAGCGGCAGCCGGAACCAGGTCAGCCCCGGTGCCCGCATCCGGTGCACCGTGACGATGAAATTCAGCCCGGTCAGGATCGACGAGAAGCCGGTGATGAAGATGCCCAACGCCGCCGTCATCACGTGCGTATTCGCAGCCGCGGTGCTGTATGGCGTGTAGAAGGTCCAGCCGGTGTCGACGCCGCCGCTCAGTGCCGCATAGAGCGTGAAGAGCCCGCCGAGAACGTAGATGTACCAACTGAGCAGGTTGATCCGCGGGAACGCCAGATCCTTGGCGCCGACCATGATCGGAATGAGGAAGTTGCCGAGGACCGCCGGGATGGAGGGAATCAGGAAAAAGAACACCATCACGACGCCGTGCATGGTGAACATCTTGTTGTAGGTTTCCGAGTTCAGCATGTCGCCAGCCGGCGTCAGCAGCTCGAACCGGACCAGCATCGCGAAGAACCCGCCCACCACAAAGAACAAGGTTATCGACACCAAGTACAGCAGCGCGATGCGCTTGTGGTCTTTCGTGAGCAGCCAGGAGGCCAGGCTGTGTCCGTTGTTCAGGTAATTAGTCACCGCTTGATCTCCGGCTGCGCCGAGGCGGCACCCGTCGTCGGCCCCATCGTCGGCACTGACGAACCCGAAGGTGTCGCACCCTGCTGACTGAGCGACTGCACGTACGCAACGAGCTGAATGAGCTGTTCCTCGGTTACCAGCCCCTGGAACGTCGGCATGAGCGGCTGGTAGCCGGCGACGACCTTGGCCTGCGGATTCACGATCGATTCGCGAAGGTAGGCTTGATCGGCCACTGCCGTGCCCCCGCTCGCGAGCTGCACCGTCGAGCCGAACAGATTGTTCAGCACCGGTCCGCGGCCCTGCGCCCCCTGCACGTGGCATGTATTGCACGCCAGGCTCTGGAACAGTTTCTCCCCCGCCGCCACCGGCGAATCCGACACGGGCCCGCCGCTCAGCCACGCCTGGAATTCGTCGGGCGGCATCGCCACCACCGATCCGATCATCCCCGAGTGCTTCGTACCGCAGTACTCGGCGCAGAAGAGGTGGTAACGGCCGGGCGTCGTCGCCTCGAACCACAGATTGTTGTAACGGCCGGGAATCACGTCCGCCTTCACTCGGAACGCGGGGATGTAGAAGCTGTGGATGACGTCTTCCGATCCCATGACCAGCTTGACCGGACGACCAATCGGGACGTGCAGCTCGTTGATCTCGCGCTGCCCATCCATGTGCTGAACTTTCCACATCCACTGCTTGCCGACGACGTAGATCTCCATCGCGCCCGCGGGAGGCCGGTACAAATCGAAGAACACCTTGGCGCCCCAGCCGAACATGACCATGACGATGCCGAACGGTATGACCGTCCACAGCAGCTCGAGCGCCAGCGAGCCGTGAATCGCGACGCCGATCTCATCGTCGCTCCGCCGGCGATACTTCACGGCGAAGAACGCGATCAGTCCGGCAATCAACAGCGAGAAGAAGGCCGTGACGGCGACGAGAAAGAAGTAGACGGCGTCGACCTGGCCGGCCTGAACCGACGCCTGCTGCGGAAAGAACGGAAAGTTCGTGAACATCGTTAGGTTCGATTCGCCGTCGCCGCCGATACTCTGGCCGCGCGCTCGCGGCGCAGGCTCACCGTCAGGAATACGAGAAAGGCCAGCACGGTTGCGACAGCTCCCAGTCGAACGAGTCCGAGGACAGCCGCGCCGTACTTTCCGCTCGACGGATCGTAGTGATAGCAGAGCAGCAGCACGTCATCCATCGGCGTGCCGATACGTTCCTCGGACGCCTCGATCAGGCCGAACCTGATATCGCGTGCCGAGAACTCGATTCCGTAAAAGTACTTGGCGAGCGTTCCCGTCGGCGTCGCCACCTGAATGGCCGCGCCGTGCGCAAACTGCTTGCTCTCGTCGTCGAACGCGTAGCGGAACCCGACCGCGGACGTCAGGCGGCGGATGGAGTCCTCCGATCCGGTCAGGAAGTGCCACCCGCCCGCCGTGTGAGGCCGGCCGTACCGTTCCATGTAGGCGGCCTTTTTCTGCGCTGCCAGACCCGGACCCTCCTTCGGGTTGAAGCTCACAGCTACCACGTCGAACTCACGTCCCGGCTCGAAGTTCATCACGCCGAGCGCGGAGACCAGCCCGTTCAACACCTGCGTGCACAGCATCGGGCACTCGTAGTACACGAGTGCGAGGATGACCGGGCGCTTGCCGAAAAAATCGCCGAGTCTGACGGCTCGCCCCGTTTCATCCGTGAACGGCAGATCCAGCGGCAGCTTCTCGCCGATCCGCTGATCGATCCCGATCTCGCTGAGAATTCCCGGCTTTGCGCCCGACGCCTGTCCGGCTTGCGCTAGTCCCTGCGACGGCATCGTCTGCGCGCCCGGAACCGCAGGAACCCACACAGTCGCCAGCAGCGTGACCGCCAGCCTCGCTATCCTGGATTTCCCCATTGCCCCTTACCATTGCCCATTGCCCGTCGCCCATCGCCCATGACCCACACGCGAAGCGCGTTAGTGCGGCGGCGGCGCCTTCGATGACGCTGCGGCGCCGGGGACGTTCGGCAGACCGGCTCCTCGGGGCGGGCCGTTCACGATTCGTCCGCTCGAAGATTCACCACGCGCGGGAAGCGACGTGCCGATCTCTGCGGCAGTCCCACCCTGACGCGAGGGCAGGCCACGCTCGGCGATCAACTTCTTGGCTTCCTCGATCGGGATGCGCGCGACGCCAGCCTTTTGATCTGCCCACGCGTAGCCCTGCATCAACTGACGTTCCGACCGTTGCTGACGCTCGAGCGCGACAGGCTCGTTGGTCAGGAGCTGAGGTCCGATGGCCGCGCCGAACGTCGGCGATCCGGTCGTCGTCCGCGGCATGACCGTCACCGGACGCGCGAGCGGTGACAGCTTGGGGTCGTTGTTCGCCGCCCGATACTCGAGCAGCTTGAACAGGCCAGCCATCAATACGGCAACGGTCCCGCAAGTGGCGAACAGGACGACAATGGACATCACGATCGCGCGGATGTCGATGTCGCTGTGTTCGTGCGCGACACCCTCGTTGTGCATTTCCTCCGGCGGGTGATGATGGCCGGGCGCGATGTGGGAAGGCGGTTTAGTGGGCTTCATGCAGCAACGCCTCCTTGACGTACGGATCGTTCACCGGCAGCAAACTTCGGCTTCCCAGATTGCGGGCGAAGACGAACGTCCACAGGCCGGCCATGCCCACAGGGATCGCGATATCCATCCAGCTGATGGGGAACCCGTGATGCTCGAATGACGGTTGGACCAGCCAGATCAGATCCACGAGCCGCATGATGATTACCACCACGGCGACCTTCGAGAGCAGACCCGGATGACGCTTGATGTTGCGCGACAGCAGCAACAGGAACGGCAGGAAGAAGTGCCCGACGATCAAAGCGATCGCGATGAATCCCCAGGTTCCCTGCATGCGCTTGAGGTACCAGGGAATCTCTTCCGGCAGGTTGCCGGACCATATGATAAGGAACTGCGAGAAGCTCAGGTAGGCCCAGAGCATGACGAATGCGAGCAGCAGCTTCCCGAGATCGTGGAAGTGTTTCGCCTTCAGCTTCCCGGCGAACTGGCGATCCTCTGCCAGCAGCTTCAGGACGATGATGGCCATCGCCAGCGCGTTCAGCCCCTGACCGACGACCGTAAGCAGTCCGAAGATGGTCGAGTACCACTCGGGCTCGAGCGACATGACCCAGTCGACGGAGGCGAACGTCACGGTCATGACCAGAAACAGGAGCCCCGGCGCACTGACTTTCCTGAACCGCACCATGTCTTCCGCTGTGGTGCCGACCTGACCCTGATCTTGCGCGTACGACCAGCTGGTCAGCAGCCATGACGTGACAGCCCAGAAGACGAAGTAGACGAGCGCGCGAATCAGGAAGAATTGCGTGTTCAAATACGGGCTCTTGGCCCGGATGATGGCGTTGTTGGTCGCGTCAGGGTGGCTCCACTCGAAGATTGCCCCGAGGCCGAGGATCACTGGAAGAAAGAAGAGCGCGATGACCGGCAGCGTCCGCGTCGCGGCCTCGAACACGCGCCGGCTCACCATCCCCCACTGCCCACCCGACAGGTGCTGCAGCATCAGCCAGCCGAGCGAGCCGACGGACAGACCGAGACAGAAGAGGAAGCCGATCAGCCAGGAACGGAAGAACTGCGGCGACAGTCCGAAGATCGCCTCACCCGCCGACGTGTCGGCGAACGCCCCGATCAGACCTGCCGCCAGGCCGAGGCCGCCGATCACCAGCGCGCGTTGCTGGAGCCGGTTCAGATTCGCGTCATCCGCTGCCACAGCGTGTTACTCCCTGCTTCGCAGTGCACGGTGCAATGTGCAGAGTGCATCGTGCAGTGTGCGCTCTATGCTGTGCACTCTTTCCGTGCACGGCACCGCACTCTGCACCGTGCACTGTGCACGTTGCACTGGCACTCTTAGTGTCGCCGCTCGCCCGCCACTGGCGACTGTACCTTCGTCGGGTCACCACCGGGCACGTCTGCCGCCCCGGCGTGCTGACTGAGCTGCAGCGCGCGGATGTAGGCGACGATGTTCCAGCGGTCGCGTGCGGTGATCTGCACCTTGTAGTCGGGCATCGCACCGAACCCATTGGTTATGACGTCGAAGAAATGCCCGTTCTCGACGTTCCGCAGGCGATCGATGTGCATCGACGGCGGCCGACGGTATCCGCGCTGCACGACCATGCCGTTTCCGCTGCCGCTACTGTCGTGACACGGCCGGCAGAAGATCTCGTAGCGCTGCTGCCCGCGATCGAGGACCTCTTTCGTGACCGGAAACGGCATTTCCTTGACGAGCGCCGTGCCTACCTTGCCGGTGAAGAAGGCCACGTCTTCCTGGAGCGTGCCGCGAGCGACCGTGCCGTCCACGAGCTGACGCGCGCTCGAACCATCCGGGAAGAACGAGCTCGCGCGAAGCGGCTTGTACTTCGGCTGGTTGTGCATGTCCTGACGGCAGCCCGCGACCACTAACACTAAGAACGCGACGATTGAAATGCTGGCAAGGTTCTGCCAGCTATGGTTCAACTTCATTGACTGCTCTCGCTCCCAAGCCATTCATGAACTCGAGGGTGCGTGCTCTGTCGAACTTCGGATCCGTGGCCTCGATGGCCAGGAAGAACCGGTCCTCGCTGGCTCGCGCGAATGCCGGCACGTTGAACACCGGGTGGTAGGGCATCGGCAGCCCGTTCAACGCGAACATCGAGATGACGGCCGTGAAAGACGCGATCAGAATGGTCACTTCGAACGTGACCGGAATGAACGACGGCCAGCTGTTGAAAGGCCGCCCGCCGATGTTCAACGGGTACGCAATCACCTGCGTCCAGTAACACAGCCCGAAACCGGCGAGCGCGCCGATGATGCCTCCGCACAGCACGAGCAGCTGCACACGGCGATCGTCGGCGTGCAGCGCTTCCCACGCCGGCTCGATCGGAAACGGCGAGTACGCGTCCACCTTGCGGTAGCCCGCGTCGTACGTCCGCTTCGTCGCCTCGACGAGCGCAGTCGCGTCGTCGAACTCCGCCATCAGACCGTAGATAGGCTTCTGTCCGTCCATGCCCATGACCTCAGTGCCCCTCGGCGCCTTTCACCTTCGCCTCCGGAACCAGCGTGCGCATCTCGAAGATCGAGATCATCGGCAGCACGCGGATGAACAGGAACATCAGCGTGACGAACAGGCCGATGGTGCCGAAGAAGGTCGAGAAATCCCAGATCGTGGGGTAGTACATGCCCCACGAGGACGGCACGAAGTCGCGGTGCAGCGACGTCACGATGATGACGAACCGCTCCAGCCACATGCCGACGCTGACGATGAGCGCCACGAAGAAGAGCCAGATCGTGTTGGTGCGGATGCTCTTCTTCCACAGCACCTGCGGCACCAGGCCGTTGCAGACGATCAGCATCCAGTACGCCCAGGCGTAGGGCCCGGTCGTGCGGTTGACGATCATGAATGTCTCGAAGGCGTTGGCGCTGTACCAGGCGAAGAACGCTTCCATCGCGTAGCCGTACACCACCATCAACCCGGTCACCAGCGTGACCTTGGCCATGTTCTCGAGGTGGCGCATCGTGATGAAGTCCTGCAGCCCGTAGAGGCGGCGCAGCGGGATCGCCAGCGTCAGCACCATCGCGAAGCCGGCGTAGATCGCGCCGGCGACAAAGTACGGCGGGAAGATCGTCGCGTGCCAGCCGGGCAGGATGCCGACCGAGAAGTCGAAGCTCACGATGGTGTGAACCGAAAGGACCAGCGGCGTCGACATGCCCGCGAGCAGCAGGTACGCCGTCTCGTAGCGCTGCCAGTGGCGCGCGGAGCCGCGCCATCCGAGAGCCAGCGCGCCGTAAAGGTACTGCGCGACGCGATTTTTGGCGCGGTCTCGGAAGGTGGCCAGGTCGGGGACGAGGCCGACGTACCAGAAGAGCAGCGACACCGATCCGTAAGTTGATACCGCGAACACGTCCCAGATGAGCGGGCTGCGGAACTGCGGCCACAGGCTCATGCTGTTCGGGTAGGGAAACAGCCAGTACGCCGCCAGCCACGGGCGGCCCGTGTGGATCAACGGGAACATTGCGGCGCACGCCACGGCGAAGAGCGTCATGGCTTCCGCGAACCGGTTGATCGAGGTGCGCCAGTCCTGCCGGAGCAGCAGCAGGATCGCCGAAATCAGCGTCCCGGCGTGGCCGATACCGATCCACCAGACGAAGTTGATGATGTCGAAGGCCCAGCCGACCGGAATGTTGTTGCCCCAGATGCCGATGCCCTTGAGCAGCAAGTACGAGACCGACACACCCAGGATGTTGACGAAGACGAAACCAATCGCCGTGGTGACGATCCAGGCGACGGGCTGGTGCTTGGTCAGAACGATCGACGAGATCTTCTCCGTGATCGTCTTGTACGAGTGCGATCCCTCGAGCACTCGGGGCGGCGTATAGGACTCCGTGCTGACGGGCTTCGAGTTCATCAGTGTCCTGTCGTCGTGCGTTGAGCCGGGGCTTCCAGCTCTGGATTGGGATTCCGCAGCGCTGCCAGGAACGTCGTCCGCGGACGCGTGTTGAGATCTTCGAGCAGGCCGTAGTTCCGCTGCTGCGCGCGCAGCTTGGCGACGCGGCTCTGAGGATCATTGAGATCGCCGAAAACGATCGCGTCCGCCGGGCAAACGGCCTGACATGCTGTCACGATCTCGCCGTCGCGGATGGCCCGGTCCTCGCGCTTCGCATCGACCCGCGCCTGGTTGATCCGCTGCACGCAGTACGTGCACTTCTCCATGACGCCGCGGCTGCGAACCGTGACGTCAGGATTGCGCAGCGCCTCCAGACTCTGCGTCGTCCAGTCGGCATAGAGCATGAAGTTGAAGCGCCGGACCTTGTACGGACAGTTGTTCGAGCAGTACCGCGTGCCCACGCAGCGGTTGTAGACCATGTCGTTCAGGCCTTCGGAGCTGTGGGCGGTCGCGGCTACCGGACACACCACTTCGCACGGCGCGAGCTCGCACTGCATACAGGGAACCGGTTGCGAGAACATCTGCGGATTGGCAAGGTGCTCGAGCTCTTCGGCGGTCCCCGTGCTGAAGTAGCTGTCCACGCGAAGCCACAACATCTCGCGGCCTTTGGAGACCTGCTCCTTGCCGACGACCGGGATGTTGTTCTCGGCTGTGCAAGCGGCAACGCACGCCGAGCAGCCCATGCAGCTGGTGAGGTCGATTGTCATGCCCCACTTGTGGCTGGTGAACTCGTGCTCGGGATAGAGCGTCATCGTCCTCGGCGGCGTGTGCCCCATCCCGTGAATGATGTCCGGATGCTCCGAGTACTCGGCGAGCGTGGCGACGCGGACCGTGTTGCGGCCCTCCATCGCGTGATGTTCCTGGGTGCTCGCGAGCAGATACCGCTCACCGGTCTTCACAATCTCGAGACCGGAACCGAACCACGGCGCATCAGACGTGCGCAGGAGGAACGCGTTGAATCGTGCGGACACCTCGCTCGCGTTTCCAACCCGGCCAGCCATACTGCGGCCGTAGCCGAAGAAGACCGTGACCGAACTCTCCGGCTGGCCCGGCACGATCATCACCGGCATGGCGGCGACGCTGCCCCGGTAGCGCAGTTCGACGACATCGCCATTCCGGAGGCCGTGCTGCGCCGCAAGGCGGCGGCTGATCCACGCGGCCGTATCCCACGTCAGTTTGGTCAGCGGTTTCGGCAGTTCCTGAAGCCAGCCGTTGTTGGCGAACCTGCCGTCCCAGACGGTCGGATCGGGTCGGAAGATGATCTCCAGGTTTCCTGAGGAGGTCCCTGAAATCGACGGCGCCGACGGCGGCTGCGGTTGCGTCGCCGGGGGCACGGCCTGCGGCGGTCGAGCGGCAACATCCGCCGGCGGATCGGCGACCGGGACCGGCGTCACGGCAGCCGGAGCGCTGGGCGGTGGACCAGGTTTGAACGGCGTGGCCTGCCCGCCATCGGTCAGCGCGGTACCAGGGATGAAGCCATCGTGGACCGCGCGGCGCCAGAAGGCGTCAGCGCTCGGGAATGTTTGACCGTCGGAAGTTCTGATCGTCCACCCGGACTGGCCGGAGAACGCCCGCGTCCAGTACTCCTTCACGAGATCGCCAGTGCGGCGGCCGGGTTGCTGCGTGAAGGCGCAGATGAGCTCGTGCTCCGAGCGGCCCTCATAGAGCGGCGCCACGAGCGGCTGCATGATCGTAACTGTCCCGTCGTACGCGCGCGGGTCACCCCACGTCTCGAGCGGATGCGTCGCCGCGATATTCCAGTGACACAAGTTGGCGGTTTCGTCGGTGTAGAGGCCGTGATAGACCGCGAGACCGACCTTCGCCAGCTTCTCGGCGAATCGCAGGTTCGAAGGCGCCGTGAACACCGGGTTGACTCCCATGATCACGAGCAGCTGCACGTCGCCGGCGTCCATGGCGCGGGCGAGGTCGGCGATCGATGCGGTCTGATCGGTCGGCCTGGTGTAAACCGCGGGCACGTACCTCACCGTAGTCCCGACGTTGCCAAGCGCTTCGTTCAACGATCTGGCCAGGGCATGTACTGCGGGCGGCTGATATTCGCCCGCGACAACGACCGAACGTCCGCGATGCGCGCCAAGATCTTTGGCGACCGCCGCGATCCATTTCTGCTCGTCGGCGGTCCAGGCACGGCCTGCCTCGGCGGTGCCCGAGGCCGTCACGCCTGCCGCCCCCGCCAGGGCGCGTGCAAAGGGCTCGATTTCTGACGCCTTCAGCGGGAGCCGGTGGTCAGCCTTGGCGCCGGTGAGGGTGGGTGTGCTTTCAACCGCATACAGCCGGTTCATCGACTTGTTGTCGTCGGTGACCCGGCGTCGATTGGTGAAATCGCGGGTGTAGCGAAGCGCGCCCGGTCCGCAGCACAGGAAGTCCGCGTCGAGGCCGAGCACGACATCGGCCTTGTCGAACTGATAGATGGGTTCGGTGTCCGCCGTGGCCGCCACGCCCGAGCGCGACATGGGATCGTACTGATGCCAGCGGGCCCTGGGGAAATCCTGGAGCACCGACGCCATCAGTTCGGCCAGCGACGGCGACGTAATCGGCTCGGTCAGAAAGCGAATACCTTCGCCCTGGGTGGCCTTCTGGGCCGCAAGAGCCGACTGCATCGCACTGAGGAACGTGTTCCAGGCGGTCACTTCCGTCCTGAAGGTCGTCGTCTGAGCGCGATCAGGGTCGTACAAACCCAGAACGGCCGCCTGTGTTATGGCGTCCGTGGCACCAAGACTTGCCGGATGATCCGGATTGCCTTCAATCTTGGTCGGACGCCCCATATGACTTTCGACCAAAACTGGCTGAGCGTAACCGGCGAGCGGGATTGCACTCGCGAAAAACAGCGGCCTTCCCGGGACGATGTCCTCTGGCTGACGGACGTATGGAACGATGGCTTCCGGGGGCTGCTTGGTGCAGGCGCCAACGCCCGCCAGGGCCAGTGACGCGCTCATCAGTTTGAGGAATTGACGGCGGCCCTTGGGGTCGTTCCACTCGGAGGCCTGTTCGGGGAATTCGCGATGCAGGTACTCGCGGAATTCATTCGTGTCGGCCAGCTCGCCGAGGCTCCGCCAATAGAATCGGCCATCGGCGCCCGCGAGACGTGATCGAACTGCAGAGAAGTCCATATGGATCGTGGGGCCGGCGGAACGCCGGACTACCTGTGACAAGTCGAGCAGCTCGTCAGCTGCGGAACGGTTCCAATCTTGTACTCGCGTACGAGCCGCTCTCCGAGCTGCGGATCGTCTGACGGCGGCTGCCAGGCCATGTTGAAGACCTGGTCTCTCGGCCTGATATAGCGCGCCGGATTCCGGTGGCAATCGAGGCACCAGGACATCGTCAGGTTCGACTCCTGATACATCAGCGGCATTTTGTCGACGGGCCCGTGACAGGTCGCGCATCCTACGCCCTTGTTCACGTGGATGCTGTGGTTGAAATACACGAAGTCGGGCAGGTCGTGAACCCGCGTCCACTGCAAGGGTTTGTTCTCGCGGAAGCTGACGCGCACCGGCTCGAGAATCGGAGCATCCGCCCAGATCTGCGAGTGACAATTCATGCAGGTCTTGGTGGGCGGGATGTTGGCAAAGGCGGACTCTTCGACGGTCGTGTGACAGTACCGGCAGTCGATGCCCATGCCGCCGACGTGATGTGCGTGACTGAACTGGATCGGCTGCGAGACGAAGACCGCCTGGTTGGTGCTATATCCAGACCAGTGCAGAGTCCAAACGACCCACCCGAGGAACCCCGCGAAAACCAGAACCGCCAGTATGCTCAGTCGGGAGTAGACGTTGGTATGTCGATGGAAAATCTGACTCATCGTGTCGACGTCCGCGCCGCGGCCCCCAAAGCAAAGCCTATACCGAAGACCGACAGTCCGCGGAGGGAATGAGGCGATGGCGGCGCCCGTGCTCGCGCCACCTTTTGCCAATAATGTGAAACTTTTCACAAAGTGTCAACCAAGCCCCGGATTCGGCATCAATTCCTTGATTTCATTCGATTTTCCGCCGATTCCTGACCTCGTGTGCGGTCAGGCATGACAAGCTCGCAGGACCTCAAAACACCATGCCCAAATCACGACAACGCGACTCGCAGCACAGCCCGCGCTTTGCGCAGCCAGCCACATTCATGCGTCTGTCGCATCAGCCTGAAATGGACGGCGTCGACGTTGCCATCGTCGGCGTCCCGTTCGACAGCGGAACGTCGTACCGATCTGGAGCGAGACTCGGTCCGCGGGAGATCCGCGCGCAGTCGTCCTTGATCCGTCCGTATTCCTACTTCCAGAAAGTATCGCCGTTCGAGAATCAGCTCGTAGTCGACGCTGGCGACATCGACGTGCCGCCAGTCGGCAGTATCGAACAGGCGTACGCGTCGATCGAAGCGGGGATCAGACGGATCACCAGCGCCGGCGCGGTTCCCATCGTGGTCGGCGGCGACCATTCGATCTCGCTGCCGGTGCTGCGCGCCGTGGCAGGGCAGCACGGTCCGGTCGCGCTGGTCCATTTCGACGCGCACATCGATACGTGGGGCGACTATTTCGGTGGCAAGTACTTTCACGGCTCGCCGTTTCGACGGGCAATCGAGGAAGGGCTGCTCATCGAAAGCGCTTACGTGCAGGTTGGCATACGAGGCCCGATGTATGGGGAGGCCGACGACTTCGATTTCCAGAACGCCCACAGGGTGTCGATGATCGACATTCGGCAATTCAAGGAGATGGGCGTTGCAAAAACCGTGGAGCGGATCCGGAGTGTCGTGGGGGACCGCCCCACCTACGTCACGTTCGATATCGATTCCGTCGATCCGGCGTTTGCGCCCGGC
>Ga0075430_100003079_pt1 | contig 13929 bp, 6 predicted proteins | sample RhiMetdeltSRZDD4_FD_75294 | JGI IMG/M metagenome (GOLD analysis project Ga0075430, IMG submission 75294) | Populus rhizosphere microbial communities from Tennessee, USA - Rhizosphere MetaG P. deltoides SRZDD4 | ecosystem: Host-associated > Plants > Roots > Rhizosphere > Soil | place: USA... | reverse complement strand
CAACGCCCTCAGCCGGGATACCGAGGATTCTTCGCTACGCTCAGAATGACAACGCCCTCAGCCGGGATACCGAGGATTCTTCGCTACGCTCAGAATGACAACGCCCTCAGCCGGGATACCGAGGATTCTTCGCTACGCTCAGAATGACAACGCTCTCTGCCGGGACAACCGCGAGGGCTCGCGGAGCGGGTGGGGGCTTTCTTCTACTCGCCCCGGGCCGACGCATACTGAGTGAGGGTGAGACAGGACCTAACGCCGATTTCGGGGATGTCACGGAGTTCGCAGAAGCTCCGTGCGGCGTCAGAGCTCCTCGCGGCTGACCGGCTCACCGATCACTGCAGCTACGGCCGGAAGGGCTGGGTCCATGCCATCTCCACCTCGCCGGGGTATGCGGCGTTAGGCTTGGCACGGGTCGAGGTGATTCGCGCCCGTACGTACAGCTCGTCGCCGCGCAACGCGTAGCTCGGCGTCAGTCCGGCGACTGTGGCGAGAACCGCACCGACGTCCCGGCTGTAACGGCGCGTCACCGCGCGACCAGCCGAGTCGCGCATGGCGACGCTGGTGGTGTCCCAGCCGCGACGGGTGCCGATGAACTGCGTCGTGTACGTGACGCCCGGCGCCCCGGCGATCGCGAGCGACACCCGGTTCCCATCGCGGCGAACATCCGCGAGCACGACCCCGTTGCTCGCGTAGAAATCGCCACGCTGCATCGCCTCCATGAGCGAATCCGCGACGAGGTGCGTCGCGCGAACCATGATCCACCCCCGCCCCGAGTTCCGCTGGTCCGGCGCGAAGCGGTGGTAGTCGTGCGAATCGTCCGTCGCGACGCCGTAGAGCGGGCCGCCGTCCGCCGAGAAGCGGCGCGTCAGCACGATATCCCAGATGCGCTCGTTCGACGCGTGCACGGAATCGCCCGGCACGTTCACGAGCGGGTGGCCGTTGTAGACCTCGAAGAATCGAAGACCCGGAAGCTCGAGGAGATCCTCAGCCGTCTGGCTCCACAGGAAGTTCGGATGGTTGAGGACCGCGTTGGTCTCGCGACCCGTTCGCTTCTCCTGGTCGCGAACCGCGTCGAGGTCGCGCCTGAACATCTCGACCAGCGTCGTGCCCTGTTGCGCCGGGATCACTTCCGCGACGTTGAGCGCGTTCATGTGCGCACCGCGGCGGTCGAGGTACTGCGTGATCTCCTCACCCTGGATCAACAGAAAGCGGCCCGGCTCGGCCAGGCGCGGTCCGTACTCGCTGAGGCGTCTCAGTCGCACCGAGAGCGTGTCGGCCGAACGGCGCTCCTCCACCTCCGCCCCGAAGCGCGTCTTGTACTTCGCGTACGCTTCCTGGCCGAGCCCCGTCGCGGGTACGCGCCACCACCGCTCCTCGAGCGCGAGCGTGTTGTGATCGGTGAGCGAGAGGAAGTGATAGCCGTTTCGCTTGTACCAGTCGGCCACCATCTCCGGGAAGTCGTCGCCGTCGCTCCAGAGCGTATGCGTGTGCGTGTTGCCTTTCCACCAGCGGGCGCCGGTGGCGAGCGACGTGACCGCAGTATTCGGCACGGATGACGGCTGACACGCGATCACGGCGCCGAACGCGAGCAGCACGAGTGCACCTGTCCTGCGCCCGGTCATCGTCGCTTCGCTCAGGGCGCGTCCTGCACCAGACGAAACCCGACATGCAGGAACGACGACTCCGGCGTCGCCATGCTCCGCGCGCTGACGCGGTAGCCGTGGCAGTAGTCCTCGCGACAGAGGAACGATCCGCCGCGCATTGCCTTCTCCGTGACCGAGCCGGCCGGCCGATCGCGGTCGCCGTACGGACGGTACCAGTCGCTCGTCCATTGCCAGACGTTGCCGCCCATGTCGGAGAGGCCGAGCGGCGTGCGGCCGTAAGCGCCGACGGGCGAGGTGTACACCCACGCGTCCTCGCCGCTGTTCGCGTCAGGCTGTCCCTGCCACGTGTTGGCGTGGTGACGACCGGCGCTCACGAGCGACGGACCCCAGGCATACGGCTCCCGCGAGTTTCGCCCGCCGCGTGCCGCGTGCTCCCATTCGATTTCCGTCGGTAGACGCTTCCCCGCCCACTTCGCGTACGCGACGGCGTCGTGCCACGACACTTGAGTTACGGGGTGGTCGTCGGCGGCTGGCGGGCCGTCCGTCCCGAGCGGGCGCTGCCAGTTCGCCGTGCGATCGATGCGCCACGCGTCCGCCGCCGGATCGTACACGGCGCCGCCTTCGCGGTCGGCGGTCGTCGCGAAGCCCGTCGCCTCGACGAACCGCCGAAACTCGCCGACGGTCACCAGGTTCGCGTCCATGAAGAACGGCCGCACGCGCGCGTCGAACTCCGGCGCTTCCGCGGCGACGCGCGCCTCGCCGATACGCGTCGTGCCTCCAGGCACGTACACCATGCCCGGCGGAGCCGTGACGGTGGAAGCCGATTGACCCGGCCCCGTGTGCCTGGCGAGCAGAAACAGTCCCACGCCCACGGAGAGCCCAGCCGCCACGATCCCGGCCGTACGTACGCGCGACGTCATGGCTCTTTTCGCTCGGCCGCCTGCCAGTCGCCGCGACGAAGCGGCACCTGCATGCCGCCGGTCGCGTCGAGCCTGTTGAACAGGCGGCCGCGCATGGCGCGCACGGTGTCACGGTACGCGGCCACGTTCACGAGGTTCGATTGCTCGAGCGTGTCGGTGCGCAGGTCGTACAGCTCGCTCACGTCCCAGATACCATGATAGTAGATGTACTTGAACCGATCGCCACGCAGCGCGAACGTCGTCGGCGTGTGCGGGAACGCGTACTCCCAGTAATACTCGTACAGTAGCTCTCCACTCGACTCGCCGCGCGCTGCGGTGGGCGCGCCGCCTCGAAACACGTTCAGCACCGATCGGCCGTCCACGGGAATCGAGTCCGGCCAGCGCACGCCGGCAAGATCGAGAATCGTGGGAGCGATGTCGATGTTCCGAACGAGCGTGTCGACTTTGGTCCCGGGCGTGATCCAACCCGGCGCCCACGCCAGCATGGGAATGCGAATCGACTCCTCGTACGCGTTCCGCTTGTCGATCAAACCGTGCTCGCCGAGGAGAAAGCCGTTGTCGCTCATGTAGAGCACGAGCGTGGACCTCGCGAGGCCCGAACGCTCCAGCTCGTCGAGCACGCGGCCGACGCCATCGTCCAGACCGCGAAGTGTCTCCGCATAGCTCCGGTAGAAGTCGTCGAACGCGAACGCGCCGTGATACGCGTAGTCCACGCCGTGCCAGCTGCCGCGCTGCGCCTTCACCCATCGCGGTTTCTCACGATAGTTCGACTCCGTGTTCGCCATCGTCGGTGGATACGGCACGCGCGCTGTGTCATACAACGTCGCATAACGCGGCGGCGGCTCGAACTCGGCGTGGGTCGCCTTGTGCGCGACGATCATGAAGAACGGCTGTGCGCCCGAGCCCGACGACTGCCGCCGCAGCCAGGCGACCGCAGAGTCGGTGAGGATGTCGGTCGTATAGCCGCGAACCGGCGAGCTCCGGCCGTTCACATTGAGCGTCGGGTTCGAGTACACCCCCTGACCGCGGAAGCTGATCCAGTGGTCGAACCCGGGCCTCGGCTGATCGCTCCCCTGGTCCTCGCCCATGTGCCACTTGCCGACATAGGCCGTCGAGTAGCCCGCGCGCTTGAGGTGCTGCGGGAAGAAGACCGTGCCCCGCGGGATGGGGGATGTGTTGTCGACGACACCGTGCCGATGCGCGTACTGTCCGGTGAGGATCGACGCGCGGCTCGGGCTGCATAACGCGGTCGTGACGAACGCATTCCGCACGTGAGCGCCGGCCGCGGCCATGCGGTCGAGGCCCGGCGTGCGGAGGAACGCCGGCGCGCGCCCGGTGAAGCTCATGAAGTCGTAGCGATGGTCGTCGCTCAGGATGATGACGACGTTGCGCGGACGCGTCGGCTGTTCGGCTCGGCTCAGGATCACACTGCTCTCTTCCGGGACGACCGCGATGCCCCGACTCCGCGCCTGCGGCGCTCCGCTCGGAATGACGGCCGCGGCGGACATGCCCGCCATCACCGATACCGCGAACAGCCCGAGCGTTCCGCGAGCGATCATGGTCGCCAGTCTACAGGCAACGCGCCGCGATTTCGCACCTCGGTGACCCGTCCCGCGACCCGGAACCGCGCCGACTGCCCACCTAACGACGACCCGCCGACCCAGACGGTGAACGTCCCCGGCTCGACGACGTGCCGCATGCGGAGATCGTAGAACGCGAGGTCCTGCGGCCGGAGGGTGAACGTGACCGTCTGCCGCTCCCCCGCCTTGAGCGGGACGCGACGGAATCCTTTGAGCATGCGCAGCGGGCGCGTGACCGTCGCCGCATCATCGCGTACGTAGAGCTGCACGACCTCGTCGCCGTCGCGGCTGCCCGTGTTCGTCACGTCGACGCTCACCGCCACCGAGTCGGTCGGGCGGATCTCGTTGGCGCTCACGCGAACGGGGCTGTACGAAAACGTCGTGTAGCTGAGCCCGTGTCCGAAGGGCCACTGCGGCGTCCACGGCACATCGATGTACTTCGACGTGTACCGCTCTCGCTCCAGCGGCGGACGACCGGTGTTCTTATGGTTGTAGTACACGGGGATCTGGCCGACGGCGCGCGGGAACGACACCGGGAGTCGTCCGGCGGGATTGTAGTCGCCGAACAGCACGTCAGCGAGCGCCGGCCCCGTCTGCACGCCGAGGTACCATGCCTCGACGATGGCCGAGACGCTGTCGGCGAGCCAGGGAATGGCGAGAGAGCGCCCGTTCATCAGCACCGCAACCACCGGCTTGGAGCCCGCCGCGGCCTTGACCGCCTTCACGAGCCCGAGTTGAACGCCGGGCAGGTCGATCGATGCGCGGTTGCGCGCCTCCGCGCTCATGTCCTGGTGCTCGCCGACGACCAGCACGACCGCGTCGGCTTCTCGCGTTAGGCGCACGGCCTCGGTGAACCCGGTCGTGTCGGCGGAGTCGACGCTGGCGCCGCGAGCGTACAGCACGCGGGTGCCGGTGCCCATCGCCTGCCGGATCCCGGCGAGCGGTGTGACCGCATCCTCCGGCCGACCGGCCGCCGCCCACGATCCGAGTGCCGACCTGCCGTCATCCGCGAGCGGTCCGATGACGGCAATGCTTCCCAGGCCCTTCCGAAGGGGAAGTGTGTTCCCTTCGTTCTTGAGCAGGACGATCGACCGCCGCGCCATGTCGCGCGCTTCAGCGATGAACGCCGGCGCGAGCGTCAGCGCCCGCTCCCGAGCGACGCTGCTGTAGCGATACGGATCCTCGAACAAGCCGAGCTCGTACTTCGCGCGCAGCACACGCCGGACCGCGCTGTCGATGACCGCGACGTTCACGCGCCCCGAGCGAACTTCGCGCGGCAGGTGCGACATGTAGAAGTTGCTCACCATGTCCACGTCGACACCGGCGTCCACCGCAACGCGGGCGGCCGTCGCGCTGTCGGCCGCTATGCCGTGGTTCATCAGCTCCATCACGCCTGTGTAGTCGCTGACGAGAATGCCATCCCACCCCCACTCACGACGGAGCACGCCGTCAATGAGGTCGCGGTGGGCGTGCATCGGGATGCCGTCGACTTCGTTGAAGGCCGCCATCACCGAGCGGGCACCGGCGTTCGCCGCCGCGTGGAACGGCGGGAGATAGATCTCGCGGAGCGTTCGGCTCGGGATCTCGGCGACGTTGTAGTCGCGGCCGCCTTCAGCCGCACCGTAGCCGACGAAGTGCTTCGCGGTGGCGAGAATCGACAGCGTGTCGCGCAGGCTCGCGCCCTGGAATCCGAACACGCGCGCCGCCGCCATCGTCGAACCGAGGTACGGGTCCTCGCCTGCGCCTTCGACAATGCGCCCCCACCGCGGATCGCGAGCAATGTCCACCATCGGCGCGAACGTCCAGTGAAGACCGTGCGCCGCCGCTTCCGCTGCCGCGACGCGTGCCGCCCGCTGCACGGCTGCGGGATCGAAGCTCGCGGCCTCGGCGATGGAAACGGGGAAGATCGTGCGGAACCCGTGAATGACGTCGTGCGCGAAGAGCACCGGAATCTTCGCCCGCGATTCCTCGACGGCGACACGCTGCATCTGCCGCGTGAGCTCGGCGCCATGCACGCCGAGGAACGACCCCACGCGTCCAGCCCGAATGTCCGCGGCGCCCGCTTCGGGCGTCTGCGGACCGGTGAGCCCGAACTGGCCACGGTACTGTGTGAGCTGCCCGAGCTTCTCCTCGAGCGTCAGGCGAGCGAGCACCGAGTCGACGAACCGGTCCATCCGCCGATCGGCGGCGCGAGGCGTCATCGGTCGCGTACTCGGCGCCGGCCTGGTGGCCTGCGACGCGAGTGGTGCCGCCGACCCGCCGAGGCATACGGCAGCGGCCGCGAGCAGCGCGGCGACGCGCGCGGCCGTCAGCACTTGGCGGCCAACCAGTCGCCGCTGAATCCCGCGCGACAGGGGCCGCGAACGATGTACGGACTGGTTTTTCATGCGTTCCCATACGAAGCCGTTTCGGTAATTCGCGATCATCGCGATGATCGGGCCCTGATCGATGCCCAGGTGATTGTCGTCGAACCAACCCTTGCCCGCGACCACCCGTCCGCGGCGAAGATCGCCGCGGTCACTGCCACCAGCCGTCGGCGCATTACCACCCGTACAGCACGCCCAGCTGGAACCGGCGTTGCGAGCCACTGCGCGTCAGGTCGTTGATCACGTTCGTCGCCGTACCGAACGCGGCGTTAGGCGTGATACCGCCCTGCGCGTTGAAGTTGCCGTAGTTCGTGTTGTACGTGTTGTAGTTGCGGAAGTTGAACACGTTGAAGAACTCGCCCACGAGCCCGACGCGCTGACCGCGCAGCGTGTTGAACGACTTCTCGATGCGCAGGTCCACGTTCCGGTACCGCCACCAGCCCATGCCGAGGAACGTGTCGCCATCGGGCCGGAACCAGTTGCGCTCCTTGCCCTCGGGGTAGTCGTTGCCCGACAGACAGTCACGATTCCCGTGGGTGCAGTTGTTCGTGCCCGGACCGAAGCCCACGGTCGCGTTGTACGGCACGCCCGAGCCGAGGTCGACGATGCCGCTGACCTTGAACCCCCACGGCAGCCCGACGATCGCGTTCGCCGTCACATGATGCCGCTCGTCGTTGGCCGACGGATAGCGCGCGAAGCTATCGATCGTGAACACGTTGAGGGCGCTGAACACGTCGCCCGGGTTCGCCTCTTCTTCCGCCTTGCCCAGCGTGTACGCGATCTGGCCGCCCCAGCGTGACTGCGCCCGGAAGCGCTTCTCGACCGTGAGATACAGCGCGTCATACCAGTTGCGCGCGTGGTCGTCGGACACGAACACGTTCGTGTACTTGAAGTTCGTCGTGGACGGGAACTGCGCGCAGCACGTGCCGTTCGAGTTCCGGTTCGCGCGAATCCACGTGAACGTGTGGTAACCGCGAACGCCCGTGTAGCTCGCCGACACACCGTAGTCGCCGAGGAACGACTGGCGAACGCCAAAGCTGAACTGGTTCGCCTTCGGCGGCGTGACGTCGTTGTTCGTCAGGAACAGCTCGGGGCGCGGCGCGGCGCCGCTGCGAAGGATCTCCTGCAGCCCCTCGCGCGTGAGGTACCGCGGCTCCCAACGAACCGTCGGGTTTCCACCGATCGGCAATCCGTTCGACGAGAAGCGGAACGTGTACGTCGTCCACTGCAGGTTCGCGCGCTCACTGAGCGCGTTGCCGTACCGGTTGCGGTCGTAGTACACGCCATAGCCGCCGAACACCATCGTGTTCCCATTCCCGAAGACGTCGAACGAGAAGCCGACGCGAGGCTGGAATGCACGCATGAACGGCTTGCGGTCGTCGCCGTCGGTGATGTACGGCGACGGGTCGCAAAGCTGCTCGCGCAACGGCGCGGACCCGTTGCAGGCGAGCCCGGCCCGCCACTGGTCCACAGCGGTCCGAATCGAATCCGGCGTCACCCAGTCGTTGTTCACCATGTCCGTCTCGTAATCCCACCGGATGCCGAGGTTGAGCGTCAGGCGCCGCGTCAGCGTCCAATCGTCCTGGACGAAGAAGCCGACCTGCCGATTTGTCGCCCCGATGTCCGGGTTGCCGAACCCCGCGACGGCCTGCACCGGGAATGCCCAACTGTTCGTCGCGTTGAACGTGTACTGCGGGTTGCCGTTGAGCGGACGGATCACGTCGTACTCCACGAAGTCGGCGTTCCCGCCGAACTTGAACACGTGGTCGCCCATCCAACCGCCGCGCGTGTACGTGTAGTCATCGCGCAACGACAGCCGCCGCTGTGTGAAGTCCTGCCGCGTGCTGCGCCCGCCGATCTTGAGCACGCCGTCGTAGTTCAGCCCGACCTTCTGCTCGAACAGCGGAACCGGGAACCAGTGGTAGCTCTGATAGCTGATCGTCGCTTCGTTCAGACCGTTGCCGCGCACGTACTGATGCTTGAGCGCGTACGTGTCCACGTCGTTGAAGAAGTTCTCGGCGTTGTCGTAGCTGTCGCGGTTGCCGAAGCTGCGGATATCGTACTCGTCACGGATGTTCGCGCTGAGCTCGAAGCGATGCGCCTCGGCCGGTACGAACGTGAGCTTCGCGAAGCCGAGGTGTGACCGGAACGGAGACTCGTAGTTACCCGTGAACCTACGCAGCGTGTCGATGATGTTCGCCGGCGGAGGGTTTGCCACCGTTCCGAGTGATACGTCCCCTGCACGCGTCTGGAGGTTCCCTTCATAGGAACCGAAGAAGAACAGCTTGTCACGCATGACCGGCCCGCCGAGGCTTCCGCCGACCTGGTACTTGTCGAGGCGTGGCTTGTCGATGCACGTGCCGCCGGCATTGCGCGTCGAGTCGCAACGGAACTGCGTGAAGTAGTCGCGCTGAATGAGGCCCTTGTTCTGGAAGTAGCCGAACACGTCGCCTTCCCAGCGGTTGCCGCCGGACTTCGTCGTTGCCGTGATGATCGCGCTCGTGGCCTTCTGGTACTCGGCCTTGTACTGCTGCGTGATCACGCGGAACTCCTGCACCGCGTTCTGAGGGAAGGGATTCCCCTTGCTCGCGTCCTGTCCGGCGACGCCACCGACGAGGATGTCGTTCTTGAAGCTGACACCATCGACGAAGACGTTGATGTTGTTCGCGCTCTGAGCCCCGCTCGTGATGCTGCCGCCGTCGCGCCGAATGCCGGGCGCGAGCAGCGCGAGCGAGAGGAAGTTGCGATCGGTGAGCGGGATGCTCTCGATCTGCTCCTGCGTGATGTTCGTGGCGACCTCCGGCGACCGTCGATCCGCCTCGGACCCGACGGCTTCGGCCGCGATCTGCACTGTGCTCAACTGCACGGCCGCCGCCGTGAGGTTGAAGTCGATATCCAGCGACTGACCGATGAGCACGCGGATTCGGCGCGTCTGCGCGGCCATGCCGAGGCGCCGCGCGGTGAGCTCGTACTCGTCAGGCTGAAGTCCGATGAGCGCGTAGAACCCGGTCGCCGAGGTGCGCGTCGAGCGCGTCGTGTTCGTCGCGAGGCTCCGTGCCGAAACGATCGCCTCGCCCAACGGCGCGGCGTTTTCACCGGTCACCGTGCCGGTTATGCGGGCGGTGCTCGTCTGCGCGCCCGCGACCGTGGACATGAGCGCGAGAACGACGAGACACCCGATCGAGCGCGTGAACCAGGAACGAGTCATGGGCAAGATCTCCTGAAGGGGAATCGATCGACTCTGTCCAGGGCGGGGTTCGGAATGCGCTGAGCGCGCCGATGGCCGCGGTAACCGCGGAGTCGCTCGACCGCATCCTGATTCCGCGACGGTCCGGTGGTGATCGCGCTGCGCCGACCGCGATCTCGTACGGGCGCGAGAGACGGTGGCAACCGGGACGCCCGCCGCACGCGCGACGTCCTCGATGGTCATCGAACGTCTCATGCTGCTTCCGCCGACCCGGAGTTCAGAGCATGGCGCCGCCTCGTGTCCGATGAAAACGTTTACAGCGACGTGTGCAAACGTTTTCCTGTCGGGCGGACTTTGTCAAGCACGAGTCCCATTCCCCGCGGAAGCCCGACAGGGCCGCAGTCGACGCGTCGCGGTCGTCCCTGAGACGCCGTTGTCATTCTGCGCGCGTAGCGAAGAATCCTCGTCGTCCCGGAGAGAGCCCGGGGTCTCGGTTAGTCGGTCGCGCGAAGCGCCACGACCGGATCGACCTGCGACGCCCGCCGCGCCGGCACCCAGCACGCCGCCACTCCGACGAGCATCAGGATGACGGGCACCCCCGCGAACACCATCGGATCGATCGGCGCGCCACGCTGCACGTGGATCGCAACCGTATACGCCACGAGCAGTCCGGCGGCGGCTCCGTACGCGATCACGCGAAGGGTCTCGCGAACGATCTGAGAGATCACGCGCCCCGTCGTCGCGCCGAGGGCGATGCGCACGCCGATCTCCGCCGTTCGGTGCGACACCGTGTACGACACCACGGCGTAGATCCCGATGGCCGCAAGCACGAGAAGCAGCGGACCGAGCACGACGAACATCCGCGCGGGGATCTTCCGGAGGAACAGGTTCTTGTCCACGTGCTCCACGAGCGTGCGGACGTCGTACAACGGAACCGTCGGGTCGAGCTCCCGCACCACCTTCTGGATCTCCGTCGCCAGCGTTGCTTCGGACCCGGCGCGCGTGCGGACGTGAATCTCGCCGCCGGTCGACGGACGGTCGCGATACGAGACGTAAATGATCGGCTTCGCCCGCTCGCCGAACGAGTCGTATGTCGTCGTCTTCACGACGCCGACGATCGTGAACGTGCTCCCGCGAGTCTCGATGCGCCGGCCGATCGGCTCCGCGCCTTCGAGGTACCGCCGCGCGAACTCTTCGTTCACGATGGCCTCGGCGCTCGCGTCCGCATCGGCGAGGCTGGCGAAGTCTCTCCCTGCCCGCAGCGGAATCCCGAGGGCGGCGAAGTACCCGGGCGTAACGGTATTCGCCAACGCCTGGTCGGGCGCGGCGTCGTCCCGTGCGCGCCCTTCGAGCGAGAAGGAGCGATTCGGCAGCCCGTGGATGTCCAGCGGAACGGACGTGGCGATCGCCGCGCCTTCCACCGACGGCAGCGTTCGCAGACGATCGAGCAATTGGGCCGCGAAGAGTCGTGCGCCGGTCGAATCGACCCCGCGTCCACTTCTGTCGTACGCCGCGAGCAGGATCCCTTCACGCTGGAACCCCGGGTCCATGTCGCGAGTCTCGCGGAAGCTCCGGTAGAAGAGCGCCGCCGCAATGAGCACCACGAGCGCGAGCGCCACCTGAACGCCCATCAGCGTGCTTCGCATCCGGCCACGCGGCGCAGACCGGGCGCTCGACCGCAGCGCGCGAAGGACGTCGATGCGTGAGAGCTGGAGGGCAGGCGCCGCGCCGAAGATCAACCCGCAGAGAAGCCCGAGTCCGATCGCGAACGCGAGTCCGCCGAGGTCGATGCTCGTCTGGAATCGGATCGGGAAGGCGCCGAGCGTCGGCACGGCTCGCAAGGCGTTCGATCCCCACACGGCGATGAGCACCCCGAATGCAGAGCCGATGAGCGCGAGCAGCACGCTCTCGGTCATGAGGAGGCTCAGGATGCGCCAGCGGCTGGCGCCGAGGGCCTGACGAATTCCGACCTCGCGCTGGCGCGCGGTGGACCGGGCGAGGATGAGATTCGCGGTGTTCGCACAGACCGCGAGTAGAAGCACGAGCATGATCCCCTGAAGAATCGCGAGCGCGCCTAACAACATCCCCTGCGGCCCGCGCGGCGCCTGCCAGAAGCGAAGCACGTCGAGCGACATCGCCGCGTTCGCCTCGGGATAGAGCTGGCCGAGCTCGCGCATGAGGGCGTCGCCATCGCGCGCGGCCCGCTGGCGTGTGACGTTCGGCCTGAGCTGACCGAGCACGGCGTAGCCGCGCATGCTGCGGTCCTCGAGCTCGCGCGATCCGGCGAGCAGGACCGGCGCCATCGTCGCCGGAATCCAGAGGTCGATGTCGATCCCGGTCACGGTGCCCTGGAACCGCGGCGGAGCCACGCCGATGATCGTGACCTCGCGGTCGTTCAGCCGAATGGTGCGACCAACGGGATTTGCCACGTCGCCGAGTCGTGTTTTCCAGAAGCCGTGGGAGATCACGACCACCGGCTCTCCGCCGGGGCGCGCGGCCTCGTCAGGCAGGAGGAAGCGGCCTAACGCGGGCTCGAGGCCGAGCGCCGAGAAGTAGTTCCCGGACACGAGCATCCCGAAGGTCCGTATCGTCTGCCCCACCTCACCGACGGTGAGCGGCACCATCTTGTAGGTCAGCAGGTCGCGGAATGACGTGAGACGCTCGCGAAGATCGCGGTACTCCAGCCACGACACGCCGGGATACGAGCCCGACTCGTTGCGCGGCTCGACGAAATGGAAGCTCGCCGCATCGCGCACGCCCGGCAGGGGCTTGAACACGAGCGCCTGGATCCACGAGAAGATGGCCGCGTTCACGCCGATCCCGATCGCGAGCGACACGATGACGACCGTCGCGAGACCCGGCATCCGCGCGATCATGCGCCAACCGTGCGAAACATCCCGGCGCACGGCGTCCGGCCACGAGGTTCGATTCGACATGGTCCCTGAAGTCTTCATCGCGGTATTAGTGTGGTCCTCGAAACCGCCCAAGTGTGCGAAGGCGATAAGAAAACCGCGATCAATTCCGTAACGCGCGCCGAGCTTCCTCGCTGCCGAGAGCGGCACCCTTCCGGTACCACTCGACCGCCGCCGCGCGGGACCGTGGGAGTCCCGCCCGCCCCTGCTCGTGCATCTCGCCAATATGGAAGTGCGCTTCGGGACTCCCGCCCTGCGCGGCCTTCATCAACCACTCGAGCGCCTTCACGTCATCGCGCCGGGTGCCAAGGCCTTTCTTGAGGAAGACACCGTACGCGTTCTGCCCTGCCGCGTGACCGCTCTTCGCGGCCTGCTCGTAGAGCAGGAATGCCTCGCGATAGTTCTGGGAGGTGCCAATGCCACGCTCCAGCGCCCGTCCAGCCTGCAGCTGTGCGTCTGCGTTGCCGCGCAGCGCAGCGCGACGGAACAGGTCGTACGCACGCCGGTCGTCGCGAAAGGCCCGACGAGTCTGATGAACACGACCGAGCTCGTAGAGCGCCTGCGCGTCGTCCGCATCCGCGGCCATGCGTAGCCAATTCACAGCCCCGATCTCGTCTGCGGGACCACCGTTCCCGCGTAGGAGCATCATCCCGAACAGCCGCTGTGCGGCGTGATCGCCGGCCCCGGCGTCCCGGCGACAAAGCGTGCGGGCGGTCGTCCAATCCTGCGCGGTGAAGGACCGGCCGCAGGTCTGCGTCGGTGCTTTTGGTGTCGTGTCAACCACGACGCGCGTCCCGGTGTCCGTTCGCACCATCCGCTGGAGGCGCGGCGACCAGGTCATGGTGTCACCGGCAACGGTGAGGCGTTGGGTGAACGGCGCGAATCCGTCGGCGCGCGCGACGAGAAGGTGGGACCCTGGGGTCAGGGCAGTCCGGCGTCCGCGAAGCCGTCGGCCATCCACCGAGATGGTAGTGCCTGTGGGGAGGTCTCCGGTCACGACGAGCACCGTGCGCGCAGGCCTGACGACTACCGTATCCACGACCGGCTGCGACTGGGGCGGATCGGTCTGCGACTGCGGCAGCGTAGTGTCGGCAACGACGGCGGGAGTGTCCGTCGGCGGGGTCGTATCCTTGAAAACGCCGGACTCGTCGCCGCCGGCCATAGTCAACGCAACCGCGCCGGCGAGCGCGACGACCACTCCGCCGGCGACGAGGAGCCTTCGCCGTCGGCTCCCCGGCGGCGCCGGAGCGGGGGCGACATCCGCCTCCACGATCTCCGGTGGCTGCACAGCGGCGCCGGCCGGCGCGCCGGCTGGCGGGACAGCGGCGGGGAATTCCACCATGGTGCGTCCGTCGGGCGC
>Ga0075430_100003078_pt1 | contig 13933 bp, 17 predicted proteins | sample RhiMetdeltSRZDD4_FD_75294 | JGI IMG/M metagenome (GOLD analysis project Ga0075430, IMG submission 75294) | Populus rhizosphere microbial communities from Tennessee, USA - Rhizosphere MetaG P. deltoides SRZDD4 | ecosystem: Host-associated > Plants > Roots > Rhizosphere > Soil | place: USA... | reverse complement strand
TCCCCGAGGCCGAAAAAGCGGATCTGCCTTGGGAGGAATTGCAGCAGCAAGTGATGAAGCGGAAGGAAGCTCTCCTGGCCAAGCAGACGTCGGGGAATAGTCGTGCCTCACGCCGATCTTCCGGACGGAAGAGTACGCCGAGGAGCGGGAAGGCAGCATCTAGCAGAAAGCGAGGACGGCGACCTTCTGCGGTCGGCAAACGATAGACATTCTCGCTCAATACGAAGGAGACGGTGGATGAAGATGAAGGTGAATGAGGTCCCGTATTACATAGGAGGTCGTCATGATTAGAATCGCAGGTGTACTGGCCATGACCGCAGTCGTGATATGTGGGGTCGGGTCCGCCCTGGCTGCCAACCCGACGAAAGACAAAGAAGCCAAGCCGACGATCGGTGAACGACTGACGAAGGACGCCGTGACCGGCACCCTGATGAAAATCGATGGCGAACAGTATGTAGTCAGGGACAATGATGGGAAGCTGATCAGAATGCATGTCGACAAGAGCACGAAGTTGGACAAGGTCGTCGAGGGCGATAAGGTGAAAGCCTATGTGACGGAGGAAGGGCATACGACGACCCTTCAACGCCAGGAGAAATAGATGGAAAGACAGTCAGCCCTCATTCGTTGGTATTCGGATGTCCCTGAATCGCAATAGGACCGGTGAGGTCGTGCCGCAGGCGCGCACATCCGAGGATCTTGCCCCTGAGGAGCAGTTTATCGATGTCTCTTGTCTGATCTGTGGTAGCTGGCAGCTCGACACCGTTGCATCGGCGGCCGATATCGAGGCCCAGCAGCGCCTCCTTCAAAAATTCCATCAGCTGAGACGACGGACGCACGGAGGCGCAGGCCTCGCCGACCGGGTCGAGTTTACCCAGGACTACACCACTCGGGTGGTGCAATGTCGAGGATGCGAGTTTGTGTTCAGGACTCCGAGGCCCTCTGCGTCCGCTGTGAGGGGAGCCTATGTCAGGGATCGCTATAGCGACGCTCATCTCCATTCCGAATTCCTGTCTCAGCGGAAGTGGGCAGAGAAGAAATCATCGATCCTCGCCCGTTGGGTGCAGTTTCGACATGTGCCAGCGATCGTTGAAGTGGGGAGTTTCGTCGGCGGTTTCCTGGCAGTAGGCCGGCAGCGTGGATGGTCCATGCTGGGGGTTGATCCGGGGAAGGAAGTTACGGAGTTCTGCCGCGCTCGAGAACTCCCGGTATACTGCGGGACGCTGCCTGACGCCCCTATCGCTCCCGATTCAGTCGACGCCGTCGTGATTTGGAATACCTTCGATCAACTGCCCAATCCCGATACCACCCTTGCGGCGGCGTGGCGCGTTCTGCGGGATGAAGGGCTGCTCGTTATTCGCGTTCCCAACGGGGCCGTCTATCGCCGGGGTGCGGAACTCCTGAAACGGAGAGGATTGTTGTGCAACTGGATGATCGCGACCCTGGCATGGAACAACCTCCTGGCATTTCCATACCTGCATGGCTATTCGATTGCGACGCTGGATCAGCTCTTGGGCCGCCACGGCTTCAGCCGGCTCATGGTCTATCGTGATACGCTCGTCGAATTGTCGGACCAAGGTACGAAAATATGGGCCAGCGGGGAGGAGAAATTGATCAAGTGGTGCTGCCGCCGCGCCGCTGCCATCGAGTCCCTCTGGCATAACGACCGTGCAGACTTCGCTCCATGGTTGGATCTCTACTATGGGGTCGGCGAGGATATTCCGAGTACACCGGTGAGTGTGGCGAGGTATCCGTCCGTCCGGCTCCACGCCGATAGTCTGGTTGGTTGTCATGCTGAATCCTCACCACGGAAGGAAGAAGGCGCCGCCTCTCTGGCATCGAGTGCGATGCAGGCGCCGCGGGTCGCGGCGCGGCTCCCGGGCCCTGATGCGATGCTCCTCAATCAGGCGGCCGGTGGTTTCTCAGCTGCGAGCAAAACCAAGGCCGGACAGCCGAGCCTGTTGCTCCAGGCAGGACGTCGCGTAACCAGTTCCTGATCGACGCAGGGTTCCAAGAGACATTCCAGTGAAAGACCAGATTGCTGAGTCGCCTCTACCATCGAACGCACTTCATGCACGGTTCCGTGCGTCTGATGCTCCCGGCCTGCCGAAGTAAAACGCACGACCGATCCAGTCAGACGTTGCATATCCGGATGCACGGCCGACATGATGAGGCGGCCGCCGGGTCGAAGCGCTGCGACGACTTGAAGGAAGAAGAAATGAAGATCATCGACGTGATCCAACACCAGACCTGAAATCACGCGGTCGAATGCCTCCTTTGAAAACGGGAGAGGAGCAACCGATGCCTGGATCCATGAGACCGAAGGCGCCGGTGCCATGCTCCGCCTTGCGCGTGCGAGCATGGCGCGGGACAGGTCGAGACCTACAACCTCGATTCCAGGCTGGGCCGCTCGACGTAGGTATCGACCGGTGCCGCAGCCGAGATCCAGCACTCGGCAACCGTCGAACGGTTTCAACATGGAAAGCAGGAATGGTTCATCGAGCAGCGTGGTGGGGTCGGCATCATCATACTCCTCCGCCCATCGGTCATAGGCCGTTTGAGGCGCCAGAGTTTCTAAAGGATGTCCGTCGTTCTTCATGTCCGTGACGGAATAGATGGAGTTTCGCAGGCGGTTTGCCCGAGCGCCCGAGCACGCCAATGCCGGGAGGTCCTGCATTGTCCCGTAGCACTGGTTGAGAAGAGAGCGATTTCCCTAGACCGTAGGCTCGCTGAAAGCTTAAGTCAAACGACGGAGCTCAAAAAATCCGCAGTTTGACGCATTTTAGACTGATATAACTAGGTAACTACCTAGTTTTCATTTTCCGAACACCTGAGTATTCTAGCTGAGCGTAGAGGGTTGCTGTCGTTCGGCATTTTTACTTGTAGCCACGGCCCGGAACACACCGTACCGCAATGGAATCATATTTCAGCAACAATACTCAGCGGACGAACGCCCAGTTGGCCGCTATCGTAGAGTCATCTGACGATGCCATCATCAGTAAGGACTTATCCGGTACGGTCATGACATGGAATGGCGCCGCAGAGCGAATATTTGGCTATACCGCTACTGAGATGATCGGGCAATCGATCTCGATTCTTATCCCCGTCGAACGGAAACATGAGGAATCACAGATCCTGGACAAGATTAGAAAAGCGGAGCGGGTTGATCAATTTGACACGGTACGGAAACGTAAGGACGGTACCTACATTCATGTGTCCCTCACGGTCTCTCCCATCAAAGACTCGCAGGATAACGTCATCGGCGCATCAAAAATAGCGCGCGATATCACCGAGCGTAAACGCGGGGAAGAGGAACTCCGACTGCTCTCGGTACAATTGGATCAACGGGTGGCCGAGCGGACACACGATTTGACAGAAACACGCCAGCGATTGCGGGTATTGGCGTCGGAGTTGAGTCTGGCCGAGCAACGTGTGCGGCGCCAGATTGCCACAGAACTCCATGACTATCTCGGCCAGCTGCTTGTCGTGTGTCGGTTGAAACTGAATCAAGCCAGTAAACGCGTGCAGGATACGGGTTTGGCCCAACAGTTGAAGGACGCCGATAGAATCCTTCAAGATTCTCTCTCCTATACCCGATCCCTTGTGGCTGAGCTGGCGCCACCCGTGCTGCGGGAATTCGGATTGGTCATGGGCCTCACCTGGCTGGCCGAACAAATGGAACAGCATGGGGTCACGGTTACCATGAAGGTGACTCCTTCCTCCTTTGACGTGGAGGAGGATCAGGCGATTCTCCTGTTTCAATCCGTGCGGGAGTTGCTTATGAATGTCGTGAAACATGCCGACACGAAGCAGGCGCTCCTGTCCGTGGCGACGACAACGGAGGGCGACCTCTTGACCATCACGGTCGCAGACTCGGGAAAAGGTTTTGATCATGCCCTGGAGAGACGGACTGGAGGTAAACACTTCGGGCTGTTCAGCATTCGCGAGCGGATGGAAGCGTTAGGCGGGCGACTTGAGCTCAAATCCGGGCCGACCCAGGGGACTTCCGCCAGCTTGATTCTCCCTCTGGGCTCTCGAGTGAGCGCTGCTGATCCAACGGTGGCGGGTACGGTCGATGCGCCGGTATCGAAGGAGGGACAGCCTGGGGCCGTGAGGGTCCTGATGGTGGATGACCATCCATTGGTGCGGGAAGGATTGCGTGGAGTGTTGGAAGGCTATGAGCATGTGCGGGTCGTGGCCGAAGCCGCGGATGGGAACGAAGCGGTCACGCTTGCGTCAAAGCTGCGCCCCGATGTGGTCATCATGGACGTCAACATGCCGATAATGGACGGCATTGAAGCGACGCGTCTCATCACGCAAACCTGCCCCTCCATGACCGTGATCGGTTTGTCCGTACATCAAAGTCATCAGATCGAGCGGAGCATGAAAGAAGCAGGAGCCGTGGCCTATCTGACGAAGGATGTCGCGGCAGAGCAGCTCTATGCGGCGATCACATCCGCACTGGAAAAGAAGGTGAATGGATAGGATGCGATAGCGCGGAATGCGGAGTCAGAATGGGCTCGACCGGATGACGCCCGCCATCTCCAGCCCTAGAATGGTCAGAACACAGACAAGCAGGAACGATGCGATCCACACGACTTTTTTGAACTTGTTGTTTTTCAGTTCCAATGCGCTGAATTGATCCATTTGTTCTTCAGGCATGCTCATCCGACGTCCTCCTGTAGACTAACTACTACCTCTGGTCATGAGGTGGTTGCAAGGAAAAAATGCCCGGTAAGAACTACCCGATCAGGCGTCAACCGATTGCTCGTTCGCGAAGAATTTATGAACAGATTATCAAATCATCAGATCGACACATTATCATACGTCAAGCCGTTTGGCGGCGGCATAATGTCGGACGGCGTCCCGTTGGCGTCCCAGTTTTTCGTACAGCTGCGCCAGATTGCAATGAGCCTCACGAAAACCGGGCGCCCGCTTGAGTGCCTCCTCGTAAGCGGCGATGGCGCCGGTTTTATCCTGTTGATCTTCCAAGACCACTCCCAGGTTGAAATGGGCGAGGACTAGTTCCGGCCCATGCTGAAGGGCACGGCGGTAGCAGGCTTCCGCCTCCGCCAGATCACCGGCGTTATGATTTAGCAGTCCCAGATTGACATGCGCCTCGGCAAATGCCGGCCGTAAACGGATGGCTTCCTCATAAGCGCGACGCGCCTCTTCCAAGGAATCATCTTGAAGTCTCATCGCCCGTCCGAACCACGCGAGGGCAGCCTCGGCCTGTGAGGGCCGCGACTCGGGTCGGGGCTTCAATTGAGTTGGTGAGAGAATGTGCGTGGTGTCGAAATTGAGTAGGAATTGCCCCGAATCCGGTTGCCAACGGGATGCGCCGTCCCACACCACCACTCGCTTGCCGGAGGCATAGATCTTGAGGCTCGAAATCGCCTGACCGTCCTCGAGTTGCCGCTGCAGGGATTCGAGCACCTTGCGGATCTGACGAACGGACACGCCGGCCTCATTGAGACCCTTGGCAGTGCGCAGCATGACGAGATTCTGAAAGGAATACGTGCAGGGAGCATTCGCCCGAGAGACCGGGAGGAGGGCGGCACGGAGACAAGACCGCAACTCTGATTCACTGACGCGCAGGATGCGGCGGAGTTCGGCTGCGGAATATTCGCCGATCATCGTCTCCCGGCGTGAGCCTTCTTCGCTGGCTCGCGGGGGGCCTGCGCCGGCAACGCCCGTGAGCGAGCACCTTTCTTCTGCGCGGTCTGGGCGACGCTTTCCTTCAGCCGTTGCATCAGATCCACCACATCCGTCGCGTGCCGGGCCGCCTTGGGTTGCAGCTTGATGGTCTTTCCTTTGGATTTTTCTTCGATCAACTCCATCACCCGCTGCCGATATTCGTCGTGGTATGCCTGCGCGTCGAACGTATCGCTCGAAATAGACTCGATCAATTGAGTCGCAAGCTTCAGTTCGGCGGAACCGGGTTTCTGGTCGCCTTTGGGCATCGCGTCAAACTCTCGAATCTCGTCATGGTAGTGCATCCGGTGCAGAAGCAAGTGGCCTTGTACGGAACGAATCACATACAGGCTGTCCTTTCCACGCCATACATACTTGGCCAAGGCGACCCGCTGCATATCCTCCATTGCCTGGGCGAGGAGCTGGTAGGCCTTCTCGCTTTGTTTTTCCGATCCGAGATAATAAGTACTTTCAAAATAGATGGGATCCACGGCGCTCAAGGGAACGAATTCCAAGATCTGCATGGCATCGGACTCTGCCGCTTGTAATTGGTCCAATTCGTCCTGGCTGATCCGCACATACTGCTCTTTGGATATCTCATACCCCTTTACAAGCTCATCGTAGTTGACGTCGCGCTTGCAGACGGGGCAAAAACGCTGTTGCTTGATACGACTTCCGCAGGGGCCATGAAGCTGGTTGAAATGGATGTCCTGTTCATCGATGGCCGTATAGATTCCTACCGGTATCGTGACCAGTCCGAAGGAGATATGAGCGGTTTCCAGCTTGCGTCCCATAGGTTGTCCCTGCCTCCAGAGTGAGGTCTACATTGTAGGAAACGGGAAAACCCTGGTCAAGTCTCCATACGGAAATGTGCCGTGTATGAGCGCTGCCTTAGCATCCTTCGCCCGATCGTATCGGCTGGCTCTGGGCCGGGGTCTTGTTGTTGAGAAGACATCACGAAGGAGTACCAGCCGCTTGCTTGGGCTCGGACGCTTGCGAGACGAATTCCAATACTTCACCTCCAAGGGTCGTATTCCCCGAATGAACCACGAGGTCTCCAGCGAGACAATCCCCCATGAGTTTCTTTTCTCGGTTCAGGACCACCAATCGGCGGACACGCCTCTCGACCATGAGCATCGCGGCTTCTTGAATATCTTGATCGTCCAAACAATAGGTGACATCCAGCGTCATCGTCTCGCCGACCTTCATAACTTTTGGATCCTGTTTGCGCCCCAAAACGCGAAGGATGATATCGCGGTCGGTCAGCATGCCGATCAGACTCCCACGTCCATGTTGCTCATTGCTCCGGCCGTCAGCGCGCGCCTCCTTTGTATCCGGATGTATCCGGCCAAGTACGTTTTCACGACGATGCCTCGGCGGTGTGGACAGGCCCTATTTCTTGCGCCGCGCCTGCGTAGACAAGGCGCTCGAAGAAGCTGCACGCCGGCCTTCCCGCTTTAACGCTCCTAATGTGGCTCTTGAGCGCCGTGGAGAAGGTTTCTGTGATCGGCTTTGTTGTCCTTTTTCATAGGCCCGCTTCGCGCTGCGTCTGGTGCGTTTGGATGGCTGCCCTTTTCGTGGCGGCTTAAGGTCCACGCCGGCCTTGCGGGCCTTCGACAATCCGATCGCAATCGCCTGTTTGGTAGAGCGAGCGCCGTGCTTGCCCTTTCTGACGTGATGGATTTCTTCCTTGACGAATTCACCGGCTTGCGTGGACGGCGCCTTGCCTTCTCGTTTCTTTGTGTTGGCCCGTCGGAGAGTGTTTTGGTCCGGCATACGCTTCTCCTTTGAGGAATGTTTCGTTCCGCTATGTTCTTCCGAATAGTTTGCGCAGTTCTCCTTTGGCCCGTTCCAACCTGGCTTTCTGTTTGGCAGTCAGACCCTTGCCGGCCCGATTGATATGAAAATTGAGCATCGACATGGCCGATTGATAAGGCGTCCCTTTACGACGTGTACTGCGCATGGCAGACCGTTTGAGTGAGGTGGCGATCTGGCGGGCGGTCGCCTTGGTAAATACCCCGCGTTCCAGATCAAGCGCATCGCTACGCTTCATGACCTCGGCTGACCATTTTCGGCGTGGCTTCGTTCCTGCCCTCGATGGTGTTCGTGTCATCCGTGTCATAAGATCCCTTCCATAAGATCCCTCTCGTTGATGGTCACTCCGCCTGCACGGTTCCATCGGTGGTTTCAATTGTATGAAGGCAAGCCACGTGCCGAAGATCATTAACAAAGTCCCCCGAAAACTTCGGTGCGAGAAGACTTTCAAGGACTCTTCGACGACTGATGCCTTTCATCGCTGCGTGAACTGCCGAGATGTCTTGTTCGGGACAGGCTGTCCGTGATCTTTCCGTGCCGCAACCTTTGTCCCACCGATGAGCGAAAAACAGTGCCTTGGCGATTCCCACATCTTGATCAGTGCCGGTACCTCTATCAGAATCGAGACGACGGCAATCAGCCATCTTTCCGAGAACCAGCCGCATCGGCGGTCATCCAAATCCGACGTGAGACCAATTGCACGGGAGCGTGACCATGAGCAAAAGTTCCAGCCAGACATCTTCACTCTGGATGACGACGGCCGATATGCCGTCGCAATCTTCACTTTCGGAACATCAGCGTGCCGACGTGTGTGTAGTCGGCGCCGGTATCGCAGGCCTGAGCGTCGCCTATTGTCTGGCGCGGGAAGGTAAATCCGTCGTCCTTGTGCATGATGGGGGGCAGATAGGCGGAGGCATGACGGAACGTACGACGGCTCATCTCTCCAACGTCATTGACGATGGGTATACCGAGATCGAACGGTTGCACGGTGACGAAGGCGCGCGGCTCGCCGCTCAGAGCCATGGCGCGGCGATCGACTTCATTGAAACTACCATTGCCAAGGAAGGAATTGAGTGCGACTTCGAACGCGTCGACGGATACCTGTTCGTTCCTCCCGGCGAGTCGAGGAAGATTCTGGAAGATGAACTGGAGGCTGCGCATCGCGCCGGTCTGACCGATGCCGAACGGCTCGACCGGACTCCGGTAGAATCGCTGGCGATGGAGCTGTGTGTACGGTTCCCCCGGCAGGCCCAGTTCCATCCGCTGAAATATCTTGCAGGACTTGGCCATGCGATCGGCAGGCGCGGCGGCCGTATTTTCGGATCCGCCCATGCTCAGACGGTCGAGGGCGGCGCTCCGGCACGTGTCGAAACAGATAAGGGACATCTCATTCGGGCGGAAGCAGTTGTCATTGCCACCAACACGCCGATCAGCGACATCGTGACCATCCATACCAAGCAGGCGCCCTATACCACCTATGTCATCGGAGCCCGTCTGCCCCGCGGAGCCCTAAAGAAAGCGCTATATTGGGACACGCTCGATCCTTACCATTATGTGAGGATTCAGACCGTCTCGTCGAAGGATCGAGGGGACTATGATGTGCTCATCGTCGGAGGAGAAGATCACAAGACCGGTCAGGCCGATGACGGCGATCATCGCTACGTGCGGCTGGAAATGTGGGCTCGCGACCGGTTCCCGGCGATGGGACGAATAGAATTTCGCTGGTCCGGCCAGGTGATGGAGCCGGTCGATGGCCTCGCCTTCATTGGGCGGGATCCGGGAAACGAACAGAACGTCTATGTCGCAACCGGTGATTCGGGCATGGGCCTGACGCATGGGACGATTGCCGGCCTGCTCCTCACCGATCTGATCATGGGCCGCGACTCGTCCTGGGCATCACTCTACGATCCATCCCGCAAAACCCTTCGCGCGGCTGGTACCTTCGTCCAGGAATCCGTCAATGTCGCGGTGCAGTACGCCGACTGGGTTACCGGGGGCGATGTCTCGTCCGAAGAGGAAATCGGAATGGATAGCGGCGCCATCGTGCGGCACGGCCTGAAGAAGGTCGCAGCCTACCGTGATCAAAAGGGAGTGCTCCATAGGTGTTCCGCGGTCTGTCCTCACCTGAACTGCATCGTCGGCTGGAACAATACGGAAAAAACATGGGATTGCCCCTGTCATGGCTCACGATTCGACAAATTTGGTAAGGTGATCAACGGACCGGCAATTCAGAATCTCGGTCCAGTCAAAAATATATGATAATATAAGGGGCACAGCGACAACCATCCGGCAAATGGCCGCCAGTGGTCAGCAGGAACAGAATAAGAGACAGAGACTGTGAAGCCCAAGGCCACTCTTTCACTCCGTAAGGGTGGCAGAGTGGCCCCGAAGGGAAACCTCGTAACGTATCTTACCGGCAATCCCGCTGCTGATTCCCCACCGAAGTTCCTTGACCTTGAACAGGAGAGTTTCAATTCCAAGCACCCTCTTATGAATTTCCATGCTGGTGGACCTTGCTGCCTATGACAGTTCTTGCGCAGCCGTAGTGTAAGCATTCTCTCCCTTGAAAGTCCGGCCCTCTTGCATAGGGACGCGGTACAGGCTAGCCTGTCCAAGGCATGCTGAGAGTGAACCCTCTGTGCCGTTTCACGACTGAAGGAAGGCCGGTGCGACAGATGAAGATGTTTTGGGTTTGCGCCGTCACGGGAGTCGTTGCATCCCTGACTCTAGACGGTGTCGCCCCGGATGTTTTATCGGCAGCAGACGCCACCTACTATGTGCTCCAGGATAAGACGGGAAAGCACCGAATCGTGTATGAGATGGCGAATATGTTGGGGAAAAGCCAATTCAACTACAATGGCCATGTATTCTCCGGCGGGGAGATCAGAAGAAAATCGGTCACTGATCTCGGGGAAACCATCAGTGTCACCATCAATAAAGGTCAGCTGGGCGATTCGACCACGCTCACTCTCGTCCTGCCCCGCGTGGTCGTGAAACAGGACGAGGGAACGAAAATCAGAACAGTAGCGGTATCAACCTTCCACACGAACCACGCGGACGATCAGAGAGACCAACGGGACGTATATAGCGTCATCAATCTTATTGGTCTAGCGCTAAGCGGACCACCTCCTGAGTCGAAGAAGTAGGTCAAGTCTTCTGTGGGGACGATAGTCCAACCTCTCCAAAGATTTGTTCCGTCATCATAAAGACAGCCTGTGACCGACGAGAACTCTATCGTTCTGAGCCTCAACCTCCTCTTTTTTGGACCAAGGTACCCCAGTTCATAAGCTTCAACGCATCCCAGATTCAGGGGGAATCCCCAGTACGGAAGTCTTAGGGAATTCTGCACAATGATGCGGCAAGAGTTTTAGGTGTGAAAAAGGAGGAAACTATGAGTGCAATAGCAGAACCGATCATGTCGGTCGACGTTAGAGAGACTGCGATGCATATCGGGATGTCTATGGACGGTCCCCGGCCATGGATAGTCAATTGGAGCGGTATCTGGGTAGGGGCGCTTGCGGCACTGGCCACCGCTTTGATTTTCGGTCTGGTCGCGATTGCGGTGGGAGCCCATCAGCTCGGGCCTGGCGCGCGCATCGATAAGTGGAGTGATGTGCGGATGGGTACCCTGATCTTCAGCGTTGTGGGGGCATTCGCGTCCTTCGTGGTAGGAGGCTGGGTCGCGGGAAAAATCGCCGGCGTGCGTCGAGCTGAAACGGCGTCATTGCACGGAGCCATCGTATGGGTTGTGGCACTTCCCTTGTTGCTGCTCCTCACTGCGTTGGGGGCCGGCGCTTACTTCGGGAGTTGGTATGGTGGTCTGGCGGGATCGCCGAGCTGGGTAACTCAGGCCTCGACGGCGGCAGCAGATCCACGAGCTGCCGCCATTGCAAGAAACAGCGCTTTGGGAGCGTTGACCGCATTGCTCCTGGGCTTGATGGGCGGAGTGTTAGGTGGCTGGTTGGCTTCGGGGGAGTCGATGACATTGCGATCTTATCGCAAGACTACGTCATAAGTAGAGACTGCTTTTCAAAGGAGGTTAGGCCATGGTACCGATTGTTCTTTGGTTGTTAGGTGTTCCGTTAAGCCTGATCATCGTGTTGTTCGTCCTGGGAGTCGGTCGCTGAACGATAGGGATTCTTGTGGATCGCTGTGCGACCGGAATCGGCGCGCGGCGATTCCATAGGCGCTGCAATTCCCCGATGTGCGAATGTCGGAAAGGTCATGCGCTTCTCGCGTGGACCGTAACTCCACAACGCGGCAATGTATGGCGTTCGAGGCTTTCTTCGAACAAATCTCGATTGATGGCCTGTGCAGCGATTGCACCCTGGCCAGCCGCGATGATCATTTGACAGTTGGCCGGCGTAACGCAGCCTGCGGCATAGAGTCCGGGTACGCTCGTTTTCAAACAGGCGTCAACGGCCACTTGTCCCTCCGCATCGACCTTGGCGTCCAGTGATTCTGCCAATTCGGTGTGGGAGATATCCCCGCGGGTCGCAAAGGCCGCATCCACATTCAGTCGATCGTCACGTCCGAACGTCAGCCCACGAAGCCGTCCGTCATCGTGCTCGACCGCCGTGATTCGTTCGCGGCGAATCGGGATGCCGTACTCTTCTACCCAGGCTGCGTGGGATTTGTCCCAGGACACCACCTTGCCGTTCGTGGCGATCAATACGCTCGGCGAGAAGTGCAACATTGCCAAGGCATAATCCGCTGCTTCATTGTTGCGCCCGATGATGACGATGCGTTTGCCCTGCACGCGGAAGGCGTCGCAATCCTTGCAGAAGAAGAGGCTCCGGCCGAGACATTCACGCACCCCCGGGACCTCGGGCGGCAAATGGGTCAAACCCGTGGCAAGCAGGACCCGTTTGGCGTGATAGGGCTGTCTCTTGGTGTCGATGTGAAAAATCTCCTCCCCACGAGTCAAGGAGCGTACCTCGTCCTCCACCATCTCCACGCCAAACCGCTCGACCTGCCGGCGGCCACGATCGAGAATGGCGTTCCCGGCGATGCCCTCGGGAAAGCCGAGATAGTTCTGCACGTCGTCTTCCCATTTTGCCATCGATCGATCGGAGTGGATCAACAGGGTGTCCCTACGGCTTCGGCCTAGATAGATCGCCGCCGATAGGCCTGCCAGGCCTCCACCGATAATGATCACCTCACGAACCCGTGTTTCTCTTTTGTGTATGTCGGTCATGTTTGTTCGGCCCGGCGATGTCCTACGGTACCGCCTTTCGATATTCCACTGAAATAAGTATGGCCTGGGCTGCGTTGGTGAGCCCTAAGTCGTCAGCTTCGCGGCGAGCTCAATGGTGGTGGCGCTCAATGCCTGAGACACGGGACAATTCACTTTCGTATCCTCTGCCAGCTTTCTAAACGTTTCTTCGTCGATGTCGGGAACCGTCGCCTCCGTCGACAGACGAATGAGCGTAATCCGCAATTTGTCACCCACTTTGTCGAGATGCACGTCGGCCTTGGTTTCAATGCTCCGTGGCGGATGTCCTGCTTTCGTCAGGGCAGATGAAAGAGCCATGGAAAAACATCCTGCATGGGCGGCGCCGATCAACTCTTCGGGGTTGGTGCCCTTCTCCTCCTTCAACCGGGTAACGAATGAAAAAGGGGCCTCAAAGGTTCCGCTCCCCAGGGCCATGGATCCTTTACCTTCAGTCAAATTACCTTCCCATTTGGCCTTTGCATGGCGAACCGGCATATATGCCTCTCTTTCTTTTTATAGACATGATGGTGAAGGACTACCTGTCATTGTATAGCGATCATCATGACTTCGTTACAGAGTGAAATAAAGGGATATCTCTTCGCGTGTTATTATTCCGCGCGACAAACCGCATGCCTGGCCCGACAAAAAAATGGGATGATCTGGTGATTTGCTGATCTGTTGAATTTTTGACATTCATCTGATGATCCGCCGATCTGGTGATCTGTTGATTTGTCAATCTGATGGACGTCTGACATCAGCAGATCAGCAGATCAACAAATTGATAAATTCCTCGCGAAACTATGAGATACGCGCTTCACGAAAACCCGGTTGACGACTGTTGAGGAGTCACGAAGAAAGTTCTGCCACGATCCCCTCGTCTGCTCGCAGATCAACCTGATTGTCGAACGACTCGTCTTGGCGATCAAGATGGGTGGACAGAAGGATGCGGCCCGGACTTGAGGCGGAGCCGATGCAAACCTGTCGGGCCTGCGCAGAGAAGTTGAGCGCGATCACTAATCGACGTTCCCGATCTTGGCGAAGGTACAACATCGTGTCATCGGTAATGGATATGCTTCGATATGCGCCCAATGTTAGGGCCGATTCCGCCTTCCGTAGTTCGATCAATCTCCGATAGAGGGTCAGCATTGAGACCGGGTCGGTCTGCTCTCTGCCCACATTGATGTCGAGGTAATCGGATGCAACCGGAAGCCA
>Ga0075430_100003077_pt1 | contig 13933 bp, 15 predicted proteins | sample RhiMetdeltSRZDD4_FD_75294 | JGI IMG/M metagenome (GOLD analysis project Ga0075430, IMG submission 75294) | Populus rhizosphere microbial communities from Tennessee, USA - Rhizosphere MetaG P. deltoides SRZDD4 | ecosystem: Host-associated > Plants > Roots > Rhizosphere > Soil | place: USA... | reverse complement strand
CGGACGATCGACTTCGCGCTCTTGAACCCGTACTTCCACGGCACGACGACTCGCACGGGCGCCCCGTTCTGGTTGGGCAGCGCCTTGCCGTACATGCCGACCGTCAGCAGCGTGAGCGGATGCATGGCCTCGTCGAGCCTGAGCCCTTCCGTGTATGGCCAGTCGAGCCCGCCGCCGAAGCCGAACAACCCCGGCTTCTGCGCCGGAAACTGCTCGGGGTCCTTCAGCGTCGTGAACTCCACGTACTTCGCCTTGCTCGTGGGCTCCGCGCGCTTCAGCACCGCCGAGAGCGAATAGCCGATCCACGGGATGACCATCGACCAGCCCTCGACGCAGCGCAGCGAGTAGACGCGCTCTTCGAGCGGCGCCAGCTTGAGCATCTCGTCGATGTCGAGCCGCTGCGGCTTGGCCACCAGCCCGTCGATGGCGACCGACCAGGGCCGCGGCCTGAGGGTGGCCGCGTGCGCGACCGGATCGCCCTTGTCGGTGCCGAACTCGTAGAAGTTGTTGTACGTCGTGGCGCTCTCGTATTTCGTCGCCGGGTCGGGATACTTGTATGACGGGTTCGGCGTCGCCTTCAGCGGCCCCGGCTCGGGCGGCGGCGCCGCGTCGCCCTCGCTGGCGCACGCGCCGAGCGCAAGTGCGCCGATACCGACCATGAACGCCCGCCGGTTGATGTAGACCGGCTCGGGCGTGATGTCGGAGTAGCGAAGCTTCATTTCTCCTCCTCGAGGAGCGTCCGGATCAGCCCCTCAGTCTCATCGTACGCGCCCTCGCCGAAGTGTCGATACCGCACGATCCCCTTCCGGTCCACCAGCCACGTCGCGGCCAGTACCGCCCGCCCCGGCGCCTGGCAGCATCAGCATGACGACCGTCATCCACTTCAGACACGCGATGGCGCCGAGACGATGCGGCATGGATGCGCGGGCGTCCACATGTCGGTAAAGACTATCGCACGGTGTTCGGGAAGACGCGCACAACGCGGCGCGCCAGGCCAGCGCGGCGACGCGGGATGTCAGCGGAGCGGCAGGCCCACCGATAGCGGCTGAGGATATCGGCCCGTGTGACCGCCCGTCCGTTCCGGCGCCGGCATCACAGACGGCCCACCGAGAATACAGGTGAGAACACCTTCGAGCTTCTTCAGCCCGACGTTCCGAGGGCGAACCCGCAGCGCGGCGTTGACGGCATAGTGCGCGGCCCGCACCGCTCCCCGGCTGGCCAGCGGGCGCAAGGACGGGTGAAGCACAAATGCGCGATGGACCGGGCTCGTATCGAAGCCGATCTTCCGCTTGAAGCGGTGCAGCCCGGCGGCGTTGCTGGTCGCCTGGATAGAGCTCACCCCATAGCTCACCACCCGGCATTTCCGTGTGGTGGCGTAGTGGGAGAGGGCGACGTACAGCAGGGTGTCGTTCGGACGATAGGGCAGCATCGCATCCATCGAGAAGCAGCACACCTCCACCCAGTCATCGACGTGAACGATGGTGACAAACGCGGCAAGCTGAGCGTCCTTCCAGGCTCCCAGGTACGTCCGCCCGGGCCCATCGACACCACCACCGGACGCGAAGTAGCGCTGAAAGCCACCCGGTGTCCCGTCGTCGAGGCCCGTTCTCCGGCGCGTGTCGCAGAACGCGGTGCGTCCGTGGGCGAGGACCTCAGCGGGCGTAATCGCCCGGATGCTGAGGTCGCGCAGGCCGCGGCGAACGTTGCGCCGCATCGCCGGCGCGCGAGTTCCGAGGCCGTAGGCGTCGTCGGAGCAGAGGTATAGCCATGCGTTAGCCGCGTTCTGCTCATCCGGCTCGACAAGGTAGCTCGCAACCAACGCTCCGGTGCGTCGCAGAGCGCCATCGACCTCGGCCGGGCTCGGCGTCCCGACATGAAACGCGGGGATCCGCCAGAGGACACGGTCGGCGGCCGCGGCCCAGAGCGTTGCCTTGCTGCCTGGAACCACTCGGATCCCGGCGGCGCGCAGGCCCTCGGCGTACTCGCGCAACGTCGGTCCGGTGGGCAGGACGAGCGACAACGTCACGGGACGTTTACCACACGCACGGGACCAGCCGAATGGCCGCTCGGCGCGGTGCCGGCTGCTCGCGACCGACACCATAGCGCCGCCCCGACCATGACGACGAGCGCGCCGGCCCAGCACGCCTTCCCGATGTAATAGTGAAGCGGGCCGGTCGCCACCTCAGGACCCACCGCATAGGCGCCCGCACCCGTGATCGCGATGCGCACCGCGTTCGCAAGAACGGCGATCGGGACGGAAACCAGGATCAAAGCGAGCCGGCTGGAGGGTCTCGCGAAGAGGCGTCCGAGGACGGCGGCGAACACGGATAGCACGAGGAGGAATCGCAGGCCCGAGCACTCCTCGGCCACGGTCAGCGTCAGGCCCGGTAAGCGCAGCAGCAGTCCCTCGTGCACGACCGGAACTCCGAAACTGCTCAGAATGATGCCCGAGAAGGCCGCGACGAAGTGTTGCACCCGCAGCGCGAATGCGGTCATCGCCTCCTGAGGTGGGGGGATCATCAGCACGAGCATGCCAAGCGGAAAAATCGCCGCTCGTACTCCGCGGCGACCGTAGAACGACAGGAGCAATCCCGCCATCGCAGCGACGAACGAGACAACGTGCAGACGAATATCAGCGATGTAGTAGGCGATCCCACCGAGGATCACGGCCAGACCCGTGAGCGTCGGCCCAGCCGCCGCTCTCGGCCCCGTGAGGTTGTGAAGCCGATGACGCTCGACCCAGACGACCACCGCCGCGAGAAGCGGCACGAAGACCACATGGCCGGCGTATGGGTGAGAGCTCGACAGGTGAGTCAGCTCTCGGAAGAGTGGAAGGTACAGGATCGAGACAGCAAACACGATGGCCGCGCGACCCGAGACATTCGGGAGCGTCATCATGCGTGGACCAGCCGTCCGAGCGATACCGGCCGACCGGTCCCCTGGCATGCCCATCGTCCGGTGTTATTTGCGGCGCCGGATATACCAACCCGCTCCGGCCACGAGCGCGAGACCCGACCCGACGGCGTAGAGCGTCGAAGGCTCGGGAACCGATGCGGAGACATCGCCCGAGTACGCCCCCCCCGACGAGCCGTTGTGTCCACGGCCACCGCCCCACGCCATCGCGTAGACGTCGGCGGCGCTGACCAGCAGCAGACCGACCATAGCGAACATCATGAGCATCGACCTCATATGCCTCCTCCTTGCTTGAAATGAATAGCGAGCCCGGCCTCACGATCGCCACGCAGAACTGTAGGTTTTGCACTCGCGCGCGTCCATATCCTGAACGTTATAGATCGGCCGACAAGCGGCGATATACAGAGCGTTATATGCCGGTCCGCCCGACGCGATGGCAATCGGGCCGGACACTGCAGATGCGGTATGCTGGCGGCCGGTGCGAGCTTGATGACAGAGCAAACTTCTCGGCGCGGCCCGTTTCTGACGGCGGTTGCCGCGCGACGCAGATTGCTCGTCCTGGGACTGTTGCTCCTTTCTGTTCATGCGAGCGGTGTCCCGGCCTCGGCTCGCGATGCAATCGTCGCCGGGAGCAGCGCTGACACGCCGGTCCCCTCGTCCTCCATCTCGGTCATCCGCGGCCGTATCGCTGTTCTGTCGCCGATCCCGCTGCGCGGACCGCTCGAGGTGGCCGCCGCGCATGACACGATGTTGAGTCGGTTCGAGGTCCGCGCGCTGCGCTGGATCGAGCGGAAGACAGGCGTATCGATCGCGACTCGGCCGATCATCCTCATCGTGGCAAGCTTCATGGCTCTCGCACCGGCTGGGTGGTTTCTCGCGGACGGCATTCGCCGGCGACGCGTCGGCGTCTCGTTGGTACTGGGGGCCGTCGCGCTCGCCGGCGGGCTCGCCACGAGCGTCGCCGCATACGAGGTCGAGCAGCTTCGTCGTTATGAGCGGGATGACGTGCCGGGTGTGCTGCAGAGCTATGTCGACATCTTCGCCGGCCGCGGGCTCGATTTCGACGTCATCACCGACTGGAAGGGGTTTCTCGACGCATGGTCCTCCGAGGTGAAGGCGGGGCGGCTGCCGTACACAGTTGTCGCGTGGGCCGGCGCCCCGGCTCCGTCCGCCGAGATCGTGCACTGGGTACGACGTCACCGCGACCTTCCGATCTTGCACGTTGCCCTCGGCACGGCTCTGCGGGACGTCTTCCGGCAAGTTGTGTCCGAAGCCGCCGAGGAGCGGTGGCGCTCGCGCGTCATGTACGCCAGCCAGTACGAGACACACGCACAGCTGACCGCCGTGGACGAGACGCTTCTGCGAGAGATGGCCTCGCTCCCTTCGCCATTTGCGCTGGCGCAGCTCGAGCGGGTGGGCGTGCTTCGCCTGGACGACCCCGGGACTTCGCAGAATGCCTATCTCCAGACGTGGATGTACCCCACGATGACCGTATCCCAGTGGCGCGCGGTGCAGGATGTCCTCGCCCGGTACGACGCGCAGATGTCCGTGGGGGTCGTCGTGGGCTGGGTCGACGACGGGGACCGCGAGCGCGGCGAGCTGTGGCTGCGCGGGCAGCCGCTCGCGGAACGTGTCCCGGGTCGCGTGTACCCGTCCCGGCTGGTCCGCTATCAGCACAACGCCACCGGCTGGATCTACGACGTCGAGGCACAGGCGCGTTTTTTCCAGTCCCGTCCCGCGCGACTCGACTTCGAGGTTCACGGCCATACCCATCTGACGCCAGATATCACGTCGTGGCTGGCCGCGCCTGATCGCTACCGCAACGAGGACTGGTACCGCGAGTTCTTCATCGCGCACGTTCGTCCCCCGCGACCGCGTTCAGCGCCGGAGCAACTTGCCATTCTGGACGCTGCGCTCGCCGGCTACCAGCAGCTCTTCGACTTCCCTCCCTCGACGCTCATTCCGCCCGGACACCGACAGTCGATCACCACGGCGGAGCTCGCTCGGTTACGTGGTTTCAGGCTGGTGCTGAGTCGCCAGACGACGATCCTGCGGCGCACAGGGACGTTCACTTCCCGGCTCGTGCAGCTCGCTGATTTCGAGACCGATCGGACGACGCGGCCTGGCCCCTTCCCGGTCATTCTGTATCTTCACGACCGGGACATCGTGAACCGCTCGCCGCGATGGTTCGAGGAGCGCATGAAGGCCTGGCGGGACCGCGGCGTCGAGCGCTTCATCACGGCGCGTGAGCTCGCCGTCCGGCTGACCCTCGTGCCGGACGTCCAGTACGACTTGGCCGCGGACGTACTGAAGCTGAGCATGACGCTGGAGGGCAGCGACGCGGCGCATCTGCGCCGCGTCGCGAATGGCACGCTCGATTTCTGGCTTCAGCTGCCGCGGGGGTGCCGGCCGGCGCCGGGCGCTACGGGTCTTCGAGTCGTCGCCCGCGCCGAGTCAACGACCAGGGCGCTCGTGAAGTGGCCGCTCGTGACGGGCGACGCGACGGCGGCGCCACACGAAGCCACGCTTCCTCTCGCCTGTACGCGCGCGACCGTATCATTTCGCGGTGATCCCCCTCGATAGCCCGGGATACGGCGTCACGGCAGCACGCCCGTAGGAGTCCTCGATACGGACGACGTCCTCGAGATGGTTCGTGGACACTTCCAAGACCTCGCAATCCTCGAGAGCGACCATCCGGTGCTTCCGGCCAGCCGGAATGTGATACGCCTCTCCGGCGCGCACGTAGATTTCGCGAAGCATTCCGGCCTCGTCCTCGAGAACCAGCGTCATCCGGCCGGAATACAGCATCACCGTCTCTTCCTTCCGTTCGTGATACTGCAGCGAAAGTTTGTGCCCCTTCCTGATGTGTAGGACTTTCCCGACATAGTCGGCCGTATGCGCCCACAGCAGCTCGTATCCCCACGGCTTGTCGATCCTCTTTACCGTCTGCATGGTCCCTCCGGTCGCGGAGAAGCGCAAATCATGCCACGATCTGGCCGACCCGCGCGTCATCAGGATCCGCAGTTTGAGGCGCCTTCCGAAGGTGGACCTTCGCAGGAGCAGCCGGACCGCGCAAGACTTGCAGACGCTCAGACCACCTCGTCGGCGCGAGAGGTCGTCTCGCCGAAGCGGCCCATCGAGTAGGCGGGCAGGCCCTGATAGACCTCGCCGAGGCGCTTGTCGATCTCGCGGTTGGCGAGCGCGAACAGGCTGCGCCCCTCGCGGTCGCCTTCCACCAGGAAGGGCCCCAGCCGCTCGACCTCGAGCACCCATAGAGCCTGCGCGATGCCGAGCTCCTTCAGCCAGTGGACCTCGCGCACGCGCCTGATCCCCTGCCCATAGGCGGCGCCCATGCCATAGCCGACGGTCGTCAGATAAACGGCGCCGTGGGGGACGAACCACTCGCGATAGGCGAGCTCGGTGAGGCCCGCCTTGCCGACGATCACGCGCGCGCCGGAGCGCTCGAACCAGCGGCTCATCGACTTCCCGAAGCGGAACGACGCGGTCGCGGTCACCGCCTCCACGGCGTACGTGCCGTCGGGGCGCACGGCGGCCGCCGGCGAGCAGTGGAAGTTCACGTTGGTAGCCGCGGCGACCGAGGCGGGCAGCGGCACGCCCTCGTCGACCACCTTCCGGTAGACGCCCTCGCGCGCGGTATAGAGCACGCCCGTCAGATAGACGACGTCGCCGAGCTCGAGCAACGCGAGGGCGGCCTCGCTCACCGGCGTGGTCAGCTGCACCTCGCGCATGCGGATGTCGTCGAGCCTCATTCTGGCGCGGCCCTCACTCGATCCCCTCGCGCCGGTAGTAGTCGGTGAACCACTGCGGGTCCGCCCGGAACTCAACGCGGCCGTCGTCGTGCAGGCGCGCCGTGGCCCGGCGGGACGAGAGACAGAAGGCGTGGATGCCGACTGGCATGCCGCCGGTGTGGGAGTACGCGACTTCGACGTGCGTGGCGACGACGAGCGAGGTGCCCGCAAAGCCCATGGCGCCGATGCCGACGTAGTTGCCGAGAGTGGTGAGCTCGTCCTCCAGCGCGGCGATCGCCGGGTCGGGATGGCGGCTGCCGACGGTCCGCAGGCACGCGGCTTCCTTGCCCAGGCGCACGCACGTGTCCTTGGCGCCGCCGATCCCGACGCCCATGATGGCGGGCTGGCAGGCGAGGCCGCGCTTGCCGAACTGGACGAGGGTGTCGACGAAGAAACGCTTGAGACCGCCCACGCCGTCGGCGGGAAACAGCATGCGGTAGTCGCTGCCGAAGAGGCCGCCCTTGTGGACGGTGGTGATGTCGATCCAGGCGCCGCCCGGCTCGAACGCATAGGTGATCTCGGGCGCGTGCGCGCCCACGTTGTTGTTGTGGTCCACGCGCGTCAGCGGGTGCACGCGGTTGGGGCGCAGCGGGATCGAGGCCGTCGCCTCGGCGGTCGCCTTGCGGAGCGCGCGCTCGAGGGCGACGAAGCCGCCCTCCACCACCGCGTCGTTGCCGGCGCGGACGTAGTAGCGCGGCAGACCGGTGTCGGCGCACATCGGCCGGCGCTCGGCGGTGGCGATGTCCCAGTTGCGCTCCATCTCGGTCAGGACGAAGCGGGCGATGCGATTGCGCTCGCGCTCGCGGGCAGCAACGACCCCGGCCCGATAGTCGGCCGGGATGTCGATGGCGGCGCGGGCCATGAGCTCGCGCGCAGTGTCCTCGATCAGCTTGGCCGGAATCACGGGGTCACCGTAGCACGCTCGGCGCCTCGCGGGGCGCGGTCGCGCGCCAGGCCGAGCGCGCACCACGTGGCGCCCACGCCGCCCACGCCAAGCGTCACGAAGGCCCAGCCCCACACGGCAGGCGTCACGCCGCGGACGTTGGTGGCGTCGAGCACGGCGCCGAAGACGAGCGGAGCGACGGCGCCGGCGCCGAAGCCGAGCAGCGAGCGAAGCGCGAGGCCGGCGCCGAGGTAGGCGGGCGGCACCGACTCCGTGAAGGCCGTGGACAGTACCGGAGAGTCACCGAGCGCGGTGAACGCGTAGACGGCGCCGACGACGACGAGGAGGGCAAGCGGCCAGCCGATGAGCCAGCCGAAGACGAACGAGCAGGCGCTGCTGATGCTCGCGAGGGCCAGCAGCACGGTGCGGCGGCCGAGCCGGTCGGAGAGATTGCCCATCGACGACGAGGCGATCAGCCCCATCACGTGGAACGACGCCGAGACGTAGGCGCCGGACTCCGTCGCGCGCACGGTGCCCGTGCCGACGACGACGAAGGCCGCCGCCAGGAACGCCGGCACCCAGGCCCACATGCCGAGCAGCTCCCACGAGTGGAAGGTGTAGCCCGCCATGAGACGCATCGCCCGCGGGTTCTTCATGACGGCGGTGCCGAAGCCGGACTCGGGGTGCCGCGCGTGAACGACGTTCGGCGTGTGACGCAGCGCGAGCCCCACGATGACGGCGCCGACGACCGGCCCGCACGCGGAGGCGACAAACGCCGCGGGATAGCCGCCCCAGCCGAGCGCGGCGCCGGAGAGCACGAGGGACAGCGCGTAGCCGAGGGACGAGGAGGCGATCAGCCAGCCGACGGCCGCGCCCCGACGTGCGGGCGGATAGCGGTCGGCCAGCAGCATGATGGCGGTGGTGTAGGTGCCGCCGTTGGCGATGGCGACGAGCGTATAGAGGATGAGGCCGGACACGTACGAGCGCGCGAAGAAGGCGAAGAGCAGCCCGCTGACGGCGGTGAGCCACGACGACCACACGAACACGCGACGCGCACCGAGCCGATCGGCGAGCGCCGAGAAGACGAGCAGCGAGACGGCGTATCCGGCCTGAAAGCCCGTGGAGATCGAGCCAGCCATGGTGGCCGACATCGACCACGCCGTGAGCAACACCGGCAGCACGGCGGCGTAGCTCATGAACATGGCCATCATGCAGGAGCGCGCCAGACAGAGCGCGAGCAGCCAGCCGTCCAGCCGCATGGCGTCAGGCGCGGCGGAAGGCGCGCCCGATGTAGTCCATGAAGCGCGCCTCGATCTCGGCGACGGCCGCCTCACCCACCTCGCGCGCGCTGCCCGGACGCTCGCCGCCGGGCAGCTTGCACCACTGCTCGAGGTAGGCGTCGGAGGCCTCGAGGCCTTGCTGCATCGCGACGGAGTCGATCAGCGCCTGGAAGCGCTCGCTCAGCTGCAGCGTCACCTGCCCGTTCTCGTCGACCGCCTCGACCGCGGCCGGAATCTCCTGCCAGGCGACGATCTCCCAGCGCGCCATCTCACGCGCCTCCCATGAACTGGGCGAGCAGCGTCACGCGGTCGCCGGCCTTGAGCGGCGAGTCGAGGTCGTGCTCGACACCGAGGACGGCGTCGTTCACCAGCACCTCGATGTGCTCGCCCAGCGTGCCCGCGTGCCAGAGGGCGGCGTCGAGCTCGGGAAAGCGGACGCTCAGCGCCTTGAGAACGGAGCGGACGGTGGACGACGGGGACACCGGCTCGTCGAAGACGCGGCGCGTGGCGCCATCGCCGCCGATGAAGCGCGTTGGCCAGCCGACGACCTCGACGACCACCGCCGGCGGCGCGATCTCAGCGCTCGCTGCGCCGGGGCGGCGCGTCCTTCTCGTTGAGGAACGCGCCCTGCGTCCGCAGACGCTTGGCGAGCTCGCCGTACGACGACGCGCGGATGATGCGGTCGAACTGCGAGCGATAGTTGCCGATGAGGCTGATGTTCTCGATCACGATGTCGTAGATCTGCCAGCGATTGCCCGAGCGGTTGATCATCCGTGCTTCGACGGGAACCTCCGTGCCCTGCTTGGTGATGACCTTGGCACGGACGATCGCGTGGTCCCCGTCGAGCTTCTCCTCCGTGAATTTCAGCCGCTCGCCGCCGAAGAGATCGATCTTGTTGATGTAGGTCCGCTCGAGCAGGTCGGCGAAGAGCTGCACGAACTCGGCACGCTCCTCCGGCGAGCGCTGCTGCCAGTGCGGACCGAGCGCGCGCCGCGCCGTCTCCTGGACGTCGAAGATGTCGATGGCGATCTTCCTCACGGCCGCGCGGCGCTCGGCCCGGCGGTCGTCGACCTTCAGGGCGGGATCCTCGAGGACCCGCACCACCGCGTCCGTGTACTCGCGCACCGTGTCGGTCGGTACGCCGGCCAGGGCGAACGTCGCGCCGCCCAGGACGAGGGCGACCACCGCGGTCGCGAAGGCGAGGGTCTGCCTCATGTGCTCACTCCTTCCCCTCAGGAAGTATACCGTGCGCAAGGCGGACGGGTTCCGGTGCAGAGGGCGCTGAGCGCGTGCGCTTATCGGACGACGGTCTTGAGGTGGCCGAGAACTTCCTGCTCGAACTGCTCCAGGCTCTGGCCGAACGTCTCACGGAAGTTCGCGTGACGGTCCTGCCGGCGCTCGAACGAGCGGAAGTAGTTCACGACGTGGTCGAATCCGTCGCGGGTGATCAGGTAGTCGGCCATCAGAAATGCGAGCTGATAAGTCGGCAGCGAGCCTTCCTTGAGGTGGCGCACGGTGAACCCGCGGGGATTGCCGAGCGTCTCCAGGTCGAGCCGCGCCGCGACCAGCGCGGCGTGGTTGCGAATGCCCGCCGTCGCCAGCGCACGGCGGTTCGCGATCGTGTCGAGCGAGAGCCGCTCGAGGGCAACGAACGCGACGTACTCGGACATGCCCTCCGCGAGCCACTGCTCGGCGCGGCCTTCCCCGCCCGCCATCTCGATCTGTGAGACGTGCGCGAGCTCGTGCGCGATGAGCCGCAGCCACTCGCGGCCGTGCGCGTGGCCGACGTCGTCGTTCAAGAGCAGCTGACGGCGCTTGCCGATGCCCACGGCAAACTCGCTCAGCTCGGCGGCGCGGATCGGCGTGACCTGGGCGTCCTGGATGAGGCCTTGCTCGAAGACTTGTCGTCCGGAATAGACGTAGACGGTGAACGTCGCGGGCATCGGCAGTCCGAGGTCGCGCATGAGGATCGCCGCGAGCCCGCGCACGGCGCGCTCGTGCGTCGTGAGAACGCTCGCATCGCGCGGCGGCGTGAGGCTGACGGCTTCGAGTTGAAATGGAAGAACGACGCGGCCGCTGCCGCAACCCGCGACGACCACCAGCGCGGCCAGCAGCAGAATGCCGAACAGGCGCTGGGAAATCTGTTTCATACTTGCGCCGCATTTTCACACGCGCCGACACGGATTCGGAAGAAAATTTCATGGGTTGCGAGTGTGAAACTTACAACATCTAGCCGGCGACGGCGGCGATCAGGCCGCGGGCCGTTGAGCGGCGGCGGCGGACACGAGCTCGGTCAGTCGGCGGGCGTTCCGGACGGCAGCGGCGCGGCCGTCGTTGTTGTAATACACGAACACATCCTTGCCCTCCGCCGCCCACGCCCCGACGCGGGCGGCGTCCTGGCGCAGCATGCCCTCGGTATACGACCCGCCATAGCCTCGGCGCGTCCCGTGCCGCCGCACATACACGAAGCCGGCGGTGACCGGCCCGGTCACCGGCTGCAACTTCCAGTCGTGCAGGCAGAGCGCGACGTTCGCGTTCGCGAGGCGCTCGAAGACCGGCTCGATGAGCCAGGAGACGTGGCGGACCTCCAGCACGGCGTCGCGGATCTTGCGGCGCGCCAGCGCGCTCAGAAAGCCGTCGAGCCGCTCGAGGCTCAGGTGGAACCGCTCGGGGAGCTGGAACAGGATCGGACCGCGCGTGCGGCCGAGTCCCTTCGCCCGGGCCAGGAACAGCGTCAGCGGCGGGCCCGGCTCGCGCAGGCGCTTGATGTGGGTCAGGAAACGGCTCGCCTTCACCGCGAAGACGAACGGCTCGGGCACGGCCTGGGCCCACGCGCGAAAGGTGGCCGCGCGGGGCAGACGGTAGAAGGGACTGTTCAGCTCCACCGTCGGAAACGTGGCCGCGTAGAACGGGAGCCACTCCCGCACGGGCACGTCGCGCGGATAAAAGCGCCGGCGCCAGTCCTTGTAGACGTAGCCGCTGGTGCCGATGAGGACGCGGCCCGCTCGCATGATTCCGAATGATACTCTCCACACCCGAGGGAGGACCGATGACCGCGATATCGGCGGCCGATCTCTACGAGCGGCGGCGGGTGCCCGTGCTGGACAGCCACATGGCGTACGTCGAGGTCGGTGTCGGCGCGCCGATCGTCTTCCTGCACGGCAATCCGACCTCCTCGTACCTGTGGCGCAACGTGATTCCACACCTCGAGGCGTCAGGGCGGTGTCTCGCGCCCGACCTGATCGGCATGGGGCGCTCCGGCAAGGCGGCCGGCGGCTCGTACCGGTTCGTCGACCACGCGCGCTACCTGGACGCGTGGTTCGAGGCGCTGGGCGTGACGAACGCGACGCTCGTCGTCCACGACTGGGGCTCCGCCCTGGGCTTCGACTGGGCGCGCCGCCACCCCGACCGCGTGCGCGCGCTCGTCTACATGGAAGCCATCGTGCAGCCCGTCACGTGGGACGACTGGCCCGAAGCCGCGCGCAAGATCTTTCAGGCAATGCGCTCGAGCGCCGGCGAGGAGCTGGTGCTGCAGAAGAACGTGTTCGTGGAGCGCATCCTCCCCGGCAGCGTCCTGCGGAAGCTGACGCCCGAGGAGATGGAGCAGTATCGCGCGCCGTTCCGCCTGCCGGGCGAGTCGCGCCGCCCGACGCTCACCTGGCCGCGCGAGATTCCGATCGACGGCGAGCCGGCCGACGTGGTCGCCGTCGTGGAGGCCTACGGCGCCTGGCACAGCGAGAGCCTGGTCCCGAAGCTGTTCATCAATGCCGAGCCCGGCTCCATTCTCACCGGGCGGCCGCGCGACTTCTGCCGGCGCTGGCAGAACCAGCACGAGGTGACCGTGCGCGGGAGTCACTTCGTCCAGGAGGACTCGCCCGCCGAGATCGGCCGCGCCATCGCCGCCTTCCTGCGCCGCCTGCGCTGATTCGTGCGGACCTACATCACACGACGGCTCCTGCTGTTCGTGCCGACGCTGTTCGGCGCCTCCCTGCTGATCTTCGTGCTGATGCGCCTGGTCCCCGGTGACATCGCGGAGATCCTCGTCTACCAGACCGGCTCCGAGTCGAGCGCGGTGCAGAAGCGCCAGATCGAGCAGATTCGCCGCGAGCTCGGCCTCGACCGGCCGGTGGCCACGCAGTATCTCGCCTGGCTGGCGGGAGCTGTCCGCGGGGACTTCGGCTACTCGTACAGTCAGCGGCGGCCGGTGAACGAGATCCTCGCCGAGCGCTTTCCCCGCTCGATGGAGCTGGCCACGGTGACGCTGCTGCTGGCCGCGCTCTGGGCCATCCCGCTCGGTGTCGTCTCGGCCGTGCGGCAGAACACGTGGCTCGACTACGTGGTCCGCGTGCTGAGCATCAGCGGCCTCAGCCTTCCGATCTTCTTCACCGGGGTGCTGATCCTCTATCTCCTCGTCCGCGTCTTCCGCTGGCTGCCGCCGCTCGAGTACGTCTCGCTGACGGAGGCGCCGGTCGAGAATCTCAAGCAGCTGATCTGGCCCGCGCTCGCGCAGGCCTACTACATCAGCGCGCCGATCATGCGCCTCACGCGCTCGCAGATGCTGGAGGTCGTGCGCCAGGACTACGTGCGTACGGCGCGCGCCAAGGGCCTCGGCGAGCGCGCGGTGATGTACCGCCACGCGCTGCGGAACTCGCTGCTGCCGGTGGTGACGTTCATCGGCTGGTGGGGCGGCCGGCTCCTTGGCGGCGTCGTGATCATGGAGATCATCTTCGCCGTCCCCGGCATGGGACTGGCGCTCGTCCAGGCCGTCTCCTACCGCGATTACCCGACCGTCCAGGCGATCATCTTCGTGATGGCGCTGATCTTCCTCACCGTCAATCTCGCGGTCGACGTGCTCTACGGCTGGCTCGACCCCCGGATCAGGTATGGATGAAGCCGGCGCCCTCGCGCGCTTCGCGCAGCGGCAGCCGCTCGGCACGGCCGGCGCTGTCATCGTCGTGGTGCTGGTGGGCGTGGCGGTGTTCGCGCCGCAGCTCGCGCCCCACGGTCCGAAGGAGACCGGATTCGCACCGTACCTGCCGCCGAGCGCG